>Ga0134126_10004639_pt1 | contig 17208 bp, 16 predicted proteins | sample KB31752_FD_96881 | JGI IMG/M metagenome (GOLD analysis project Ga0134126, IMG submission 96881) | Terrestrial soil microbial communities with excess Nitrogen fertilizer from Kellogg Biological Station, Michigan, USA - KB3-175-2 | ecosystem: Environmental > Terrestrial > Soil > Unclassified ...
GTCGTCCAGCCTCTCGAGCGCCTTATCGTCGGCGTGATTGGCGAGCGTCCAGGGCAATTTCCCCAGGGTCGCGGTTTCCAGGACCGCGTTGGCCAGTCCGAACCACAATCCGCGGCGGAATCCCGGGCGTATATTGCGCACCTTGTACAATTCCCGGCCGCCTGGCGATTCGCGCCAGCGCTTATCGAAGCCTCTGCTCGTGCCCTGCTCGACGAAATGGGCGGCCGCGGTCATCCCTGAGCGAATCGCCTGATGAATGCCCTTGATCTTCGGCGTGTTGAGCGTGCCGCCGGCGTCTCCGACCAACATGGCGCCCGGCATTTCGAGCGTGGGCATGGATTGATAGCCGCCTTCGATCAGGGTGCGCGCGCCGGCCGAGATGATCTCGCCGCCGCGCAACAGACTCTTGATGTCGGGGTGGTTCTTGTATTGCTGGAAGGCCTCGAAGGGCTTGAAACGCGGGTCTTCATAGTCCAAACCGACCACGAACCCGACGTACACGCGATCGCCGTCCAGGTGGTAGAGAAAACTTCCGCCGTACGTACGGCTGTCGAGCGGCCAGCCCAGGGTGTGTTGAATCAGGCCGGGCTGGGTGCGCGCGGGCGGCAGTTGCCACAGCTCCTTGAATCCCAGGCCGTAGGTTTGCGGCGACTTGCCCGCGGCGAGCTGGAAGCGCTTGATCAATTGCTTGGAGATGCTGCCGCGGCAGCCTTCGCAGAGCATGACGATCTTGGCGTGAATCTCGGGCCCCGGTGCAAAGTTGGGGCCGGGTTCGCCGTTCTTTGCGACGCCCATATCGCCGATGCGCACGCCCTTGACCGCGCCTGCTTCATCGAACAAGGCTTCCGCGGCCGCAAAGCCGGCGAACACGTCGACCCCCAGCTTTTCGGCTTCCTCCCCGAGCATGGGCACCAACTGCCCCAGCGAAATGATGAAATTGCCGTGATTGGCCATTTGCGGCGGGGTGGGCAGCCGGAACCGCTTGCGCCGGGTCATGAACAGGAACTCATCCCGCGCGGCAGGCACGCAGATGGCCGGAGCACGGCTGCGCCAATCGGGGAGCAACTCGGTGAGGGAGCCGGGTTCGAGCACGGCTCCCGACAGAGAATGCGCTCCCAAGCTCGCCGCCTTTTCCAGCACGCACACCGTCAATGCGGGATTGAGCTGTTTCAGCCGGATGGCACAGGCAAGCCCGGCGGGACCGGCGCCGACGATGGCGACCTCATATTCCATGACATCGCGGGGAGTTTCGCTCATGCATTCACACCTGGAATCCTAAATCGGCCGGCCCGGAGGCCCGGAAAAAGGGCGGATAGTAGATCACAAAGCCGCGATTCGCGGGAGGCATCCGCCTGGCGGACAGGCGATGAGGGGATTTTCCCAGCGACGTCGCTTATTTGAATGGGGACACCCATGTTGACAGGCCACGGACGCCGGCTTCCAGGATGGCCAATGGATTTGGGCATGGATTGGGCAAGGACGCCCGCCCCACCGGATTAGTCCTGCCGCCAAGCGGCCTTGCGCTTGGCGAAGTAGGCGGCGAAGCCTTCCTGGGCTTCCGCCCCGACGCGCAGCCGCGCCAGGCGCGCCGCCGCTTCCAGAGCTGCGGCCGACCGGTTGCGCGCGGACGCGTGCGCAACATCGCGGATCAGCGTCTTGGCTTCGGCCTGAGCGTGGGGCGCTCCCTTGAGCAGCGCCTCGATGATGCGCGCGCAGCAGGGGTCGAGCTGATCGGCGGGCACGACTTCGTGAGCCAGCCCGAGCTTCTCGAGATCCGCGGCGGTGAGCGTTTCGCAGGTCAAGAAATAGCGCCGCGCCGCGCTTTCGCCCATCTTGCCGAGCACAAAGGGCGAAATGACCGCCGGGATGATTCCGAGCCGGGCCTCGGTGAACGCGAATTTCGCTTCCCTGGCCACCACCACGATGTCGCAGGCCGCGAGCAAGCCGAGCGCTCCGCCATAGCCGTCGCCGTTGACCCGCGCCAGGGTCGGTTTGGGCATGGAATCCAAGATCCACAGCATGGACGCCAATTGTTCGGCGTCCGCGAGGTTCTGCGCGGCGCCGGCTTGGCGCTGTGCCTGCATTTCGCCGAGGTCGGCGCCGGCGCAAAAGACCTGGCCGGCACCCGTGATTTGCACGGCGCGCACCGCCTCGTCCCGCGCGCAGCGCTCGAGTTCCAAGCTCAGCGCCGCGATGCTGGCGCGATCCAGGGCGTTGCGCTTCTCCGGGCGGTTGAGCGTAATGAACGCCACGCCCGCGACGGTCGAGGTCAGGAGCGGAGCGCTCATGAGGGCGCGTTAAACCAGTTCGACGGCGATCGCGGTGGCTTCGCCGCCGCCGATGCACAGGCTGGCGATGCCGCGCTTCTTGCCGCGGGCCCGCAAGGCGTACAGCAGCGTGGTCATGATGCGGGCTCCCGTGGCGCCGATGGGATGTCCGAGTGCGCAGGCGCCGCCGTTGACGTTCACTTTCTGCGGATCCAACCCCAAGTCCTTGATCGCCGCCATGGGCACGGCCGCGAACGCTTCATTGATTTCGTACAGATCCACATCTGTGGCCTGCCAGCGCAATTGCTCGAGCAATTTGCCCATCGCCCCGACCGGCGCCAGCGTGAACCATTCCGGTTCGCGCGCGAAACTGGCGTAGCCCAGAATACAGGCGAGAGGCTTCAAATTGTGCGCTGTGGCAAAGGATTCCCGTGCCAGCACCAGCGCCGACGCGCCGTCGGAGATGCCGGAGGAACTCGCCGCGGTGACCGTGCCGTCCTTCTTGAAGGCCGGTTTGAGGGTCGGGATCTTGGCGATATCGAGCGTGAATGGGGTTTCATCCTTGTCGATCACCGCATCGCCCTTGCGGGTTTTGGCCGTGACCGGGGCGATTTCGGCGGCGAAAGCGCCGCTGCCGATGGCGGCGAGCGCACGGCGCAGGGATTCCGCGGCGAAATCGTCCTGGGCCTTGCGGCTGAACTGGTACTTCTCCGAGGTGGCCTCGGCAAAGCAGCCCATGAGTTTTCCGTCCCAGGGGCTTTGCAGCCCATCGTAGAACATGTGATCCAGCACTTCCTGGTTGCCCATGCGGTATCCGGCCCGAGCCTTCGGCAAGAGATAGGGCGCGTTGGTCATGGACTCAAGGCCGCCGGCCACGACGACTCGAGCCCCGCCGGCGAGAAGTTGGTCGCAGCCCAGCATCACGGCGCGCATGCCGGATCCGCACATTTTGTTGACCGTGGTGGCGGGCGTGCCCGCAGGAATGCCGCCGCCCATGGCGGCCTGGCGCGCCGGCGCCTGACCCAGCCCCGCCGCCAGCACGCAGCCCATGAAGACTTCATCGACTTCGGATCCGGCCACACCGGAGTCCGCGAGCGCCGCTTTGATTGCGACCGATCCCAGCTGTGGAGCGGTGACCGAGGCGAAAGCGCCCTGGAAGGCGCCAACCGGCGTGCGGCGGGCGCCCAAGATGACGACAGGATCAGAACTCATAGCGTTTCCATGGTGTTGCAAGGGGATCACGGATTATAGCCCATAGACGCGATTTGCCCGCCATCCGTGCGGCCTATGGCGCGAGCGGTTCGCCCACGGCGCGCGAAATCAGCTCGCGGCTGCGCAACTTGGCGTCGCCCGCGGTCATGACCTCGAGTATTTCAACGCGGATGGGCCGGCGGTAAATCCACGGGGCGCCCGTCGGCAGAACCTCGCGCGTGCCATGGATGGCGACGGCGACCACGGGCAGGCCGGAGCGCGCCGCCGTGGCGAAGGCGCCGCCCAGGAATTTGCCGATCTGGCGTATTTCGTTGCAGGTGCCTTCCGGGAAGAACACCAGGGATTGGCCTGCGGCGGCCAGCTTCAGCACCCGGCGCGCATCGGACGCCCCCTTGTGCCGGTCGAAACGCTCGACGAACTGCGAACCTAAGCGCCGCAGCAGCAAACCCGCGAGCGGCACGCGCACCATTTCCTTCTTGATCACGAAGGCAAAATCGGGCGGCAGTGCCGCGGCGGCGACCAGGCCGTCGATGTAGCTTGCGTGGTTCGCGACGACGACGCAGGGTGTGCGCGGCAGCAGGCTCAGGCCTTCGACGGCGAACGGGATGCCGGCCACGCGTAGGAAGGCGCGCGACACCCTCCCGGCGACCGCGCGGCGGCGGCGCAGGCTCGGCAGGAACAGATTGACGGTGAGCACGGTCAATCCCATGGGCAGGAACACGGCCAGGCAGTACAGAAAGTACAACGGCCGCGGCGCTTTGCGCGCGCTCACCCGGGCGGCTTCTGTGATCTGGTTCTCCTTATGTTCAATACTTGACTGTACTGTGATTCTGGTCACGCCGACCACCCGGTACCCCTCGCATACTGGCTGTCGACGGCGTGTAAGGCACTATTTCGTGCGAACACAGACGCGGAAAATTTATGGTGACGGCTCTGAAACGAACGGTTTATACACGCACCTCGGGCGCAGCGGAACCGGCTGCACGCGAAGCGACGGACCCCGCGTTACAGCGCTTTCTGGACGCGGTCTGGCTGGAGCGGGGCCTGTCGGCAAATACCCTGGCCGCCTACCGTGCGGATTTGACTGCGTTGGGGCGCTGGCTGGAAGAGCACGACAGTGCCCTGCTCAAAGCCACGCGCATGGAACTTTTGGGCTTCATCGCCGCGCGCGTCGAGGGTGGCTCGAGACCCCGATCCACCGCCCGGCAGCTGTCGAGTTTTCGGCGCTTTTTCAGGTTCATGATGCGCGAGGGATTGATCGAACTCGATCCGACCGCGCAGATCGCCATGCCAAAAATCGGCCGTTCGCTGCCGAAGTCGCTGACCGAAGCCGAAGTCGACTCGCTGCTCGAGGCGCCGACGGTGTCCGACCCGCTGGGACATCGCGACCGCACCATGCTGGAAGTGCTGTACGCCACGGGCCTTAGGGTCTCCGAACTCGTGAGCCTGAAGCACAACCAGGTCAATTTGAATCAGGGTGTGATGCGCGTGGTGGGCAAGGGCAACCGCGAGCGGCTTATCCCGTTGGGCGAGGAGGCGGTGCGCTGGCTGCAGCAATTCATGCAGGGGCCGCGCGTCGAAATTCTGCTGGAACGGCAGACGGATTATCTGTTTCCCACGCGCCGTGGCGACCGCATGACGCGCCAGGCCTTCTGGCACATCATCAAGCGCTATTCCAAGAAGGCGGGCGTCGAAAAGGATCTCTCCCCGCATACCCTGCGGCACGCGTTCGCCACCCATTTGTTGAACCATGGGGCGGATTTGCGGGTGGTGCAGATGCTGCTGGGACACAGCGATTTGTCGACGACTCAAATCTATACCCATGTGGCCCGCGAGCGCTTGAAAGAATTGCATTCCCAGCATCACCCGCGGGGTTAGAATCGGCTGAACCTCCGGATCGCCGCGGAGTCGAATCGGTTGCAACCCGCCGGAGCCCGCATGTTGAGATCTCTCGCCGCCCTCGCCTTGATTCTGTGCCTCGCAGTCGTCGACGTGCGCGCGGCGCCGGCCGAGCCTGCCCGCCCGGCGCAGGCCGAGGGCGCGCGGCCGGCCCCGGCCGATCAGGCGGCGGATCCGCGCGCGGCCCTGCTGAAACGCCTGCCGGCAGGCTCCAAGCTCGAGGATTTGCGGCCCTCGCCCATCCCCGGCATCTACGAGTTCGCGCAGGGCGCCGACATCAGCTATTTGACCGCGGACGGCAAATACTTCATCGACGGTAATTTGTACGACATGAATTCGCGCGAGAATCTGACCGAGGATCTGCGCGCGCAGGCACGCATCGCCTTGATCGGCGCGGTTCCCGAATCGCAGATGCTGATCTTCGGGCCGAAGAATCCGCGCTACACCATCACCGTGTTCACCGATGTCGATTGCGCCTATTGCCGCAAGCTGCACAGCGAAATGGCGGAGCTGAACCGCATGGGTATCCGCGTGCGCTACATGTTCTTTCCGCGCACCGGGCCGAACACGGAAAGCTGGAAAAAAGCCGAGGTGGTGTGGTGCTCGCCGGATCGCAACGCGGCGCTGACTCGGGCGAAGACCGGGGCGCAACTGGACATGAGCAAGACCTGCGAGCCGACGCCGGTTGCCCGCGAATATGCCCTGGGCCAAAGCATCGGGGTGCGCGGCACGCCGGCCATCGTCACGGAAAAGGGCGATTACATCGCCGGCTACATGTCGCCGCCCGAACTCTTGCAGCAGCTCACGGAGCTGCAATTGGCGAAGCGCTAGCGCTCCAGCAGCTTGAGCTTGTCGGGCACGCCTTCCCATTGCTTGGCGTCCGCCGGCGCTTCCTTTTTCTCGCTGATCACCGGCCATTTTTTGGCCAGTTCGGCGTTCAATTGCAAGTAGCTTTCCTGACCGGCCGGTATCTCTTCCTCGGAGAATATGGCTTCCACCGGGCACTCCGGCTCGCACAGCGTGCAGTCGATGCACTCATCGGGATCGATCACCAGGAAATTCGGGCCTTCGTGAAAACAATCGACCGGACAGACCTCGACGCAATCCATGTACTTGCACTTGATGCAGTTTTCGGTGACCACGAATGCCATGACTTACCCTTCCATTAACCACTTTAATTGAGCCGCTATTCTGCCACAGTCGCGGAGGCGACGACCCGCGCGGCGCAGATGGGCGACCCGCGCGGCGCGGACGCAGCGACCCACGCGGTGCGGATGATGCGGCTCGCGCGCGACACGGATCACCGCAGGCGCCGGCTCAGTTCCACGAAGTGATGGTCCTCGCGCCCGGCGGCGCGATCCTCGAAATATTTGCGCAAGGTGAATTCACCGCTGGGGAAAGCCAGTTCCGTCCAGGGGATTTCGCTCTCGTCGTACAAATTGACTTCCAGACTCTCGGGTCCGGGCGCGAATTCAGGGGAGAGCAACCTGGCGCGAAACATCACGTGCACCTGGCCCGCGCCGGTGACGCTGGCCGCCGCCAGCAATGAGCCGATCTCGACCCGGGCCAGCGCCTCTTCGTAGCACTCCCGCGCCGCCGCAGCCTGCAGGGTTTCGCCGTTCTCCATGAAACCGGCGGGCACGGTCCAAAACCCCAGGCGCGGCTCGATGGCGCGCCGGCAGAGCAGGATTTTCCCCTGCCATTCGGGCACGCAGCCCAAAACCAGCAGCGGGTTCTTGTAGTGAACCATGCCGCACTGGGTGCACACGAAGCGCGGCAAGTGATCCCCCGCGGGGATTTTGAATTCGACGGGGGAGCCGCAATGACTGCAGAAATTCAAAGGTGGTCCATAAATAAAATTCTGGTGCCCGGAGAGGGAATCGAACCCACACGGTGTCACCACCACCGGATTTTGAGTCCGGCGCGTCTACCAGTTCCGCCATCCGGGCATGCCAGAGGCGGCAGTATATTTGATTATTGGGGCGATTGCCGCTCTTGGTATCCTTGTGGGACATGCAGCGCACGGACTTTCACTTCGATCTACCGGCGGAACTCATTGCGCAGCGGCCGGCGGAGACGCGCTCCGCCGGGCGCATGCTGGTGCTCGACGGCGCCACGGGAGCGCATCGGGACATCCGGTTTCGCGATTTTCCCGCCCTGCTGGAGCCTGCGGACTTGCTGGTGTTCAACGATACGCGCGTGATCCCCGCGCGGGTTTTCGGCGTCAAGGAGAGCGGTGGGCGCGTCGAGATGCTGCTCGAGCGGGTGCTGGCCGCGGACACCGCGCTGGTGCACCTCAAAGCCAGCAAGGGATTGCGAACCGGCGCGATCGTGCGGCTGCCCGGCGGGCACACCGCGCGCATGCAGGCGAGGGAGAGGGATTTGTTCCGGCTGCAATTCTCCGGCGACGTGCTGGCTTTTTTCCAGGCGCACGGCGCCATGCCGCTGCCGCCCTACATCGACCGGCCGCCGGAGAGCGCGGATCAGGAGCGCTACCAGACCGTGTTTGCGCGCAGCTTGGGCGCCGTAGCCGCGCCCACGGCCGGACTGCATTTCGACGCGGAGATTTTTTCGGCACTGCGGACTCGGGGCGTGCGCCATGCCTTCGTTACTCTGCATGTGGGCGCCGGTACTTTTCAGCCGGTGCGGGTGGATGACATCGACGCGCATGAGATGCATGAGGAGTATTTGGAGGTGCCGGAGGCGACTTGCGCGGCAATCGATGCGGCGCGCGCGGCCGGCGGCCGGGTGATTGCCGTGGGCACGACGGTGGTGAGAAGTCTGGAGACGGCGGCGGCGCATCGCGTCCGGGTGGCGCCGTACCGCGGCGTCACACGCCTATTCATCAAGCCGGGATTCACGTTCCGCGCGGTCGATGCCATGGTCACCAATTTTCACCTGCCGGAATCCACGCTGCTGATGCTGTGCTCGGCCTTCGTCGGGCGCGAGGCACTGCTTCAGGCCTATGCTCATGCGGTGCGAGAGCAATATCGGTTCTTCAGTTACGGTGACGCGATGTTCCTGACCCCGGCGGCGCCACGTGCCTGACTCCGGCGGCGCGATGTTCCTGACCCCGCGCGCGGCGGCGCCTGATCGGCCGTGAGCGCCATGCGTTTCGAATTGCTGTGCAGGGACGGCGCGGCGCGGCGCGGCCGGCTCGAGTTCGCGCGCGGCAAGGTCGAGACGCCGGCATTCATGCCGGTGGGCACCTATGGCACGGTCAAGGCGATGACACCGGAGGATCTCGAGGCCATCGGCGCGCAAATCGTGCTCGGCAACACCTTTCACCTGTATCTGCGGCCCGGCCTCGAGGTGATCGAGGCGCATCGGGGCCTGCATGGATTCATGAATTGGCGTCGGCCCATCCTCACCGATTCCGGCGGCTTTCAAGTGTGGAGCCTGGCGCCAATGCGCAAAATCACCGAGGAGGGAGCCCACTTTCGCTCGCCCGTCGACGGCGCGCAGGTGTTTCTGTCGCCGGAGGAGTCCATGCGCATTCAGCGCGTGCTGGCGTCGGATGTGGCCATGAGCTTCGATGAATGCACCCCTTACCCCGCCACCGAGAGCGAGGCGCGGGCCTCGATGGAGTTGTCCATGCGTTGGGCCGCGCGCGGCCATCGCGAGTACTACCGCACCGAACCGCCGGGCACCCTGTTCGGCATCGTTCAGGGCGGCGTGCACCTGCCGCTGCGCCTGGCCTCGCTGGCCGCGCTCGAGGAGGTGGACTTCGCAGGGCTTGCGGTGGGCGGGCTCGCGGTGGGGGAGAGCGAGGCGGAGCGCGACTTCGTGCTCGACGGCTTGATGCCTCACATGCCCCCGGGCAAGCCGCGCTATCTGATGGGCGTGGGGCGTCCCGAGGACATCGTCGAGGCGGTGCGGCGCGGCATCGACATGTTCGACTGCGTGATGCCGACCCGGCATGCGCGCAATGCCCATTTGTTCACGCGTACCGGGGTGGTGAACATCCGCAACGCGGTACACCAAAAGGATACCGGCCCCATCGAGGCAGGGTGCGAGTGCTATACCTGCCGACACTACAGCCGCAGCTATTTGCGACACCTGGACAAGTGCGGCGAGATACTGGGCTCGCACTTGAACACGGTACACAATCTGTATTTCTATCAACGCTTGATGAGGGAGATCCGCGGGGCGATCGAGGGCGGAAGGTTCGAGGCTTACGCCGCCGAGTTCTACGCCTTGAAGGCTGCGGCGCCGAGGCCTTAAGTTTGCCACCGGCTGCTGTATACTACGCGGCTTTGTGTCGTGGCGTCCGCTGCAAAAAGCGAGTGTAACCCTATGGATTTCTTCATTAATACGGCAAATGCACAGGCCGCCGGGGCGGCCGCCGGGCCGCAGAGCCTGCTGAATGTCATGTTGGTGCCCGTCCTGCTGCTGGTGGTGTTCTACTTCCTGCTCATCCGGCCGCAGAACAAGCGCGCCAAGGAACAGCGCGAAATGCTCGCCAAGGTGGCGGTGGGCGATGAGGTCGCGACCACGGGCGGCATCCTGGGCAAGGTGACCGAGGTCGGCGAGCAGTTCCTGACGCTGGAGATCGCCGCCGGCGTCAGCGTCAAGCTGCAGAAATTTCAAATATCGCAGGTGCTGCCCAAGGGCACGGTCAAGAACGCATGATTTCGTATCCGCGCTGGAAGATCGCATTGGTCGCGATCGTCATGTTGTTCGCGATCTTCCTGGCGGTGCCTAATTTGTTCGGTTCGGAAAACGCGCTGCAGCTGGCGCGCGACCGCGCCGTGGTGACGGAGGCCGACCGGGCCGCGATCGAGCAGACCCTCAAGGACAAGGGCGTGACGCCCACCGGCGCGTTCTTGGATCAGGGCCGTCTGACGCTGAGATTCAGCAGCAAGCAGGACCAATTGAAGGCGCGCGACGTGATCAGCGAAGCGCGCCGCGATCAGTTCACCATCGCCTTGTCGCAGGCCTCGCGCGTCCCCGAGTGGATGCGCAATCTCGGCCTGGCCCCCGTCAAATTGGGCTTGGACTTGAGCGGCGGCGTCTACCTCGTATACCAGGTAGACGTGCAGGGCGCCGTCAAGCAGCTGCTGGATCGCCATGAGCAGGATTTCCGCGCATCGCTGCGCACCGCGCGCGTGCCCTATAAGGACGTGGTGGTCGATTACCCCCTGAACCGCGTGCGGGTGCTGTTTCGCGACGCCGATGGTTTCACCAAGGGCAAGGCGGCCATCCTGGCGGACAGCCACAATTTGAGCTTGACCGACGTGACGGTGGACGGTGCGCCGGCCCTGGAGCTGAAACTCACGCCCCAGGACATCAAGGAGCGCGAAGACTATGCGGTGCAGCAGAACATCGTAATCCTGCGCAACCGCCTCAATAGTCCCGAACTGGCCGTGTCCGAACCGCAGGTGGCCCGCCAGGGCGTGGATCGCATCGCCATCCAATTGCCCGGGCTGCAGAACTCCGCCGAGGTCAAAAAGATCCTGGGCAAGACGGCAACCCTGGAATTCCGAATGGTCGATGAGACCAACAATCCCCTCGAGGCGGCGAGCACCGGGCGCGTGCCCCTGGGCTCGAAACTGTATTACACCCGCGACAAGCAGCCGGTGCTGTTGAAGCGCGAAGTGGTGGTTACCGGCGATCAGTTGACCGACGCCTCCTTCCAGCCGAGCACCCAGGAAGGCGCCGCCGTGTCGGTGAGCCTGGACGCCCGGGGCGCGGCGAAGATGCTGAAGAACACCCAGGAGAATCTCGGCCATTTGATGGCGGTGGTGTTCATCGACCGTTCGCGCGAGAAGAATGCCGACGGCGTCATGGTCGACAAGACCACCGAAGAGGTCATCAACCGCGCGACCATTCGCGGCGTGTTCAGCAACAGCTTCCAGATCACCGGCGTCAATCCCATCGAAGGCCGTGAACTCGCGCTGCTGCTGCGTGCCGGCGGCCTGGCGGCGCCGCTGTCCCCGGTGGAGGAACGCGCCATCGGCCCGAGCCTCGGCCAGGACAACATCAACAAGGGCGTGAATGCCATGGTGTTCGGCATGCTGGCCGCCTTCATATTCATGGCCGTCTACTACAAGGTATTCGGCCTGATCGCGGACATCACCCTGGCGGCCAACGTGGTGCTGCTCACGGCGTTGCTGTCGCTGCTCGGCGCGGCGCTGACCCTGCCCGGAATCGCGGCGGTGGTGTTGACGGTGGGCATGGCGGTCGATGCCAACATCTTGATCTATGAGCGCATCCGCGAGGAGTTGCGCATCGGCGTCTCGCCGCGCGCGGCCATCACCGCGGGCTTCGAGCGCGCGTTCAGCGCCATTTTCGACTCCAACGTGACGGCTTTCATCGCGGGCCTGGTGCTGTGGCTGTTCGGCGCCGGCGCCGTGCGCGGTTTCGCCGTGGTGCTGATGCTCGGCATCATGACCTCCATGTTCACCGCGGTGATGGGCAGCCGCGCGCTGGTGCAGATCATTTACGGCGGCAAACGCAAGGTCGATCACCTGTCGATATGACGCAGGTCCGATCCGAGGTTCAATGACATGGAATTTTTTCACAAGCCAACCACCTTCCCGTTCATGCACACCCGCAAGGTGTGGTACGGCCTGTCGACGGTGCTGATACTCGCGTCGATCGTGCTGGTGGCGGTGCATGGTTTGAATCTGGGCGTGGACTTCACCGGCGGCGTGGTGGTGGAAACGAATTTCCCTCAGGCTCCGAACATCGAAGGGCTGCGCACCGCGCTGACGAAATCGGGAGTGGCGAACGCCCAGGTTCAGGCCTTCGGCAGCTCGCGCGACATCCTGGTGCGGCTGCCGCCCGACCCGAACGCCAAGGGCGATCAGATCGGCGCGCACATTCTGGAGATCTTCAGCAAGGCCGACCCCGGCGTCAAACTGCAGAGCACGGCGGTGGTCGGTCCCCAGGTCGGGCAGGAGCTGTTCGTGAAGGGCGGTTGGGCGCTGTTCGCCACCCTGGTGTTGATCCTCATCTACGTACTGTTCCGCTTCACGCCCAAGCTCGCGATGGGCGCGATTCTCGCGGTGCTGCACGATCCGATCTGCGTGATCGGCTTTTTCGCCCTCAGCCACATGACCTTCGATTTGACGGCCATCGCGGCCATCCTGGCGGTGATCGGCTATTCGCTGAACGACACCGTGATCGTGTTCGACCGCATACGCGAGCGCGCCCGCACCGCCCGCAAGCTCAAGATCGCGCAGGTCATCGACGAATCCATCAATCAAACCCTGTCGCGAACCTTGATGACCAAGCTCGTGACCTTGCTGGTGGTGCTCGCGCTGCTGTTCTTCGGCGGCGAGACCTTGCATCCGTTCTCCGCCGCGCTGGTGATCGGAATTCTCGCCGGCACCTACTCGTCGATTTATATTTCCTCGGCGCTGGCGCTGGATTTCGGACTGCAGACCGACGATTTGCTGGAACGCAAGCTCACCAAACCCGAAGAAGTCGACGGCATGCCCTGACCGCGCCCGATGCCGATGCTATCCGACCCGCAGGTTTGGCTGTCATTCTTGACGCTGGCGGTGCTCGAGATAGTGCTCGGCATCGACAACATCATTTTTCTCTCGATTCTGGTCGACCGGCTGCCGCGCGGGCAACGGCGCAGCGCGCGCTTTCTCGGCCTGTCGTTCGCGATGCTGACGCGGATCGGGCTGCTGTTCTCCATCACCTGGCTCGCCACTCTGCGGACCACCTTGTTCACCGTCCTGGGCAATGAAATCTCCGGGCGCGATTTGATCCTGTTCGGCGGCGGCCTTTTCCTGGTCGTGAAGAGCCCCATGGAGATCCGCGACATGCTGAGCGGCAAGGAGGCGAACCGCAAGCCCGGCCGGCTTAACGGCTTCTGGATGATCATTCTGCAAATCGGCGTCCTCGACATCGTATTTTCGCTGGATTCGGTGTTCACCGCGGTCGGATTGTCGAAGCACATCGAAGTCATGATCGCCGCCATCGTCGCGTCGGTGCTGGTCATGATGTGGGTGTCCGCGTCGGTCAGCGGCTTCATCGAGCGCCACCCGACCATCAAGGTATTGGCGCTCGCGTCCCTGGTGCTGGTCGGGGCGGCGCTGATTGCGCAGGCCCTGGACCTGGAAATACCGGGCGGATATTTGTATTTTGCGATGGCGTTCGCGGCGGCCGTGGAGTGCGTGAACATACGCTTGCGCCGGCGTACCAAGCCCTAGAGTCCGGGAGCGGCGGGGCTGGAGCGGTCCCAAGCGCCGGGTGAAATGCTTGGATGCGCGGCGGAAAAGCCGCTACAGTCCGCTGCCTTGCAGTCATAACGGGAGATGACATGAATTGGCGCATCAAGCCGCTCGACGCCATCATGGCGAGTGCCGAAAAGAGATCGCTGGCCCGCACCCTCGGAGGTTTCCAGCTGATGATGCTCGGAGTCGGGGCCATCATCGGCACCGGCATTTTCGTGCTGACGGCCGAGGCGGCGCAAAAGGCCGGCCCGGGCATGATGGTGTCGTTCATCGCCGCCGGTTTCGTGTGCGCCGTCACCGCGCTGTGCTATGCGGAACTGGCGTCCATGGTGCCGGTGTCCGGATCGGCTTATACGTATTCCTATGCGGTTCTCGGCGAACTCCTCGCCTGGGTGGTCGGTTGGGCGCTGATTCTCGAATACACGGTTGCCGCCAGCGCCGTTTCGGTCGGTTGGTCGAATTATTTCGTGCCGCTGATACAGCATAGTTTCAACATTCACATTCCGTTCTACCTGACCAAGGGCTACTTCGCGGGCGGCCTGGTCAATGTGCCCGCCGTGGTGATTGCCAGCCTGGTGACCTGCCTGCTGGTGCTGGGGACGCGCGAGAGCGCGACCGTGAATGCGGTGCTCGTGTGCATCAAGGTGGCTGCCTTGTGCTTGTTCATCGTGCTGACGGTGCCGGTGATCAAGATGTCGAACTTTCACCCGTTCGCGCCGTTGGGCGCGCTGGGCGTCGGCGGCGCCGCGGCTTCGATTTTCTTCGCCTATGTGGGATTCGATGCCGTATCGACCGCCGCCGAAGAGACCAGGAACCCGCAGCGAAACATGCCCATCGGCCTCATCGGCAGCCTGTTGGTATGTACCGTGTTCTATCTGTTGGTGGCGGCCGGCGCGATCGGCGCGATCGGCGCGCAGCCGGTGCTGGACGCCGCGGGGCACGGCATCGCCCCCGGCAGCGCCGAACTGTACCGGGCGTGCATGGATCCGGTGAAGGCGGCCACCCTGGTGTGCAGCGATGAGCCGCTGGCGCATGTGCTGCGCCAGATCGGTTGGGAAAAGGTGTCCCGGCTCATCGGCCTGGCGGCGTTCCTGGCGCTTCCCTCGGTGATCTTGATGATGATTTTCGGCCAGACCCGGATTTTCTTCTGCATGGCCCGCGACAAGCTGCTGCCGGGGGTGCTCACCTCGATCCATTCGCGTTTCGGCACTCCGCACGTGGTGACCATGATCACGGGCGGCGTGGTGATTCTGGCATCCGCATTCTTCCCGGTGGGCAAGCTCGCCGATCTGTCGAACGGCGGAACCTTGGCGGCTTTCTTCGCCGTGGCGCTGGGCGTGATGATATTGCGGGTCACTCAGAAGGCGCGGCCGCGCTCCTTCAGAACGCCGTTCGTCTGGGTGGTGGGGCCGCTGGCGCTCATCGGCTGCGTGGTGCTTTTCAGCCTGCTGCCGCTGTTCACGAAGCTGGTGTTTTTCGGCTGGGCGGTCATCGGTCTGATCGTCTACGCGTGCTACGGCTATCACCGCAGCGCGCTCGCCGAGGATGAGCGAGCCGCCCTGGCGCGGCCGAAGCCAATGGTGGGGCCGCAAAGCTGAGGGCCGCAAACCAAGCCGCGCAAGCCAACCCGCGCAAACCTAGCCGCGCAGCGCCGCGGGTGTGAGCGGGCCGAGCGCCGCGAGCATTTCCTCGTAAACCTTGGGATTGCCCGCGACGACATTGGGCCCCAGCGCGTATTCGGCGCCCGTCGGCGTGCCGATGCGGCCGCCGGCTTCCTGGATGAGCAGCGTCCCGGCCGCGGTGTCCCACGGCGACAGGCCGAATTCCCAAAAGCCGTCGATGCGTCCCGCGGCGACATAGGCGAGATCGAGCGCGGCAGCGCCCGGCCGGCGCACCCCGGCGGCGCTCGCCATGATCACCTTGAGCATGGCCAGATATTCGTCCACGTGATCGCCGGCGCGGAACGGGAAGCCGGTGCCGATCAGGGAGCCTTCCAGGGTGCGCTGCGTGCTCACGCGGATTTTCTTGCCCTCGAGCTGCGCGCCGTCGCCGCGCGAGGCGGTGAAAAACTCCTGCCGCATGGGGTCGTAGACGACGGCGTGCTGCAGACGGCCCTTGTGCTGGAGCGCGATCGATACGGCGAAGGTGGGGAAGCCGTGCAGGAAATTCGTGGTGCCGTCGAGCGGGTCGATGATCCAGACGAATTCGTCGTCGCCGCTGCGGCCGCTTTCCTCGGCGAGAAAGGCATGCTGCGGGTGGCTGCGGCGGATGGTGGCGATGATGTCCGCTTCGGCCTTGCGGTCGATGTCCGTGACGAAATCGTTGCGCCCCTTGGTGTCGATTTTGAGGGAATCGAGCCGCGACAGGCTGCGCACGATCAGATCGCCGGCGCGCCGGGCGGCACGCATGCCGATATTCAAGAGGGGTTGCATATTGGCGCTAGAATAACAGAAGCATGACCGCCCTCGTTCGCATCGTCCTCATCGATCCCAGCCATCCGGGCAATATCGGTTCGGTCGCGCGCGCCATGAAAAACATGGCGCTCACCGATCTGGTGCTGGTGCGCCCGCGCTCCTTTCCCCATGCGGAGGCCATTGCGCTCGCCGCCGGCGCGGACGACATTCTCGCCGGCGCGCGCGTCGTCACCACCGTCGCCGAGGCGATCGGCGATTGCGGGTTCGTCGCCGGCACGACGTCGCGGCCGCGCTCGTACTATTGGCAGTTCATGACGCCGCGCGATGCCGCCGCACACGTGGTCGGATTGCCCGAAGAGAACCGGGCGGCGTTGCTGTTCGGTTCCGAGCGCTATGGTCTCGCCACCGAGGACCTGAACCATTGCAATGCGCTGGTGCGCATCCCCGCGAATCCCGAGTATTGCTCCTTGAACTTGGGGATGGCGGTGCAGCTTCTGGCCTACGAGGTGTTCCTGGCGCGCGAGCAGCCGCGCTCGCACACCCAACTGGAATTGCCGCTGGCCGCCTCGGGCGAGCTCGAACATTTTTACGCACATCTGGTAGAGGTGCTGGGCGACATCGATTTCGACGACCGCACCGGACATCTCATGGAGCGCTTGCGGCGTCTGTTCAACCGCGCCCAGCTCGATCGCAACGAACTCAATATCATGCGCGGCATATTGAGCGCCGTGCAGGGCCGGCGGGGTCAGTCGGCGCGCCGATGAACAGGCCGGTATATCTCGACTACGCGGCAACCACGCCGGTGGACCCGCGGGTGGCCGCGGCCATGGCGCAATGTCTGACGCTGGAAGGGGAGTTCGGCAATCCCGCCTCGTCCAGCCACGCTTACGGCACAGCCGCCCTGGATCTGGTCGAGACGGCCCGCGCGCAGATCGGCGCCTGCGTGGGCGCTTCGCCCGCCGAGGTGGTATTCACCTCGGGCGCCACTGAAGCGAACAATCTCGCGATTTTTGGCCTGACGCGCTACTGCGTCGAATCCGGACGCCACATCGTCACGGCGCGCACCGAGCACAAGGCCGTGCTCGATCCGTGCCGCGAACTGGAGCGGCGCGGCTGGCAAGTCACCTATCTCGAACCGGACGGCGGCGGCATCATCCATGCTGAACAGGTCGGCGCTGCGCTGCAGGCGGATACCGTGCTGGTATCCATCATGCACGTCAACAA
>Ga0134126_10004640_pt1 | contig 17207 bp, 30 predicted proteins | sample KB31752_FD_96881 | JGI IMG/M metagenome (GOLD analysis project Ga0134126, IMG submission 96881) | Terrestrial soil microbial communities with excess Nitrogen fertilizer from Kellogg Biological Station, Michigan, USA - KB3-175-2 | ecosystem: Environmental > Terrestrial > Soil > Unclassified ...
ATCATTTTTACCTAACCACCCTTCCAAGCATTCTAGTAGCTCTCTTTGCTGTCTCATAGCTTCCACTAATCCGGCCCAGGTTGGCGTGACGCCCTGCATTGTTGCTGTGTGCATCAAGTCAAACATCATCACTTGTGCCAGTCTGTTATCTTTCAGTTCATCTAGCCTGTGCGCAAGGTCGGCACATTCGTCCAGTGTTAGATATTCAGATGCGCTCATTTCTTTTTCGCCTCCTTTGCAAACGTGTTGACGCCGCTGTTTTTGGCGTCTATCTTCTTCTCAATCCGCAGAACAAGCGGAACCATTGCGACCATTATTGCCGCAAGAAGAGGAACGATGATGAATACTGCAATTGTGAGAGCAATACCTACCATCTTGCTGGCCCCCTTGGATTATTCACCGCACGCCATATCTGGCCGTTCGCCGCCATTTCCCCTACTTCAATTACTAAGGGATTGTTGCCGTACTCGTCATACTCGACATAGCGAGTATATAGGTAAAATGGATTGATTATGGGGAATGACGGCATGCAGATAAACATCATGTCAGTTACCCACGCTTCGCCGTCTGCGCTGTGCTGTCGCTCCACACGGTATGACCGACTAAAAATATCACTCATGCGCCATTCCCTCCGGTTACGGTGCTGGTAGAATTGGTGTGCAGGGGATGATATTCACGTGCGACGCTCCTGCAAATGTCGTCACCATGTCGCCAGGCTTCACGATGGTTCCGGCTGGCATCGTAACTGTTGTGGATGTTCCACCAAAAACGAACGAGACAGCCAGTGTGCTATCCTCGTTCGTCTCAACATCAGTTACTACCGATGCATTGTAAGCGTTGGGTGATACTGGAAACATTGCTACCTCTTACTGCTCATGTGAGCCGTGTGTACTCAGATTAGAACGTCACGGCTCACGCATCCTCTAATTTTCGCGGTCGTAGCAGGCTATTATATAGGGGACTTTATACGGTGGTAGTGATTGCCTTGCCACCGTGACCCCGCATAGGCTACCCTCCACTATGGAACTATCCTAGTCGTATTATCTGCTCATGCAGATAGTCCTCGTTCACTACGTCAGCTATCGTGATATTGGGTAGACCTTGACCTTTTGCCGCCTGCACGATATACCCGATGCGGTCTTGGTGAAGATGAACACTCACGATATACCATCCTGGGTGCTCTAAAATCCATCCACACACTATCAGGGCGTAGTTCCAGGACATGCCCATCACTGTTCCTCTGGCGGGGCCAGGCACGTATCATCGTTCATCGGGTTATGGTAGCAGTTGAATGTTACCACTTCCCCTAGACTGCCTGTGCCATCTAGTAGCGACGGCAGGGCATTATACATCGCCCGTAGCTGCCTGCCCCCTTCTAGTAGGATAAAATACTGTGTTGGTGGTTCTTCCATGCCAGGGGGAATGTCGATTATCGTAATACTCATATGCGAATACGCAATCACACGGCCAGTGATTCGCATGCGGATAACCATCTCGACTCCGGTGATTTCAGCCGTACCACGTTCGCTAGTGCCTTTCCATAGTGGCTGCTTTTTCATGCTCTCGCTACTTTCTTGAACGCCTGCGCCAGGTCGCCATCAGAGCGGATATTGAGATAGGGGAAACGTTCGGCTAGTTCGTCTGCAACCTCATCCGGCGTGCTGGCTGTCGTGTTGTTCCGTGATGCTCTATAGGAGCGTGGTATCTGGCTCCACACGTCCTCTTGGAGTATCGCCTTGCCGCCTACTGTGGCATAGTTCCTGATTCCTTTCTTACCAACGACCTCACGCAATGCATGATATAACATCTCTCGCTCTTGCGCCTTGCTCTGTCGCTGGTATGCCGCCTCTTCTTTCGCTCTGTACCGTGTCTTTTGTTCTTTTTGTCTTTTTTCGTGTTTCTGTGAGGTTTGTACTTCCCTCACGATTATATTAGCCTCTTTTTGGTCTAAATGCAAGTGGTCGCCATTCTTATCACGAAGAATGACCTTACCGCCTCTGTGCGTCTCCACCGTGTATCCACCAAAGGCAAATTGCAGTGCTGGCTTGTATCCTTGTCGCTGGCGTCTCCATCCGAGCTTTGCCGCTCGGCTATGCTCTTTGGGATGATTCCACCCATAGGGACATTTTGAATTTGTGCAGGTGCTTGCCATGTCCTCACGTATTCCTCTCTCGTTTTTGCTTGGGTGGCCCCTGGCCTGTGAGCGGGTGTACCATCGGTCTAACCCACTCTCTATCCGGCGCTGGTATTCTGCCTTATAATCCCTCATGCGGCTATACCTCGGCGGCTATCTGCCATTCGATATCATAGGGGTCTAACGCCTCAACCTCTGGTGAATCGTCGCCATAGGCATCACCGAGAGCCGCCACAATGAGGCCGAAACCGCCGCCAGCACTGTGCATCATATCCGCCGCCGTTTGGGCGTTCAGCCCGTGCCGCCATACCGTCAACCATTGCCCATCCACCTTGACCGCCAGGTGTAAGGCGCTGCTTCCGTTGACGGCTGCAATGCGGTCGATAACATGCTCCAAGCGAGAAGGTCGATACCCGCTATAGACATCGGCGTCTCTGGTGACGTTGTGTGCCTGCCCTTTTTTGTCTGTGTATTGCTCAAATTGCACCGACTTTCGCACGCCGTCCAGTTCTCGTCTGACCGTCGCTTGCGTGCGCTCACGTGGCGCTGGTGCCTGTCGCTCACGTGGCGCTGGTACGGGCCGCTGCTCTTTGGGTAGCTGTGTGATGAGCGGCTTTAACGCCTCTGGTTTCCCTGCAAGCTGCCCCTTCGTCAACCCCGTCGCCGCCTGGCGCTCTGGTGACACACGCCTGGCGTATTCGGCGGCATAGTCGCGTGGTTTCCTAGCCATTTTTCGTAATTCCTTTCAGACGGTATGAGCCAACCTTGCCCGTATCCTCTATCCAATCCTGGCGCTCTGTGGTATGGATAGCATCTCCTACAATCTTGATAAGCTGACCACGTGGCACCTTCAACGCCATTCTAGTTACGGCTGCCCTGGTACGTGCCGTAATGGCGCAGTTGAACTGAGGCATATGATAACGCAGCATCGTGCCATAGACGTGTTTCGCCTCGGCTGGTCCCCATCCCTCATTAGTCATGACCATTCCGCCGCCTGCTTTGCCATCCTTGAGGAAGCCACCGATGGTATCAAGGGCGATACGTCGCAGGGCGACACGTAGCCACTTCCACCGCTTTAAATCGGTCTCACAGCCATCTAGTGCGGTGGCAAGCCTCTCCTGCCATAATCGTAGCGGGTCTGCCCCCTTGTGGCTCTGAGGGGCAAATAGCGCCCTTTCGTGTATGATGTGATGCCACTCATATTCTCTGAGTAGCCGGACCTCTGAGCAATGCAGCCACCGCTTGCCCTTGTCGCCAGGTACATGCGGGTATAAGTAGGTATTCTGCACACCCAGGTCAAGATATGAGGCTGGCACCAGACCTATCTTGTCCCATTTCGCCGGAACCTCAAAAGACACCTTGTACCAGGCTTCACGACCTCCCACATACTCATTGCCTGTATCGTGCAACCAGGCATCCCTGTCGCCAGGGAAATAAACAGGCATATGGCGTGCGTGTGACAGAAATGCTACCCGCGCATCATACTCATAGTCGTGTTGCGAGGCCGTATGGTCGAACTTTTCTATGCGGTGCGGCACCTTGCACTGACCATGTAGTGCTGATGATATCGCCTCTGGTAGCTGAGCATAATGCATGCGGTCAGGTAAGCTATTAAGTAGCAGCAATCGACCGAAACCAATAGGGGATGTTTGCATGGTGATATGCTCCCCAAAATGGCGTCTAGCCCATTGAAGCAGTGTCGGAAATACCTGCGCCTGCTTTCTGAAATCCTCATCACTTACAGGCGTTCTCGTGTCAAACCAGTCTTTATAGAGTGGCGCTGATTCCGGCTGAGGTCGTGTGTCACGTGCTAGATAAATGTCGCTCATTTCCTTCTGATAATCCTTTCCCTCTGCAAATCGCTGTTGAAGGTGTGCCCGCAAGCTGAGCATTTCGCCATCATCACCGAATGCCCCCATTCCATCACAGGGTACATATCCTGGGTGAATATCTGGTGATTGCATCTCTCGCACACAAGAGTTACAAGAGTTACAGAAACGTGATTTTTCGGCGTTGTAACTCTTAGGTAAATTTCATCTGAGTTAGGCGTATCCTGCTCTGATAGGGTGTCCTGTGACACAAGAGTTACAAGTGGTTGAATATCAGTTTTTTGTAACTCTGTAACTCTTAGGTAAGAACCGTATGCGGATTGCATGATGAGATGCTTTGCCATCATCCGGCGCAGGGTGCCTCTGATGGTTGAATCACTAATGCTGGTGATGGTTGCTAATTCTTTGGGCTTCATTGCTTTGTCATTGTCAAGAGCCGCCAGGATTAACGCCTCTGCATTCGGCACCGATTCAACATCATCGGTCTGGACACGCCAGGGGGCGTCTATATCTGCCAGGGTAAGATGAACGTCATTATCCCGCACGTCACGCCCCCTGACATGCAATAGCAGTTCCTCAGAGTTAGGGCGACGCTCTAAGTACCACATGGTGTCTACAGCGGCCAGTAGTCCAGTAGAGCCGTTTACCTCATCCTGCCAGTCACCCGATGTACTTTTTGTTTTGCGGGTGTGGTGAACAAGGATGATAGCGATATTATGGAGGGTAGAAAACTCTTGCAGCTTTACCAGGCCGTCATAGTCCGACTTGAAAACATCATCGGTCGCCTTCGGTTTGACCCTGGCGTACACGTCGATAACGATTAAGCGGGTATCAGGATGATCGACCATCCATGACGATAGCTGCTCTATTAGTCCGGTGTCAAGCCGCTCTGATGATGTAGCACCATAGACCCTATCTTTTTCTAATTCCTCACCTTGCAGGAGTGACCGTGTACGGTCCTGTAAGCGTCTCTCGTTCGTGTCGTCCAGTAAAAGGTAAAGAGATACGCCTTCAACGCCGCCCGATGTCTTACGGGCCATACGTAGCGTCAGGGCTAGGGAAACCATGCTTTTACCCACTTTAGGACGGGCAAAAAACAGGGTCAGACCGCAGGGCAGGTATTCGGGGACAATCCATTGCAGCGGCTCATAGACCGCATGCAGCATCGTATGAAAGTCGAAGTATTCTAGCGGTCGAATACCGTTCGCTGGTTGAGTGGTACGGATACGAGGCACTGACCAGGCGGCAGGCCGTACAAATTCCACACTATTACTCCGTCTCCCTTGACTTGTATACATTTCTCGCGTACAATCAAGAGCGGTGATGAGGGGCGGTGAATCCACACACAGGCTCAAAGTAATGGATGGTTCTTTCCTCATCACCATCCATTTTGAGCTAGGGGGTGCTACCACCAGGGACTAGAGCCAGGCGAAACAATTAACACGATGGAGCCGCCACTATGGGAAAGATAGGCGGCTCTTTCGTGTCTATTATAGCACGACTATTCGATATCTAGGTCATAGGCACCATGATAGGTATACGGCTCATCGTCCCATGCGTTATCAGCCCGCTCCACTGCCTCTTGTTCGTCACTGTCGGGATAGTGACCCTCGATGCCGTATGCCTCATAGTAGCTATCGGCGTTCTCTATTGGCTCTGGCAATTCCATCTCTTGTATTGTGGGGTCGCCGTGCTGCCATCCCCAGTTATAATCTGGCCCGCCATCTGGTGACGGTTGAATCACGTGGGCATATTCAACAACTTCACACCAGCACAATTCTTGTGAGTGAATGATGATATCTTGCTGGCTGTAGTCTGCTCCATATACAGGCTCTCGGTGATGGTCCTGCACGTAATGGTCCCGAAATATTCGGTCTAATGTTTCCAGCGGAATAGCCCACTTGCTGCTATCTGCCTGTGTGATAACGAGGTATTTACCTTCAAATGTCGATATTCTACATTCAGGGCAGAGCCTTCGGGCGTATACACCCCCCATATACAGGGCGTTACCTTGTGGGGAAACCATGTGTTCTACTTTGTGCTGGCAAGAGTGAATAACTTTGATACGCTGCCATCCTTCAAAATCGCGCATCTGATAGCCTCTTTCTGAGTGGTTGTTATGCGCCTTTCGGCAATCTCAGTGTACCATATATAATACAGATTGTACAGTCCATACCAATGATACTATTGGTACTTGACACAAGTATGAGTCTATGTTATAGTCTGATATGGGAGGTACAAAATTGGACACGCCAAACGACCTGATTTTGATGTCTGATGCTGAAAAGCTCACAGGAAAATCTCGTACTTGGATACGCGCAAGGGTTCGAGTCTACGATATGGAAGGGAGAGACAAAGTAAGCGAGCAGGCGGTACGGGATGCTCTGAGGGAATGGCAAACGCCGAAACTAAAAAAAGATAGCGAGGATTAGCCGTGAGTCGCATTGATGCGTTGAAACAACTCACACTGGCGCATGTACAATTCCTGAGTGAGGAGATTAGCCCTGATGAGTATTTCAGGCTCATTGAATCACCACAGGCTGAGCTACGGGCATTCTACGGCGACGACCAGGCGGCATATCGTGAGTGCATAAGCAGTTCAATGGATGCTGCAATTCACCAGTGGTCTAATCTTCCATTAGCAAAGGACGGGCGCGATTATGGCCTGGTCACAGGTGAGCATCCTGTCATTCTCGCTGGTGCACCATCTGAGCTTGTGGCAAAATGGGGCCGTCACTACGATGATTGTCCTTTTTGCCGCTCTGCTCATTTTTGCGCTACTGGTAAGAACCTTGTCGTTGCTATGGGGCGATACTTGGATGCTAACCCGTACACAATTGGAGCAATGAGCGTTAAACAATGAGAGAGGATACTGTGTATAGCACGCCTATCGTGTGCGTCGTTATGGCACTGAGTGCCTTCGACGGTCAACCGGTTGACCCAACCCCTTGCGCCTCTTATCAGGAGGCGCAGACTATCGCAAGCCACATGCGAGAAAAAAAGGTAAAGGGTCGTAAATGTTTCTCTCGCGTATGGGTTGAGCCATACACTAACCAGTTGTAAAAAATCTCGCCAGCATCGGCAAAATGCCAGCGAGACAACGCAGCGTGACCACTCAGAAAAGACACGTGCTACATAAATTGTAGCACCATACACAAAACGAAAGGTACTACAATCATGAAACGCACTATCACTATCACGATTGACAGCGACGACCAGGCGGCAACGTTCCGCAGCGTAGGCGACGGCATTGCCAATGCCATCAAGGGCTACGAAGAAGCATTTCCCTCTGCCAATTTCATCACGCAGCCGTACCGCACCACAGACGGCGCAGACTTTGACTATCAGACGAAACCGAAACCACAGCCACAAGGTTTCGTTATGAAGCGGTCAGGCACCTTGACCGTGCCCCTCGCCAAACGGGGCAGCAAGTCCGAAGAATAGCAGACCCCTTTTCTAGTCCGACTGGCGGCGCTCTCCAACACGTCGCCAGTCATTCAATATTATTTAAGGAAGTAACCGATGCCACCAACTAAGTCAGAGTCATTCCTTGACCGTTTCGCACGTCAGGTTATCATGCCTGTTGCGTTGCCACTCGATACCGTATCTTTGACCATTTCCATTGTCGTGATTTTCTTACAGCTAACGGCCCCCCCCTGGTATCATTTCCTGCACACTGCCATAGACGGGAATCTGTACTATGCAATGAGCAGCCTGTCTATTATCAGCTATGTCTTCCTGCTCATTGCCAGCCTTTACCTTGTTTTCCCCTTGCTGGCGAGGACTCGTAAGCGTCTCAAAAACGCTCACAGAATTACCAATGAGAAGAACCGCGCCCGATTGATGGGACGACTAAAGGCGATTGAGCAAGAGCAGATACACCTTGTATGGTTGACCTGCATTATGTTCGGTCTCATGTTTACCCCGCTGCTTGCCTCGCGTATTTGCATCATCTTTGGATGGAATGGCGGCATTGTTGACTTTGTTATTGCTGTTATTTCCCTACCTGTGCCTATCCTTGGTTACATCATCATTGCATCCGCAGAGGGCGATGCAGAGGATAAGGACGAGATAGAAGTAGCATTCGATAAAGCGGCTGGCGTGGTTATTGGCATGTTCGGAGAATTGAAAGTAAATGAAGAAGGGCTACTCAACCAAAAGGGACACGACCTTCTGGACGCTGGCACGGAGGGCGATTGGCCTGGCCTTTTGAACGCCGTTTCAGTGAATGCCCCTGTCGAGCGCTGGTACTTCATTCATGAGATATGCGAGTGGTTGAAGGTACCAAGTGATATGGATGGTGCGGATTATCGAAAGGTTTCACGCATCATTCTCGATAATCGACACAATCCCAAGGTAAAAATGTTTCTGCGTAAGCAGCGCTACAAAAATCGCCTGCGCTGGCAGGTTGCGGAGGATGCACTGTCACTCTTGTTCGTTGACTACAGACCAGCGGTCACACTGGCTGCTTAAAATATTAGCCCCTAGTCATTAAGTAACTTAACTGCATGTCTAGGGGCCGCATTATGCCCATTTTCCTAGATATCACCTAGACATAGATATGCATATAGTCAGGTTGCCACTAGCGACCATATGCCCCCCAAATGGCTCTAATTTCTCCATGAGATACTTTCCGCATCTCACACGCTGACTTCGCGTTCACACTTTGTAGAATACTTTATGACTACTTTGTACGTGAACTGTGCTATAATCATTGTGTTAGTTGTTACGCTTGATACAGTTCTATGTCTCCTAGGGGGTGGCATGACCTGGCAAACAAACGCGCCGCACTACCAGCCGCATGCGTCACAGTTCGCTTTCGGTCTGAAAGGTGCCTGTACACTTCTCGCTCTTGCCTGTTGCGATGTCGTCAGCAAGGGCATTCACGCATGGGTAGGCGACCCACACCAGCCTAACCCTAACCCTGCTTCTACAGAGAATGTACAGGCAGTGATGTATCGCATCTACAAAGAAGCACGACAGAGGACCGACCCCGCAACGGGCGGTCCTTGCTGCGCTCCAAACGGTGCCGCTACACAATCCGGTATGCTGGCGATGGCGGGCTATATCGGTCTGCCTGTTGCCGACGTGCTGCATTATGCCGACGTTCAGCCGACCGCTGCATGGGTGGACTTTTTGCGCCGCAACGTGGCCCACGCAACACGTCCCAGGCCTGTACTCATGCAGGTATCGAACGGACGTGCTGCAAAAGATGCCAATACCGGAGCGGTTGATGAGCCTGACTTGCAATCTCATGCCATCGCCGTACTTGGCACAATGATCGACCCAAGCGACCCAACAAAGGGCGGTTACATCGTCTGTGATGGCGATAATCCCTCGATTGCGAACGGTCCCGTTATCTACTCTCTGCAAACACTTGCTGCAATGCACCCAACAAGCATGATTGCTTTCAATTATAAGGAGGGGACGTGATGCCCACAGGCTCATATAACCAGGCTATTTCTATTGCGACAGCACTGGTGAGTAATATCATCGCCATACTACTAGCCAAGGGAGCTATCAGCATCAGTGATGCCAACCAATTAAGCGCCAGCGCCGCCACAATTGGCGCAGTGCTGATTTTTCTGGTCGTCAACGGTGCGCTTATCATCGGCAACCAGTGGCACCGATTGCGCTATGGTCCTGTGCCTGCCCTGGCGACTGTGCAGAGCGGTACGCCATCGGTACAGCTAGCCTCGTTTGCCGGTGCCCCTTCCCCCTCGTATGGCGTGCCGTCAACGGGCAGTCCTCAGACAGTCGATACTGGCGACGTTCCTACAGAGGTCGTGTGATGTGTGAGTGTGAGTATGACGTTACCTGGCCTGTCATTTATGGCGGATTGGCAACGGGGGGACCGAATAGCAACGGGAATTATCAGATTAACTCACCTTTCGGCGGGCCTGCTGAACTGTGTGTGCTGTCTGCTTTTCCTGTTGCTGCTGGTAGCTGCACGGCATATCTCAGTCCATCTAAGGCACTGGCAACGGATACCAGCCAGATTGCCGCTACCAGCATTGCAGGCAATCAGGGCACGCAAGGCTACTATTTTGATGGCTCGGCAACACCAGGCGTAGCGTTCCCTGCGGTGTTCTTCCCTGTAGATGGTTCGTGCAGCCTGGTGATCAGTAATGGCGGCGTACTGCTCACCTGTATCTGGCGACGCAAGAAAAGCAACACGTCAAACACAATGATGAGACGGGCACTGCCTGGGGAGGGGACGACAAATGGATAAAGCAGACGAGGATGAGCACGACTATAGCGACGATGCAACCACCAAAGAGCCAGTCAAGGCGGCATCAGAGGCAACCAAACAGGCGACGGAAACGGTCAGTGCTGCAACCGATACCGTGACACGTGCCGCCGAAACGACGGGCAATGATGTCCTTGCCTCGCTGGTCGATTCAATGCAGAGCATCAAAACGGGCCTAGAGGGCATCACCAGCAAGCTCGATAGCATCGTCACCAGTCAGGCAAACGCTGTCGGTCAGACAGCCCAAACCGTCGCAGAGGATGTGCAGGATACGGCAGGCAATGGGGCTGATATCGTCACCGAAACATCCCACGTCGTTGTGCCACCAGCGGAGACACGGCGCAAGCGGCACCTGGGCCGGAAAGGTTTTAGATAATGCCCACACGTCGCAAACCAGCCGCCACACTTCCCCCTCTCACTGAGGATGATGCCACACTGGACGCCTCGCCACTTGTGGAGGGTCTAGGCGTTGAGGCAGAAATCACAGTTGAGGGCATCAAACCACCTGAGCAAAAGAGCGGCGCTAGGCGGCTTGGGGACCGCCTACGCTCTGCTCTGCTTGGTGGCAATGATAACGACGACGACGACACACCAAAGGCGACGGTCAGCAAAAAGAAGCAGGATGAGATTGCAGCACAGCTAATGCTTTTTCTGGCAATCATCCTGACCATGTTATCTGACAGCTTCTTTGGCAGGTTCGCACCGGAGTATGCCGACGTTGGCCCGCAACAGGACGAGGCGAAAGCAATCACGATGCCAGTAGCACGTATGATTGCACGCCGCATTAAGGCAGCAACAGGCAAGGTCACAGACGACCAGCTTGACGCTCTGCTCTTGCTTACTGCTGTAACCGTCTATGCTGACCGTGCCAGGCAGACGGCACGGGAAATCACGATAACACTCAGAGAGCGAGAAAGTAATGCGGTCGATTCAACGCCAGGCGGCGTCAGTTATAGACGCACCTACACCACGCAAGCGACACATGACGCTGCTAATCAAGGCGCTGGCGTACATGCTGCAACACAACAGCAAACTACCAGCACCGCAAAAAATCCTAGCCGTTCCGATGCTCAACAAAATGGAGCAATCAATACGCCAGCTACCCGAAGAGACACTGACCTTATGGGGGAAATCCTTAGAGCGGATGCTGCTGGCCGTGCAGCAAGAGGACTTATCTGACGAGGACTTCCTAGAGATTGTGAGTCAGGAAATTGAAACCTTCACTGGTCAAGCAACGCATTAGAATAAACTCACAGGACCGATGGTTTTTTGTGGGACGAACGGGCAGCGGTAAATCATTTCTAATGAAGGCGCTGGCCGATAACTACTTGCGTGCTGGTGGCCGTGTGGTCGTCATAGATGGTCCTGACGCTGGATGGTGTGATAAGCAGCATCCACCAGTGAAACGAGGCACAGGCACCATCCTGCAACCTGTGCTGGTGAATCGTTTTGACCCTGGCTTGCGTTGTCAGTTGTTTCGTCCGACTGTACCAGGCTACGCCGATGAACGGCTGATGCGTTTTCTACAAGAGGTATTTGACGAGGGAAATACTCTGGTTATCTTTGATGAGATTTTTGGTATCCTAGACCCTAACCACCAACCGCCGATTATCATGCAGATATGGTCACAGGGACGTAAGCATGATATAGCGGCGTGGAGCGCCAGCCAGCGTCCTAGCCGTGTACCGGAAATCATCATGAGTCAAGCGGATAACTGGGCTATTTTCCAGCTACTTAACGACAAAGACAAGGCCAAAATTGCCGACTGGACGAATAGCCCGATTATTGAAGAAACACGGCTACCGAAAAGGAAGTGGTTCTTCTTCAATGCCGACCTTGACCACGTGAAGCTAATGAATCCTATTAAGGTAGGTGCTGCATGAGCCTCATACGAAGCATTATCGACGGCAACGAGGTAGCCGCTCGATACGTTGAATACGTCCGGCCAGCCCGACAGGCAGGGGAAAAAATGCCAGTACGCCACATTGATTCCCTTGACCCTGAACGTGCGGGCTACGCCAGGGACTTAAACAATTATCTTGACCGTCTGCATTTCGGGTATGAGGCACCAGCTACCTCTATAAATGCAGATGTATGTATGGCGTGTCACGGTGCATTAGGGGATGCTCCTAGACTCAAGCGGAGCATCTACACATCACACGGCAGGGTAGACCTGTACCAGTGTGGGAACTGCTGAGGGGGGCAGGATGGACAAATTCTTTGACAATGCGTTCACCCATCTGCTGATTTTGGCGCTTGCAGTGGGGGGCGTTTTCTTGCTGGCGAAAGGTGCCGCAACGGCTCTGCCTGAGAATGGTTTCGCGGGCAGCATCAAACACGTGATTAAGTCAGTCTGAGGGGGAAAAATCATGCCTAACTGGGGCGACCGTGGCGTATCACGCCGCATTGTTCAATCAAATAACGGTCTAGTGAACTGGGGCACCGCAGGCTCACCGAATGGCATTGCCATCGTGCAGGCAGGCATCTTGGAGCGACTGCGCTTCCTGACAACCACAGGCAATGTCACGCTTGGCGGTGGCACGCCGCCGACTGGTGACGTGTTAGGTCCGTTTGACCTGTACACGCAACTTTCCCTGGCACCAAATAGCAATACGCCAATCTTCCAAACGAGCGGCTATGGAGCATACTTGATTGACCTATTTAAAAGCTTGGAAACCTACCCAGGTTCAGCGGATACCAACGTTATCACCGTGGCTCAGCTAGAACCGCTGGTCGATGTCTACCAGTATCCGAGCACCACAGGCAATCCCATGAAATTCACGTTACCCATCCCCGTCGCGCAGCGGCTTGGCTCTCTGCCTTTCCCCGTTGGCATGATCGACTTGGCAGACCCGAATGTGCAAATGCAGTTTAGTTACACGCCAACGGGCACCAGTGCCGCCAGCCCATTCAACATCTACAATGCACAACCTGGCCTGGCACCGTATAGTGGCGGCGCAACCTCGCCAACGGCAACCGTGGCAACGCCGCAAGTCTCGCTTATTCGTGAGCTTTGGTCTACCCCGACACAGGCAAATGCTAGCGTGCTGGCGCAACCAGCGGCGGGTATTGCTATGAGCCTGTTCGATTTCATCTCTGCCTGGTATGAAGAACCACCGCCAGGGTCAGGCGTCAACAGCGCAACCACGTGGCAGTGGACGGCGAAGGTCAACAGCGGATTCCTCGCACGTCTCGCCTGCTTCATTTTTGACGGTGCCACAAACGCTGGCGTCGCCGTCTCTAAGCTAGTGAATGACAATTCGTTTGTCATTTCAACGGATAACAGCACGCCTCGCTACACTGAGAGCGGCTTAGCTGCGCTGTCTCGTATGCATGATTTCTATGGGTTTGAGTTCCCCCTGGGCACCTATGTCTGGGACTTCCTGGGCCGTGACCTGACCCTCTCAGATGTCATGAACACGAGGGATACGGCCAATATTCAGTTGACCAACAACCTGTCAAGTGCGCTTGGCTCGTCTAACTCTGCTGTTAAAATTTTGCGGCAGATGCTCATCCCCATCAATAACGCCGCCTAGTTGCGGGGAAAGGATAGGCGCTGTGAATCCGTTTGCAACGGCGGCGGCGGGGACGCTTTACCCCGCTAGTACCTACGCCCGTTCAGCCGTGCCTGGCCCACAGAATCAGGGCAATACCGGATATACGGGAGCGGCTCAGCCTGCTTTCTCGACGGCGAAACGCAACCAAATTGCAGGCATCACGGCGGCGCTGGTTTTCGGGACTATTCTGCTGTTCCATTGGCATTTCAACAGGGGGTAAGTCATGAAACCTGGCGTTATGATTGTGGTCGCCATTGTGGCGATTGCGGCGTTTTTGTACTTTAGGCGAGGTTAAATCATGCGCGGAGTGTTAGGGCTGGCTATGCTCATCATCGGTTTTTCGATGGCGTGGCTCATCATCATCGGTAAGTTCCCCCCTTCAACAGAGGGGCAAGGATTCCTGGGCCAGCTAGGGAACGCTATCGCTGGCAATGGCGGCTCTAGCACGTCCTCGTCAGGCACCAGCACAAGTACAACCAGTGGCGGCGGCGGCACAGGACCGAGGCCATTATGAGTAAGGGGCAGTGGACGGTGCTAACCATCCTGCTTATCATCGCAGGAATTGAGGCATTGTTCTCACCAACCAGCGCACAGCTAATAAAAGGCACCATATCAGGACAGGGACCGATTGACCCAAACAAACGGATTGCCGACCAGTTGGCAGCACCAGCGACGGGACTAATCGGCTTCACGCTTGGTGTTCTGGTGCTGCTATGGGTAGCTGATGCATTCCCAGGCATCGCTATTAGTATCGCCTCGCTACTGCTGGTGATTGTCCTTTTGCGCTACAGTAGCGAACTTGGCGGCTTCCTTAACGTGGCAGGGGGAGCCATTACGACTCTATCAGGAAAGGGGACCGCTAGCAATGGGGGGACGCATAGTTGAAATCGTGACCCTGCTCATTGTGAGTATCATCATCTTTAACGTACTCACACACGGCACGGCGGCGGATAGCCTGGCAAAAGACACCTTCAATTTTGTGAATACCGAGACGCGCAGCCTAGAGGGGATGTGAGGACATGGCACAACAGGGAGCGCCGGAAGATACGTTCAGGACACATCTAGGCGTGCCGTCGCCTGCATTATCCCAAGTGGCGGCGCTCAATCGTGCAGCCTGGGCAGAGTGGCAACCGTTCCAGGGCTTCCCGTACCAGGAAGGGAGCGGCTATGGTGATTTGAATGATAAAATCATTCCAGCGCCACCAGGCCAGTACAATACCTATACGTCACTGAGGCAGACAGGGGGCAATACTGCCAAGGTCGCCAGACAGACACAGGGGCTACCTCAGTGGTATCTGAACATCGTTTATTGGTGGAAGGGGAAGAATTGACATGGCAGTTCTAGCCGACCTCATAGACGAATGGCATAAACTGAACGGCCCTGCTAAGGTCGCTGTCGGAGGCGTGGGCGTCGCAGCCGCTCTGCTGATTATCTCGATGCATCGGGGCGGCGGCGGGGCGACAGGTGCCAGCCAGGCAGACGTACTAGGCAATGCAGCGGGCGGCGGTGCGTTTGGCACGACAACGGGCGGCACGCCGCCTGCAACAACGGTGCCCCCTGGTATTCCCCCTGTGAAGCCGCCAGCCAGCACCGGAGGGGGAAAGGTGACGATTCCCCCCATCCCTGTGCCTATCCATAAAATTATCAGCACCGTGATACCGCCACGGTCTACCAGTGGAACGAAAACGGGCACAACCAGTGGAGCAAGTACGGCCCTACGGAACGTATCGAATACCCTGGAAAAAACGGTGCATCCTATCGAACTGATTAGCCATCCCACAGCGACGGGCACCATTTCGGGGACTCGCTCTAAGGCGGTGTGAGGGGGAAACTATGGCAAGCACACCCTGGTGGAAATATCCTCTCACGCAGCTTTTTGGGCAAAATGGTGAGCAAGGGGTGGACGTAGGCACGCCGCTCCATACGCCAATTACGAACCTGTATGCCGGAAAGGTGGTTGAGGCGCAGTACGGCGGCGCTGGTGGCATTGTTGGAGTGCTGGTAAATGTGCCTGGACTGGGGAACGTGGTCGAATACTTCCTGCACCTTGACCTCATCAATGTAAAGGTAGGGCAACAGTTAGGAGTAGGCGACCTTGTGGGATTGTCAGGGGGCGAGCTAGCGGGTACGCCAGGCGGCTTACATCCGGCAGAACCTCAGTTCTCATCAGGACCGCATACTGAGTTTGGTTTTTTTAAAGGTACGCCTTTTGCTAGTGCCGACGCTGGCAACCCATTGCCGTACCTGCACCCAAGCACAACGACCAGCACAACAACAACAGGCACAGGCAGTGCCCCTTCCTCCCAACCAACAGACCTAACCAGCGGTCTGTGTGATATTCCGTTCTTTGGCGGTCTGCTCTGTTTGGGTGAAAATGCAGGCAAGGCAGCGGGCGCAGCGGGCGGGCAAGCCTTGCAGGATTCAGGCGTAGTATCCGGCATCACTCTCTCTGTTGAGCGTATCGGCTTCTTTGTGCTGGCCCTGGTCATTGCCTTAATCGGTGTGGTTCTCATTACCTATCAGCCTGCTCAGGAAACGGTTGCCACAGGTGTCAAGGCCGCTATGAAAGGTGCGGAGGTAGCATAGATGGGTGTTTCTGGTGGCCCCTATGATGTTGCCGTAGGTCAAGAAACAGAGGTAGACCCGAAAACGGGAGCCGTTGCTATTGAGTTAATCAACGAATCGAACTACGCCATACAAGTGCGATTCGGCGGCGGCGTGGAATGGCTTGCGGCCTGGACTGGTGATTTATTTCACCTAGCACAAGTTGGCGGCACAGGGGTAACACTCACACCTTTCGCTATTTCCGATGCTGCTAACCCCCCTAGTGCGGTCGTCCTTTCTACCTCGTATTTTCCTGGTGATAAAATAACAGGGACGTTCCCCTATCCCCTCAACAGACAGACGAATCTAGGAAACGGGAGCATAGCGGCAAACGTGAACCAAGTCATCAATGACACGAACACAGCGCCATCTATTGTCGTTGAGGCCCGACCATCCGGCGCTGGCGCTGCTCAGTTACAATTGAATAATGATGGGTCGGGCCTGTATGGAGGGGGAAATACAACCGTAGATAATGCGGGGAACGAAACATCATCAGGAAACTACCAAGTAAACAGCCTAAAAACCACAGGAACGCAGAGTGCGTTTGCTGGTAACTACGGCCTAGTAATATCGGGTCCGGTGAACTTTGAAGGGAATAATGTTCGCACTAATGGCTCTGGACGTGTCATTGCTGGTACTTTTCAGCCTAGTGTTTCCTCTGTTGCTTTCGCCAAACTAGGGTATTTTGGCGGCACATCGTCCGGTACGTTTTCACATGGGGCAGGAACAACGCCATCTTGGATAGGAATCACGGATAGCCAGGCAGGGTCAAGCATGACAGTCGGTGTGGCCTCATACACAGCAACACAATGCACGGTGACGGCGGGTGCTG
>Ga0134126_10004641_pt1 | contig 17207 bp, 15 predicted proteins | sample KB31752_FD_96881 | JGI IMG/M metagenome (GOLD analysis project Ga0134126, IMG submission 96881) | Terrestrial soil microbial communities with excess Nitrogen fertilizer from Kellogg Biological Station, Michigan, USA - KB3-175-2 | ecosystem: Environmental > Terrestrial > Soil > Unclassified ...
AAGGGCCGGAGCCGGAGGCGAGCATCGTCCTGCCGGATCCGGTCAGTGTTGAAGCCTGTTGCGAGCGGATGCGTACGCTGGCCCGCAGGCGGCTCGATTTCTTAGCCAGCCGAACGGAACCATGGTGGCTCACCGAGGCGGCATTCTTCGACGTTACGCGGCAACGAATCTGGATCTTCTGGCGGCGCGTCTTGCACACAGCCCACCATCGGAGCCAATTGACGGTCTATCTCCGATTGCTGGACAAAGAAGTGCCGCCGACCTACGGACCAACGGCGGATTTCTCATGGTCTGGGGCGGATCCAACGCATACGGTGGAAGCATCCGGGCGACATTGATTGATCCGGCTCCGTTATCATCGAGAATTCGCCGCCAGTCACAATCGGATTGATGGGCCTTGATCAGGCGGCGGTGAACAATAGGGTGTGTATGGCAAGTACAACAGAAATCGCAAAAGATGTGTTCCGGATCTCCGTGTTCGTTCCAGAGATCAACCTGGAGTTCAGCCATTTCCTGGTAAGAGATGACGAACCGCTGCTCTTCCATGCGGGACTGCGCGGCATGTTCCCTCTGGTGCGCGAGCAGGTTTCGCGTCTGATCGATATCTCGAAAATCCGGCACATTGGATTCAGCCACTTCGAGTCGGATGAATGCGGGGCTTTAAACCAGTGGCTCGAACTGGCGCCGGCCGCACAGCCAGTGTGCGGCTTGGTAGGCGCCGTCGTGAGCGTAAACGACTTTTCTATCCGGCCCGCCCGCGTTTTGACCCGTGATGATGTCTTACCAACGGGCCAGTACCGGTTTCGATTCATTCCTACACCGCACGTCCCACACGGGTGGGACGCCGGCGTTCTCTTCGAGGAATCTGAACGCACGCTATTCTGCTCCGACCTTTTTCATCAATGGGGTCATCGTGAACCGGCAACGGCGGATAGCATCATGGAACGATGTAAAGACGCACTGCTCGAAAGTGAGGCTGGCCCGTTTGCGAATTACGTGCCATACACCCACCACACTGGTCGCGTGCTCGAGACATTGTCGGAATATGCTCCGAAGACCCTTGCCGCCATGCACGGATCGACCTACTACGGCGACGGAGCACAGGCGCTCCGGGATCTCGCAATCGTAATGCGCGAAGTGCTCGGGCCCAAAGCGCAGGAAGGCGAGACCACATCCATAGGAACAATCAAAGCGTAGGATTGTCCACGGCACGGTAGCCGAAACTTCAACCACTCCCGCTTGATCGGGCAACCGGACGTTGGGCACCTCGCCGCGCCGCGATTTCGGCAACCGGCCGGCGATGCGCCGGGTCGCGCGATGGTCCTTCGTACTCCCACAAAACTTCCCAGTCGTTGAAGAATCCGCGCAACTCACCAGGCCGTGCGCGCTTCTCGCTCCATGTTTCACCTGCCTCTGGCGTATGCACGATCGCTACCGCCACTCCGCCCGGCCGTACAGCCGCCTTTACTTTTGCGAACAGATCGCGCTGCAGATAGTAGGCGATCACGACCAGGTCGAAAGCATCGCGCGGCATCGCAAATTGCGGAGCGGTCAGATCAGCAACTTTTGTATCGATGCGCAATCCCCGTGCTGCGGCGCGCTCTCTTACCAGTTCAATCGCTCTCTTCGAACCATCGACAGCCTTTACCGTCCACCCTCGCTCCGCCAGGTACAGTGCGTTACGGCCGGCTCCACATGCCAGGTCGATGGCGGTTCCAGGCGCGAGTTTCCCGGCAATTTCTTCCAGCAGTATCGTAGGGGCCTCTTCCCTGCCCCGGTCGCCCGAGCGATACTTTTCTTCCCAGCCTGCAATATCCATCAGCGGATCCTATGAAAATAAGGACAGTTGCTCGCGCTCTGGCGCGCACTTCTGCTTCTGATCATCGAATACAGACCGACCGCCGAGAGAAGGAGAGATCGCGAACTCATGCTCGACGACTTGTTCGAAATCGGCTTCCGCCCGATAATGCTGCTCTACTGCGCGCACCAATCCATCCAGCCGCTTGAATCCGTCGATCTTGTCCGTGCGGCCGAGCTTGGCTTGATCGAGCGATCTGCGCAGTACCGAAAGCGACTCATCGTAGGTCTTGAGCGGAACAGGAAACGGATGCCTGTCCTTACCTCCCAGCGCGAAGGAGAAGCGCGCCGGATCGGAGAACCTGCTGGGCGCGCCGTGAATGACTTCCGCGACCAGCGCCAATGTCTGCAGGGTGCGCGGTCCGAGATTCTCAGTCAGCAATAGGGACGCAAAATCGCGCAACTGCCGCTCGTAGCTCACGGCCAAAACCGCGCCCAGCCGTTTCAGATCGACATCAGTCGCGCGCACGTCGTGATGGCGCGGCATCGACAGCCGCTGAACTTCGGAAATGGTTTTGTCGGGATTCTCGGATGCGATCGCGAGCAGGGCCTCCTGCGCCGGTTTCGCACGCCGGTCCACCAGGTTCAGAATGGTCCCCTCGCTCTGGCCAACAATCGCGCTGTGCGGTTCAGAAACGAAATCGCGAACCGATGCCGAGTGCCAGTGATAGCGTCGGGCCAGCCCGCTGCTCTGGTTCATGCCCTGCTGAACAACGGCCCAATCGCCGGCCGCAGTTACCGCGAAGTTATGCAGGTAGATCTGAAATCCGTCGCCAATCGCGTTGTTGTCCACCCTTGCCGTCAGGCGGCTGGCACGGACGAGCTCTGAGCCAGGCAGGCCTTCCGAATCCGCCACGGTCATCAGTTCGGCGGGAGTCTTTCGCGACTGCTTGCCGCGCCCGCCGCAAATATAAATCCCGAGTTCCTTCGCCCGGGGGTTCACACCCCGTTTGAGTGCGCCCATTACGGAGGTCGTGATGCCGGACGAGTGCCAGTCCATGCCCATCACGCTCCCCAGCGCCTGGAACCAGAAGGGATCGCTGAGACGCGTGAGGAACTCCGCCGCGCCGTAATTGTAAATCACGTTTTCGGTAATCGCTGTTCCCAGCCTCTGCATTCTCTGGGCCAGCCACTCCGGCACCCGGCCGCCATGCAGCGGAAGATCTGCAAACCCCGAACGCTTCATTGCCTATTTCATTCTAAGAGCCGTTCGGGTTTGAGAGCATTGACGGTTTATGGTGAAGGGGTGACTCCGCTCCCGGAGTATATTTCGCGCCGCGAACGCTGGCAACGTGAGCAGGAGTTCCTGCAACGAAAATTCATCCTCATTGGCAACTGGCGCCTGGTTGTCGGAATCGCCGCCGCCGTTCTGGCCTGGCTGGCCTTTGCCAGCGGCGTCATCAGTGCATGGTGGCTCGTGCTGGCTATTGCCATCTTCGTCGCACTCGTGGCTTGGCATTCCCGAGTGATCCGCGAGCGCACGCTCGCCGAGCGCGCACTCCGCTATTACGATCACGCTCTGGCCCGCCTGAACGATGAATGGTCGGGGAAGGGGACCACCGGCGATAACCTCCGCGATCCGGCTCACATCTATGCCGATGATCTCGATGTCTTTGGGCGAGGTTCGCTTTTTGAATTGATCTCGACAGCTCGCACCGCCGCCGGAGAGAGAGCGATTGCCGCATGGCTGCTCGCTCCCGCGCCCCTCGAAACAGTTTTCAAAAGGCAGAACGCTATTCGCGAACTGAGCCCGCGTCTCGATTTCCGCGAAGACCTTGCGTTGCTGGGCGAAGATATTCGTTCCGAAGCGGATGCCGTTTCGCTCGCCAATTGGGGATCGGCGCCTGCTATCGAGTTCTCTCCCGTGCTACGGCCCCTGGCTCTGGCGCTCGCGTTGGCGGGGCTTGCCACCCTGATCGCCTTCTTCGCGCACGTGCTCCCTATTTTTCCGTTCGCGGCTATTCTGGCGTGTGATTTCATCCTCCTTTTCGTCATCCGGAAGCGTATTGTGAACATTGTGGCCGGCGTCGAGACGCCCGGACAGGATCTGCTTCTCCTTTCCCTCTTGCTGGGCCGTTTGGAGCGCGAGCAATTCGAATCTCCGCTGCTCCGCAAGTTGCGCTCGGAACTGGATGTCGCCGGCTTGCCTGCCTCGCGCCGCATTGCCAGCCTCAAACGGTGGATCGAATTGCTCGATTCCGGCGATCACCTGCTCTTGCGCATTCTTCGGCCAGTCATAATGTGGCAGGAGCAGGCGGCCCTGGCGGTCGAAGCATGGCGGCGCGAATCCGGCCCGCACATCGGCCGCTGGATACGCGCTGTCGCCGATTTCGAAGCCCTCTCGTCATTCGCCGCGCTCGCCTTCGAGCGGCCCGATTGGACCTTCCCCGCCCTACTTGAACCCGCGGACGCCTGCTTCGATGCGCAGATGCTGCGCCATCCGCTGCTTCCAACCGCAAGATGCGTCGCCAATAACCTGGCGGTCGGAGGCGATGTGCGGTTGCTCATTGTGAGCGGCTCCAATATGTCAGGCAAGAGCACGCTGCTGCGCGCCGTTGGCCTGAACGCCATATTGGCCTGGGCCGGAGCGCCCGTTGCCGCCGCCGCACTCAGAATCTCGCCGCTTCAAGTCGCGGCCTCGATGCGGGTCGTCGATTCGCTTCAGGACAATCGCTCCCGTTTTTTCACGGAAATCAGCCGCATCCGCCAGATCGTTGAACTGACCCGTACGACGCCTCCGGTCCTCTTTCTTCTCGATGAATTGCTGAGCGGCACGAATTCACACGATCGGGCCATCGGAGCGGCGGGCATAGCGCGCGCACTGGTCGAGTCGGGAGCCATCGGCCTGATAACCACGCATGACCTTGCGCTTGCAAACATGCAGCAGGACCTGCACTCCGGCGTCACAAACGTTCACTTCGAGGACCAGATTTCGGACGGCGAAATTCAATTCGATTACAAGCTGAAGCCGGGCGTAGTCACCCGCAGTAACGCCCTGGAACTGATGCGCATCGTCGGCCTGAACGTTTGAATTAGCCTTGCTGCGCGCGCGCCGCAAGGAATCGCCGCTGCAACTCCTCCGGGTGGATTTCCTCCACGTGCGTTGCTATGTACCATCGATTGCCGGCCGGATCGATCACCGCGGCCGTCCTGTCGCCGTAAAACTCATGCCGAGGCTCTTGAATGGAACTGGCGCCAGCTTCGATCGCGCGCATATAGACCTGATCGACTTCTTCCACGTACATGTACAAAGTGACCGCTTCCGCTTTATACGGGCCGCGTGCCGCGCCCATCATGAGCATGGAATCGCCTATCTTGACCGATGCGTGCGCCACTGTTCCATCGGGCGCAACATTCCAATCGAACTGCTTCGCGTTAAAGGCGCGCTTCAGAAACTCCATTTCGATCGAAACATCTGGAACCATCAGATAGGGCGTAATGGTGTGATAGCCATCGGGCACGGATTTGACACTGACCATGGAAGCCTCCTCGTGCTTTGCATTATAATCAGGCATCCGATGGAGGAAACTGATTGGGTCTCCCTGCCGCGCGCCTGACTGACCCGACCGTACACGGCGGAATCATTACCGCCCCCGGCTGCCCGACGGTGCTTATCGGAGGATTACCGGCCGCCCGTATCACCGACATTCACACCTGCCCAATGGTGACCGGCATCATTCCGCATGTCGGCGGTCCCATCGTTCTCGGCTCGTTCACCGTTCTGGTCGGCGGGCTGCCTCAGGCGCGTCAGACCGATATGCTCGTGTGCGTGGGCCCTCCCGATACCATCATGATGGGCTGCCCAACTGTACTCGTCGGTATGGTGGGCGGGGGCGCCGGATTTGCCTCGATGGGCTCCGGCCTGAGCGGTGGGTAGCATTTCTTTTTGCATGCCGGCGCATTTTGAAATCGTCGAAGGACCAGCCAAGGGCCGCAAGATCGATGTCCCAATCGGGAAGGCTGTGACCATCGGGCGCACCAATCGGTCGATTGTCAGTTTCGCCGAAGACGAATGGATGTCTGGCTTGCACTTCGCCGTGGCTTTGCGGAACGGTACGCTCTACCTTTCCAATCTCAGCAAGACCAACGGCACGGAACTGAATGGTGAACGAACCGAATCAGCCGCTCTGAAACCCGGCGACCTCGTGAAAGCGGGGCAGACCGTATTCTCCGTCGTCGCGCCTCCACCCGCACCGTTTCCGGCAGAGTTCCGAATCGGCGGCTGGGCGTTTGAGCACGCGCCCGAGGGGTGGGAATTCATTGAGGGCGTCGGATTTAAGCATCCCGTTCAGGAACCATTTCGCGCCAACATGTCTGCCGTGGAAGAGGCGCTGCCGCAGGGACATACTCTGAGCACTTATGTCGAGTTACAGATGCAGCTCGGACGCGAGCACATACGCGGGGCCGAATTCAAAGGCCCGGTGGAAGCGAAGGTGCGAGGCGCAGATGAAGCGCTGGCACTCAGCCTGATTGCGCCTGTCCAAGACAAAGGCCAAGCTCTGCAGAACCAGATTTACGCACTCCACAGTAACGTTGTCGGAGTCTTTACTGCAACCGCTCTTGAAAGCCAGGCCCAGCTCCTGCGCGGGGCAATGAAGAGCATCCTGAAGGGCGTAAGTTTTCACCAGACATAAATTCGCGGAAATAACGGTACGTGTTGGCAACGCTTTAAACGGAAAGCGCCTTCAGGCCCGTAATGAGCAGAATGATCCATGCCATTTCAGGCAGCATAGCAGCTCAAAAGATTCCGCGTGCTACAAAGAGCTTACTTGCTGAAAAGGGTCTTCAGGGCATTTGAGTATCCCGATTTCCGGCTGATGTGGCTGGGCGCCTGTACCTCAAGCATTGGAAGCTGGATGCAAATCCTGGCCCAAAGCTGGCTGGTTTATCAGCTCACCGATTCCTCTTTCTATCTTGGGCTCGACACCTTTTTTGGCCAGATCCCCGTCTTTCTTCTTTCGCTGTTCGGCGGCGTATTTGCCGACCGCCGGAGCCGGCGGGGTCTCTTGCTCATGTCCCAGGTCATCCAGTTGACCTCTGCGTTTGTGCTGGCTGCGCTCGTCGCCACCGGTGTTGTGCGCGTATGGCACATCTGGTGCTTGTCGTTCACGGTGGGGGTCGCCCAGGCGTTTGGCGGACCGGCGTATTCGGCGCTCATCCCCACCCTGGTCGACAGGAAAGATCTCCAGAACGCAATCGCCCTGAATTCCATTCAATTCAATCTGGCCCGCGTGGTGGGGCCTGCCCTTGGCGGGCTCGCTCTGACAAAACTGGGAGCAAGCTGGTGTTTCACCCTCAACGGAATCTCCTACATCGCAGTGATCTTTTCTCTGGTGATGATCCGGCCGCAGTTTGTGCCGGAGAAAACCGCGGAGTCCGTCATCAAGAGCATGCAGGTGGGCATCAACTTTATCCGCCATCGCGCCGGGATGCTTTCTCTGGTCGCGCTCGCATTCCTTACCACCCTGCTCTCTTACCCGCTGATCACGTTTTTGCCGGTTATGGCCCGCGATGTTTTCCATGGCGGCGCAAACACCTTCACTCTGTTCCTATGCCTCTCCGGCGCCGGCTCCGTGGCTGGAGCTTTGTTCGTTGCTGCAAGCCAGAGACACACGGGACTCGCCAAACGGTCGCTGATCGTGATGCTACTTTTGGGGCTTCTGATTACCGGCTTCGGAGTATCAAGGAATATCGGCCTGAGCACCATTCTGCTCTTTGCAGCCGGCGCGGGACTGATGATCGTCTTCGCCATCAACTCATCTCTGGTGCAGCTCTACGTGAGCGATTCCATGCGCGGCCGGGTCATGAGCGTCTACAACGTTGCCTTTCGCGGTGGAATGCCGCTCGGAAGCCTCATCTCGGGTCTTTTAATTCACCAGACCTCCGCTCCCGCCATCATGGCCGGAAACGGCGTATTCGTGGTTCTGCTCGCGCTCTATTTTCTCTTCGTCCGCCGGGATGTCGTCAAACTCTGATCCTGACCTGCCCGCTCCCTACAATGAAATGGAGCATGTCTTCACAACTCAAATTTGTTCTGTTGTGCTTTGTGGCAGGTGCAATCGCCGCAACCAGCATCGACACCAATCTGATCAAGGCGCGCGACCGCCAGGATCTGAAATCTCTCGATGCCATCATTTCGAAATACAAACAAAGCGCGGACGCAGATAAGAAATCCCCCGAAGCCCAGTACAAACTTGCCCTGGCCAATTCATATGCCGCCGAAGTGGCCTTGGAATTGAAAGACCGAAAGGCGTCCGAGAAATACGCCGAAGCGGGCATCGATCCCATTCGCGCCGCCGTGGATCTGAACAGTAAAGACGCCGAATACCACCGCCTATACGGGCAGCTCTGCGGGCAGGTGATTCCCGCCAATCCTCTTCTTGGAGCTATTAAGTACGGCCCCTGCGCTCGGGATGAGATCAACAAGGCCCTAGAGTTGGATAACAAACTCGCCATGGCGTACGTAAGCAGAGGTGTCGGGAACTATTACTTGCCGGCGCAAATGGGAGGCGGCGCCGATATTGCCCTCAAAGATCTTGATAAGGCAATTTCCATCAACCCCAAGCTCGCCGAAGCCTACCTTTGGAAGGGTCTCGCTCTCCGCAAAGCCGGTCGCAACCCGGAGGCCCGGCAAGCCCTGGAACGCGCTCTTCAACTCGATCCTGACCGCCTCTGGGCGAAGCAGGAACTCGCCAAAGTGCCTGCTCATTAAATGCGGCGAGCCCTGCTCCTCGCGCTTTCGTTGGCGGCGATCACGTGTGCCGAGTTCGTGATCTTTCCAGGCCATACCTATCTGCAAGGAAGCACTCAACTCTATGTCCCCATGCTCGAACGCCTGGACGCCCCAGGCTATCTATCGCGCGACTTAGTCGCCACACATCCGAATCTGACTTACACCATCTACGATGAAGTTACCCTGTTTCTGCATGAGGCTGGACGGCTTGACTTCGAAACTGCTCTGACTGCTCAACAACTTGTCTTTCGGGCAGCGGCCATTATAGGCGTTTATCTACTCGTGAGGTCGGCCGGGTTCGGCAGCCTTTGGGCTCTGCTCATATCGGCTCTGGTCAATGCCGGTGCGTTTCTGCCTGGACCGGACGCTCACCTTGTCAACCCGGAGCCCGTCCCCTCCGCCTTCGCCTTCGCGTTGTGCCTGCTGGCAATCGGATGCCTGGCGAGTGAGAAACCTCTGTTGTGCGCTCTCGCTGGCGGCCTCGCGTTCCTTTATGACCCGCCCATTGCCGCGGTGGTGTGGATCGTCGCTCTGATCGCATTTCTTGCCGACCGGCATGTCCGCAGATTGCTTCGTCCCGCATTGACCATATTTCTTATCTTTATTCTTCTTCTGGCAAACCTGGCACAGCTCCAACCCGGTGTTGCCGAATCGGAGCCGCTGTTCAGCAGGATTCCTTCCGATGTCGCGGCGATTTTACGAGCCCGCACACGCTCTGCCTGGGTTACATCGTGGGCATCGCATGAAATCTGGATTTACCTATTCATCCTGATCTGCGGGTTGTGGGCCGTCGCGCGGATCTGGCCCTCGCTCAACCGGCAACTGCGCTGGCTACTTCTCCTGCCGTCGCTTCTGGGCATTTTAAGCGTGCCTGTCTCGGCTTGGGTTCTCTCCCAGTTCGGCTGGTGGCTGATCCCACGTATTAAACCCGCGCGCTGGCTGCTCTTCACCGTCGCGCTCTCGCTAGTTGCCTGCGGCATCGCAGGAATACAGGCAACCCAACTGCGCCGCAAATTGGAAGCAGGCGCCTGGTTTTGTTTCATTATCGCCGTCCTGGTTATCACTCGGGTTACCGCGCCACCGCCGCAGACCCTTTCCCATAAACAGGCAATCATCAGTCTGGGCCGCTGGGCCGAATCGAACACCTGGGGAAGTTCCATGTTCGTTTTTCCCGATGCCGGACGCGACCTGTATCCGGGCGTTTTTCGCGCCGAGAGCCGCCGTGCTCTCTGGGTCGATTGGATGAGCGGTGCGCAAGGCGATTACTCCGCCACAATTGCCCGAACGTGGAATGAACGCTGGCATCGCGATATGACGCACGTGCAGACTCTACAGACGCTTCCCATTGATTATTTCGTTCTCAAACGTTCCCGCCGTCTACCCCGTATTCAACCCGTTTTCGCTAACAGAGATTTTGTGGTCTACGATTCCCGCGACCTGGAAAGCATCACTACCCGTTGATTCCGCCTTACTCGTGTCTATCGGTGTTTATTCGCGGCCCGTTCCTCCCGCTTCGTCCGCCCGATGATCTACCGGATTACCGCTTCCGGAACACCGCCTGAACCAGGCCGCCCCATTTGCGATTCACCAGCTCAGCCAAACTGAATGCAAGCGCGAGCGCCAGCAGCGCGGGCCAGAGCCGCCAGGAAGTGTAGATGGACTTTCCTCCCGCTTCAAAAATCGAATCTGGAGACGGGTTGAGGCGGCCTCCGGTCAGGCTTGCGATCCGCGAGAGAAGCGCATCGTTTGATCCGTAGTCGTGCGATTCCTGCTGCTCCCGGTATAATCCGACTTCCGGGAAAGCAACCGATTCGGCAACCGGCCGAATGCGGAACAAACCACTGGTCCGTCCAATGTGAAGACGCCCGCGGTACGCGTGATTGGCGGTTTTCTCCACATTGATCCGCTGCCGGAACCCTCGCGGGCCAATTACAAAAATCTCAGGGGTGGCGGCCGGTTCGGGCAATTCCGCCGAGAGCCGGTACCTCACAACGATATCGCCATTTGCTGAATCGTAGTGAGCGCTCGCCTCGGTCTGAGGCGTATGAGTCAGCAGGTCGCGCGTTGCGTTGATCCAAAATTTGTCAAACCCGGGCCAATCGATCCAGGCTTCGGCCCAGCGGCTTTTCGCATCTGAGGTAAACACCGCAGCCCGGCCCAAACCGTATTGCCAGCGCACATATAACGGGTCTCTGGCTGGAATCTTGGCATCGCTTAGAACTGCGGGCCCTTCCGCCGCGCGCTCCGGGCCGATCGCGAGGATGGTATCCGCTCCCGGTTTCGCGGTAAAACGTGCATAGCCTCTCAATGCTGGCGAGGACTCCATATTCGTACCGTCCAGAATCTCCGCCGGATGTTCTACAACTGGTGTAAAGCGCCGTTCCACCGCTGTAGACCCGCTGTAATCCTGAACATCTTTGAGCAGAATCTGTTCAAGACCCTGTGGCTCGTTCAAAAAATAGCTGCGGCCGCCCGATGTGGCCGCAATCTTTTCAAGATAGGTGCGGTTCACGTCCTGGCCAAGCCCAACGGTGGAGATCGTGACCTCATGATTCGCGGCTTCCCTGGCTAACTCTATGCTGTCTCCTTCCTCGGAAATGCCGTCGGTGAGCAGCACGATATGTTTGTAGGTCGCCTTCGATGGGAGCACCTTCCGGTACGCTTCATTCAGAGCCGGAGCGATCTGAGTTCCGCCATCCGGTGTGATGCCGGAAATCAGGCGCGTGATCAATCCTTTGTCTACTGCGTGGCGGATGGGAACTGCCCATTGATAAGAGTTGTCGAAGATTAAAACGCCGATTGTATCCAGAGGCCGCAAGTGATCCACTACGCCAATAGCCGAAAGCCGCGCAAGTTCGATCTTTCTTCCCTCCATCGAGGATGATTTATCGATGATGAGCACCACGGAAGTGCCTTGCGGCATCTCCGGCGGAGCAAGCTTGGCGGGCAGCGCGCGGTCAAGCGCGTCCAATTGCTTATCCGGCTTATACACCTGGTGCTCACCACCAATTAGTAGTAAGCCGCCGCCGTTCTGGACATAGCTTTCCAGGTTTTTCTTCTGCTCATTGCTGAAACGGTTCAAATCAAGGTTGTTCAGAATGACGAGTTGGATACCGCTCAGGTCACGGTTGATCTGTCTCGCATCCCGGGAAACGTCCAGGTCGGCATCCTTGAGCGCCTGGAGCAAGTTTCCATCGACACCGGGCGGGTCCTGCGACAAGAACAGGACTTTGGCTCGCTTCAGATCGATTGGCTGCTCAAACGACAGCTCACCCAGATTCCCCGCGGAGATTCGGCCGGAGATGGCGATGGCTCCGCTCGAGTTCACGCGGGCGTGAATACGCACCGTGTTCAAGCCGCGCTCAAGCTGGATGGGGTTATCGCCGAGATTCTTTCCTTCTGCTGAAAGGTCCACGACGCCGTTCGCCCGCGCAGGCGAGGAGATAGTAAGGTCAACTGGAATCTGCTCGCCGGCATATGCTTCGCGCGGAAGTGAGAGTGCTTCAAGGCGAAGGCTGCTGCTGGATCGCCCAGCCAGCGGAATCGTATCCACAGGCACCTGCAGTGCTTGCAATTCGGCAATTGCCCGGGCGGTGCTGCCTTCATTCTCCTTTCCGTCACTGATCAGAACGATTCGAGGAATATAGCCGCTGGGAATCGCAGCCATGCTGTCTGTTAATGCCGCTTCCAGGTTCGTGCCGTCACCTGCTTCGCCGGAGGTATGCACCAGATGCAGGCCGCTTGAAAACTCGCGCGGCTGAAGGGAGCGAACCTGAGCAGCAAAGGGAATCACCTTCATCCAATTTCCGTGCTTGGCCTGCTCAAGTTCAGCCGTGATGGAGGAAGCGCGCGCAAGGTCTTCGCTGCTGATGCTTCCAGACGTATCCACAAGCACAACCACCCCGGTCTTGGTGTTCGGCATGACGATTGTGGGTTCGGCAAGGGCCAGCAGGATGAGCGCAAGGCTTAGACCCTTCAGCACCAGCGCCAACCGGCGGCCGGCCCTTCTCCATCGATAAATAATCCAGGCGACAGGAAGCAGCGCCAGCACCAGGAAGAGCGGATGACCGTAGCTCATCGGGACACCAACTCTCGATCCTGATCCGCCGGATGAGCGGAAGATGCGGCCTGAAGTGCATTTTTCCGGACGGCCGCGCGACGCTGACCGTAACGCAGCCATTCGAACAGAAGGACCAGACCGGCCGCGATGGCAAGCCATTTCCAGAGGTCGATTGCGGACGGCAGAAAGAGAGCCGCCGGCGGCAGCCCTTCTGCAACTTTATGCGGATGCCACTCCACATCGGCGATGTCCGGAAGAGTTAACGAAAGGATGCGCTGATGTCCACCGGATGCAATCCGCACGATGTCCGGATGGGCTGCGAATAGTTGGACGGCGTGATCCCGAATGGTAAATGGAATCGGAAAACCGCTTTGCCCGGTCACCCGAACCCCGTCGCTCCCCTCGCCGGGATCAAGGGGCACAGCCATCGCGCCGACCGGGCCGGCGGTGATTTCCGCTGAGTGGAACGCTTCAGGAGAGAGCCATCGAATAAGATCGGCAAACAGCAGCGGCGTCGTCACCTGGAATCGCAGGCCTGCCGTGAATGGATCAAAGCCAATGACGGCAAGCTTCGCGTGTCCGGATTTTTGCGGCCGGGCGACCACAATCGGCCCATTCGCCACGCTGCCAACCAGCAAATCATCAGCGAACGTTTCAAACACTTCAGCGGTGGGAAACTGTGCATCCTTCGCGTACAACGCGGCTCCCAGCAGGCTGGACGAATCCCAACTCGTAATGGAAGCATTCTTGACTACGGCTCGCACGGGCAAGGGCGTCTTAGGCCCGGGAGGATCGATCCAAAGACTCGGAATCTCCGGCGTCGAAGGAGCAGACATTTCGTCAAGCAGCATCACGTCGGCGTCCGGCTTCGGACGGTACTGTGATGTTCCGGCAATTGTGACGCTGATTCCCCGGTTTGCCCGCAACAGAGGGCTGAGGACATCTGGCCGGTCTGTAAACACCGCAAGCTTCAGCGGCCTGTTTCTTCCAAGCCACACTTCGGCGCGATCGTCCTGTGAAAGGCTGTCATGCGGCTCCAATTCGAACACCAGCGCCCCTGTCGCACTCGTTTCAAATGTGTATTCAACCGTCCGCTCCTGGTTCGACGGCAATTGGACAATACGGGGAGCAAATGTATACCCCGCAAACTGACCGTGAAGGTGTACGCGGCTCGCGGCTGGACCGTAATTCTTCAGTGTCACGGTTGCGTTCCAGGCACCGGTCTCAGCGCCCGGTTTGACTCCAACGTGCCGGATGCCACAGTTGCCGCGGTTCGCGTCCACACGGATGAAGCGCAGATTCGGCACATTCTGGTTATCGCGCGGAGGATTTCGAACCAGTCCCGGACCTATGTAGACAATTTCCCCCGGGCTGCCGCTTGAGGCGCTCAACGCTTGTGATGCGAACCCGAGTGCCTGTTCAAGATTCAAGGCCGAAAAGCCGGAAACCGATTCCTCCACGGCCTGTTCGAGCGCGGTATGGAGAGAAGTAAAAGCCGTCGCGGGGGCTGCGAGCGAATCCGCGTGAACAACCATCACAGGGTCCGAAGACTCCAGGGCAGCCAGGTATTGCCGCGCCAATATCTTCTCACGATCAAGCAGTGTTCCCTGCTCCGTTTTTTGAGCTGTCCAGGCGGATGTATCGAGTAGGAGGACGTGATTCTGACCGCGCCGCTGGCGAATACCCCACTGTAATTGCGCGATGGCTAGCAACAGCAGAAGCAGGCTGAGAATCTGCAGAAAAAATGACCAGGGTTCCCGCATTCTTTTCCGGCTCTGGTGCTCCTGGGCGGTCACAGCCGGTCTCCAAAACCTGAGAGTGGAGACAATTTTTTTGCGCTTCATCTTGTCCAGGAGGTAAAGCGCGGCGATGAAACCCGCAAGCGTTCCCAGTAGAACAAAGAATTCGGCGGCCGTGAGGTTCAGGAAAAACATCTAAAGCTAATGAACCCGCGAAGTAGCAAAAAGCGGTCCAAACACAACTTCTTCAATTGGATTCCGCGTCGAGAGTCCGGCATAGCGTCCGCCGTTACGCAGGGCGAGTCTTTTCAACTCGGATGAATATCCGTCGAACGCTTGCGTGTACTCTTGCCGCGAGCGGTCATCCAAAGCGATTTTGACCTGAGTCCCCGATTCGGCGTCAACCAGCTCAATGTCTCCGTCGCCCGATGGCTCGCGATCCTCCCGGCCCCAGAGCTGAATCAATAAAAGCTCATGGCCAAAATCGGCCAGGTACTGCAAAGGCCGCAGGCAATCGGCGTCGTCCAGAAAATCGGAAATGATAATCGTCAGCCCGCGCTGCGGATAGGTAGTCAGATAATCGCGCGCAATTTCGAAATAGTTCGTGCGGCCTTCCGGTTTCATGCTGCGCAGGAAGATTTCCGCTGGTTGAAAGCGATGGCGTCCGCCGCTGGCAAGAAACGGCTCCATGAGGCGCGTTGAGAACGGCTGCAATAGAATGCTGTCCAATCGAACCAGGCCCATGTAAACCAGCGCGGCAGCCAGCTTGCGGCCATGGTCGAATTTGGTTGCTTCCCCTATGCCGCTTCCGGCAGTCATGGATGCACTGGCATCCAAAAGCAGGCGGACCGGAACGCGGGGCTCAACCTGGAATACCTTGAGGAACAATTTTTCGAAGCGCAGATAGGCGCGCCAGTTCACTGCCCGGAGATCATCGCCCACGTGGAAGCTGCGATGGTCCAGAAACTCCTGCCCAGGACCGGCGAAACGCGATACATTATGTCCACCCACCAGCCCGTCGAAGGATTTCTGCCATTGCAGAGTTAACCGCTCCAGCTTCTCCAGGAAATGGCGGTCAACCAGCGGTTCAGACATTTGGTGCTGCTTGAAGAGAACTACGATTGAGAGCCGAGGCCGTTCAAAATTCTCTGCAGAATGGTTTCGGTGCTTTCCCCATCGGCGTGCGCGTCGAAGTTCAGGATGATGCGATGGCGAAGCACGGCGGGCGCAACGGTGGTTACATCCTCAATACTAAGGTGGAGACGGCCGCGCATCAAAGCCAGAACCCGGCCACACTCAATCAGTGCTTGCGCACCGCGCGGGGAACTCCCGTATCGGATGTAGCGGTTCGTGATCTCCGACGCGCCGGAGGTGCCGGGCTGCGTCGCCATGACAAGCTCAATCGCGTAGTGTTGGACGTGCGGAGCAACAATAACCTGGCGGCAAACCGCTTTCAAAGCGGCGATCTGTTCGCGCTGAAGTACCTGATGGAGATCGGCGTCTGTACCCTTGGTGGTCAACTCCACAATGCGATTCAGCTCATCGCGGGATGGATAAGTCACCACAATTTTCATCAGGAAACGATCGAGTTGAGCCTCCGGCAGCGGATAGGTGCCTTCCATTTCAATCGGGTTCTGAGTAGCCATAACCAGGAAGGGAGTTTCGAGCGAATACGTATTCGTTCCGCTGGTAACCGTGCGCTCCTGCATCGCCTCCAGCAGGGCCGATTGTGTCTTGGGAGTCGCCCGGTTGATTTCGTCCGCTAAGACCAGGTTTGCGAAAACCGGGCCGGGCTGAAAGCGAAGGCTCTTGTGTCCGAACTCGTCTCCCTCCATCACCATGCTGCCGACAATGTCGCCGGGCATGAGGTCGGGAGTGAACTGAATTCGTGAATATCGGAGGTTCAAGACCCGCGCCAAAGTACGCAGCAGCGTGGTCTTTCCCAGACCCGGAACGCCTTCGAGCAATACGTGGCCGCCGGAGATGAGGCAGATGAGAACGCCGTCGATGACATCGGTTTGGCCAACGATGACTTTCCCGATTTCTTCGCGTACGCGCCCGAGCTCGGCTGTCGCCCGATCCACGGCCGCCGCGCCGGCACTCAGTATTTCTGCCATTTCACCTTATTTTAGGGGAGGCCGTATACCACTGACGCAGCGGGTCACTGAGAATGAGATGCGAATAGCATGCCTGCCGGTTCCACTCCGCGACGCCGGCAGTCGTCCAGGTAGAGCTTTCCATAGCTCTCAAGCACGTAATCTTCGTGTGAAAACCCAAGCTGCGCCGCCTTCTCGTCGATCCAGTCGCCTGGGCCTTCCAGCTCAAGAAAGTTTCCGATTGGCGTTTCATCAACAGTGAGAACGCCCGCCGAATGACCAGCTTCAATATACTCGGTTCGGAACTTTTCGTAGCGGAAAGCGGGGAAATAGCCCAGGTGCTCCAGAATCTGCCGCAGGGCTTCGAGCGAGCCAACTGAGGTTTCGATCTCCGGGCGCGTCTTAAATCGGCCCGGTTCCGAAGCTCCTTTCCAGGTGATGACGGAATGGTCGCCCGATTGGCGCAGGCGCAGTATGGTCCGGGCCCGGCGGAGCGCCTGATCTGATGTATCGTAGAGGGTGTTCGATTCAAACTGCCGCGGGCTCCGGAGGGTGAAGCCGCAAGCTTTTAGGCGGTCACAAATTTGCGCGAGATCCGGAACCCGGATTTTGACTTCTGTTTCGACGCCGCTGGTGGCCATGTTGGAGTTGGTGGATAGCGCTCGGATAGCGAAACTGCTTTATTTTCGCATCGATCTGCGTCCGTATAATAAAGGGACGCG
>Ga0134126_10004642_pt1 | contig 17201 bp, 20 predicted proteins | sample KB31752_FD_96881 | JGI IMG/M metagenome (GOLD analysis project Ga0134126, IMG submission 96881) | Terrestrial soil microbial communities with excess Nitrogen fertilizer from Kellogg Biological Station, Michigan, USA - KB3-175-2 | ecosystem: Environmental > Terrestrial > Soil > Unclassified ...
AGCCCGATCAAGACGCTCGCCGACATGAAAGGCCACACGGCGATCGTCAACGCCAAGGGCGCGTCGACCGACATGTTCCTGCGCCAGACGTTGCGCCGGCATGGCGTCGCCGACAGCGACTTCACGGAAATCGAGGCCGATTTCACCAACATGCTGCCGATGCTCGAAGCGGGCAAAGGCGACATCGCGCCGGTGATGGCGCAATTCAATCACGATTTCCAAGCCACCGAACGCTATCGCGTGCTGTTCACGACCACCGACGCTGTCGGCGGCGACGATCAGGTGTTGTTCTGGGCGATGCGCGCCGAGTTCATCAAGGCGCATCGGCCGGCGATCGTCGACATGCTGACCGATCACATGGCGGCGGTGCGCTGGTTCCTCGATCCCGCCAACCGCAACCAGGCGCTGGCGTTGACTCATGATTTCACCAAGCAATCCCTGCAGGCGATCGACTACGCGTTCACCAAGGACGATGTCTATCGCTCGCCCGATTTGCTGCCGCTGATCCCGCCGATCCAGCGCGATATCGATACCGCTGTCAGCATGAAGCTTCTGCCGGCCTCGATCGATGTGTCGAAATACGTCGATCTGTCGATGGTCGAGGAAGCGAAGAAGCGCTTCCCGCCGAAGTGACGATCGATTTCGTCGGGACAGGCGCCGCGCGTCCCGTCGACTACGCCGGCGCTTCGTAGCCCGCCGCATATCAAAGCGGTGCGGGAAGAGATCGATACCGCGCTCGATTTGAAGCTGCTACCGGCGGCGGTGAAGATCCTGCCCGAATACACCGATCTCTCGATGATCGAAGAGGCGAAACGCCGGCTACGATGGGACGTAGCGGCGGGTCTTTGCCTGGTGCCGCAAGAAAGCCTTAATGGAGCCCCAGGAAATACCAAGCTCTTCGCTACCGTTCCGGACAGCGCGACGAATTTGCCGCGTTCGGAATGAGGAGCGATTTTCATGGCAAAGCTGTTCGCAACATCGCCGATGCGTCGGCATCTCGCCTTTGTCGGCGCCGCGTTGATCGCAACGAGCGTACTCGCCGGCTGCGTCGTCGAGCAGCCACAGCCGCCGGCCGAACGCGTCGTGGTACGTCCCGCACCGCCGCCCCCGCGCGCCGAATTGCAGCCGCCGCCACCGAATGCGCGCGCGGCATGGGATCCGGGCCGCTGGAGCTGGAACGGCCGCGAATATGTCTGGGTATCCGGCCACTATATCGAGCGGCCTAGCGTCGCAATGCGCTGGGAGCCCGGCCATTGGGTGCAGCAAGGCGGCGCCTGGGTCTGGGTCGAAGGCAGCTGGCATTAAGCCTTGAAGCAGAAAACGGCTCGGCGCTCACGATCAGCGTCGAGCCGTCTCTGCAAATTAGAGCTTGCGAATTAGAGCCCGCGCCACTGGCCGATGACGCGGCCCTGGATATAGGCCTCGGCGAGCGTGCGCTCGTAACCTTCGTATTTCGGGTTGTCCGACGTAATGCGCACGCGCATCGGATCGCTATGCGCCAGCGCTTGCACGCGTTTCACGACGAGGCCGAGCCCGTCCCATACGACGAAGATGCCGGGCGGCGTTGGCGTGCGATCGTCGGTATCGACGAGCACACGCTGACCGGGCTGCAGCGTCGGCTCCATGCTATCGCCAAGCACGGTGATGAAACGCAGCTCGCTCGCCGGCGCGCTCGAGTGGTAGCGCACGACCTCGCTCGGCAATTGCCATTCGGCGACGATCTTCTCGCTTTCCCCGGTAAGACCGTCGCCGGCTGAGGCGCGGACGTCGAGCTCATCGATGCGCAGCATGCCGGGCGGTGTGCCGTGTTTGACGCCGAGACCGCGCGTCGCGGCGCCCTCGACGCCGGCGAGGGCGAAGAGCTCACCCGCCTCAATGCCCTTGGCGCCAAAGATCGGCACGAGGCGCTGGGTGAAATCCAAGGGCAAGAACGGCTTGCGAAACCGGTCCTCGTAATGCTGATAGCTCGAGCCGTTTTCCATGCCGAGCGCATGCGCGACCTCGCGGATCGAGAGCCCGGCGCGCTGGCGGAGCTGTTTCAGCTTGCGCGAGACAGAGGAGGGAGCGTCGGCCATGCGCGCATGATAAACGCTAATCCCGTACGCGGCTATACGCTTTTCCCCTTGCGGGGCGACCGCTTTTAGCGTACGATCTTTGCGTTCACCCGGATAGAGCGGGAAAAGCGAGGGGTCATGCATGATGGCGGTCCTCATCGAGGGTTCGTCTTGGCTGTAAACAAGAACATACCAGGAACAAACATCGTCGCCAATGGCGAAGATCTCTCAGAAGGCGGTGTGGGATGCGCCTTTATCGAACCCCACACCTGGCCGGCAGGATTTCCGCCGTTTTGCGGTCGGCCCGTTCTTCCGGGCTCGCCGTATTGCGCGGCACACGCGGCTTTGTGCACGGCGCCGAAGGCGGAGAGGCGGCGATGAGAAAGCGCAAAGCGCGTACGGTATCCGACGAGTTGGCGCCGAGCGCCGAACGCTTGGCACAGGGGGTGGTCGAACGCCTGCCGCAGCCGATTGCGGATGAGGAGGGCCGGCCGGCCCGACCGTATCGCGCGGTCGATACGCTCACCGCGATGCTGCGCAAAGGCTCGATCACCCCGGAGATGCGCCAGGCGGGGGAGGATTTCCACGCGCTCTTCATGACCGCGCAGCTCGAGACGCTTCGCGCCGCCGATCTCCATCGCCTGCCCGACGGCATGCGCGAGCTCAACATCACGCTGCGCCAAGCCGAGGCGCGCAAGAAAGTGTGGCGCATCTTGAAAACGCTCGGCGGCGTTTCATCGCCAGCGGGCTCTTGCGTGTGGCATGTCGTCGGCAGCGCCGTGACCTTGAAGGAGTGGGCGCTGCATCACGGCTGGAACGGTCGCGTGCTGTCGCCTGAGGCGGCATCGGGCGTGCTGATCGGCGCGCTGGGCGCGCTGCAAGAACAATTCGGCTTGTGATGGATCCGCCGCGCTGTCGCGGGGTGGCGAGCGAAGACGTTACGAGGCCTTGGTCTCGGGCGGGTCCTGCGCCAGCGGATGGAGCGGCACCGGATCCGCATTGCTCTTGAGGATCAACCTGCCGTCGCTGCGGTTGACATGGCCGACGAATTCTTCGTTCTGCCAGAGCTGAACCATCGCGATCATCTCGAACTCGTCGAGGAGGGCGCGCATGCGCTCGAAGGCGTCAAGAATATCGTCATGGTTCGCGGCTTCCGCCGTGACCATGTTGGCGCTCTGATCGAAGAGGTAATAGGTGAAGACCGTCATGTCGGGGGAGTCTCGGACGAATTTCTTGCCTTTGTGTTAACCAGCGCATTTGAGCTTTCTCTCTTTTATTGCATTAACGAACCGCCCACTTCTTTGCGCAACACTTCAGCAGTATTCGCTTAGGCATCGTCGGGTTTCGTATCTTGCCGATTGGGTTTCCCCGGTGATCGAGATCGCCTTTCTCAACCGCCCGCTCGTCCGGCCAAAATCGGCTTTGGCTTTTGCGGTGGCCTTCGCCATCACCGTTGCCGCAACGGTGATGCGGTGGGCGCTGACGCCACTCTTCGCACACATACCGTTCGGTGGCATGCCTTTTGCGGCGGCGTTCTTCGGTGTTGTCATCACCACTTTTCTGTGCGGCTCGGCGGCGGGGGTGGCCGGCATTTTCCTGTCGGTTGCCGCGACCTGGGCGTTCATCTTGCCGCCGCATGCGACGCTGCTGGCGCCGTTTCAGATTCTGGCGTTCGTCGTCGGCGCTCTGACCATGATCGTTATTATTACGACGATGCGCGCGGCCAGCGCCAAGATGCGCCTCATCAACGAGAATCTCCGGTTGAGCGAGATGGAACTCGCGGAGGCCAGCAAGGCAAAATCCGAATTCATCGCGCGCATGAGCCATGAGCTGCGCACACCGCTCAACGCGATCATTGGTTTTTCGGAGATGATTCGCGAGGCGATGATCGGGCCACTCGATGCACGCTATCGCGGCTACGGCGCCGACATCCACAGCGCCGGCCGGCATCTGCAGAATGTCATCAACGACATTCTCGACATTTCGAAGATCGAAGGCGGGCGGCTCGAACTGCGCGATGAGCCGGTAGCGATCGAGGATATGATTGAATCCTGTCGCCGCATCGTCGCGGCAATGGCCGAAGCGACTGGTGTCACGCTATCGGTCGATGCGCCAGCGGGCTTGCCGCTGATCCGCTGCGACGCGGTGCGTTTCCGGCAGATCCTGCTCAATCTCATGTCGAACGCGGTCAAATTCACGCCGGCGGGCGGATCAACAACGGTGTCGGCGGCCGTCGAGGGCAGCTTCGCGGTCATCGCTGTCGCGGATACCGGTATCGGCATGCGCGAAGAAGAAATCGCGATCGCGCTCCAGCCGTTCCGCCAAGTGAGCGGCAGCGCGAACGATACGCTGACACGCCGCTTCGCGGGCACAGGACTCGGCTTGCCACTGGCGAAGGCGCTGGTCGAATTGCATGGCGGCACGCTGGCGATCGAGAGCGCGCCGCAGCGTGGCACCACCGTGTGCATTCGTCTTCCTTTGGAGCGCAATGCCGCTGCCGTTGCTGCATAAGACAGCAAAAACTCTTTCTTGAGGAAAAAGGCGGAACCGAATCGGATGAAAACAGTTCATCCGTGGTACGCAGCACGTGGGATGCAATCCCCCACGTCCTTGGCGGCTCCCGCATCGGGAGCCGCCTTTTTCGTCGCCAAACGCGGCAGCGCTCAAGCCGGGCCGCTTATCGCGATGCAACTTTCGCCCGGTTCATGCTTTGGGGGAGCGACGACTCTCGAAGACAGGATTGCGCGCATGCATGGATATAGCTGTCTTTTCCTGCAGCCGGATGGCTGTGTCGCGGCGAGAGAGGAATTCGAGGCCGAAACTGATAGCGATGCGGTCATCGTCGCGCGGGCGCTTTATGCCGAGCGCGCAGCGCGGGACGGGCTCGAGCTATGGGACGACACACGCCGCCTTCTCAGCGAAGACAGCCGTTAATCGCGGCAAGTCATCGCCCTAATCGGAGCGGCGAGCCGCTGCCTCGACTTGCTCGGCGAGCTCGTCATAGCGATCCGCGATCTTCCGGAACTGATCGCTGATCGCCCGATCAAGCTGCAGCTCGGCCTGTTCACGCAGACGCTGCGCCGTTAAGCGATATTTTTCGCCTTCCTTCACGGTCAAAACTCGAAAGTGGTGCGGTCCCCGCTGCGCCGACATCGATAATGATCGCGGCGCGCTCTCCGTTTGTCCTAACTCTCTCTTGATCCATGTCAATAATGTTTGGGTAGCATTTCCGCTGCATTCAAGATCGTCGTGCTTAAGCTTGCGCTATCGCGCTATGGGGCGACTGCGTCACATTGTTGCTCGCATATCGATCGGTGACGGCGCTAACGTCGCGCTACGGAGTGGGGAGTAGAACAATGATTCCGGATCGTGCGATTTGGTGCACCGCGCGTGCACTGGTTGCCTTGTGTTGCGACGATGAGCTGGTGCTCGGCCGCGCGAATGAGCATCTGCGCGAGGGGAATATCGACAAATACGCCGATTGGATGCGTGTGCTGAGTGCGCTCACCGAGCTGCGCGCAAAAGCGACGGCTTGAGCGAGGCGGTCGGTTATCGCGGCGGCCGTGGGCTCGGATTGCCCACTTAGACGCAGACGGCTAGGCTTCCGCCTCCGATATGGAGGATGGGATGGCCAAGCAAATTGCGCGCAAAAAGAAAGCCGATAAGCGGGTGAAAGCCCGCGTGCGCGGCGCCGCTCTGGTCCAGCGCAGCGCGCGCAAAGTCGCGACAAAAGCCGCTTCGAAAACCATCACGCTGAAACGCAGCAAGATCGCCGCAGCGTCGGCTCTCGGCACAGCCTCGGCGATTGCGCAAAAACTCATTCCAGTCGGGCCGAAAGATCCCGCCGGCCGCATCTTCCGCCGCTATTGGATCCCGATCGAAGTCGCGGGCGATCTCGGCCAGAAGCCGAAAGAGATCCGTATCCTCGGCGAAGACCTCGTGCTCTTCCGCTTTCCCAATGGCGAGCCGGGACTCGTCGGCGCGAAATGTGCGCATCGCAATGCCGGGATGCAGCACGGCACGCCCGAAGCGCGCGGTCTCCGCTGCTGCTATCACGGCTGGCTCTATGATGCGCATGGCCGCTGCATCGAGATGCCGTGCGAGCCGAAGGACACACCGCTGCTCAATCAGGTAAAGATTGCGGGTTATCCGGCGATCGATCGCTACAACATTATCTGGGCCTATCTGGGCGAGGGCGAGCCGCCGGAGTTGCCGGCACTCGATGTCTTCGTGCGCGACGACGGCTTCAAGCGCGTGACCAAAAGCTACCATAATTGCAATTGGCTGCAGGTCGCCGAGAACATGGTCGATCCGCTGCACACGACATTCCTGCATCGCTTCTCGCCGCTGACCAATGTCGTCGACGAACTGCCGACCTTCGACAAGACCGAAGAAACGGAATGGGGATTCGTGGTGCACTCGACACGCCAGGATCAGGGCCATACGCGTCTCGATCATTTCGTTCTCCCCGCAATGAATCGCGTCGCGGTCAATCACATGGACCCGGCGCTCGAGATTGCTTGGTATGTGACGCCGGTCGACGAGACGCATGCACTTTCGATCAATGCGCGCTTCCTGCCGAATCCGCCGGGCGCCGGCGTGGAAGAGATCCAGCGTCGCATCGACATGGTGATCAAGCAGGACAGCCAGATCCCGCGCGACAATCCTTTCGTCAGCGGCTCGGTCGTCTTCTCGCAGGATATGGTCGCGATGGAAAGCCAGGGCGCGATCAGCGATCGCAACAACGAGACGCTCGCGACCTCAGATCGTGGCGTCGTGCGGTTGCGACGCGGGTATTGGGACGCGCTGAAGCTGATCGATCAGGGAAAGGAGCCGCCCGGCGTCTTGCGCAATTCCAATCGCGGCCGCATCGATTTCACTACCGGCATCTTCCGCCATCCCGATAAGATGGCCGCGATCGCGCGCCGCAGCAGCGACACATAGAAGAAACGCGAACCACCAAGGCACCAAGACGATCTGCTTAGCGTCTTGGTGGTTCGGAGTTCTTCTCCTAAAGCTCCCAGCCGATCAGGCGGTCGATCGAGTAGCGCCCGCCGCCGCGAAGCGCGACCACGAAGGCGAGGAAGCCCCAGAGCAGGAATTGCTCGGCGCGGACATAGCCATTTTGCAACTGCACGCCGAAGGTGATCACCGCCATTTCGATGGCGAGCGCCGCCGCCCAGAAGCGGGTCAGGAAGCCCAGCGCAACGCACAGCGCGCCGAGCGATTCGATCGCGACCACGCAGAACGCGGCCACGCTCGCCGGCTCGAAGCCGAGCTTCGCCATGGTCGCAACTTCCGGCCCGAGTCCGGCTCGCAGCTTGGCCCAGCCGATGGGCAGCAGCGCTGCGCCGATGGCAAAGCGCATCAGCGGATAGGTGTAGGGCTCGACCCATTGGTAAAACCCGGCAAGACCGGGAATCAGCAGCTTCGGCTCGCCCGCGGCGCGCGGCGGAACGACAGTCGTGGAGGCCATTGCGTTTCTCTCCCCTCAGTGCTTTTTCGCTGCTAGAGAATCGCAGAAGCGATCTATCTGCGGCCAGTGTCGCGGCGCCTTGCTCACCGCAAATTGATCGCGCCGCTATGAAATTTGCGCTCTCTTGCCCAGCCGCGCCGTCACCGCGCCATGCGTGTTGACGCAATAGGGCACGACGTAGGTGAGGGCGATTTTCAGCCAATCCAGTGCGCGGCCGGTGATCAGCGCGTCGCCCTGATTGATGAGGTTGAGGACGCTGCCAACGGTTAGCGCGACGATGAAGGCACGCTGGGGAATCCCGTCCGAAAAAGCGAGCGCCAGCACCGATCGCCACCGTGCCATCATCGTCTCCAGACCACCATTGCCAGTGCCGCGAGGCTAGCCCAAAATCGCGACGGATTCAGCGCCTGCCGCGAGACCAGCCGAGAGGAAAGTCATGTCCCGCATTCCGCCGCTTCGCCGCAATTCGATTCCGCAGCTCGAACCCTATTTCGCTCAGACCGAGAAGCGCATGGGCTTCCTGCCCAATTCGCAGCTCATCATGGCGTATAAGCCGAAGCTGTTGCAGGCCTTCGCGCAGCTCGGCCAGGCGGTGAACGATCCCGAGAACAAGACGCCGCGCGCATTGCGCAGCCTGGTCGCGCATATGGTCAGCAAGGCAGCCGGTTGCCAGTACTGCGTTGCGCATACCGGCGACACAGCGCATCGCGCCAGCGTTGAAGAGCAAAAGCTCGCCGCGATCTGGGAGTACGAGACAAGCCCGCTCTTCACCGAGGCCGAGCGTGCGGCACTGCGTTTCGCCCAATCCGCCGGCGTGGTTCCGAACGCCGTGAGCGATGAGGATGTCGCGGTGTTGCGTCGCCATTTCAGCGACGAGGCGATCGTCGAACTCACCGCGGTGATCGCCTATTTCGGCTTCCTCAACCGCTGGAACGATACGCTGGCGACGGAGCTGGAGGCCGAGCCGCTCGGTTTTGCCGAGCGCGCGCTGAAGCAGGCCGGCTGGTCCGCGGGCAAGCACGCGCCGAAAACCAGGCCGACGCGCGCGGCCGAGTAGGGCGCCGCTAGATCCAGATCGCCGAGATCATCTCCGCGTCGGCAAGTTCGATCTGCGTGTTGAGGCGCGTCGCGTAAAGTTGCAGCAGCGCGTCATGCGTCGCATCCGACGAACTGCCGAGCGCGGTTTTCACCAAGACCACGCGAAAGCCTTCATCGACGGCGCTAAGAACGGCGCTCAGCACGCAGACATCCGTCTCGACGCCGGTGATGATCAGGCTGTCGATGTGCCGCTCGCTTCATCGGCGAGACGGAATCGCTTTGCGGTTTCTCGCAGCCGATCACGGTCGCGCGCGCGAAGATTCATGGTTAACGGCTGAATTAACCATGAATCTCTCTTGTCAGCCGGCGCGCAACTATGGTTACTGAGCGGTAACCTTAACTCCATCAGAACGACGGAGGCTGTCGCAGAAGCGAGCGGAGCCGTGCAGCCGCGCGGATATTTGGAGCCATAGGAGGAATCATGTCGCCGCTCTCTTTCGCCCTTCGCCGCGTCGCGACCGTCGCGCTGTTTTCGCTCGCCGCGATGACGGCCGTGCTCGATAGCGCCGAGGCCTCGCCGATCAACGCGCCCAATCCGCTCTCCGTCGGCACGCTGAACTTTTCCAATTTCGATTGCACGATTATCAGCGCCGGCGCCGCCGGCCCGACCGCGTGCGGCTCGATCCTCGCTCAAGCGCTGGCGCCCAATGCGATCAGCATCAACGGCCCCTTCGCCGCGCTCGGCACGGTTGCCGGCCCGGGGACCGAGGAAGTCGTGCTGACATTCCAGGTCACATCGCCGACACCGATCGGCACCGTCGGGCTCGGCTTTAACGGCGTCGCGGTCGGCACCGCGCTCGCGAGCGTCACGGAATCGCTCGGCACCTCGCTCATCGCGCTCAACGATCTCGGTCAGCTCAATGTCTCGACCAACAGCGTACTCTCGGCGAGCACGAATTTATCGACGGCGGCGACGACGTTCTTCGTGACGAAGGACATCCTGCTCGATGCGTTCGCGCCCGGCTCGAGCGCGACGGTGAGCGTGATCACTCAATCCTTCGGCCCGGGCGGCAATCCTCCGAACATCCCCGAGCCGGCATCCTGGAGCCTGCTCGCGGTCGCGCTTCTCGGCACGGCCGCGCATAAGGCGCGCAATGGCGGCGCCGCGTTCTTTCGCGCGAGCGCGGCCGCCTAAAGCACTCCGGCATTTGCGTTAGGGAACGAGAACGATTTTGCCGGTCGTGTCGCGTCCCTCGATGGCGCGATGCGCATCGGCGGCTTGTGCAAGCTTGTAGGTGCCGCCGAGTTGAAGACGAAGCCGCCCATCGCGGACATAGCCGCCCAATTCGGCCAAGAGCTTTGCGGCAAAAGCACCTCGGTCGCGCGACTGCCCCGCGATGAAACCGCTGAGGAAGAAGCCGGTGACGGTTTGGCACTGCGCGTAAAGGCGCTGCACGTTGAGAGTCATCGGCTGGCGACTGGCATTGCCGTAGGCGACCATCCGGCCGAACGGGGCGAGGCAATCGAGGGCCTCCTCGAAGACGGCGCCGCCGGTCATTTCGAGGATGACATCGACAGACTTGCCGCCATTCTTCGCTTTGACGTCGGCGGCCCAGCCGGGTTGCGAATAGTCGACAGCAGCGTCGGCACCGAGGCTCACGACGAGGTCGCGTTTCGCTTGTGTGCTGGCCGCGCCGATCACGCGGCCCGCGCCATAGATTTTCGCGAGCTGCACGGCGAGCACGCCGACACCGCCGCCAGCGCCTTCGATCAAAACGCTTTCGCCCGCGAGCAGCCTGGCGCTGCCTTTGAGGATCAGCGCGGCGCTGAGTCCCTGGATGATCAGCGACAATGCTTCGACCGGTTTAACTCCCGTGGGCACAGGCAAGAGATCCGCGGCGTCGGCGACAGCCCATTCCGCATATCCGCCCTGGCCGAGCCAGGCCATGACGGTGGCGCCGCTTTCGACCGCCGTCACGCCGTCGCCAAGCTTTTCGACGATGCCAACAACCTCGCTGCCGGGCGTAAATGGCAATGGCGTCGGTCGCGGATAGCTGGTCCCGCCCTTGCGGCGCGACGCATCGGCGTAATTGACGCCGGCCGCCAGCACGCGCAGCAACACTTGCCCTGGTCCCGGCACCGGATCGGGAACGTCCTCATAGCGCAGGACCTCAGGGCCGCCATGTTCGTGGAAGCGAATGGCTTTCATCGCTGGGCCTCCTGTGTCCGGTGTCGTTACTTTGGTAGAAATTCTTCGGTGTAGAGCGTCTTCATGTCGGGCTCCTTGTCGAGCAAGCCGAGCTCGACGAAAGAGCGGGCCAGGACCGCGAGCGCCTTGTCGTTGAATTTCCCGTCGGTCGAGAACACCGGCATCATCAGGTCGTAGGTGCCGGCGACGATCGACGGATCGACGTTCTGCACCTTCGCCGCGATCGCGACCGCCTCGGTCTTGTTGGCTTTCATCCAGGCGATGGTTTCGTACCAGCCCGTCAAAAAGTCGCGTACCGCCTGCGGATGCTTGGCGATGACGTCGTCGGTCGCGAAGATCACGTAGAGATGAAAGTCTTTGATGGTGTCGCCGAATTTCACCAACAGCTTGCCGTGGTTGTCGTTCTGCAGCTTCAACGCGGTCGAGAGATCGACGGTGATGCCGTCGACATTGTTCGAGATGAGCTGCGCCAGTACCTCGCTCATCGGGTTGATGAGCACGAGGTTGATGCCGTCGCGGCCCCAGCCTTGTTGCGCGCTAAGCGTCGAGACCAGCCAGCCGGTGAGCGAGCCCTTCTGCGACACGGCGACGCCGCGGCCTTTGAGATCGGCGATGCTGTTGATGTTGCTCTTGGTGCCGACGGTGATGGTCAGCTCCATCGGCGCGCCCGCGGAAGCGCCGACCGCCTTGATCGGCGCGCCCTTGACGATATTCGCCATATCGGGCCCGCTGCCGAGGCCCAACTCGACGGCGTTCGAGATGAGGCCTTGCGCCAGACGCGGCGCGCCGCCGAAATCGACCGCTTCGACCTCGACGCCATTCTTTTTGAAGATGCCTTTCTCGATGCCGACATTGAGCGGCGTGAAGCCGAAAGCCTGCGGCACCGATTTGCCGACCTTCAGCGCCTCATCCGCCGAGGCGGGCGGCGCGCCTAGCATTAAAGACGGAACGAGCAACGCGGCGGCGAGCGCGGCAAGCTGGAAAGTGCGGTTGAGCATCGGCGTTCCCCCTTCGATGGCAATGCGAAATCGACCCCGCGACGCTTCTATCAGCTTGGTGACCGCGCTGCCAGAGACCTTGGTTGTGCTCATCGATCGGCGCCCGCGCGATGCTCGATTGTCCCTGGCGGCCCGACGTTCTATGGTCCTGCATCGTCGGCATCGGCCTTTGGGCGCTGACGGCTGAGAGACAGTGGCACGCTAAATGTCCCCGCGCTCCCGCCTGAAGTGGTGAGGAGACACGGCATGACTGCGACGCGAGTCGAGATGCTGGCAATGCTGGTTCAGCAACTCAATCATTACGACGAAAAGGTCGGATATCTGCTGCGATCGAATCGCAAGCATATCGTCGTGACAGAGGCGCGCATCGCCGCCAGCTACGCGCATATCGAAAAGAGCGACAAGCGCGGCGCGCGGCTGGCGAGGATGCATCGATCTTTCTAGCGACGCTCGTCTCGCGCGCGATCGCTTAAGACGTGATCGCTTAAGATAGGCGCGCTTTCGCGGACGATCGTACTCGCCAGCCTGCATCGGGATCGATAGAATGCGCCGCCGAAAATCGGCGGCCGCTATCCTGCGGCCCATGAGACAAAGGTGCGGGGAGACATTCATTATGACGGCAACGGCATCGACGCGCGGCGCGCGATTCTCTTTTGGGCGCATCGTCGCCACCGGCGCGCTCGCGCTGCTCGGCTTCGCCGCGGCGCCAACGCCGGCAAGGACCGCCGAGCTCGAGCACACCAGCATGGCGCAGACGCCGGCGATCATGGCCTTTCTCGCCGCTTATATTGCCGAGGATGCCGGCATCTGGCGCGACAACGGCCTCGATGTGAAGGTCATCAATCTTCCGGGCGTCGCGACGGTGAATGCGGTCATCTCCGGCTCGGCCGATTTCGCCCTTTCGGGCAGCGACGCGCTGACCCGCGCCGCGGCGCGTGGGCAGAAGCTGCTGGCGCTCGCGGCGCTCAACAATCAAAGCGGCCAGGTCACGGTGCTGCGCAAGGAGCTCGCCGAGAAGGCGCATTTCAATCCGAACGCGCCGCTGGCGGAGCGCGCGAAGGTCTTGAAAGGCCACACCTTCGCCGATGGCAATGCCGGCTCGGTCGCCGATCTGTTCTTCAAGACCATCATGCGCATCGGCGGTCTCAAGTCGAGCGATATCACTCTCTCGGCGATCGGCGCTTTCGAGCTCATGCCCGCATTCAATCGCCATGCGATCGACGGCATATCCTTCAGCATGCCTTACCCGCTGCAGGCGGTGCATGACGGCGACGCGGTGATCATCGCCGACGGCACGAAGAACGAGCCCAAGGAATTCATGCCGCTTGCCGCCGGGCTCCTCCTCACGCGCCCGCAGCTCTGCACCGACCATCGCTCGATCTGCGAGAAGATGACACACTCGATGGCGCTCGCCGCGAAGTTCCTGCTGCAGCGCAAGGACGAATCGATCGCGATCTTGCACAAGCGCTTTCCCAAGACCGACGAGGCGGTGGTGCACACCGCTTATGAAGCGGTCGCGCGCATGACCAACGATCCGCCGTCGATCACGACGCAAGCGCTGAAGAACGGCGACCTCATGAACGAGCAAGCCGGCTTCATGAAGAAGGAAGACGTGCTGCCCTCTTACGACGGGCTCTTCACCAACGAATTCCTGAAATAGCCGGACGCTTGGGAATCAAAGGGTTAGCTGAGTGCCGCGGGGAAATCGTCTCCGCGGCGCTCCACCCGCCTTCACAAAAGGGCGGAAATCCGCCATGTTCTTATTTTGTTCTTGACCAATCCGGATCGGCGATGTTCGCGATTGCAAACCCACACCGATAGGTAGGGTCTACCGCAAAATCCCGGCCCGAACTCAGGGGAACCCCGATGGGCCCGTTAACGAACGCCGCCTATTGCATAAGCATGCACTGCGGGGGAAGGCGTGCTTTGGAACATGGCGCACCATCTACCGGCTAGAGACGATTACGTGGAGATGATCGGGAGGGCGCGGGCGGCCACGGCCGACGCACTCGAGCAGGCGAAGCGGTCAGGCAATGATACAGTGGCACTGCTGTATCAGAAGCAGCTAACCGACTGGGACAGGCTCATAGCGCGGTTGCGGGAGAACACCCCTCTCACCCAGCGACGGCCCAGGGGATTGCAAACCCGGGGCTAGGGGTTGGGGAATATCCCCGCGCTTTCTAGGAAGCTGAACGGGCCATAAGCTACGAATGATCGCGGCCCCGACAATTCGGAAATTCGGACCAACAAAGCCCGACATAGAGAGACAATAAGGGTACACGCGATCACGAACTGGACCAGCGTACCCGCCCCCAAAGACGGCACTTGGATTTTGTCGGGGTCTTTCGTCCATGCCGCGCATAGTCGACTCAGGTATTCCCGGTCGTGCCGCCTTAGCGATGATGGAAACCAAACGCCATGCCCGTGACGATACTGAAATTCATTCCGGAGCACGCTCAGCCAATGATGAAAATGAGCGTTGTTGCTGCTCGTAATTCGTCTCAATGCGTCAATCTTATCTGCGACAGTGATGGCACTTGGTCGAGATAGCGGCCCGGTAAGTACGGCGTCGCTCAGCTTTCCAAGATGATCGCCAAAAGTGCCCCAGAAAGCCTGATGGGGACCACCCTTTCCGCCTCGCGCAGGAGACCAAGTTAGAATCGTGCCGCTAGCGTCAACTGCGCAGCGATAGGTGCCTGTGGTGATGCCGAATGATGGGGTTTTTTCGAGGATTTGCCCCAGCGCCAAAAGCCGGTCGATATGCCTTCTATCGAAATTGGAGCAGCTTTCCCCAAGGAGCCTAAGCAACGCATGACCCGCATAAAACGCGGAGTAATAAAGCTTTATCATGCACCAAGGAACGCTATCGCGTTCTAACATCTCAGTCTCAAGGGCCGCCATGCTCTGAAAGGCGGCGCACGAGAACCTAGAGGCATCGCTGGCTATCGCGTTCGCAATCGGGTCGTTGTGCCGAAAATCGAGAATTACAGTCTCTTCGTCATCATCAAAATCGAGGTAATACGCGACTCCTGATCGAGCCGTGATCAGGTCCGGCAATGTTGGCGAATTAATGCGGCCGCGGAGCGCGATTAGCCCGCGGACAAGATGCGGCTGCAGTGCATCCGCAAAAATCGACATCAACTAGGCTCGGCCGATGGAGAAGCCGCGCCGCAGAGTATTTGCAAATGTTTCAGCCAGGGCTACCGGGCTCGATCCGGGTTTTTTCAGAACGCTCGGCCGCAGACGCGAAATAAAAGGCGCTAAAACGTCATTGAAATTTTCGATGGTATATTTTCCGTCGTGGCGATCCGCGACTCGCTCCGCAATGAGGGGGAATACATCAAGTATCGCGCGAAACACGGTCGGATTGACTATTTTCTGTTCTTCCCCTTTCAGCGTTAATCCCGCCAACCATGCGTGGAGGTATGCGCTCAGAATCCTATATATTTCGGCCGGATCGGCTCCAATAAATGTTTCTTGGATTGCACGCAGTGCTCGGCCAAATGTGACGCGAGAGATTTTGCCTTCGTCCTTCTCACCAGGAGCCAAGCGCCCCAGGAGCGGGCTTCCTGGCTCTTTTTCGAAAAAATCAAAAACGTCGCGACGCAGTTTCTCCGGTGGGGTTTCAGTCGCCGCGAGATGCTTAATGGCCAACAATAGCTCGGAAGGAACGGGGCGCTGCTTAGTGTTGATATCCATAAACAGCTTTGCCTCCTCCTGCCGAGATAGGTTGTTGTAGATGACGACAGGAACACGAAGAGGCTTGCAAAAATTGAAGCCATAAACGCGATGTTGGCCGTCGAGGACAAGGAATGAGCCGGGGGTCACTTTGAACTTCAATGTCCGCGTCTTGCGCGTATATCGCATCTCCGCTTCAGGTTGCGCAGACAGGACAATCGCGGTTGGGATCGTGTGGCCAGCATTGATGTATGCCGCGATATCCCGGGCGCGCTTCTCATCCAAAACGCGCTGGAAACCATCGAGCGGGTTTCCCCGGTAATCGTCCACAACGCAGGTGCGCGCGAGGACCGTGGTCGGCATTGCTAACGTGTAAAACCTCACATCGCCCTGGGGAACCACAATGGCCGTGTAGCTCACGTATCCCAGCAGGTCAGGAGCCGGGTCTTCCGTTTCATCAGCCTGTGCGTCAGGACTTGATAGCGAGCGAAGCGGTTTAGGAGTGCTGACCATATAACCCCCTGATTTAATTGGTGCGGCCGCGCCTTTTGTGAGCGCGGCCGGGATGATTTAGAAAATTTCCCTCGTCACTCTCGCCACAAAGCTCTTCAATCAACTCTTGATAGCGGGCCGCTTGGCGCTGCGCTAGCGCCAGTACAGCCCTGGTCCAATTGGCTGGCGCTGTCCTGTATGCCTTTGCCTTTGGGTCTAGCCGTGCCTGCCTAATGGCCGCGACCGAAACACCCAAGGCTCTGGCCAAGTCCTCATGTGAAATCCCCGCGAATAGGTCGTCCGTCGCTTTTTTGAAGTCCATGTATGCACTCCTATTGACAAGGGCTACAATGTCTATCATACTGCATACAACATTTTCAAGCGAGTTTGGTTATGAGCATTTTGAACGCCCCTTATTTCCGCGACGAAGAAGCGGCTCATTCCTTCCTCGAAAGCATCATCTGGAAAAACGGCCCGGTTTGCCCCCACTGCGGCGTGATCGGCAAGGCGTACAAGATCAAGGCCAATCCGGATAAGCGCGTGCGCTACGGCCTCCACAAGTGCGGCGCGTGCCGTAAGCAATTCACCTGCAAGATCGGCACGGTGTTCGAGCATTTGCGTATCCCGCTGCACAAGGCATTGCAGGCGGCTTACCTGCTCTGCGCCTCAAAGAAGGGCATCAGCTCGAACCAACTGAGCCGCACGCTGCAAATCTCGCTTAAGGCGGCTTGGTTCCTGTCGCATCGCGTGCGCGAGGCAATGCGCCCGGGCGGCGAACTCGCGATGTTCGGCCAGGAAGGCCAGTTTGTGGAAATGGACGAAACCTATATCGGCCGCAAGGTTGGCCGCGAGAAGATGCGCGGCGTTGGTCACAAGATGGCTGTCATGTCGCTTGTCGAACGCGGCGGCGCGGTGCGGTCATTCCATATCAACAATTTCGACGGCAAGACGCTTTCTGACGTTCTGGAAGCGAACGTTTCGCGCAATGCGCATCTGCGGACGGACGAACTGCCTACCTACAAGCAATACGGCCACCATTTCGCCAGTCACGAAACGGTCAATCACAGCAAGGATGAGTACGTGCGCGGTGACGCCTACACGAACACGCTGGAAGGCTATTTCAGCATCTTCAAGCGCGGCATGAAGGGCATCTACCAGCACTGTGATGAGCAGCATTTGCAGCGGTATCTTGCGGAATTCGACTTCCGCTATAGCAACCGCACCGCTCTGGAAGTGGACGACTTCGAGCGCACCAT
>Ga0134126_10004643_pt1 | contig 17201 bp, 10 predicted proteins | sample KB31752_FD_96881 | JGI IMG/M metagenome (GOLD analysis project Ga0134126, IMG submission 96881) | Terrestrial soil microbial communities with excess Nitrogen fertilizer from Kellogg Biological Station, Michigan, USA - KB3-175-2 | ecosystem: Environmental > Terrestrial > Soil > Unclassified ...
GACCGCAATGGGGCAACAACGGCTTCGCCTGGGTCCGCTATCCCGATTTCAAATACTTCGTCCGCGAAGCCTATGGCATCGAGCCCATGGCCAGGACCGGCGCCGCGGCCCACGAACCCTTCTCCTGCGAGATCGGACTGGTGAAGATCCATTACGAAAACAACAAAACGATCTCAGACGACTACATCCCCCTCCAGGTAAAGAACGATAACGTCTTCGAGACCATCTCTCCCGTCAACAAAGGGCAGCGATTCAAGATGGAGGTGCGCAACAGGCTCGAATGTTACGTCTATGTTTTCGGCAAGGAAACCGATGGCACGAGTTACACCCTCTTCCCATATCCTCGCAGTGATTACCCGGAAAAAACGAGATATTCCCCCTTTTGCGGTATCACCGGCTACCGGCTATTCCCGAAAGGCAAAAGCATGATGCCCGACTCCATCGGCACCCGCGACGTGATGGCCGTGGTCGTAAGCAAACAGCCCCTCGACTGGTATGGACTAAACAACGCCATCAGCGCCGATCCCACAAAAGACTATGCGGCCCGGCTCGACGCGGCCCTCGGCGACAAGCTCGTCCGCCATGTCGTCTTCAAAAGTTCCGCAAAAGGAAATATGCAATTCACCGTACCCGCCGACAATGAAAAAGGCGTCGTCGCCACCATCGTGGAAATAACAAAAAAATAAGCTATGGACGCGTTCTTCAAACTCACCCGATCGCGGGTAAAATTCCGCCTCTATCTCCTGACCAATCTCCCCGCCGCTTTCTTCGCGGGTCTAAAAATAACCGCGGCCGACACACACCACTGCGTCATAACGGTCCCTTACCGATGGTCCACCCGCAACCCTTTCCGATCCATCTATTTCGCCTGTCTCGGCATGGCCGCGGAGATGAGCTGCGGCATCCTGGCCATGGCGGGCGTCTACAAAAGCAACCCAAGGGTCTCCATGCTGGTTGTAAACATGGAAGCCAACTTCAACAAAAAAGCGACAACAAGCATCCGCTTCACCTGCAACGACGGCCCCGCCATCCGCGAAGCCGTAGAACGCGCAAAGGCTACCGGAGAAGGACAAACGGTAAGGACCCGCTCCGTCGGCACTAACGAGGCCGGCGAGGCCATCGCCGAATTCTTCATTACCTGGTCGTTCAAAAAAGTTGGACAAAGATCTACCGGCGAATCCTTAGCCGCTAAATAAAAATACTTACCGTCCCCGTAGGTTATCTATCGCGTATGCTCAGGTGCTTCTAAATGGATTCACTTAGGAAGCCCTCTCGCCTCCGGCGAAAAGGACAAGCGCGCGCGCGTCCGGCCCCGGCTTTTTTTAGAGACACCCGACGCCGGAACCCCTCCGGACACCAACCGTTAAAGCCCCAACCATGTGAAACGCGGAAAATTGTTAATAAATTTAGCCGGTTTAGCCCGTTGAAAACAAATAACCCAATCCCTTTCTATGAAAAAAATTGTACTCTGTTGCTTGTTGGTATCCCTGTCGGCAGCAGTCGCATGGTCTCAGCCTACCGTCTCCGCAGCATCGCCCTCGAGCCAGACCGTCTGTTCAGGCAGCAGCGCCACCTATACCGTCACGGCAACCGGCACGCCCACCCTGACCTATCATTGGCAGATAAGTACCGACGGGAGTACCTGGACGGCCCTCACCGATGGGACGGCAGGCTCCGAAGCAGTCTATAGCGGCTCCGCGACATCTACCCTGGCTATTTCGAATGTGCCTATGACCCTCAACAACAATAGCTTTCGCTGCGTGGTGACCAATAGCCAGGGTAGCACCCCTTCCGCCGCGGGCACGCTTAAGGTCAATGCCAGCCCCGCGGGCCAGGACCAAAACTTTGGATTCGTAAACTGCTCGTCGGATCTCTTCAACACGACAAATGCGTCGGACCCCAGCCTGAATTATCAGTGGCAAACGAGCACCGATAATGGCGCCACCTGGAACAATATCACCGATGGCGCGATATACTCGGGCTCTGGTACGTTCGATCTCGTCTGGAACATCAGCATGGCCTTGAATGGCAACCTGATCCGCTTCGTCGCCACGGACCCCGCCACCGGCTGCTCGACCACCAGCACCGGGGTGGATACCCTCGTTATCATCGGCTCACCCTCCGTTCTCACGCCCTCGCCGATCAGCGCCAATATCTGTCCCGGGGGCACCGCCAATTTCGCCATCTTGGACAGCATTGGGGTGAGCTATCAATGGCAGCTCAGCACCAATGGCGGCGCCAGCTGGACGAACACGACGGATGGGTCCACATACTCGGGTTCTGCGACGGATGCGTTGACGATCACCGCGCCAACTGCGGCAGCCCGTTACCGCGTCCAACGGTCGGTGACTGGCGATGATTTTACAACTTGTCCGACCCCCTCCAATTATGCGCCTCTCAATATCAAAACAGTGACTACTATTACCGGCCAGCCGGCAAACGCCACGGTCTGCGCGGGTTCTGCAGCATCCTTCCATGTCACCGCAACCGGCACCGGCCCGATCACCTACCAATGGCAAACGGATAACGGCACCAGCCCCTCCGTCTGGACCAACACCGGCGCCAGCTTATCAACCCTCAGCAGCGGCGCCACTACGACATCCATGAGCGGTTATCATTACCAGGTGCTCGTACAGGGCGCCTGTGGTAGCCAGCTCACGTCCTCGGAGGTGGCCCTCGATGTCAATAGCTCCGGTACCTGGCTGGGCACCACCGATGTCAAATGGGAAGATGGAGCTAACTGGTGCGGTGGCATCCCCACGCCAACCACCAACGTCCTGATTCCTGCCGGTACAACCTTTAGCCCGACGATAAGCACCGCCACGGGTATTGCCTATTCTGCGGCTCTCAACATCCTCAGCGGCGCCATCCTGACCATCAGCGGCGGCACCACTACCATGACCGGTCCCTACAGCATCCTCGGCACCGTAGCCTATACGGCCGCAGGGAACCAAACGATACTCCCCGCCGACCATGGCTCGCTCATCATCGGCGGCAGCGGTAATAAGACCCTCTCCGCCAACACCGGCATCGGCAAGACCCTGACGCTTGGCGGTACAGCCATGCTCGTCACGGGCAGCGATCTGCTCACCATGTACGCCGGCAGCAATCCTATTAGTGGTACCGCTCCGTATGGTTCCACGGCATCCAGCTGGATCGTCACCGGTAACGGCAGCAGCGGCGCAGGTAACACCGGCCTGGGCGGGTTGAAGATAGCCCAGATCGGCTCCTCCAGCGGCAATGTGTTCTTCCCCGTAGGACCCACACCCACCGCATATGCCCCCGCCCAGATCACCAACACCGGCAGCACGAATGATTTCACCGTCGCCGTCAACGATCAGCTTATCCCCGGCGGCCCGGCTAACGCTACCGTCGATCGCACCTGGCTGGTATCCGGTGCTACTGCCGGCGCAGGTAATATCAACCTGGGACTGCAATGGAATCAGGCCGACGAGGGTTCGTTCTTCAATCGCGCCAGCGCAGCCGTCATCCGGTCCAACGGCACCTCCATTGTCCAGGAGAGCGTTGTCGGCTCCGCGTCCGGCGGCAGCCCCTATTCTTTTGGCGAAGGCGGCTTTTCAACGTTCACTCAGTTCAGCGTAGCCACCAGCACAATGGTCATACTGCCCGTTCAGCTGATATCCTTCGACGGGCAATGGCTCAACGACAATTCGGTTAGCCTTACGTGGAGCACGGATCCGCAATTGCAGACCCGCTCCTTTGTAGTCCAACGCTCATTGGATGGAGTAGCCTTCAATGCTATCGGTACCGTAGACGCAACGCCCGGAACATCGGCCTATGGTTTCATCGATACCCATCCGTCCACCGGCAACAATGCCTATCGCTTGCTCATCGCCGCTACGGACGGGACAACCAACTATAGCCAGATCGTCCAGCTCAACGGCGCCGCCATCGGCGACCAGGCCGGACTGGCCCCCTCCGTTACCGAAAATGGTACAACCAGCCTGCTGCTATTCCTCGATCATAGCGCAGACATCGTCTATACCCTGACCAATATCTCGGGGAACATCCTGGTGAATAACGATGTCCGGCTGGCCGGCGGTCAGCATACCCTTCCCCTGGACCTCAGCCGTTACCCGGCCGGCGTCTATTTCGTGCATGTTTCCGGTACCGGTGGGTTTGTCAAAACGCTGACGCTTATTCGTAAATAACCAAAGCTTCTCCCGCTCATAGACCTCGGTAGACAGGTCCCAAAAAAAGAGCCGCTCGTAAGAGCGGCCTTTTATTTCATAGGAGGAACTTGCCGGTTGTTCAGGTCAAGTAGGTCAGTTCGGTAGAACCAGCAGCTTGGTCGTGTATACCTTGTCATTCACGCGGATCTGACAATAGTGGATACCCGAACCCAAACCACCGGGGTTCAACGTTAGCCTGTAAGGTTGGTTGGCTTCTACCGCATTGCTGAACAGGATTCTCTCCTGTACGCCTGCGTTATTGTAGATCGCCACGACCACGTTTGCTGCTGTAGGTGAATTGAAGGTTATCGAGACCGCCGTGTTACCCGTTGGGTTCGGGAAGACCTTATAAGTAAACGCTCCGGCCGCTGTAGAGTCATTTAAGGTACTCGCCTTCGCGGCCGCCACTTTTGGCGTAACTGCGGAACATTCCGAGAAATCCGCACTCACATAGGTCGTGTCATTGGTAATACACCCATTGCCCGAATTGCTCACGGTTAAGATATAAGCTCCCGAATCGGTGGCCGAAGTAGATACCTGCTCCGGATCGAAGAACCCGTTAGGGCCATTCCACGTATAGGATACTCCTGCGGTCGTGGAATTACCCGTCAGGGTCACCGTAGTCATGGTACAGGTCAACGGACCGGAATTGGTAGCCGTTACACCTGCAGGCGTAGCCGTGTCGGCAACTACCGTAGCCGTCTTGCTCGTCGTACACCCGTTGGCCGGGTTGGTAACGGTTACCGTATAAGCGCCGCCCAGGATCGCCGATATCACCCGGGTATCGGCAGTGAATCCTTGCGGACCTGTCCAGGTATAGGTCGCACCGCTGGTCGAAGAATTGGCGGTCACCGACACACTGGTAACGTTACAGGAGAGCTTGTTGGAGGTAATCGTCGAGACTCCAATGGGAATGGCCAGATTCTGCGTCACCGCCGAAGCCGTGACAGCGGAAGAACAGCCATTGACCGGATTAGTTACCGTTACTACATAATTACCAGCTGTGGCCACCGTAACGGATGAGCCGTGAGCCGAGAAACTGTTAGGCCCCGTCCAGTTATAGGTCACACCCGGGGTGGCCGAGCTTCCCGTGAGCAGGACATTGGGATTGGTACACGTCAGCGTCGCATTGGCCGGTACGCTGCTCGTCGTTATTCCCGCCGGCGAAGCCGTATCCAGCGCGATGAGCACGTTAGCGGTCTTCGAACAGCCGTTACTGGCCAGGGTAGCCGTTACTATATAAGTCCCCGGCACGGTCACCGACGCAGTGGCGGTGTTTGCGGTGTAACTATTGGGTCCGCTCCAGCTATAGCTCGCGGTATTGGGCGACGACCCGGCCGTGAGGCTAAGTGTGGGATTCGTACAGTTGATGATCGTCGTCCCCGTCGCCGAACCAATGGTCACTGCCGACGGTGGCGTGATATCCTGCGTGATGGTGGTCGACGCGGTAGAAGAACATCCATCGGTCGAGTCCGTAGCCGTCACCGAATAGGTACCGGGTACCGATAGGTCCGTCGTCTGCCCATGGAACGAGAACCCGCCGGGTCCTGTCCAAGTATAACCAACTTTAGAGCCGGAAGCATTGGCATTGCAAGCAATGCTGGTTGTCGTGCAGGTTAGTACCGGAGTGGCAGGATTGCTCGTCAGGAGTAGATTCGACGGAGGCGTCACGTTCTGGCTCACCGCCAGGCCGCCAAGGAAGGCGCAGCCGTTGGCCGGATTGGTCACCAGCACATCGTAAGCGTTCGCCTGGCTTACCGTGAGCGTATCGCTTGTACCCAACACAGTACTGCCCGTGGGCCCGATCCTCCAGGCATAGGTCACACCGGGAGTGGTTGAGCTTGCCGTCAGCGTGAGGCTGGGGTTGGTACAGTTGAGTACGGGACTTCCCGTGCTGCTGCTCACAGAAACGCCTGTCGGCGCCGCGTCGTTTTCAGCGACTACCGTTGCCGCGATGGCTGTACAGCCATTGTTGGGATCGGTTACCGTCAGTGAATAGGTGCCGTCCTGGCCGAGGCTGGTGAGGTGGGCCGTAGCACTGTTGGCGGTGAAGCCATTGGGACCCGTCCACGCGAAAGTGGCGCCTGTCGTGGTCGAGCTGCCGGTGAGGGCGACGGCGACGTTATAACAGGTCTGCGGACCGTTGTTGATGGCAGTGACATTCGCCGGCGGGGCAAAGTTGCCATTGACAGTCGCGGCCGTGGAAGTCGTACAGCCATTTGCCGGGTTGGTCACCGTGAGGACATACTCTCCAGGCGTAACGGTGGCGGCTTGAGTTCCCGTAGCGGTGAAGCTGCCCGGTCCTGTCCAGGCATAGCTCACCCCGGAGGTAGAAGAGGTCCCCGTCAGCGTGACGCTCGGATTCGCGCAGGTCAGGGTGGGCAGGTTAGGCGTGATCGCCACACCCGCCGGTGCGATCGTATTGCCTGTTACGGTCACACTCGCCGTTGCTACACAACCCGACGCAGGATTCGTCGCAGTAAGCGTATAAGCACCTGCCGCCGTAGCCGTCGCCGTAGCGCCCGTCGCCGTGAACCCGCCGGGCCCGCTCCACGCAAACGTAGCGCCCGAAGTGGTCGAGCTGCCCGTGAGCGTAACACTGCTCGCGGTACAGCTAAGCGAACCGGAAGCCGTTGCGGCCACGCTTGCCGGAGCCGCGATATTCTGGACCACCGTCGTCGTACCGGTAGACGTACATCCGGTGGAGGTATAGGTGGCCGTTAGCGTATACGTACCGGGAGCCGTAGCAGTCGCGCTAGCGCCGCTGGCGGTAAATCCGCTGGGCCCTGTCCAGGCATAGGTGGTTCCGTTGTTCAGGTTAACGGAGCCGCTCAGCGTGACACTGGAGGCAGCACAGCTCAAGGGACCATTATTGCTGGCCGTGACAGTGCCCGGTGTGGTGGTCACCAGGATCGCGGTGGTCATGGCCGTTGCGGTACATCCGGTGGAAGTATAGGTGGCCGTCAGGATGTACGTGCCGGGATTCGTCACGGTCGCCGAAGCGCCGGACGCGGTAAAGCTGGAAACGTTTCCTGTTCCCGCCCAGGCGTAGGTAACACCCGAAGTAGTGGTAGAAGTTCCACTCAGCGTAGCACTGGTTGTGGAACAGGTCAACGGACCATTGTTGCCCGCCGTTACACCCGCCGGCGCAGTGAGATTCTGCGTCACCGTCTTAGAAGCCGTCGCCGTACAACCCGTCGCCGGATTGGTCGCAGTAACCGTATAAGTCCCGGCCGCGGTAGCAGTAGCCGTAGCCCCCGTAGCGGTGAACCCGCTGGGCCCGCTCCAGGCGAAGGTCGCACCCGTCGTGGTCGAAGCACCCGTGAGCGTCACGCTGGTCGTAGCACAAGTCAGCAAACCCGAACCCGAAGCCGTAGCCGTCACACCCGCCGGCGTCGTCGTATTGGAGGTCACATTGATAGCAGTAGACCCCCAGCAACCCGTAGTCGGATTGGTCGCCGTAAGTGTATACGTACCCGCTGTAGAAGCGGTAGCCGTGGCACCCGAAGCCGTGAACCCGCCAGGCCCCGCCCAGGTATAAACCGCATTCGATAGACTGGAACTACCGGACAAGGTCACACTGGTCGCCGAACACGTAAGCGGCCCGCTCACGGTAGGTGTAATGTTCGTCGGATTGGTCGTATTGGACGTCACCGCCACAGTGGTCGACGCCGTACAACCCGTAGCGGGATTTGTCGCGGTCACAGTATAGGTACCCGCCATATTGGCGGTAACCGAAGCACCGGTGTTGGAATAGCTGTTCGGCCCCGTCCACGCATACGTCACACCCGAGGTAGTCGAGCTGCCCGTCAGCGTTATGCCGGATACCGCACAAGTGAGAACACCCGAGGCCGTCGCCGTCAACCCTGCCGGCGCCGCAGTATTAGACGTCACCGCAACCGTAGTCGTCGAAGTACATCCCGTAGTCGGATTGGTCGCCGTCAGAGTATAGGTCCCGGCCGCGGTAGCCGTCGCCGTCGCACCCGTCGCCGTGAAGCCGGAAGGTCCCGACCAGCTAAATGTCGTCCCCGAAGTCGTCGAGCTGCCCGTAAGCGTCACACTGGTCGTCGCACAACTAAGCGAGCCCGAGGCCGTCGCCGTCAACCCTGCCGGCGCTGCGGTATTGGAAGTCACTGTCACACTTGCCGTCCCGGTCCCCGCCGAATTCGTCCCCGTTACGTTATAGGTCCCCGCCGTAGTAGCAGTGACCGAAGCACCCGTAGCAGTAAACCCGGAGGGCCCCGTCCAACTATATGTAGTCGTACCGGAAGCCGTCGTCGAAGCGGATAACGTAGTGGAAGGGTTGGAACAGGTCAGCACACCGGAATTACTCGCCGACGCCGATACCGAAATACCCGAAGAGACCGTACACGGACCGGTTTCCTTAAACACATCGTACTGCTCGATGTAATAATCGTTGTTACCCGCCGATACATTATACATCCGGATGACGATCTGCACCGTGCTCCCGGTCATCTGCGCAGACGTCACCAACGGCGTGCCGAAAGCGCCCGTATACTCGCCGATGAGCGTCTCCGGCCCACCATTCAGAATATATGAGACCTTCACATACTCCGAGCTGCTAAACGACCCCTCAGACGAGATCTTCGCATCCACCTGGATGCCCGTATACCCGGAGATGTTGACGACGGCGGACCTCCAGACGCCTTCTCCCCCAAGTGTCTGCGCCTTGATCCGATGCGATTTCATAGCAAAATAAACCGCGTTCGGTACATTGGACCTGTCGAGGGTCCAGCCCACGGTAGGCGTGGGATCCGCAATAGACCCGTTACTGTCGGCGTTAGGGTCGGAGGCATCGTTGAAATTCTGCGCGACGATCGGACACGCCGGAGTCCAATACAGCCGGTCGCCTCTCCGCTCGGGAAGCTTGGATACTATGGACGAAGTTCCCGGTGGCCTGCCATCACCATGCGGCCCCGAATCGCCAGGTGGCGATGCATGCAAAATTCCGCCCCATAAAAACGAAGAGATTAGGAAAGATACAATAGGGATTGCGTACCTTTTCCTGAGTAAAGACATGATCATATGTATTGGTTTAGTTCACGGGGGTGCATCAAGGATAAGGGTAACTATGTAGGATAAACGATCTGACAAAGTACACCTTTTTGATACCCGAAACGGCCGCTCGAAAACATATGACTCGTATGTAAACCAATAACATAATGATTTCTGCATACGCTCTCTACATGCTTTTTCTTTACATTTACCACACAATTGGAGAAATATGAAAATCGCTTTCCATGGCGCGGCACGCGTCGTCACCGGCTCGAAACACCTGATCACGCTGGGCAACGGCAAGAAATACCTCCTCGACTGCGGCATGTTTCAGGGCATGGGCAACCAAACGGATGTCCTCAACCGTAACTGGGGCTTCACCCCCGCCCAGGTGACCACCCTCATTCTCTCGCATGCCCACATCGATCACAGCGGCCTCATCCCCAAGCTGGTCAAAGACGGCTTCGAAGGCAAGATCTACTGCACCCCCGCGACCAGAGAGCTTACGGGTATCCTGCTCGAAGACTCCGCAGGGATACAGGAAGACGAAGTGAAATATGCCAACAAACGCCGTAAGGCCGAAGGACAACCCTATCTCCAACCCCTCTATACCGAAGAAGACGCTAAAAAGGCCATGACGAATTTCGTAGCCGTGGAATACGACACCTGGCACACCATCGACGAAGACGTCCAGGTGCTCTTCACCGACGCAGGACATATCATCGGCAGCGCCGCCGTGAGTCTCAAAATAAAGGAAGACGGCAAGGAGACCCATCTCACCTTCAGCGGGGACGTCGGCCGTTACAAAGACGTCATCCTTCGTTCGCCGGAGAACTTCCCCCAGGCCGATTATATCCTCATCGAGTCGACCTATGGCAACAGTCTCCACGACCCGGTGGCAACGACCCCGGATATGCTGCTCGAATGGATCACCAAAACATGTCTGCAGAAAAAAGGAAAGCTTATCATCCCGGCATTCAGCGTCGGCCGCACCCAGGAGCTGCTCTTTGCTCTCAATGAACTCGAGAACGAACGCCGCCTGCCCGATCTCGATTATTATGTCGACAGCCCGCTGAGCGTCGCAGCCACCGAGATCGTAAAATCTTATCCTCAATATTTCAATAAGACCATCCAAAAGGTTCTCGAAACGGACAATGATCCTTTTGCATTCCGCGGCTTGAAATACATAAAAACAGTAGAAGAATCCAAGCTCCTCAACTATAAGAACGAACCCTGCGTCATCATTTCCGCCAGCGGCATGGCCGATGCCGGACGGGTCAAGCATCATATCAGCAACAACATCGAGAACAGCCGCAACACCATCCTGCTCGTAGGCTATTGTGAACCGCACTCGCTCGGCGGCCGGCTCATGGCGGGCGCCAAAGAGGTACACATCTTCGGCATCCTGCACGAGGTCCATGCCGAAGTCTGCAGCATCCGCAGCATGAGCGCCCACGGCGACTATGAAGACCTCAGCCAGTTCCTCGCCTGCCAGGACCCCAAACAGGTTAAAGCACTCTTCATCGTTCATGGTGAATACGATGTCCAGCAGGCCTTCAGAGAACGACTGCTGAAAAAAGGTTTTACGGACGTGGAGATTCCCGAGCTCCATTTCGAACGCGGGTTATCATAGGCATAGCGTGTATGTTAAGAAAACGTAAGCCCACGCAAGCGCGGGTCACTCTTGTTTCAAACTATTCACGGGATTCACCGTCGCCGCGCGTAGCGATTTATACCCCACCGTTACCCACGCGATCACGAGCGACAACACCAGTGTACCCGCAAAGATGCCTGAGCCCAGCTCGATGTGATAATAGAATCCATCGAGCCACCGATGCATGACCATATAGCCGACAGGCCCCGAGATCAGGAACGCGATGCCGGTGAGCACCGTGAACTCCCGCGAGAACAATACCACTATGCTGCCCACCGAAGCCCCCAACACCTTTCGGATGCCGATCTCCTTCATTCTCTGTACCGCCAGGAAAGCCACCAGACCGTATAACCCGATACAGGAGATCAGGATCGCCAACCCCGCAAACACCTGCACCAGCTTCGCCGTGGTCTCCTCGCGTTCGTAGAAATGCACGATCCGCTCGTCCAGCCACTCGCAGTCGAACAGGATGTCCGGGCAATACCGCGTAAACACCTTCTGCACCTCCGCCATCGTGGTCTTCAGCCGCTCAGGCCGGATGCGAAGCGTTAGATAATTATAACCCCCGCCTTCCGGCCGGATCACCACGGGGACAATGGCTTCACGCAGAGACTCACGGTGATAATCGCGCACCACTCCCGTGACCTGCAGATAGTCGGAATCGTCGTTTAACGAGATCTTTTTGCCGATGATATCCTGGGGTGAACGCAGACCCAGTCGTTTAAACAGTGTCTCGTTGACCAATACCTCGTTTCTGCCGCTATCCGGCATGACCCCCGCGATCAGTGGGATACGCATCGTGGGCACAAAATCCGGATCAGCCACCTGCACTTCCGCCTTCCAGTCCTCCGCCACGGGGTTGTGATCATAGTACAAAGCCTGCTCCCGCCAAAAGATCCCACCCGCGGGACCTTCATTGGTAAGACTGGCTGCCTCCACTCCCGGGATATCCAGCATGCTCTTCTTCAACGAAGGTTGCATCGGGACATAGGAGATATTACCCGGCAATTGCAGCATGGCCACCGCCGTCTGATCAAAACCCATCGGTCGCGTGCGGAAGAATTGCATCTGCTGAACGACGACGATGGTGCCCACGATCAACAGCTGCGCAATGGCAAACTGCACGACGACCAGCGAGCGCCGCAACGATAGGCCGCCCACCGTCCGCGCCGAGATGCGGTTCTTGATAGCCTCGATTACATTGAACCCCGAAAGCACCACCGCCGGATAAAAGCCCGCGAGCAGCATAACGATTACACCAACACCCAGCAGAAATAGCGGCAGGGTGGGAGAGTGGAACCAGTCGGCGGTTACCGGCTTACCCATCACCTCACGCAACCAGGGCAGCGCAAGCTCGGCGATCAGAGCGCCCAATATAATCGCCATCAATGTGATCACCGCCGTCTCCACCATAAACTGCCGCAACAACTGCCACCGGTCGCTGCCCAGCACCTTCCTGACCCCGACCTCCTTGCTTCGTTTTATACTCTGCGCCGTCGATAAGTTGATGAAGTTAATGCAGGCGACTACCAGCAGCAATATCCCGATTGCTCCCAGCGACCACAAGACTTTCAGCGACAAGGCATCGCCTCTGAAACTATCGAACTGTTCGTCCAGATGCATCGACGGCAGCGGCTCCAGCTTGAGCCTGCTACGCGTCTTATAAGAAGACTCATTATAGTATTTGCCTACGATCCCAGCCAGCTGCGCCTCGACCTGCCCTCGGTCCCGGCCCTTGTCCAACATCACGAATAACTCCGAATGCTTTGCGGGATAGTGCCAGCGGTCCGGCATCGTAAACGCCTCGGGAACGCCATCCCGCACTTCTCCATACGACATCACCATCTCCAACGGCAGCTCCGTATTGGCGGCCAGATCGCGGAACACGCCCACGATCAACATCGTCCTGCGGCCCGAACCGCGATCGATCGTCCGCCCGACGACACGGCGCCAGTCGCCAAACCATTTCTCTGCAAGGCTGGAAGAGATGACCATCGTGCCCATCTCGTCGAGCCTGCTGGCATTGCCATCGAGCCACTGGACATCGATCATCTTGAATAGCTCAGGCTCGGCCGCGGTCACATTGTTTTGCAGGAACACCTTCCCATCCGGCGCGCCCTTGGCGCCGATATGGATCTGAAAAGGCATATAGCGAAAGAAAGCTGCCGTCTTCTCGACGCCCGGAACTTCGTTGCGGACCACATCCCCCAAACCCATAGGCGCATACGCATGTTGCGAAACCACCTCTCCATTGCTGCGATTCAGCACAGACGTCGTCACCCGGAAGATGCGGTCTTTATTTTGATGATAGCTGTCGTAGCTCGTTTCCCAATGGATCACCAGGAAGATCAATATACTGGCCGCCACACCGATCGACAGCCCCAGGACATTCAATAGCGAAAAGGCTTTATTGCGCCGCAGGATGCGCAACGCTACAAGGAGATATGGTTTAATCATGTCTCAAAATAGCAAAAAATCAAAACTTTACCACTTATCACGCGACCTTTACCCTTCTCCCGGCCCAACACCCGGTATTCCCGATCCTATTTCGACAATTGCCCCAATGCTAGTATATTTACGCCGCACTAACAACGACCTATATGAGATTTTACATCGTCACCGCGGTGATCGCGATCCTCCTGGTCATCGTGGTGATCCTGGCCGTGCGACTGAATTCTCCCTACACCGCCGGCGATGACCAAACACGGTTCGTCGATAAACACGGCTCCGTCGAGACCTCCGTTTCCGTCCAGCATGCCGATAAGACCCATGACGTGATCCTTACCAGTCACAGGGTTTGGGTCCACGACACCACCTATGCGGATCTTTATCACCGGGATACCATCCCCGCCCTCGATTCGATGGCCACCGAGGCTCAGGACAACAACGGCGATAGCAAATTTGTAATGGTTCAACGCGATTATCAACTATTCATTACCGTCAAATGAAAAAGAGTCGGCACATCGAGCTGGTCCTCATTACCGCCGCTTTGGCTTCCTGCCATAAGCCCGCTCACCAATGGACCAACGGCAATGCCGTCTATATCCGCAGCGACAGCTCGGCTCCCTATTCCCGGATATACACCCACAATGCACCGGGCGTCTGGTATTATGCGTTCCGGCCATATGGCTATTATTCCTTCGGGCGGTATCGCCGGGTAGGCTATTATTCCGACGCTATCAGCGAATCCAGCAATATCGGTCACGACGCCGCCAAAGGCGGTATCGTCCGCGGCGGTTTCGGCGGCGAAGGCGGGGGCTATTCCGTATCTTCCTAAACACAACGACAATGAAACGCATTTCCATACAACCGCGTAATCACTGGCAAAGCGCCGTGGAGAATTTAGGCTTTGGCTTTCACAGCACCGACGTACCCTATTGGGACGAAAGCGCCTGCTATACCTTTTCGCTCGATGAGGTCTTGTATATCGAACGCGCCTCCGCCGAGCTATGGGACCTCTGTCTGGGCGCCGTCCAGCATGTGATGGACAATCATCTCTATCATCGCTTCGCAATACCCGACCATTTCATCCCCTATATCGAAAAGACGTGGATGGCAGATCATCCCGCGATCTATGGCCGCTTCGATTTTTGCTATAAGGATGGCGCCATCAAACTGCTCGAGTTCAACGCCGATACACCTACCAGCCTCTACGAGGCGGGTATCGTTCAGTGGTTTTGGCTGCAGGATCGCGATAAGACCAAGGATCAGTTCAACAGCATCCATGAAAAGCTCATTGGCTATTGGAAATACCTTAAACCGTATCTTTATCCCGGGCCGCTGCATTTTACCTGCGTCAAGGGTTCGTTGGAAGACCTCACCAATACCGAATACCTGCGCGACTGCGCCGTCCAGGCCGCGCTGGATACGCAGCTGATCTTTGTCGACGACATCGGTTGGGATCAGGATAACCAGGTCTTCGTCGATATACAGGATCAACGCATTCTCAATATTTTCAAGCTGTATCCCTGGGAGTGGCTGGTGCGCGAAACGTTCGGGACGAATATCCTCGCCGATCGCAACAAGGCTTTTTGGATCGAGCCCGGGTGGAAGATGCTGCTTTCCAACAAGGCCATCCTGCCCATCTTGTGGGAGCTCTATCCCGATTGCCCCTACTTGTTACCCGCGTATTTCGAGCCCGGTAGTCTCGCAGACTATGTCCGAAAACCAATCCTCGCCCGCGAAGGCGCTAACATCGAGCTGATCCGCTCGGGCGCTGTCATTGAGCACACCGGCGGTAACTACGGAGCGGAAGGGCATATCTATCAGCAGCTCTGTACCCTCCCCGCGTTCGATGGCAACTATCCTGTCATCGGCAGCTGGATCATCGGCCAGCAACCCGCGGGGATGGGTATCCGCGAAAGCAAAACCCTCGTCACCGACAATACCAGTAGATTCATCCCGCATTATATCGAGTGAGTTCCACCACCGCGCTGCCGTCGCTTCCGCATCCTCCTGCGCCGTACATCGACGGCACTGCCCAGCAGCCGCCCCCACGGCTGCATCTCGGGTATCCGGTCAAAGATGATCTTCAGGATACCGATGAAAGGGATCGAAAGGAACATCCCCGATAATCCCCAGACTGCGGCCCCGAGCAACACGGCCACTATCGAGATCAGCGCATTGATCTTCACCCGCGAGCTCACAATATAAGGGATCAGGAAATGGTTGTCGATAAACTGAATGATCATATAGCTGATCGCCACCCCGATCTGCGTATGCAGACCGGTCTTCGTTATCGTCGCCACCATGATCGGCAACAACGCCGCCAGGATGCCACCAAAAAAAGGCAACACGTTCAGGACCGCGCCCAGTATGCCCATCAGGATGGCATAGGGCACTCCCAGGATAAAAAGCGCGATGGTGTTCAGCGTCGCCACGATCAACCCCTCGATCAACAGCCCATACATATAGCTCTGAATGGCGCCACGAACCTTCACAAGCACATCGCGCACATCCGCCTCCCGGTCTTTTGCAAAGATCTCATAGAGAAAATTCAACATTAACGTTTTATAATACAGCAATAGGAACGCGTACACCGGCAGCAGGAACACCGTAGCCAGCGTTCCCACCACCGAACCCAGCGTCCGGCCGATCAGCGGCTTGATCCCCGCCTTGGCCTCGGCGATATATTGGTTTTGCCTGTCCATCGGGATTTTCGTTGCCAGATCATGCTGCAGCTTGGAAACCAGCGTATCCGTTTTTATCTCTAAGGCCGGCAGCTGCGAAGTAAAATGCATCATCTGCGTCGCCAGGAAATACCACACCGCCCCGATCACGACGATAGCGACAATCAGGGCGATGGCAATGGCCGGTATCCTGGGCACCCGCCAAAACTCCAGCCGGTTCACAAGCGGATTGAGCAGGATGGCAACAAGAAGGGCGAAGGAGAACGGCACCAGGATATCCCGCAGATTGGCCAGCGAATAGGCGCAAAGGATCAGGCCAAAAAGGATGATGGTGCTCCGGACATAAAAAGGATATGTTTTAAGCGCAGGCATACTATCTTCCTGCTTAGGCCGTGCCGGAATTTGTCTATCTTAGAAGATCAATCGGTTTACCCAAAATGAGTAGATTATTCCTCATCGTTGCCTTTACCCTCATAGCACAGGGCGTCCCCGCGGCCTCCTTCGCCCAACATCTCTATATCGTTCGCGTGATTAACGCCGGCCTCGGGACCTTCGACTCCCATTTCGGCGGCGAACTCATGGGCGTGGGTCCGTACCACCATTGTAAAGCCGATGTTCCGCTCCGAGCAAGTCTTTTCGACCCCGCAAAGGTCGTGCAATCGCACTAAAACTGTATTTTTACGCTTCATGCCCTCGCGCCAAAAATCACCCGGCAAACTCCGTGCCGCCCATCTCGCGGCCGTGATCTTCCTCACCGTCTCCGGCGGCCCCTATGGCCTCGAAGAACTTTTCGGCTATGTCGGCAATAACGGCGCCCTGCTGCTCCTGCTGGTGACACCCCTGCTATGGGACGTGCCCACGATCCTCACCGTCCTCGAGCTCAACAGCCTCATGCCCACCACCGGCGGTTATTACCAATGGGTCAAACGCGCCCTCGGCATTCGCTGGGCCTTTTTCGAAGGCTGGTGGACCTGGCTTTATACCTTCTGTGACCTCGCGATCTATCCCGTGATCTTCGTGACCTATGCCTCTTTCTTTATCCCTGCAATCGCTCATTATAGGGTACTCGTTTGCCTCGGCATCATCTGGTCCTCTGCCTTGCTCAATATCCTCGGTATTCTACCGGTAGGCCGCGTGTCTTCGGTCCTCAGCATCTTTATCCTGATCCCCTTCTGTTTCCTGTTCATCATGGCCTTCTCGCATGCATGC
>Ga0134126_10004644_pt1 | contig 17200 bp, 11 predicted proteins | sample KB31752_FD_96881 | JGI IMG/M metagenome (GOLD analysis project Ga0134126, IMG submission 96881) | Terrestrial soil microbial communities with excess Nitrogen fertilizer from Kellogg Biological Station, Michigan, USA - KB3-175-2 | ecosystem: Environmental > Terrestrial > Soil > Unclassified ...
CTCCAAAAGTTATTCCCATCCGGAAACTGCTTTCCCTTCGGCGTCCTGCCAGTACGGCGCCCAGGCGAGCGTGAACAACTTAACCGCGATGTTTGACTTCTTCGGTTTCAGATTGATGGTCTCAAGTTGTTCGGTTTGCGGGTCGTGGGATTTTTCAAGCGAGTCGGTCTCAGCTTTGAATTGCGCATCCAGGTCTGTAATTTGCTGATTGATTGCTTCCACACTTTCCTGAGCGCGATCCACATCTTCGCCTTCCTTCATTGAGCGACTGACCCCGCGGGCTGCAGTTGTTGCTCTGCCAAGCGTCGACAAACTGATCGCCTTCCGACCCATAAAAGAGGAAAGTAGCGTGGCGCCAAACGAAATTGCAGTCTGTAACTTCTGTCCCTTTGCCTGCTCCGCCTCACGCTCCACTGTTTGCTCGGCGCGTCGTTTTTTCTCTGCCAGGACCGCGATTTTAGGCGCGTACTTCTGGCGCAACTTTTCTGCCGTCTCATCGCGTTGCTCGCGGGCACGCTGTTGCAGACGCACGCGGAAGTCGCGCTCGGATTCACCGGGGTTCGAAGCAATTTCAAGACTTGGGCTTTCCAACAGCTCGAGTTTTTGGTTCCTATAAATCCAGGTTGACAAGTCTTTCTGCCAGGACTCGTAGCTCCTGGTTTTACTCGCGCTGCCTGGAAGTTCCGCAAACTGCGCGCCGGCTTCGGGTGACGTTTCGAGATCCTCGACCGGCAGATCGACCACCGAGGCCTGGCCCCAGTCAACCGCAATGGGTCCGGTAGTTAACGGCGCCAGCAAGGTCAGGTTTTGTGTCATGTCGATCGTTTTCGAATCGCTATAGCCGATCTCGGCGACACCGAGCAGTGCCGGATGGTAAACGAGCGATGTTCCTGCTGAGCCACTGCCGCGCACGGGAACGAAGTACTGCGAAACGCCAGGTGGCAAAGCCGGTCGTTGACTTGCGGCGGCCGGCTTTGTAGTTGCGCTTTCCGAAGATGTCATCGCCGGTGATACTGCAGAGGACGCGGCCCCCGCAGTTGCGGCGGCAGCCTGAGGAGTCGCCATCGCTGCTTTCACCTTAAGTGGTTCCATCAGCGACTTGATTTGCGTTCGCGTTAACGGTCCACGCAGATATGACATGTCCCAGCGGGTCTCAAATATTTCCGCGCCGTCTTCATGCACGTTGTTTAGGAGGAATATTCGGTTGCCTAGTCCGGCCAGAGTTTGCTCCATCTCATTGCGGTCAAACTTCATCCCGGAGCCGCCGGCAATTCCTTCCAGGCCTTCGAGCATCCGCGCTTTGTCGCGTTCGGTTTGTAGTCTGCCGATGAACCAGGTTCCGGCGTTTGATAGACCCTTGTAGTCGAGGTCTACCGGGTTCTGCGTAACCAGCACCACGCCCAGCCCGAAAGCGCGTCCCTGTTTTAGCAATGTAAGCAGGGGCACCTTCGATGGTGGGTTAGCGGTAGGGGGGAAGTATCCAAAAATTTCATCCATGTAGAGAACAGCGCGCAAACTGGTCGTGCCGGATTGCGTTCTCATCCAGCCGAGAGTTTGATTGAGAAGCAGCGATACAAAAAACATTCGCTGGGCATCATTGAGGTGAGCTATAGAGAAAATTGAAAGCCGCGGCTTTCCTTCTGCAGTATGCAGTATTTGTTGAATATCAAGCGGTTCGCCTTCCATCCAACTACTAAATCCCGGGGCCGCCAACAGATTATTCAGAGACATCGATAGTTCCTGGCGGTCCTTGAACGGGAAGAACGACTCAATATCCTTAACGCCAACTTTCGTCATCGGCGGCGACTCAATCTGTTGGATTAACCCGGCGATGTCCAGATCCTGACCGTTCATCCATGAAGTGTTGAGGATCGTTGAGATCAAAATGTGCTCGCGACTCTTGATAGGATCGGCCTCGATCTCGAGTAAGCCGAGCAGACTGGTGACCGTTGTGTTGATGCGTTCTCCCATCAACTCGCCGTCTTCCCCAATCGCTTCCGGCGGCGCTGCGAACGACTTCAAGATTGAAACGGGAATTCCTGAGTTGCTTCCCGGAGTGTAGATGCGGAAGTCAGCCGCGTCGCGCAGTCGTTTGATGCGGGCGCCATCCTGTCCCCAATCCGCCAGGCCTTTTTTCCAAAACCCGGCTTGTTGCGCTGCGTAGTCGGCGGTCGAAAGGTTTTTCTTCTGAGCGTCTTCTTCGTTTACCCACGGAGCGAAATCTTCGGGCTTCAGATCGGGAAAGGTCAGCAACAAATTGGTAAGGTCACCCTTCGGATCGATGATGATGGAGGGAATGCCATCAATCGCCGCCTCTTCAAGCAGCGCAGTACATAAACCGGTCTTGCCGCTGCCGGTCATGCCGACGCAGACCGCGTGCGTTAACAGATCCTTTGAGTCGTATAACAGTATCCCCTCTTTCGCCTTCTTTTCTTTGAGATCGTAAGGACGACCGAGATAGAAAGCGCCGAGCTTTTCGTAGTCTTCCATGTGCTAGCCTTTCACAGCGAAGAAATCGTGGCTCACGTTGCTGGTTGATAAAGTGTCGGAAGTCCTCTTAAGACGAATGTGGGGGGTGATTCAGCTTCTCAGTTTTGCCGGGCGATTACCTTGTCGGCGATCAGTTCGTAAGTCTTCTCGGAGATAATGTTCCTTCTAACCAGGTCGCTTTTCTGTCGATACGGCCGGCCGTCGATGATCTTCTGCGCATGAGCCTCGCCAATTCCGGGCAGCCCAATCAATTGCGTCTTTGAAGCCGAATTCAGATCAACCAACCCGGAGTTGTCTCGATCACTGCTCGCCGCCGAGCTGTTTGCATTCCTCGAATTGACCGCACCAGCGCCTTTGCCGCAGGCGCTGATAAATAGAGTTCCCGCAAGCACCAGGGCACTGACAAATATTTTTGTGACAAGCGCTGGCAAACATTTTGGCGCTGAACTACGCATATAGTTGTCCGCCATCTGCCTGAAAATTCCGAGGTTGATTTTGTGGTAATGATGACATAGAAGCAGGTTAATGGCTAACTTCGAGAATTGGCGGTGAGGCTGCGGTAACTCGGCCGAGGGAATCTTTCCTGCGCATCACAGCCGGCGCGAATCGTAAGCCCAATGGAGCAGAGCCTGTCTTTGTTTTGGCCGGCAGTCGAGCGCGCCGGCCGGACAGTTTTGTCTGATTTGCGCCACATGACGGCTGATGGCGCGCCAGCGTTTGATTTGCCGCTCATCATCCACGCATCGTCTTCCCAGGTAGTAACGGCAATACCACTGAAACCAACCGCGCGGGTCTTCCTCGTAAAGCCAACCGTTTTTTCGCCAGACTGACCGCGGTTGAGAAGCGTTCACGCCAAAATAGTTCAGCCTGGGATCGTGACGTTCAGGGCAAAGTTTAGCCTTGGCGAACCAGCTTGCGGGAAACTCGCGCGCGCAGTCGGTCATATACCTGCCGCCAAAAACCCCAAGTTGAAGCATTTCTTTCGGCGTAAGCTCAGGCCAGAAAGCGGGATCAAAATTTCGTCCCACCGGCTCTGTCAAAAAATACACGTAGCCCTGTTGCATGAGATCGTTAACCGCAACGCGCCTTGTCTTCATGTGAACTAATTTTTGGAGTGCGCTGACCTGTCAGCGCTTTTGCCGGGCGCGACTGGTCGCGCCCTCTCATGCTGTGTTTAGGGAGACGTGCGGCGTCAAGCCGCCGTAGACCAAAGCGGCGTCGAGCCGCCGCACTCCAAAAAGGGCGTCAAGCCGCCGCACTCAAAACTACAGGTCTCGGCCGGCTGCACCCGCGATTGACTTCACCAGAATCTCGGGTTCAATTGGTTTTGCGATATGGATCTGGAAGCCGGCCGACAGAGCGCGCGCGCGATCATCATCGGTGGCGTAGGCGGTAAGCGCGATGGCCGGAATTTCCCTGGCCCATTTCAGCCTCTGCTTTCTCAGTTTCTGAATCAGACTGTAGCCGTCCTCTACCGGCATGCCGATGTCGCTGACTAATATATCCGGCTTCCACTCGCGAAACGCTTTCAAGGCTTCAGCAGCGGATTGACAGGATTTAACTTTGCCGCCACAACGCTTGAGAATAGCGGAGACTAAATCGCGCGAATCTTCCTCATCGTCGACCACGAGGATGCGCATCCCTTTGAGGAGGTTGGAAAAACTGGCCGGCAGCCCGTCGCTTCTCTGTTTGGCGGCGCTTTCATCCTCAAGTTCGTCCACCGGCACATTCTGGGCCAGCGGCAGACTGACAATGAAAGTAGCGCCCTGATTCTGGCCTCCGCTTTCTACTGTGACTTGCCCTGCATGCAACTGCACAAGATGCTTCACAATGGAAAGACCCAGTCCCAGCCCACCATGCACCCTCGTCGTGGAACCATCAGCCTGTCGGAAGCGATCGAAGATGTGTGGCAAAAACTCGGGAGCGATGCCGATGCCCGAGTCACTTACGGAAACCAGCACTTGCGAGTCAACCTGGCCGGTTTTGATTCGAACCTGACCGCTCTCGGGAGTAAACTTGATGGCGTTGCTTAAGAGATTCCAAAACACCTGCTGCAAACGATTGGCATCGCCGGAAACAAAAGACCCCGCAGCCTCGAGGCCTATTTCAAGCTGAATTTTCTTGGCTTCAACGGCCGGCTGCACGCCTTCAATCACATCTTCAATTATCGCGCACAGATCAACCGGTCGAGGTTCGATTTGCAGTTTGCCGGTGATGATGCGCGAAACATCCAGCAGATCGTCGATCAACTGTGACTGCGAACGCGCGTTTCGTTCGATGGTTTCAAACGCACGTGACATCTGCGGTTCATCAAGTTTCCCCGTCCGCACTAAATGACTCCAGCCAAGAATCGCGGACAACGGTGTTCGCAGTTCATGAGACAGGGTCGCCAAAAACTCGTCCTTGGTGCGGTTTGCCTGTTCCGCATCGGCTCGTGCAGCCTGTTCGCGCAACAACATTTGCGCGCGAGCCTCTTCTGCTTGTTTACGTTCGGTTATTTCCAACTGCAGTTCGACGGCATGTCGTTGCGCCCCGCTGTAGAGCACCGCATTTTCGTAGGCCACAGCCACCTGCGTAGCCAGCGTTGCCGCAAGGCGCTCATCAGCTTCGTTGAATTCATCTGCATCCGACTTGTTCAACAGACAGACCCAACCAATAACGCCGCGACCGGACAAGATAGGCGTTCCCAGGAAGCAATGTACGAGATCTGAGGTCTTGCCATTTGCACGAAGCATGTCATCGGAATCGTTTAGACGTAGTGGGCGACGTTTGCTAACCACATATTTCAAGGCGCGTTCCAGCACCGGCGGAACTTCGTCATTGAAAACACGATCCTCTTTTGCGGCGCAACGGAAGGAGTAACTGAGCGTATCGCCGTTACGCTTACCGCTTTGTGATCCCGGTACACTGATGATGCCGACTGCCGCTTCCTGCGCGTCTATGATCTTTCTTGCCGAACGGCAAAACGTTTCCAGGACTCGCGCCGGCTCGTGCTCGGCGGCAAGTTCCTGGCCCAGATCGATAAGCATCTTCAGACGCTCCAGGTTTGCCTGTTCGAGCTCCAGATTCTTTTCTTCGAGCAATTCGGCCTGCCGTTTGATCTCGCGAGTTTTCTTGAACAGCTCTACAAAAACGTTCACCTTGGAGCGCAGGATGTCCGGTTCAATTGGTTTCACTATGTAGTCAACCGCACCGAGCGAATAACCCCGACTCAAATGCCGGCCACCAGTGGAGTCAGCTGTCAGGAAGATAATGGGTATGTTGCGTGAGCGGTCGCGACCTCTGATTAATTCGGCAGTCTCCAGACCATCGAGCCCGGGCATGTAAACGTCCATCAGGATCACCGAAACCTCGTTATCGAGCAGATAACGAAGCGCATCGTCTCCGGAAGACGCACTGACGAGGTTCCGGTCGGGAGCCTGCAGGATCGATTCGAGCGCCAGCAGGTTCGTGGGGCTGTCGTCGACCATTAGGATGTTGATGCGTTCTTCAGCGCCCATAATAGATTGCCGTCCCGGCAGTTCCTGGCCGCAGCAGTTGGTCCGATTGTTTTGATTCACTCAACATAACGAGGCAGGGCGCTATCTGATCCAGAGCCAGAACCCTGTCCGGCGCGGCTTGCGCAATGGCTGCGTCCGGCAGTTCACGAGCTGCAGCGGAGGCCGGTTCCTCGACGATCGTGAACCCGCCCCGCGACTTTATTGTTGCCAGACCCCGCGCCCCATCGCTGTTGGCGCCGGTTAAGATCACGCCGATTGCACGCGTCTGAAAGGCATCGGCCGCGGATTCGAAAAGCACATCGATTGACGGACGAGCAAAACGAACGGATTGAGCGGTCGACAAAGCAAAGCTGCGATCTTCAATCAGCAAGTGATAGTCGCGAGGCGCGAGATAAATATGACCACCGAGGAGCGGTTCCTTGTCGTCCGGTTCAGTGACCGGCAGGCGGCTGCATTCGGCCAGATATTCACACAAGCCACTATCGAGATCTTTACCGCGGTGCTGCGCGATGACGACCGGCAGAGAGAATTCCGCCGGCAGACCGGACAGAAGCGTCTGCAGTGCTTTCAGTCCGCCGGTGGAAGTTCCGATAACGACAATGTCGAACATGAATAAGTTTCTAGTTTCTAGTTCCTAGTTCCTAGTTCCTAGTTCCTAGTTTCTAGTTTCTAGTTTCTAGTTCCGAGTTTGCGCATCCGAGGGTTGAACTCAAAACTCGAAACTAGAAACTAGAAACTCGAAACTGCTTTGTCACGCTACCTTGCGATAAAGTTTGTCCTTCTCATTGATATGCTCGTAGTACTCGGCTCTCGGCGTAAACTTCAAAGACTCTTTGTTACCCAAACCAAAGACGCCAAACATGCTCAAGCTGTCATACAGTAAATTGTGCACCCGCGCCTGCAGCTCTTTGTTGAAATAGATCATTACGTTGCGGCACAGGATCACCTGGAACTCATTGAACGAACCGTCAGTTGCCAGGTTGTGTTCAGAGAAGACCAGGTTGCTCTTCAGGCCGGCACTAAAAATCACGCTGTCGTACTGTGCCGTGTAATAGTCAGAAAACTCGTGTACGCCGCCAGCCTGGTGGTAATTCGCCGTGTACTCTCTCATGGCGGCGAGGGGGAAAATTCCATCCCGTGCGCGTCGCAGAATCGCCATGCTAATGTCGGTGGCGTAGATGCGACATTTTTGATAAAGCCCTTCCTCCTGCAGCAGAATCGCGAGCGAATAGACTTCTTCGCCGGTAGAACAACCGGCAACCCAAATCTGGACCGTCGGATAGGTCCGTAGTAGTGGAACAACTCGTTTACGAAAGGTGAGGTAGAAGCTGGGATCACGAAACATTGCGGTGGCGTGCACCGAAAGTCCCAGCAAAAAGCGTTCGAGAGAAGCGGAGTCATGCAATATCCGGTTCTGAAATTCAGAGACCGTGTTCAGATGCTCCGCCCGCATCAACTCGAGTATGCGCCGCTTTATTGAACCTCGGGAATAGTCTCGGAAATCAAAGCCGTGGACACGATAAAGCCCCTCGAGCAACAGATCGATCTCGATGTCCTGAAGACTACTTTCTAGTGCCGGCGCAGTGCTCACGTTTCCTCTTTGGAGTGCGGTGGCAAGCGAAGCGCGACACCGCTTTGTGTTTTTTTCTTTCAGTCGAACCTATGTTGTGAACCAAAGCGCCGTCGCCGCTGCGCTCTGCCGGCGCACTCCAAAATTAGGTCGTTTCATCGGGCCGATAGAGCCAGACGCGCAACAGCGAAAGCAATTGATCTATATCCAACGGCTTCGAGATGTAGTCTGACGCTCCAACTTCCAAACAGTGATCCCGATCCGCCTTCATCGCTTTCGCCGTCAGCGCGATGATTGGCAGATGTTTGAATTCCTCCATGTGGCGAATCGCGGTGATCGCTTCATAGCCGTCCATCTCTGGCATCATGATGTCCATGAGAACGGCTTCGATGTCGGGCGTAGCTTTCAAAAGGTCAATGCCCTCCTGACCGTTTTCAGCATGCACCACCTCCATGCGATGAGCTTCCAGCGCGCTCGTCAGTGCAAAAATATTGCGCACATCGTCGTCAACTACCAGCACTTTGCGACCGGCCAGGACGGGATCGGTGCGATGGAATTTCTCCAGCATCCGCCGCTTGGGCTCCGGCAAATTGGCTTCGACGCGATGCAGGAATAAAGCAGTTTCCGCCAACAAACGTTCCGGCGAGTTTGCTTCCTTGACGATAATCGCGTCCGCTACTTTCTTCAGATGAAGTTCCTCTTTTCGTGTCAGTTCCTTACCGGTGTAAACGATGATGGGAAGATCGTAACGCCCCAGATCGGTTTGCAATTTTTCGATCAGATCGAACCCGCTCATGTCAGGTAACCTGAGATCGAGCACCATGCAATCGAATCTCTCGTCCTTCAAGAGACCCAGCGCCTCTTCCCCCGTAGCGACCGCGGTCGTGTGAACATCGCCGTTCCCGATCAATTCCACCACGCTCATCCGTTGCACGTCGTCATCTTCAACCACCAGCAGTTTTCGCACCCGACGTTCGGCAAAGTCTCTAATGCCGTCGAACGCCTTGTGCAGCTCCTCGTGGCTTACCGGTTTCTGCACGTGGTTAATGGCTCCTTGTTTCAGCGCCCGCTGTCGCTCTTCCTCAACCGAGATAATGTGGACTGGGATGTGACTGGTCGCCGGGTCGTGCTTCAGGCGATCCAACACGGTCCAGCCATCGCGATCGGGTAAGCGGATATCAAGAGTAATTGCTGACGGTTTGTATTTCTGTGCGAGTGCCAGGGCCATTGTCCCGCTGGTCGCCACCAGGCCTTTGAACCCTTTCTCGCGCGCCAGATCCAACAGGATGCCGGCGAAGCTTATGTCATCTTCGACAATCAACACCGTGCGATCGCCGGCTTGAATGTCGTTGCGATCATCCAGAATCGCGGCCGACTCGCTTGATAGCAAGGTCAGGGCATCGCTGTCGAAAGACTCGACCGGCGTCCAGGCTGCCTCCCCATCTCGGGTGGCGCTTCGTCGGGGCCTGCCCTGCTGCCTTTCCGTCGTAGTTGCGCCCGCGGGCACATAGTCGCGAGGTAGATAGAAGGTGAAGGTGCTGCCTTCGCCGGGTTTCGAAATTACGCGAATCTCGCCGCCAAGCAGACGCGCGATCTCGCGACTGATTGAGAGTCCCAAACCAGTGCCGCCATATTTGCGACTAGTTGTGCCGTCTGCCTGCTGGAAGGCTTCGAAAATGATTCGCTGCTTCTCAGTGGGAATTCCGATGCCGGTATCGCTTACCGAGAAAGCTATAACTTCACCGGCGCGGTTAAGCGACTCGAGATGATACGACTCATGTTTCGGAGCGGGCCCGATGCTTAGAACAACCTTGCCTGCCTCGGTAAACTTAAAGGCGTTCGACAGCAGGTTCATTAGAATCTGCTGCAAGCGTTTATCATCAGTGCGAACCGTTGGATCCATCTCCTCGGAGCGTTCGATCAGGAACTCAAGGTCCTTGTCCCTGGCCAGCTGATGGAAACTGCGCTCCAGCTGTTCCGCCATCTCGACAACCGATACGTCCGAGACCTCGATACCCATCATTCCGGATTCGATCTTAGAGAGGTCGAGGATGTCGTTGATTAGTGAAAGCAGATCCGAGCCCGAAGAGTGGATCGTCTCGGCAAACTGCACCTGCTTATCGGTCAGGTTGTCGTCGTTGTTTTCGGCCAGCTGCCGCGAAAGTATCAGCATGCTGTTGAGCGGGGTGCGGAGTTCGTGTGACATGTTGGCCAGAAACTCTGACTTGTATTTCGACGTAAGCGCGAGTTGCTCGGCCTTTTCTTCCATTTCCCAACGAGCTTCCTCAACCTCGCGGTTCTTGGCTTCCACTTCCGCTTTCTGTCGCGCCAGCAGCTCTGCCTTCTCCTGCAACTCCTCGTTTGTTTGCTGCAGTTCTTCCTGTTGGCTCTTCAACAACTCCTCTGACTCGCGTAAAGATTCAGCCTGCTGCTCGAGTTGTTCGTTCGTCTTCTTCAGTTCGTCCTGCTGGCTTTGTAGTTCCGCGGCCAGCGACTGCGACTGTTGCAACAGATCTTCCGTTCGCGTGTTGGCAGCGATCGTGTTTAGCACGATGCCGATGCTCTCGGTTAACTGATCGAGGAAGGTGAGGTGTGTGTCGCTGAAGGTTTTGAAAGTGGAAAGTTCGATGACGGCCTTCGCTTCACCTTCAAACAACACTGGCAGAACCACGATATTATTCGGCGGCGCTTCGCCCAGACCGGACGTGACGTGGACGTAGTTATTCGGCACATTCGTAACCAGGATCCGCTCACGCTCGACTGTGCACTGCCCAACCAGGCCTTCGCCGGGATGAAATTCGTTAGCCAGATTCTTACGCTTCTTATAAGCGTAGCCGCCGAGCAACTTCATTACCGGTTGGCCGTTCGGACTTTCGTTGACGTAGAAAACACCCTGCTGCGCATCGACGAGCGGGGCGAGTTCGGAGAGCACCATCTGCGCGACGGTGGTCATATCGCGTTGGCCCTGAAGCATTCTGGTGAAGCGAGCGAGGTTGGTCTTCAGCCAGTCCTGCTCCATGTTTTTCTGCGTAGTGTCTTTGAGATTGAGGATCATCTCGTTGATGTTGTCTTTGAGCGCGGCTACTTCACCCTGCGCTTCGACCGTAATTGATCGCGTTAGATCGCCCTTGGTCACCGCCGTGGAAACTTCAGCAATGGCGCGCACCTGCGTGGTGAGGTTTGCCGCCAGCCCGTTCACGTTATCTGTCAGATCACGCCAGGTGCCGGCAGCGCCAGGCACGTTAGCCTGTCCACCCAGCTTTCCTTCGACGCCTACCTCGCGAGCGACTGAGGTAACCTGATCCGCGAAGGTTGCCAGCGTGTCAGTCATGTTGTTGATCGTGTCGGCAAGTTCGGCGATCTCGCCTTTCGCCTCCACGGTTAGTTTTCGTTGCAGGTCACCATTGGCTACTGCGGTCACGACCCGGGCGATACCGCGCACCTGGTCGGTGAGGTTGCTGGCCATGGAGTTCACATTGTCAGTCAAATCCTTCCACGTGCCCGCAACGCCGCGCACATCAGCCTGTCCGCCGAGGCTTCCCTCGGTTCCCACCTCACGCGCCACGCGGGTCACTTCCGAAGCGAAGGAGTTCAACTGATCCACCATGGTGTTGATAGTGTTCTTGAGTTCGAGAATCTCGCCCTTTACATCGACCGTGATCTTCCGGGAAAGGTCGCCGTTGGCGACGGCTGTGGTCACGTCGGCAATGTTGCGCACCTGACCCGTCAGGTTACTGGCCATGGAATTCACGTTATCTGTTAGATCTTTCCAGGTTCCGGCTACCCCACGCACATCGGCCTGGCCGCCGAGTTTTCCTTCCGTTCCCACTTCACGCGCCACGCGCGTAACTTCCGACGCGAACGAATTCAACTGATCGACCATCGTGTTGATGGTGTTCTTGAGTTCGAGAATTTCGCCTTTAACGTCTACAGTGATCTTCTTTGAGAGGTCGCCTTTAGCGACGGCAGTCGTTACTTCGGCGATGTTGCGTACCTGGCCAGTGAGGTTGCCGGCCATGAAGTTTACGTTGTCGGTCAGGTCTTTCCAGGTTCCGGCTACACCCATCACCTGCGCCTGACCTCCGAGACGTCCTTCTGTTCCTACTTCACGGGCCACGCGCGTCACTTCCGAAGCGAAGGAGCTGAGCTGATCCACCATGGTGTTGATAGTGTTCTTGAGTTCGAGGATTTCGCCTTTCACGTCGACTGTGATCTTCTTTGACAAATCGCCGTTGGCCACAGCGGTAGTAACTTCGGCGATATTGCGCACCTGACTGGTAAGGTTGCCGGCCATGAAGTTCACGCTATCGGTAAGATCTTTCCAGGTACCCGCCACGCCGCGCACATCCGCCTGACCGCCGAGTTTCCCTTCTGTTCCCACTTCGCGGGCCACGCGCGTAACTTCCGAGGCGAAGCCGTTAAGCTGATCGACCATCGTGTTGATGGTGTTCTTGAGTTCGAGAATTTCACCTCTGACGTCGACTGTGATCTTCTTTGAAAGGTCGCCGTTAGCGACCGCGGTGGTCACATCCGCAATGTTGCGCACTTGTCCGGTAAGATTGCCGGCCATCAGGTTCACACTGTCGGTAAGGTCCTTCCAGGTGCCGGCGACGCCCTTTACTTCCGCCTGACCGCCGAGTTTTCCTTCCGAACCTACCTCGCGGGCCACGCGCGTAACTTCCGAGGCGAAGCCGTTGAGTTGATCGACCATCGTATTAATCGTGTCTTTGAGTTCGAGGATTTCGCCTTTCACGTCGACCGTGATCTTCTTGGAAAGATCGCCGTTGGCCACCGCCGTTGTAACCTCGGCAATGTTGCGCACCTGACCGGTAAGGTTGCCGGCCATGAAATTCACGTTGTCAGTCAGATCCTTCCAGGTGCCGGCGACACCGATCACTTGCGCCTGGCCGCCGAGTTTTCCTTCAGTACCGACCTCGCGCGCCACACGCGTAACTTCCGAAGCGAACGAGTTCAACTGATCGACCATCGTGTTGATGGTGATCTTGAGTTCGAGAATCTCGCCTTTCACGTCTACCGTGATCTTCTTTGAGAGGTCGCCGTTGGCGACCGCGGTTGTTACATCGGCGATGTTGCGCACCTGGCCGGTCAGGTTGCTGGCCATGGAATTCACGTTGTCTGTCAGATCTTTCCAGGTACCAGCCACACCGCGCACATCGGCCTGGCCACCGAGTTTTCCTTCCGTTCCTACTTCACGAGCCACACGCGTAACTTCCGAAGCAAATGAGTTCAACTGATCGACCATCGTGTTGATGGTGTTCTTGAGTTCGAGGATTTCTCCTTTGACGTCGACAGTGATTTTCTTTGAGAGGTCGCCGTTGGCTACAGCGGTGGTGACTTCGGCGATGTTACGCACCTGGCTGGTCAGATTACTGGCCATGGAGTTGACGCTGTCAGTCAAATCTTTCCAGGTTCCGGCTACACCTTTTACTTTAGCCTCGCCGCCGAGTTTGCCTTCCGTTCCTACCTCTCTGGCGACGCGCGTCACTTCCGACGCGAAAGAACTGAGCTGATCCACCATGGAGTTAACGATCTTTACCGTGCGCAGGAACTCGCCCTTCAACGGCCGTTCATCAACCTGCAACGCCATGCGTTCTGAAAGATCGCCGTTCGCTACAGCGCCGATCACGCGCGCCATTTCGCTCGTGGGACGCGCCATGTCGTCAATAAGCAAGTTGGCGGAATCGACCAACCGCAGCCAGGAACCGGAAGCAGCCGGGACCGCGGCGCGATGGTTTATTTTTCCTTCTTTGCCAACTACCCGACTGACGCGTTCAACTTCCTTCGTGGTTTTATCGCTCAGCTCAATGATCTCGTTGAGCGTGTCCGCAATTTTTCCCGCCTCGCCGGTCCACTCTCCGGGTAACCGAACCGAGAAGTCTCCTTTTTTGAAAGCCACCAGGACTTTCAGTAATAACTTCGTATTTAATGGTTGGGGTGTCAGGGTTTGTGTTCGCATTGGTTCCTTCCCGAGTTTGATAAGAATCTGGAGAGAGGGTCGTTAACACAATCCGGCGACAGGGTCGGCCAGGCAAGATGCCGGAACAGAATTATGCACTCAACACAGTCGGGGACCGGATGGTTATGTTTTTAGGGGGGTTAAGGGGGACGCAGCAACCAAATCGCGACGCTGCTATTGGTATTTATACCTAAGCTGGGAGGGAGTTGTAAACCTTCTTTTACTCTGGAGCAGACAGGATCCGATAACACCCGCTCAGATTGTGGCTAACCATCACTGATCCTAAGGTACTAGGAGGCTTGTCCCTAGCTAAAGTCGCTATGGCGCGCCCAGTCCGAGATCATAAAGCCATTTTTTTAGTTCCTTAGTAACGCTGCTCGTAATGTGATAAGTATCAAAGGACTTATACAACTTACCTACAATATCCGTTGGTAGCTTGGTCATCCTTTGATCTTTCAGAATGAGGACGCGTTTGCCATTAGCTATCATGAATCCCAGTTCAAGCGCTATATTTGGATTGAATTCCCGTTCATCGATTTCTTCAAAGACAGCTATGCCATATTTGCAGCCCAGTAGATATACACACACATTAGTCCAGAGGTCTCCCGTATAGTCTTTATCGTCAGCACGCAAAGCCCTCATGCCGCGACCTCCAAGAACGTTTCTGATCACGTCGGTAATTTCGAGAAAATGTTCGGTATCTCGAAAACGCATCATAACAAGGACATTTTTCTCGTAGTCAGGATTATCAGCAAGAAATTCTGATAGATAAGGAGCCAAATGCTCGAACTGATGTGGTACAACCGCTCCCTGCGCGGCGGTTCTTTTGATAACATCGGTTAGGATGATCTCGTTAAGATTGGCGACCAGGAACTCTCCCGCTTGTTGAATCGCCTCAGGGTCAGATTCAGGGTCCCTCCACTTTCCGAAAGCTTCATCTGCTGTTTGTAATATGCTTTCAGAGATCGGGAGCTGCCTTAGTTGTGTCTGGTATTTAGAGATTTGAGCGGAAACATACGATCTATCCCAATCATCATTGATTGACTCATCGAGTTCCGCTAGTGACGAAGTCACGAAATTCAAGAATGGTTCGAGCTCTCCCCAGCGATAACCTAGCGTGAACAGATTTGAGACCAAGTTACCGTAGAAACAGCTCAGCAGCCTCTCCGTTTTCGAAAACACTTCATAGTAGTAACGGTCGCCAATTGTTGGCCCCATCTCGTGTTGTTGATCGTTCCCATACATCTTGTGGTTAACAACTAGCTGTCGGAACTCTTCGATGTTGACAGGTATAGACATGCGCTGAAGTAGAAAATCTATACGATAGCTATTCTGCCGAAATTCAGGGTCCGTCGAGGGGGCCAATTTACCTTTCAAGAAAATAGAGAACATACCTATGAGACTACCCAGTCGAAAAGCTTGCGAGAGAAGTTGCTCGACCATTAACCCGGAGCGCTCTTCAACTGTTTTTGCATCACACTTACTAATCGGGTTGTAGTAATTCTCAATCATGGGAGGCCACTCTACGAGTATTTTCTCCCGAAGACTTTCAACCTCCTTAGCGACTAATTTCTGAGTCCGAAACTTTTCTGTATGAATTGAGATCTCCGAAAGAGGGATGGGTGGGATGGCTTGCTTCTGACAGAAAGCCAAAATTTCCTCAAGTCCGTCCAGCACCGCTTCATAGGGAAGTGGCTCGCTGAGGAACTCGATCAGCGCGTCGCCGCTCAGATGCTGCCCCTTGTCATCGATCACTTGCAAAGGCATTCTTGTAATAATCAAGCCATAGCTTACTTCGAAGGCCTCCTTATGTTTTTCACCAAAAACGACATCTATTTCCACGCCAGCCTTTTGCTTTGTCTCGGCAATTTCGGCTATCGATAGACCTTCTCCTGGTCGGTCGCTCGTTCTATATTTGGACGGATCGAATAGGTCAGAAATGCGATCTTCCAATTCTTGGATGCTCGCGAGAATTGCAGGCGAAAGAGCGAGTTCCTCAGCTAATCCGTACGACGCACTGGCCATATTCAACATGTGGTAACAAAGGCCGCTATCTAGTCTTTGATCAGGAAAAAAGTGGTTGCTCCAATAGACAAACATTCCCCCAAAATGGCCCAATTTAGCGCAATACGAAAGAGTGCTCTGCTCTCTAGTGGTCGCCTCTCTCTAGCGGTTATCTCGCATGATACCCACGATCTCCTATAGCAAATTGGGCCCACCAACCTCCTAGGATTAGGTTGCGAAGTTGGCAGAATCACTAAAAGCTTAGTCTGTCAGATTTGTCTTTCAGAGGAAAAGGAAAGCTGTTAGCGATCAACGATCATTTCATTCTGCGATACGATACCGCCAATAGCCAGGGTGTCGGTTGTGATGTTTGAAAGCAAGAATATGAATGCGGTCGGAAAAATCTCGATAGTAAATTGCGTACGGAAAACGAGGCATGAAGTAACTCCTTACGTCGTCCTGGATCAGTCTCCAACGTTGAGGAGCCTCCAGGATAACCGAGACTGCCCGGTCCGCGTCGTCAAGAAACTGTACGCCCAGTGTTGCGACGCGGCGCTCGTAATACCGCGCTGCCTCGATTAGTTCGGCTTCCGCATCGGGATGGTAGATCAGTCGCATTCTAGCGCGCGGCGGGCCGCTTGCATGACTTCTTCATGTGTGCGACCGGCTACGCGGCCTGACGAAAGTTCTTTATCGCGACGGATAGCCTCCGCAAGGGCAGCACTTTCATCCGCGTCCGGGAGGCCTGCGTCAATGCTTTCCCAAAGCGCCTGGGCGAGTGAGACGCGTTCTGAAAGCGGAAGAGCCATTGCGTCAGCAATAAGTTGCTCAGTGCTCATAGCTAAACAGTATCCACTGCGAAACGGTTCGTCAAGAACTCCACAAGTGCTTTCTGATAGGCGAGAGAAAAGCGCGCTGCGGTACCCTCCTCCTCGGCAGCAGCTATTTAGCTAGGGGCCCTTCTCGTCCGCAGTTCCAGCATGACGTGAACTGGCCTTCAATCGCTTCACCGCAACCGGGACAAGTCCACGCGTCGGGGATTTCTACTTTGGCACTTCGCACGGCGTCCACGATCTCTTTAGCCCGGGAATAGTCCTCGTCATTAAGTATCCAAACCTCCGGAGCGCAGTCTGAAGGCGCGAGTTCACCAGGTCCCATCGCGAGCTGGTCGTTTCTGATCAGGCAGGGAATGTTAGCCTCATCAAACAGGCCCTTGACGATCTCCTGATCCGCGCTCATGGTGTTGGCAGTGAAAACGTGCTTCATGATTCTCCGTTCTTCCCGGCCTGGCTGACCCTAACTTTTACTTAATCCATACGGTCTTGATGTTCACAAACTCATGGATGCCGAATTCGCTCAACTCGCGCCCATAACCTGAATTCTTGATTCCACCAAACGGCAGACGCGGATCGGAGGCGACCATGCCGTTCAAGAAAACCGAGCCGGCTTCGAGTTCATCCGCAAACCGCTTCTGTTGCTGGGCATCGTTAGTCCAGGCTGCAGCGCCGAGCCCGAAGCTGGTCGCATTCGCGAGTTCAATTGCTTCATCAATATTATTGACCCGAAAAAGCATCGCAACTGGTCCGAATATTTCTTCGCAGGAGCCCGGCGAGTCTGACGGAACATTGACGAGGACTGTAGGCTCGTAGAAATTTCCGC
>Ga0134126_10004645_pt1 | contig 17200 bp, 22 predicted proteins | sample KB31752_FD_96881 | JGI IMG/M metagenome (GOLD analysis project Ga0134126, IMG submission 96881) | Terrestrial soil microbial communities with excess Nitrogen fertilizer from Kellogg Biological Station, Michigan, USA - KB3-175-2 | ecosystem: Environmental > Terrestrial > Soil > Unclassified ...
GTGAGGCTCACGGGAATTAGCTCGAACCAATTGTACCAGTATTTCAGCAATTTGCTCGAGCTTGATCGGGAGTCAAAAGCTGCGCCGGCCGATGCTGGTAAAGTGCCCGTCTACGTGCTCGGCCCGCGGCGAACCCGCCGCTTCCGGCCTGATTGGACTCCTACGTAGAGCAAGGATGCGGGTCTACACTGAACTCGTGGTCGTCACAACATTATTAGGTAATCACCAACGACCATGAACGAAAATTCTTGTTACCGAGAGACATTCGAGTCCGGCAAGGCCAAAGCCGCCGCGTTCGAAAAGGAGCTCTGGGCCATCGCTCGTGACGTGGCTGTGCGTCTATCGCCGGCTGGTCCAAGATGTGCCCATTCAGAGCAACGCCGAACGGTTACCGAATCTGTATTGTCGCGCATTCCGGGCCTTGCGGCGTCGACTGCTATTTGCCTGAGCAATCCACATGAGACTCTACTCGCGCCGCCTTGGGTCGCTTGCAGAATAAGAGTTATGCCACAACGTTCTAAATTCCTATAAATCAAAAGAGGACCGATCTTCTGGTCCTCTTGTCGAAACGAAGCTACTCGTTTCATTTCGCGCCCCCGGACATCAACGCGGAGTGATACTCTCTAATAGGCTCAGCAGGCGTACCAATAGCAGCGGTTGTGTATCCCTGATCCTGCTGATCGAGACTCCACTTAAGCAGTTGGAGTGCGCCAACGATCACGCCCTTCTTTGTGCTACCAGTACGATTCGCTAGTGCTTCGATAAGCTCAACGAGCGCCTCGTTCGCCTCAAAGTTGATTCGCATGATGTAACCTCGGATGTGACGTGAGAGCGTAGCGGCCGCGGATCCCGGGCCGGGTGTTCTGTTCGCCTCTAGGAGTGCGGCAAGAGAGCGGGTCAACGCGACTAGAGAATCGCGTCGTCTGATCATCAGGGCTCGCGCGCGCAAACCGTCTGTTCGCGCGAGCTTCCGTCCGTTGATCCCGAAGCGGGGAGACCTTAGCGGCGGGCAGACCCGCCGGTATGAGCGCGATCGCGCTCGACAACCCCGAGTGTCGAAGTGGCATAGTCGTCGTCATGCGACTCGTGCCCTAGTCCGTCTCAGCCTTCCCGTGTGGTACAGGAATCCGTAGCGGCGAATGCCTGGCGGGCTGAGGGCCGCAAGCCAATGCTTCTGGCGTGACGTGCGGCGAATTTTATTGCGCTCGCCTCAGGCTTCGATATTGCTTCGACCTTAGGCTTCCAAATATCCTTGGAGCTTCTAGTCACGTCGAGCTTCATCGACGCAGTTTCAGCCTCAACAAGGGTCGGCGTGACGCTTCGCCAGGCAACCGCCCCAGGAGTGTACGAGACCGTCGCGCTGTTCGTGGCTACGGTCCCGGAGCTGTTCACTCGATTCGCTGCCGCCATCCTCTCACCGCAGGCCGTACGGCCGCTGAGTGAAAAGTCGCCGACAAGAGCAGAACGAAAAACGCGTTGCATCTTACCCCCTAGGGAAGTGATGTGCGGTAGAACAGGACTGCAACTCATCTCGAGCGCGGCCGAACTACGTCTGACGAAAATGGTCTCTATTGCTCCTCAGTGAATTCGTCTGCCGTTACCTGATAATCGGACAGTTCGTAAATCGTTTGGTCTTCAGCTGCCTTCACCGTTTCTCTCGAATCGATTGTGCCGCTAATCCGGGCACTCACTCCGCGCCCAATCGATTGCCAAACATGCAACACTAGGTCCCGAACTCGGTCCGAGTTGAGCTTCATTCGGCACACCTCCTACCGCGGACGGCATAACCGACGGTATTTCGTGAGGTTGGAAGGTTCCAGCTGATGGCACCTACGTACGCTAGACTGTATACAAAGAGCGAGCATCTGATACTCAATTTATACTCATTTATCACTCATGGCAATAGCCGGCTCGCCGAAAACTGACACACCCAAGAGCCTGTTGGCGGGCACAGCCATTGCGACAAAGGACTAGACATGAGTATTTAATAAAGGCCACATCGGACAAATCCGACAAATGCGCAAGAGACCGAACGACAAGCAGACCGGCAAGACACCCCCGACCGGCGTTACAGCGTCATCGGTGCATGCTCGGATCGATTCAAGGACTCTTGTTCGTGACGGAGCGAGGTCACCTGACCTTATTCCCGACGACGACATTCGAATTATTGGCGAAGGGCGGGAAGCACCTCGGGCGGTTGCGATGAAGGTAGCCGAGCGGTTCGGCCCGGCCTTGCTCTTAGTTCTAGCAGTGGCCGATGTCTTCGGCCGCTGGTTCAATATCGACAGCTCCGTTGCGAGTGTCTTTGCTATTCTAGCCGCATTCTTGCTCTCGTCGAAGCTGGCATTTCATCGGTTCCAAAGTGGTGGGAAGCATGATTGACTGGCTTCTCCTAAGGCTTCCGCCACCCAGTCAGCTCAGTCTGATCTGCGCTCTACTTGCCATCGCGGTTCCGGCTTGGAAATGGAAAGTTCGCGGGCAGCAATTTGCCTTAGATCGTCTCGTAGAGGCGATGATGGCGGGTGCGGGGTTCCCCATCGGACTCTACCTCATCGTATGTGCGTTTGAGCCCGAGCGAGTCAAAATGTTGGCGGAGCTCGGTTTTTACTTGCTCGCGGCCGGAGTAAGTGTGTTGTACGTCTCCGCCAAGTCTCTAATCAGAGAACGAGAATCGTCGGCTGCCGATAAGGGTGAGTAGCAGGCGGCAACACGCGAGTTTAGGGGTAAAGGGATCCGCGACATTGGTAGCCGAGCCGGGCAACCTGCGTCGATCTTCTTTTATCCCGTGAGGCAGTTGGCCCCAACGATCGTCGGTCCGACACGTTACTGATAAGCAGAAGAGCCTTCGAATGAGGGCTCTTTCTTGTTCGGAGCACAAACGGGCCGCTTTCGGCCATTGTGCGAAGCTCGGGGGAATTAGCTCGAACCAAGTATACCAGTATATACAGACTCTTCTTGAGCTCGATCGCGAGTCGAAGGCGGCACCGCCCGAGACCGGACGGGCGCCCATCCATGCTGCTGGTCGCTGGCGAAAAGGGTCTGCTCCGACCAGATCGAGAGGGAGATAGCACATCTTCGGAGAATCTCAATGCTGGCTAACGCTTGGTCAGCTCTGCCAGCGTCTGCCAGTCATTCTCACGATTGGCACGCTTCGCCGCTGGCAATTTAAAGCCGCAGGCGATCCCTATCACCGAGTCGACATCGGATGGAATGGGACTGGTCAGCTCGGCCGACATGCCGCGCCGGCGCCGAACAGGCCCAAGTAGGGTGCTAATCGATAACGAGGCGCTGATCGTATGCGTTGTAGCGCTGATAGTAGGCGCGAAGTATGTCGCCGGATCGCGTCTTCAGATGAAGTATCGCATCTGGCGGTAGCCGACTAAGGATCAGGTCGACAACCGTCACGCGACCACTAATCGGCAGGCGCCGGATGTATGCCTTGACGTTATCGAAATCGAGCACATACCGCTTACCCGGCACTGCGATATCAACAAAATGGGACAGATGGTAATGTTCGATCGCTCTAAAGCTGACCGGCCCGCGGAAATTGATGACGCATGCCGAGGAGCCACGATACCGAACTCGATTTCTACCTGCGACCCGCAGCAGTAGTTCATTGAGGCCGCGGCGCTGCTCGTCCCGGTCGGGCGCGTGGTAGGCGTGCTCGCCCAAAATCTCAGGCGAAGCCCGCTTCAAAATATGTTGCAGTTGGAACAGACCCGCCCCCAGCCGGCCACCACGCGGCGCCACGTCATACGTTAAAGGATCAAACTCGTTCCCATCGTCCGTCACTACGACAGCCCCGTCGTAAACCGCCACATCGCAGACGGTAGCCGATCCGTGAACGAACGCGTTGTTTGCGAGCTCGACCACGAGCGAAAAGAGGTCCTCTTCGAAATGAAACGGCAGAAACCCTGATTCATGCACTCGTCGGACAAAGCCTTCTATCTCGTGTGTCACGAAGCCCGAAACCAACTGAACATTCGGTCCAAACTTAGTATTCGGATAGAATGCGTCGGCCTGGATTTCCCAATCACTGTGAACCACTTCTTCCTCGGACGACACCCACTGCTCCGATCCCGCGAGGAACAAGTGGTCTATGAAGTTGCGGACCCCGAGGTACACGGCGCTTGACTCCGACCTCGGCTTCGCAAGCCCGAAATGGTCCGTGTCAACCGGAATGGGCAAGCAGTCCGGAATCTGGGGATCGGCGCTGGCCGCGGATACGGGCTTTGCTCCCGCGATCGACCGCGTCTCATAATAGGCCAGATTGGCGACGCCCATTCGCTCGCAGTTCTGGCGATACCAGATTGCTAGATCACGAAGATGGGCGTCGTCGTATGACAAATCCTGTATGATCGCACTCGGCCGGACTAGCGGCAATCGAGACACCAGCCTCGCGACGTCCGAACCTGTATGAGGCGTACCCAGGAAGACGATGCCCTTGCTCGAGGTCCGAAGGTTCTCTAGGCGGGGAATCCCCAACTGGTCGCTGCATCTCAGAAGTTGCTTTACAACAAGACCCCCCATACTGTGCGCAATCCAGAAGAGAGGCTTCTCACCGATTCCACACGCCACCAAGTAGTCAGCAATGCTGGTCGCCCGGTCCGTTAGAGCCATGCTGCCACTGTCGCGTCCCCAACGGGTGGCGTCAGCCGGGTACCCCAGTGTCCATACACGAAGGTGTGCGCATTCCACCGCAAGCAGCGCGGGCCAAAATGCACCGGTCTCCGCTGAAGTCCACGTCGTGTGAGGGTCGCCGCCCAAACCGTGGATGAAAATAACGTCCGCCTGTGGGCAAAGATCGCGGCGGTTCCCTATTTGCTTGAGCGAGAGCGACTGCGGCGGCTGAGTCACGAGGTCTAGCACGAGTGGTCGGGCGCTTACTGACGCCGGCAATCAATGACAAGTCGCAAGTAGCGCCGAGATGCTGTCGGCTAGGGCTTGTCCATCCTTCGTTAGGTCATCGTCAAACTGTTTTCTTTCCGGGGTGCCTACCGCTGGCACGTCAAGAGCCTTCGGGAGCCACTTGTTTTGGTAATCGCTAATCGCCTTGTTTCCCTGCTGGACGACATTCTGACAAGTTTGAATACGGTTGGCGATGTCTTTGTCGTCGCGCACGGCGATCAGAACAGTGGTAAGGCCTCCTAATATGGCGGTGCTATAGGTGAAGGCCTTTTTCTCTTTGTCAGACGCCGTATTCGCCTCGTTGCTACCAATCGTCCCGGCGACAGTAGTCAGCGCCGTCAGACCTGCATTCCACCATTTTGCGTTGTCTATGGTGTTCCAGTGGTCGTGCAAAGCCTGGAGCGCCTTGCTGACGTCCAAGTCCTCTCTCTCCTTGTTGACAACAGTGAGAATGACGTCTGTATAGGTTCCTGGAGATGTCACAGTATCGAGCGCACGAGGGTTGGATACGAACGGGACAAGCCCGATCCGTACACCGCCCCGGCCAGCGCGTGGAACGGCATCGGCCGGTAGCGTGTAATGGCCAAGGCAAGCTTGCGATAGGACAAGAAGCAAACCGAATAGCGCAAGCCTGCTGCTGCGTAAGCTTTTTGGCATGTGCGTGCTCCGATTAGTAAATTGATTTCGTGGCGGCCGAGAATTGGCGCCACAACTGCTCAACTTGCAAGGCGAATAGAGACCGAACGCGCCTAGGGAACCCATGCGATGCACGAGATCGTGGCTCGTCTTCACGGCGCGGCCTTCATGTCAATCGATTGAATCGCCTTTCCACTTGTTGTATGAAGTCTTTGAGGAGCTTTGTCTGTTCTGCATCGACCGTATCGAGTCTGGCGAGGGTCGCCCGGAGTTCGGTCTTCGTCACGAATTCTCGACGGTGCTGCGCCTCGGCCTCCGTCAACGCCTCCTCAAATTCTTCACGCAACCCATAGAGATACGAGACAAACAACTCTTTGACGCTCCCACTCCCTCTATTCGATTGGCTGTTTCGAGACATGTTGCCCAGCTTAGACCGCCACATTTCCTCCGCGCAGTCCTCCAATCTGGCCGGAACCGGCCTCAATGATCTTCTGATTCTCTTGTCATAGGACTAGTAGGCTAGGCAATGGAGCGTAGGGCGCTGCCCTGCGTATCCGTTCTTTCACCCAGAGACGCCGCGCCCGGACCGAGCCAGCTCGGCACCGGCGCGGCGTCCCGCTTTCAGCGGCTCGAAGCCGCGGGATGATCCATGCCTAGCTATCACCGAAAGCGCAGTGCGAAGTTCGCGACGGTTCCACGTCGCCGGCCCGCTCGTTGGGCTCAGGCGACCGGCGTATCGGTCGTTACGCTCGTGGATAAGGCCATGCAGAGCGTCCTCGAGACAGCGTCGACCGATCTGTTCCTGTGCGTTCACGTCAGAACCGCATCTGAAGGCCTCGCGGCAGTCCGGACTCACGGCGCCCGAGCCGTACTCTTCTCGCCGCGTTTCGTGGCAAGCGAAACCGACGTGGCAGTGAGACGCCTCGTCGAAGGTTGCTTGTGCGTCTCGGTCGTCGCCGTGCTTGGTGACGAATGGGCAACAGCCCACCAAGACCTGCTTCGCCTGGGTGGTTGTGGCGTCCGACATGTAGCAAACTTGGCGGAGCGAGAAGGCTGGAACCGCTTGCGGTCGTTCCTCACCGAAGCCTGCGATGACACGACAGCAGCGATCGCCTCGCGGATGGAGGCGGCTCTCACTTTTGCTTCGGATGAGATGAGGCAGCTACTCTTGCGCCTGGTGCTCGCTGCACCCGGCATTGCGACGGTTCGTGTCCTGTCACATTCGCTCGGCGTCCACTGGAGCACGCTGACGTCGCAGTTCTTTCGTGCTGGTCTTCCGTCGCCGAAGGCGTACCTGGCCATGACACGACTATTGTATGCGGCGGCCTACTTCGAGACGGACAGTGTCTCGATTGCTGCAGCGGCTAGTCGGCTCGGATTTTCCTCGCCCCAAGCCTTTGGCCGCCATGTGAGACTCATCATGGGACTCACTGCGGGAGACTTCCGAAGGCGCTTCACCTTCGACGAGGCGATGAAGCACTATGTCGACCACCTCATCGCCCCCTACGCCTCGGCACTGGCTTCGTTCCGGCCGACGGCTTGCCGCCCGACTCCCGTTCCAAAGCTCTACCGGCCGCTCGAAGTCCCTTTGCGATTGGCCGCAGAAGCGTGACCCCGCGCCCAGCACATGCTGGGCGTTTTCATGTCTAGCTAGAATGGTCGCTTTCGGCACCATTGGACGTCTGCGATCGGCAGGCCGTTGGCAGTATGCTGGCGCTATGTCTAACGCGCCAGCATCACGCATCACCTACATCGGCCATACGAATCATCGCAACAGCGATCGGCTCTTCGGTATTCGGCAGGCCGATCGCCGGATGCATATCCTAATTGTCGGCAAGACCGGCACGGGCAAGACGCATCTGTTGAAGCTCATCGCGGAGCAGGACATCGCTGCCAAGCAGGGTTTCGCCCTCTTCGATCCACATGGGGACCTGGCTCGCTCAGTTCGCGATGCCGTGCCGGAACATCGCACAGCCGACTTGATGTACGTCGACCCGCTCGATCCATCCTCTCCGTGGAGATTCAATCCGTTCGCCGATATTCCACAATCCGGCCAGCCGCTGGCAGCAGCGGGGATCGTCGATGTTTTCAAGAAGCTCTGGAGTGAGGACTGGGGACCCAGACTCGAGCATCTTCTCCGAAATGTTGCCTTTGCTCTCTTGGAGACGGATGGCGCGAACTTCGGCGATGTGCCGCGGCTCCTTAGTGATCGGACGTACCGACTCGAGCTGGCTCGTTCACTCTCAAACAGTGCCGTACAAGATTTCTGGTGTCATGAGTACGATGGCTACTCGGCTGCCTTCAGGGCGACGGTCATCGCACCCCTGCAAAACAAAGTCGGTGCCTTGCTGACCGACCCCGTGCTCCGTCGCTTCTTGACTCAGCCGGGAACGCTCCTCGAGCCTCGCCGGGTAATGGATGAGGGAAGGATTCTCCTCGTGAACTTGGACAAGGGGAGACTTGGTTCAGCGTCGGCGTCAGTTCTCGGAGCTCTCCTCGTTTCTCACGTCGCATTGGCCGGGCTATCTCGGAGCGACCGGCAAGAAGCGGATCGGCGAGATTTCGTCGTCTTCTTGGATGAGTTTCAGTCATTCACCACTCTGGCTCTGGCTACCATGCTGTCAGAGCTTCGGAAGTACCACGTCCCGATGCTGCTCGCGACACAATATTTGTCTGCGATTGATCCGCCAATTTTAGATGCCGTGTTCGGCAACGTGGGCACGATCGTGGCGTTCCGAACAGGCGCAAGCGACGCTGGGCAGCTGGCCAGAGAGCTCGGCGAGCCGGTGACTCCGGCCGATCTCACCGGCCTGCCGCGATACGAGACCTTTGTGCGCTTGCTCATCGACGGCGAACCGTCTCGGGCATTCTCCGCTACCATCCCAGCTCGGCTGCCGGCTATTTCGGGCACGCCCAGAGCCTAGGCTAACGTTGCGGGCCAACGCTACAGCAGGCCAACAAGTGTGCCTCGGCGGCCGTGAGGCGCCGGGCTTATCGCGGAGTGATCGAATAGCCTGGCAGATAGGAAAGCAGGGCCTCATACGACGAGAATAAGTACCCATGCATTCCGATCTGCTCCGCGACGACGACGTTGGCCGGATTGTCGTCGATGAACACAGTTTGCGCAGCGGACGCACCAAGCCGACTCAAGACCTCCATATACGCCCGCGGTTCCGGCTTTGCAACGCCCAATTCGCTCGAGATTGTTACGGCGTCAAAGAGGCCGTCGATGTGATGTTGCACCAACAATGTCCGAATAAACGATGATGGCGCATTCGTCAACAAGCCGATTCGACAAGACCGACGCATGTCGCGGACAAGTTGAACCATGCGAGGATCGATAGTCGCCAGCGCGTACCAATCCGCCTCGACCTGCTCAGGAGCCCCGCCGGATAGCCTGCCAAGCTGCTCGAATAAATTTCGCTCATCGATCTCACCCCGGTCAGCCGCGCCTACGACGTCAACCTTCAGCGCTGCCGCCTTCTCTTGGCCAAAGTGCCGAGCAAGCCAGAACGGGGCAACCTCTGAGCATATGACCCCGAAGAAGTCGAACACCACGTAGGCACATTTCATCGCTCCATTGTATCGCGAGAAGGCACTGCGTACCAGCATGACGCCGGCTAAGCGAGCATGAGCTTTTCGCCGACCGCCGCCCGCAGTTGCACGACATCGTCGCTCATCGGATCGTCGTCGATAATCACTGCGATGTCATCATCAAATCGCGCGAAACATTCTTCCAAGACGATCCCGATCTTCGACGCATCCCCCATAATAATTCGACGGCGGCTAACGGACAAAAGATGGCGCTTGTTCGCAGCTTCTGCGTTGGCATGCGTAGTTAGACCCGCCGATCGGTCGATTCCATTGACCCCTACGAAACACAGATCGAAGCCGCCGACTAGGCGTGCGAGATCGGCCACGTCGCGCGTGCCATCGCTCATTATCGGGACAATCGCCTGTGTATTGGGTCGGATTCGACCACCAGGAATAAGAAGGGTCACGGCGGAATAATCGTCGTCGAACCCCATCCGAACGCAGCAATCCGAGAGCATGTCAGCAATGTTTACGGACGTAGTTGCCACAGTAAGACGCGTCAGAGATCGCGTCTCGATACGCTTGCAGATGACTTGCGCGAGCTCCTCAATAGTCGATCCGGCGTCGAGGATTACCTTCATGCCGTTCTGCACAAGCTCCGCCGCCCGCCGGCCAATTCGCTCCTTCCGGTCGTGGTGCAGCTCGCCCTTCCATTGCGCGTGCTCCTCGACGAGGTAAGCCGCGAATCCGTCGTAATTGAATCCTGGAATCAGGTTGCGCTGCGCTATCGCGGCTAGAATCGTCTCCAGCTGCCCAACTCCGAGTGCGTCGGTGTTTTGTGTGTTAATAACCTCGAGTAGCTTTTCCTTTGCGATCGGGTTGCTCCTACGGTGCGGAAAGACAATCTTATGAATCAACGTCGCCTGCATCTTAATGTGAGTATCAGATTCAACGAGTCGGTCCACAGCCCTGTCTGGATGATGAAGCCGCTGCATATCACGACATATGAGTGCGAACAGAGAGTCTGCAATTGATCGACCCAGCGATTGCACGGCCACCTCTTGATAATCTCTCAATTGCAAGTATTTGCGGGCTTGTAGCTCTACGTTGCCTAATGCCTCGATCGCACCCTCCTCGACGACGATCGGGAGAAGGATTGTTCTGCTGCGCATCTTCTCTGTCTCGAGAGCCCACGAGATTTCTTTCCGAACCCAGGGAGATTTGGCGGCATGCGAGTCGAGGAACAGAAGCACGTAATCCGTGTCTGACTTGATCGTCGCGGCGATCGACCTAGGAATATCATCGCCAAATAACAGGTTCTCCTCGTCGAGCCAGGATACCAAAAATGCCGGCAGACAAGCCCGAATCTCGCGGACGAGAGGCTTCTGCTTGCTACTATGACTTAGAAATACGCGCATGCGATAGCTTCGCGCCTCCGCCGTGTTCAGACAATACCCACAGAATCCAACTCACTGGTTTGGCCATAGCCAGGCAGCGCCGCGAACGCCGCTCGAGTCTCCGTGATGATTCTGAACGACACGCGTGCTGACAGAGTTCGAAAATACGTATCGCGGTAAGCGTGCTTCGACAGAGGCTGCGAGATGCGGAAGGTTGGACATTCCGCCCCCTAGCACTACGACATCGGGATCAAGCACGTTGATGACCGATGCCAACGCCCGAGCGAGGCGATCATTGTATTTGCTCAGGAGCGCCGTGGCCTCAGGGTTACCTACCTGCGCAGCCATGACTATCTCTCTGGCAGCCAATTGGCCCTTGTTGCAACTGGAATATTCTGCTTCAAAACGCGGCCCGGACAAAAAAGTCTCGATGCATCCGCGCCGCCCACAGTAGCAGACCGGACCGGGGTACTCGGCCTCACTCATCCAGGGCAGTGGATTATGCCCCCATTCCCCAGCGATGAGATTCGGTCCGTTGATGAGGCGTTTGCGTACAACGATCCCACCTCCCACGCCGGTGCCCAGGATAACGCCAAATACAACATCCGCGTCGACGCCCGCTCCATCGCTTGCTTCGGAAATGGCGAAGCAATTCGCATCGTTCATTACGCGAATCGGCCGACCCAATTTGGCTTCCAAGTCGGACTTGAGGGGCCGCCCGTTGAGCCAGATCGAGTTCGCGTTTTTGACGAATCCGGAACGAAGATCGATCGCCCCGGGGATTCCGACGCCGACCCTTAGGTCGCCGCCCAGAGATCGTTCGAGGTTGGACACGAGTAATGCAATCGCGTCGACCGTCTCCTCGTAGGCCTTAGGGGTTTGAACCCGTTCCCGGGCGACGATTGTGCCTCCCGTTGACAGAACGATCCCTTCAATCTTCGTTCCGCCTAAGTCAATCCCGATACGTGCCGTGTGTTCCACCGATGCCCCCCGACGCTCAGCCCACATAGAATGAGCCGATTGTCACTACGATATGCGCTACCTTGGACGCGATTCGCTAAGACCGCGAGGTCGTTTTGCAGGGCCTTCAGCTCGACGGAAGTGCAACCTGAACGACTCCTTTGGGCTTCCACGGCCAGGACGATGGCAAAAATGCCAGCCTAACATTGACCTCCGTGTTCGGCGCTGGCCCATCTCGTACGAACCTGGCGATTATGCTTCGCGATGATTTCGGCGCGGCCCGATTAGCCTGAGCGGATTGCATCTACCACTTTCGTGGTAACCTCACTGGCCCGCTTCGCCCGCACGCTCGCGCGCTCGTCGTCATTCACGTATCGAGCGAGCAGCCTGATTGCGGCGTCGACGTCGTGGTAGCTGATCGTCGGTGAGCGCGCTGCGCCGCGCCGGCGTGCGACGTACCAGTCCACCAGCTTTTGGCGCGTCCTCGGATGCGGCTTCCCGCCTCGTAAGAACGCGAGGAAGCCAGTAAGGCTCATCCCGATTTCTTCCGCGGTCGCTCGTCGGGACGTCGCCTCGGCCCGTGCTTGAGCAGCCGCGCGAATCCGCGCGACATCAAATACAGCCCTACTCGGCATTGACGAACGCCAAAGCCGAGCCTACCTTCTGAACTAAATTTTGAACTAAATCAGTCGATGTGCACTGGGGAGCTTACCTCTTGCACCGGCTCACGCGCAATTCACCCCGCCCAAAAAGGAGACCTGCATGCGCCGGCTCGTAGCTGCCCTAGGGATTGCTCTGCTTTCGTCGGCGGCCGATGCGCAGGCGCCAGCGCCGCTGAACGCTCAGCAACTCAGCCTTGGATTCCGAATTGGGGTCGGCCGCTCATCGCGCCTCGCGCAGCTCTGCGATGGGTCTGAAATGGCGTCCGTTCGGTCGCGGCGGAGCCTTGGGAAGGGTCTCATTATCGGAGGCCTCGCTCTAGGTCTGGTCACGCCGACCGTCTCCAACGGAGACCTGGGAAAGGGCACCGACCTTCTAACCGTCGCCCTTGTCTCCGCTGCCGCCGGAACCTACCTCGCTTTTAGCTCACACCCGAGCGACGAGTTCTGGCAGACCACCATGGGAAGGGTCAAGGTCGGTGAGACGCGGACCGAGGACCTGAGCCAGTGCTTGGGCAGACCATCAACTACGACGGTATCTGGCAACGAGGAGACCTGGACATACCAGACGGCGCACTCCGGCTTTCTCGGGCTGGGTGGAAGCGCCCGGTCGGTGAACATCACGCTTAAGGACGGGGTGGTCGCGGGAGTACGTCGAACGGATTTCGCCTACTAGCTCCGCAACGCGGCCTGAGTCTGCGCGCGCATGCGCCATGCAGTGTGCGTCGTCGCGATCGGAGCGCTCGCAGTCGCGTGCGGAGGCGAGGTGTCGCCCTTCGGACTGCCGAATCGACGCGGCGTGGACACCCTTTCGAGCTCGGTCGCACTCTCCGTCCAGGCGGAACAGGGCACCGCCCTCTGTGGTCGCGGCGCTTGGAAGCCGATCGATTCACTCAGGTTGCTCGGGCTTGAACCCGCGCTCAAAGCGACGAAGAGTGACGGAGTCTGTCCTAATGTGCCGTTCGGCGATTCAGCCTACGTTGGTGTAGTCGCGGCAGACTCACTCATCCTGACTGGTGACGCGAGGATCACGCTCAGCCTTTCCGCGACGACGAGTGGCGCGCTCGCGAACTGGGTGCTTCCAGACATCAACGCGTATCTCGTGCAGGTCGCGGAACCGTCTGGCAAAATGCTGGGCGCAACGCTCGTCAACTACGTGACGTTTGCCCGAACGATCGAGCCGCCGCCAGAGGTTGCCGTATCCGCGAGCGGGCCCTTTTCCCTGCATCTCGTTTTAATAGAGAAGGTTCGCTCGCCCTGTCCCTCGGCGAAGGGTTCAATCTCCACACTGGAGTTCAGCCGTATCGAGCTTACTACCCTGAGCGCACCGTCGCCCACCATTCCAATGGTGCGCGTCCAGGCAGCGTGCAAATGAAGTCGTGCTCCGTGCTTAAAACACCGGAGGCAAACCACCACGCATTTCTTAGCTGTACGTGGCTCAGCAATCTTCCCAGTAGAATGCCAGAACCGACTTGTCTGATGCGGTCGACGCCGTGAATCGAGCGCTCCTCATGGCCGCCGATCGTTGGTAGCACCAAGACGCGATTGATGCCCACGCGCGCGGTGTGCGGGCTGCTGTGCTTCACTCGGCTGGCTTGCTTCGCGTTCGCGCTGCGTCGATCAGACAAGCTATGGGGTCAGTCCTCCGCCCTCGAGGCCCGAAGCTAATGCTGCGAGAGTGAATCTCCAGCGTTCCTTGATCGAATTATGAGCTAAGAGCGCGTGTCAAAATTGGGTGTAATGCGCTGAGGTCGAGCTTGGCACCTGACGCTTTCGCTCTGGACGGTGGTTCTTGCCGGCCACGGCTATTCTAAGATCGCTCAATTTTGAGACCGGCTCTAAGCCGTCTGAACACCAAACGGCCCGGGAGAGTCGGGGACCGGCCACACGGTCCGATCCCCGGCCCTTCCAGAAGTGCAGCATTAGTGAATCGGAACGCTCACCGTCACCGCTTGGTGCTGACCAAATCCATCGACTGGTCCACTGGCGGCGGTTTGTAAAGCCGACAAAGTCGTGCGGGCCCAAACTGCCAAGTCTTTCTCAAGTGGCGGCAATGGACGGCCAGCCAGAAAGACAACTTCCACGGGCGTCCGCGCCTTGATGCCATGCCTTCGCACCGAAACGGCTAACGCACGCGCGGTTGCCGCAATCAGCTCGGGCGTCAACGCCGATCGCTCAACTAGAATGACGTTTCCACCGCTGACTCCTTTTCCCCGTACGACATATGCGATGGCGTTGCGATTCGCAAACGAGTCGACGACGGCGACAGTAACGCTATCAGTGGTTGTCGACGCTCCGTCGCCGATCGTGAGCGCGGACGCGCGCGGTGCACCAGTGGTGCTGAAGAGCAGCGCTAGAATCGCCGACGCAATAACGCGCGCGCAGTTCAGGTTTCCTTCGCTCCTGGGCATATCAGTAGAACTCCTGATGGCACGAGTTAGGGTCGAGGTCCGAACCGACATAGTCCCAATCTTGATTCTCTGGGTTCCATTCGAACCAGTCCGTGACGATACAGATCGTATGCCACGTTGCCCCTCCCGACGGCGCGGGGTCCGGGGTATCAATCACCGTTCCGCCCACACCATACTGGACACTCGTGCCCGCATCAGGGCAATCACCGGACTCAGGGTCCGGGATGATCTGGCCGGGACAAGGCGGGAGGTCATATGAGATTTCTATCGACACGTCGGCAGACGCGCTCTGACCAATTTCATCAGTCACCGTCAGGGTGTACGTCTCGCTTTGGCTCGCAGAATAGCTCAACGACGGTCCAGTGCCGATGGTGACGCCATTGAGTGACCAGGTATACGACACTAGCGCCGGACCTGGATCGTCGCCGGACGTACTTGCGCTAGCGTCAAGGACGAAACCAACTGCCTCCCCGTTGGCTGCGGTTGCGCTCACGTCTTGACCGGAAGTGCCTCCGTAGTCGATCACCGGCTTCGGCTTTGGAGGACTGACCGCCTGAACGAGGCCGTCGGTGCTCGTGTAGTGCTCGACAGCGTAGATGAAACTGATTGTTGCTACGACCGACGCCTTCGCCTGCACCTCGACGCACTCGACCGTGATCGTTGGGCTAATCCACTTATACCGTTTGTCGTCGCTCAGGATATATCCGGCGGGAATTCCGCCGGAAGTGTTCTGACTTCCTGTGTACGTTGCGGTGGTGAGGCCCGAAAACGGCGTCGTGTTCGTCCAAGTGGCGCCGGAGAAGGAGTGACCTTCGTGCACGACCGTCGGGGACGGACCGATGTTGACAAGAGTTGGCGGACAGGAGCTCGGTTGCCACGAGATTGGGATACCCGGAACGCTCGCCCACGACGGTTGCGGAGGTGAGAATTCAAATATCGGGTCAGTATCTCCAACTTGCGCAACTAGTGGGGCTGATGCCACTACTCCTGCGAGCATCGCCGCGGCTAAGTAACCCACGCGAGCGATCCCCCGGCCCCTCGGCCGAGATGATATGTCTCTTTGAGTTGTCATTGGGACTCCGGCTTATGGCGTCTGTGAGTCAGGCTTCATTGACGCCTTCAGCCGTGCTCTTGCGACCTCACGTCCCGGTAACGAGTCGGGCGACTTTTCGATCGCTGTGAGGCCACGCGCCACCCACGTCGGCGCCCAAACCTCTTCCATGAGTTGTTTCAACTCCGGATCGCTCGTTGTCATCCCCACGATGGGCGGGACTGCCAATTCACCTGGCTTTGGCTTCACGAACGATCGAAGGAACATCTCGCGCGATTCAGGCGGGAGACGTTGAGCAAGTCTTTCAAGAGCGTCAACGTCGATTCCTGTGATCGCGTTCTGCCGTTGTGATGGAGACAGCCGGAAGCTTGGATCGGTCTTCATAATTGCGCTTCTTGGCCTTAGCTGTTCCGTCGTGGGTTCGTGCGTGCAGGCGCTGAGACTCGCCGCCACGCCAATCAGCAGCCACTTGCCATAACGAACTCGCATTCGACAACCCTCCTACTACTGTACCTCCTCTGGTTTCCCCCCGGGCGCTGCATCGCGTCCGCGTTGTATGGGTGCACCACTTAAATACTTTGTTTCTTACGTGTCAAGAGGATTCACTCATCATGCTGACTTCCGGCACAAGCCGGAGCGTGACGAGAACCGGCCCGACGATGAATGCCCGAGAGGCCGGAGATTAGAGAGCTTTCATCTACTAGGGCGTCCCCCACCCGATGTGCAACTGCTGAGCGCGCCGGCGTTCACGAAGTCGTCCCGCGATAGGCCCTATCATCGCCGCAGATGCGCCCGGACGTTCGAGCCCGAGGGCGTGACTTAGACCCCATGCTGGATCGATAACGCCATTTCGGCCGTATGGCGATCGATTATTAACGGGTCTTAATTTATTAACGCGCTCTAATAATTGACAATCCGCTCAGCCCTCGCCATCATCCGCCGCTAAAGCTACGCGGCCGAGCCTGCTGTATTTTTCACTGCACGGCCTCAACTGCCCCATCACAATATCCAGCGCAGCGTCTATGCCGCGTCCATTGGCGATTGTCTCCCACTGGCATCATTCGGTGGAGAAACTGAGCGCTTCGACCCTCGAGTACTACAAATCGCTCGAGACGGCGCTGGCCGCCAAGGACATCGTTGGGCTATCGATCGAGCGCGTCGCATGGAATGAGGGCGGTCTCCTGACCGCTACGCGAACGTACCTCCGCATCAGCTACCGCCGCTTCGTGTTCGACATCTCCGCCTTCCCGTTCGGAACGGACTTCTATTTCAGTTGGTGGCTCGGTAAGCGTATCCCAAACCTCGCCATGCTGGGTTGCGGTACGCTGGGCGCGGTTGTCGTGGCGCTGCCGATCTGCCTGGCCATCGCTGGCGCCATCAAGGGCTTCATTCTATTTCTGTTTCTACTCGGCGCCGGCATTTTCGCCATCGGTACCGGCGCCGTCGGCTTAGCCGACGACGTCCAGGAAGCCATATCGGAGCTTCCGGTCGTCGGGCCAATTTATCGGCGTCTATTCAATCCGGCCACGTACTACTCGCAAGACACGCGCATCATGTTCGAGGAAACGATACATCGCGTCGTCCTCGACGTCGTCGGTGGCGTGCTCACGATCAATAAAATGACGCCGCTCTCCGAGCCTGAAC
>Ga0134126_10004646_pt1 | contig 17200 bp, 13 predicted proteins | sample KB31752_FD_96881 | JGI IMG/M metagenome (GOLD analysis project Ga0134126, IMG submission 96881) | Terrestrial soil microbial communities with excess Nitrogen fertilizer from Kellogg Biological Station, Michigan, USA - KB3-175-2 | ecosystem: Environmental > Terrestrial > Soil > Unclassified ...
AGGCGATGGTTCTCCGAGCAATAGGGTCATAGGCTCGCCAAATCCATAGTTTCGCAGTCTTTTTTTCACAAAATGCCACATCTCGTCGAGCGTGACGACCACCACGTCAGCCTTGGTTGACGGTTGGGGAAGTTTGCGCGCTTCGTCGCGGACCCAGTTCAACACCGCGACGTCGGCAGGAGCCTTTCGCGTTCCCTGCCAAGGGCTTGCCGTCAAAATGGTTAAATCTATCTTAACTTAGGGCTCTCGGAAATTGAACAGATGCGCACGCTGGATCGCGTCGGTCAGAGTAGGCGGACGAAGGACGCGCCCAGACGCCGAAAAATCCGGGCCTCTTCGCTCGATTGCACAGCTTCGCGCACAATATCCTGGCGCACCAACCAATCCGCTGCGCCGCTACGTTCGGCGGCCTCAAATCGATACGTTCAATGATCTTCGGTAAAGTGCGTTGAACAGCCTTGGTCGCAACAGAGAGTCGGAAATCACCGTCAAAGGCAACGACGGAGAGCGCCAGTCCTCCGGTGAAGCCGCGTCAGTAATAGCCAGCCGCCCGCATCACCCGGTCCGCGAGGTCTTGAGCGCGATCGAGGGCGACGCGATCGCTGACTTCGCCGCGCACCGCGCGGTGGATTTCTTGCCCCAGGATACGCTCCAGGAGCAAATATTCCGGCACCGGCGGCCGCGGCCAGGCTTTCAACATGTTTTGCTTGGCGAGCCTGTCGACGATGCTGACGATGGGCGAAGTCGCCGCCGCCTCGGGGTCGGCGGCGACGCTGAAGCGCGGCGCGACGGGAAAGCCGTTTTGAACGTTGGCCTTCATGGCTTCGGGCGACGCCATCCAGGCGATGGCCTCGAAGGCGAGTTCGATGCGGTCCCGCGGCAGGTTGGAGGGAATGCAGAGCAGAAAGCCGCCGATCGGATTGTTCGACGCGCCGTTCGGCCCGCGCGGCTGCGGCAGATAAGTCACCTTGCGCTTCACCGCCGAGGCAACGTCGTTTTCGAAGCGCGCGGCGCGAACCGTCCAGCAATAGGCGAGCGCCGTCTCGCCCGAAAGGAAGGATGTGGTTCGGCGGTCCCAATCCATATCGAGAATGTCGGGCGGCGAGACCTCCCGCAGCCGTCGCAGATAATCGAGCACGTTGCGGCCCGCTTGCGAATTGATTTGCGGGCGCAACTGTTCGCCTTGCGCGTCGTCCACCCCCATCGCCAGGCTGCTTTTCGGGATCTTGAGGATCGACTCGCCGCAGCATCCCATCAGGAACATGAACGTCGAGGCGATCGGCATGCCGCAGCCGCCGTTCCAGGCAATTCCGTATCGGTCCTTGGCGGGCGCATGGAAATGCTTCGCCGCGGCGAGCGTCTTTTCGAAAGTCGTCGGGTACTCGAGGCGGTCTTTCTCGAACAGGTCGCTGCGCGCGGCAAGCAACTCGATTGTGCAATAGATGGGAATTCCGAATTGCTGGCCGCGCCATGAGCCCATCGACCAGACGGTGGGATGGAAATCGAGCGAGGAGATCGTCGCCGCATTGATGTAGGCGTCGAGCGGCAGGACGAGACCCTTCTTCACCGCTTCGCCAAGCCAGGGCGCGTTGATGGCGATGATGTCATAATCCGAAATCGCTTTGCGCGAATTCTCGATCAACTGCTCATGCAGGAACGGCAGCTTCCTGAGATCGAAATTCTTGCGCGAGGCCATGTTGTTGCGGAAGTCGGCCCACATGTTGCGCATCGACAGGAAATAATTGTCGTCGTTGAGCAGGAACTTGATCTCGCGGTGGCCGCGAAACAGACTCTCGATCAGGCGCGGCGGCGGGATGATCTGCGCCGCGAAATAGGAGCCGCCGAAGTAGAAATCCTCCTCGCTGTCGGTCTTGGCGCGCAGGCCGAAGGTCTCGGCAAGCAGGAACTTGATGCGTCGCGCATATTGAGTGAAGCTCTCCATCAACTCTTCGCTGGGTGCGAGCTTGAAGCGCTTGCCGGTATCGCTGGCCGTCTTGGCGACGATGTGGCCGCTCTCGATCAGCGCGTGAATGCGCCGCATGGCGGTGGCGTGCGGAACTTTAGCGACCGCCGCCAGCGTCGAGATGGCGACCGCGTTGCCGGTGATGTGGTTGGCGATGAGGAACAACAGCATGTTCCACGTCGCGTCCTCTTGCGCGACGGGGACGAGTTCCTGGTACGGCATGCGCACCCGTTCGAGGAAGGCGATGATGCGCAGGAGCTCGTGTTCGGTCATGCGATAGCGACGCCCTCCCTCGCCGACGGGTCGCCTTATGCGCCCGGGCAATCTCCAACAGCTAGTTCCGCTGCCGGAGATTGTCGAGAAGGCCGGGAGGCGCGCCTTACGGGATGACCCTGTCGGCCCGCAGCGCCGCGAACAGATCGAGGAACGCGCCTTCCGTATTCTGGTAGGCCTGGAAGCCGAGCTGGCGGCTGGCGGCCATGTCGGTCATCACTTCGATCGGCCGGCTAAGGTCGAGGTCGGTGTGCCAGGGCGAAGCGACGCGGGCGAGGTTGGGTTCGGCGAGCCGGTATTTTTCGACCATGCGTTTCCACACCGGCGCGTCGCCGGCCATCGCAGCTTCGAGCGGCGCCACTTCGCCCGTAAAGCCTTCCCACTCCACGCCAAACCATTTCGCCAGCCGCGGCCACATCCAGTTCCAGCGAAAGACATCGCCGTTGACGATGTTGTAGGCGTTGTTCTTGGCGAAATCATTGGTGCTCGCCCACACCAGTTGCTTGCCGAGGATGTGCGCATCGGTCATGTCGGTGAGGCCGTTCCACTGCGCGGCGCTGCCGGGGAACTTGAACTTGGCGCCCGTCTCCTTGCAAATCGAAGCATAGGCGGCGAGCGTCGAGCCCATGTTCATGGCGTTGCCGATTGCCTTGCCGATGATCGTGTGCGGGCGATGCATGCTCCAAGTGAAGCGGTCGCGCGCTGCGGCGGCGTAAACCTCGTCCTCCTGCGCATAGTAGAAGTTGGGGATGTCGAGGCGCGGCTGCTCCTCGCGCACCGGTATTAGCGGCAGCGTCCCGGCTTTGACATAGGCGTCGAACGGCCCGAGGTAATGCTTGAGGCCGGTGACCAGCGCGACATGACGAACAGAGCGGGCGGGCGCGACGGCGCTTAGCAGCGTCCGCACGGCGCCGCCGTTGACTTTGATGTTGTCTTCTTCGGTCGCCTGCCGCGACCAGGTCGTCAGATAGACATGCGTCGGCTTCAGCCCCGCCAATGCCCTCTCGACGCTCGCGGCGCTCATGAGATCGGCCGCGATATGGCTGACGCCCGGCGCGAGTTCCTCGCCGTTGCGGGAGAGGCCGTAGACGCGGGCGCCGGCCTGCATGAGTTCCTGGCAGACGCCGCGCCCGGCGATCCCCGTGGCGCCGACTACGAGGGCTACGATTTCCATGTGTCCAACTCCGTCTGCCGCGTTGCTTGTGAGGTCAACGCATCTTGACCATGACCTTCATTTCCTGACCGCCGGGGTTCAGCAGCGAGAGAAAGCCCTTTTCGACGATGTCTTCGGGTTCGATGCGGCCAGTGATGATTTTCTCGACCGGCAGCTTGCCGCTCGAAATCATGCGGATGACGCGCGGCCACATCGTCACTTCGTAGCACCAGGTCGCCTCGATGGTAATGTCCTTCAGCGCCCACAAGGCGGGATCGACGAGGGCCTTCTTGACGTGCAGGCCGGTCTGAACCACCGTACCGTGGTTGCGCACCGCCTCGACGCAGGTGTTGAGCGCGAGTTCGATGCCTGAGCACTCAATCGCCGCATCGACGCCGACGCCGTCTTCGGTGTTGTCGCGAATGTAGGCCACGACGTTGACGGCGCGCGGGTCGAGCACGGCCGTGGCGACGCCGAGGCTTTCGATGTGCCGGCGGCGGTTGGCGTTGGGCTCGCTGACGAAGATTTTCGAGGCGCCGACCGCATTGCAGATGAGGACGACCAACGCGCCGATGGGACCGGCGCCGGTGACCAGCACCGTGTCGCCGCCGCGCAGTTTGGCGCGATCGACGCCGTAGAGCGCGACGGCGGTCGGCTCGACCATGGCGCCCTGTTCGTCGCTGACGTTGTCGGGAATCGGGTTGGCGTTGTAGTCGTTGATAACCGCAAGTTCGCCCATGCCGCCCCAGGCCCAACTGAGGCCGACGCAGCCCATGCTCGGGCTCAGATGGTTGAGGCCGCGGCGGCTGTAATAATCGTCGAGCGGCATCACCAGCGGCTGGATCGAGATCCGGTCGCCCTTGCGCACGCGCCGCACCGCGCGCCCGGTCTCCAGCACTTCGGCTGAAAACTCATGGCCGAGAATCTGCGGCAGCGTCGCGCCGGTGAACTTGTGCGGATTGATCGGCGTGACAATCGGGCCGCCGGCGAATTCATGCAGGTCCGTGCCGCAAATGCCGCAGGTGAGCGGACGCACGAGCACTTGATGGTCGCCCATCCCGTCGGGCGAGGCCACATCGTCAAGGCGGACGTCTTGCTTGGCGTAAAACCTCACGGCCTTCATGGCATCCTCCCTGAATTCTAGCGAACCGCTTCAATCTTTCGGCGCGCTTAAGATACAAGGCAAGGAAAGCGCGCAGTCTGCCTGATCTTCCCGCGCGCAACACCGCCGGCGCGAAACTCGTCCGCTCCCATCGTATACCCCCGCAGCCCGTCGCCCATCCATCAGCTTTTGTCCAGAATGAATATTTTGTGGCGCCGGTCCCCGACGGGCCCGGATTAGCCTTAGGCAGGGCCGCGGACCAAACCATCGGCGCGGCGTTCGGGGAGGATCACCCATGTCCAGGCTTGCGGGTAAGGTCGCTATCGTCACCGGCGGCGCGCAGGGCATTGGCGAGGAGATCGCCTCGCGCCTCGTCGCGGAGGGCGCCAAGGTCGCCATCGCCGATCTCAACGGCGAGCAGGCAAAGGCCGTGGCCGCACGTCTCGGCGACGGGCGGGCGATCGGCATCGCCGTGGACGTGGCGGAGCGCGCCCAGGTGCGAGCGGCGATCGAGGCGACGGTTGCGGCCTTCGGCCGCCTCGATATTTTCTTCAACAATGCCGGCTTCAACAAGCCGCTGCCGTTCATGGAGATCGATGCCGCCAACTTCAACGCCATCATGCGCGTCAACGCATGGGGCGTGTTGCTGTGCACGCAGGAAGCGGCGAGGCGGATGATCGCCCAAGGCCTGGGCGGCAAGATCATCAACACCGCCTCGATCGCCGGACGGCAGGGCTACGCGGAATTCGCGCCCTATTGCGCCAGCAAAGCGTCGGTCATTTCGCTAACCCAGGCGGCGGCGCGCGAGTTCGCCAAACACAAGATCACCGTCAACGCCTTCGCCCCCGGCGTGGTCGTCACTCCGCTCTGGGACGGGCTCGAGCAGGACATGATCGACAAGGGCGTCATCAAAAAGAAGGGCGAGTTCATCGACAGCTTCTCGTCGAGCATATTGCTGGGCTTTCCCTCCAAACCGCGCGATATCGTCGGCGTCGCGGCGTTCCTCGCCTCGCCGGATTCCGACTATGTGACGGGGCAGGTTATCATGGCCGACGGCGGCATGGTGCTTGTCTGAAGCCGCGGCGGCTTCTGGTTGCTCCGGAAAATATTCATTTTGAGAATGATTTCGCGCCGAAGACGCGGGCGCTGTGGCAAGCGAGCCAGATAAGGCCATTTGGGATGGAAAGCTGCGAGATGGCAACCGAGCAAAGCGCCGCCGCGACGGCCAGCGCGCCGCGCAACGACGACATCGGCGTCGAGACCAGGCTGGAGCTGTTCCGTCTTCAGGTCGAAATACGCGATTGTGAAAAGCGCGCCTATGACCTCTTCCTCCAGAACATGATCAAAGGCACCAGCCATCTGTCGCTCGGACAGGAAGCCGTGGCCGCCGGTTTCGGGGTGGCGATGCGCAAGGGCGACAAGTCCTTCTGCACCTATCGCGGCCACGCGCATACGTTGGCGCGCGGCGCGGCGATGGAAGGCGTGCTCGGCGAGCTTATGCTGCGCGACGTCGGGCTCATGCGCGGCAAGGGCGGCTCCATGCACCTGACCTCGGTCGAGCACGGCGTCATGGGCTCCTACGCCATCGTCGGCGCGCATCTGCCGATCGCCTGCGGCTCGGCCTGGCGCGCGCAATATCTCGGCCAGAATGACGTCTCCGTCTGCTTCTTCGGCGATGGGACGACCAACATCGGCGCCTTCCACGAGGCGCTCAACTTCGCCGCCGTCTGGAAGCTTCCCGTCGTCTTCGTCTGCGAAAACAATCTCTACATGGAATACACGCCGATCGGCGAGGTGACCGCGGTCAAACATCCCGCCGCCGACCGCGCGGCGAGCTATGGGCTCGAACGCATCGTCATCGACGGCAACGACGCCGATATTGTCTATCGCACGGCGCAGGCGGCGCTGGCCAAGGCGCGCGACGGCGGCGGGCCTTCGCTGATCGAATGTATGACCTACCGCCATTCCGGCCATTCGCGCGCCGATCCCGCCAAATACCGGCCGCCCGGCGAGTTGGAGGAGTGGATGAAGCGCGATCCGATCCTCATCTATCGCCAACGGCTGAAGGAATTCGACGTCGACGACAAGACGGTGGAGGCGATCGTCGCCCACAGCCGCGCCAAGGTTGAGGCGGCGACGGCCGCCTGCAAGGCTTCGCCGGCGGCGCCGGTCGAATTGTTGACGGCGGATGTTTATGCGGATGGAGGCTGGGCGTGGCGGAACTGAGCTATCGCGACGCTGTGGCGCGCGGCATCGCCCAGGAAATGCGGCGCGATCGCAATGTCGTGTTTCTCGGCGAGGACATCGGCAAGGCGGGCGGCGTGTTCAAGACCACCGTCGGCCTCTATGAGGAGTTCGGGCCGCTGCGCGTGCGCGACACGCCGATCTCGGAGCAGGCCATCCTCGGCGCGGCGATGGGCGCGGCGATGACGGGGTTGCGGCCGATCGCCGAACTCATGTTCGCCGATTTCCTGGCCGTCTGCTTCGACTACGTCGCCAACGAAATGTCGAAGCTTCGCTATATGACCAACGGCCAACTTGGTTGCCCGCTGGTCATCCGCACCGGCAATGGCGGCGGCGTGCGCTTCGGCGCGCAGCATTCCCAATCCATCGAAAACTGGACGATGATGATCCCCGGCGTCAAGGTCGTCGCGCCCTCCTCGCCCGTCGATGTGATTGGCCTGATGGCCGCCGCGGTGCGCGATCCCGACCCGGTCATCTTCCATGAACACAAGGCGCTCTACGCGATGAAGGGGGAGGTTCCCGACGGCGAGATCGTCGATACGCTGGGGACCGCCAAGATCCTGCGCGCCGGCGGCGATTGCACGATCGCGGCGTTGGCGCTGATGGCGCCGCGCGCGCTGGCGGCCGCCGAGATCCTGAAGCGCGAGCGCGGCATCGACGCGGAAGTGATCGACGTGCGTTCGCTGGTGCCGCTCGATACGCGCACGATCCTGGGCTCCGTCGCCAAGACCGGGCGCCTGTTCACGGTTGAAGAAAATCCGCGCCTGTGCGGTTGGGGCGCGGAGATCGCCTCCATCGTCGCCGACGAGGCGTTCTGGGATCTCGACGGCCCGATTGTGCGCATCACCACCCCGCATATCCCGCTGCCGGCGGCCGATCACCTCGAAGATCTTGCGCTGCCCAGCGCGGCGCGCATCGTCGACAAGGTGCGCCGCGTGATGAATGGTTGACGCGATGAGCAACGCCGTCATCATGCCGCAACTCGGCGAGACCGTCGCCGAGGGCAAGATTCTTAACTGGTTCAAGTCGGTCGGCGACGAGATCAAGGAGGGCGACAACCTCTTCGAGGTCGAGACCGACAAGGTGACGCTCGAAGTGCAGGCGATTGTCGCCGGCCGCCTCGACGAAATTCGGGTTGGCGTCGGCGTCGTAGCGAAAGTCGGCGAGGTCGTCGCCGTGGTTGGCGCGGGCGCCGCTGAGACCCCCAAGTCCGCCAGGCCGGCGATGCAAACGCTCGTGAGGTCGGCTTTCGAGGAAGTGGCGACCCCGCTTGGCCGCTTCGGCGCCGCCAAGGCGCCGAATGGCGTGCGCGCGACGCCGCTGGCGCGGCGCCTCATCGCCCAGAACGGTCTCGACATCGCCGGCCTCGCCGCAGAGGTCCGCCGGCAGGGCGGCGAGCGCATCGACGAGAAAGTCGTGCGGGCCGCGCTGGCCGCGCCCGCGCCGCCTGCGCCCACCGCCGAGGGCGAGGTCGTGATGCTGAATGCGGTGCGGCTGCGCACCGGCGAGCGTCTCGCCGAAAACTGGCGCACCATTCCGCATGTGTTTCAGGCGATCGAGATCGATTTCACCATCCTCGACCGCGTGCGGCGCCAGCGCCGGGAGGCTTTCCGGCAAGCGCAAGGGTTCTCGCTGACCTATCTGCCGTTCGTCGCGCGCGCCGCCTGCCTCGCCATCGAGGCGTTTCCACTAATCAACGCGCGCCTCGCCGACAAAAGCCTTGTGCTGTCGCGCGAGATTCATCTCGGAATTGCGGTCGATCTCGCCCACAACGGCCTCGTAGTTCCCGTCGTGCGCAATGTCGGCGACCTCACGCTCGTCGGCCTCGCCAAGGCGATGAACCGGCAGATCGGCCGCGCGCGCGCGGCCAAGCTGACGCCCGACGACCTTTCCGGCGGCACCTATTCGATCAGCAACAACGGCGCGTTCGGAACCGCCTTCACTGCGCCGATCGTCAATGCGCCGCAAGTCGCCGTTCTCTCGACCGACGCGATCCGTTTGAAACCAGCCGTGGTGTCGACGTCGCAGGGCGATTTCATCGCGCCGCGCATGCTTGGCATGGTCGGTCAGAGCTTCGATCACCGCGCCTTCGACGGCGCCTATTCGGCGGCGTTCCTGTCGCGGCTGAAGCAGATACTGGAACAGCACGACTGGGGCGAGGACCTCGGCCAGGCGTCGTGACCGGCGCCATGCAACCAACGTCAGCGGAGGACCCATGAAATACAACAGCCCGCATTCAACCGCCGCCTACGGGGCGATGGCGAAGGACTGGGAGCAGGGCGTCGACTACAGCCGCCTGTCGAAGGAACGGCTGGCGCGCACGCAGGCGGCGATCCGCTACGCCGGGCTCGGCGCCGTGCTGTGCTTCAACTTCGACAACATTCGTTATGTGACAGCGACCCACATCGGCGAATGGGCGCGCGACAAGTTCTTTCGTTACGCGCTGTGCCCGGCCGAAGGCAAGCCGTTCCTGTGGGACCCGGCGCCGCCGGCCAAGCGCATTTCATCGCCCTGGATCGCAGACAATGTCGCGGCCCCGATCACGACGATGCAGGGCGCCATCCCTCCTTCGATGAACGTGCAGTACGACTTCGCCAAACAGATCAAAAAGGCGCTGGTGCATTACGGCATCGCCAACGAGCCGCTCGGCATCGACATGATGGAAATCGGCATGCTGCGCGCGCTGGAGGCGGAGGGCATCGAAGTCGTCGATGGCCAGCAGGCGCTGCTCGACGCGCGCGAAATCAAGACCGACGACGAAGTCGAACTGCTCAAAATGGCCTCCGCCATGGTCGACGCCACCTATGTCGACATATGCAGGGCGATCCGGCCCGGCGCGAAAGAGAACGAACTGGTGGCGATCGCCAACGATCGGTTGTTTCGCATGGGTTCGGAGCGCGTCGAATGCGTCAACTCGGTGTCTGGGCGGCGTGGCCGACCACATTCGCACACGTTCTCGGACCGCATGATCCAACCAGGCGACATGATCTTCCTCGACATCATGCATTCCTACAATGGCTACCGCACCTGCTACTACCGCACCTTCATCTGCGGCGAGCCCTCGAAGGCGCAGATCGACGCCTATGAGACGGCGTCGAAATGGATCAGCGCCTCGATCGACATGATCCGGCCGGGGGTGACGCCGGACGAGGTCGCCTCGGTGTGGCCGGATGCAAAGGATTTCGGCTATCGCGACGAGGAAGAAGCGTTCCTGCTGCAATACGGCCACGGCGTCGGCCTGTCGTTGTGGGAGCGCCCGATCTTCTCCAAGCGTTTCCGCGGCCAGAACAAGCCGCTCGCCGAGGGCATGGTGTTCGCGCTGGAAACCTGGAAGGGATCGGAGGACGGCTCCGGCGCGGCGCGCATCGAGGAAGAGGTCGTTGTCACCAAAGATGGTTGTGAGATCATCACCAACTTTCCCTCGGACCGCCTGATCTCCTGTGGGCTGCCCGGCTGCGAAGTGTTCTAAACGGAGAGCGCGATGTCCCGTGAAGGGCCGCCGACCGATGCTCCCAGCCGGATTCCGGTGACGCTCGTCACCGGGTTTCTCGGCAGCGGCAAGACCACGCTCATCAATGCAGCGCTACGCACCCCGGAGCTGGCCAAGACGCTGATCGTCGTCAACGAGTTCGGCGAGGTCGGGCTCGACCAGAAGCTGTTCGCGAGAAGCTCCGACGCCGTGGTGGTGCTGGAAAACGGCTGTCTCTGCTGCACGGTGAAGAGTGATCTTGTCGGCACCTTGAACTCTGTCTTTCACGCCCGCCAGGCAGGCGAGATCCCCAGCTTCGACAATGTCGTCATCGAAACCTCGGGCCTCGCCGAGCCTGGCCCGGTGTTGCAAGCGTTTCTGTCGGAGCCGACGCTCGAAGGTCTTTACCGCGTCGCCAGCGTCGTCACCCTGGTCGATGCGGTGAACTGGGAGAGCACGGCGCGCGAACATGACGAATGGGTGCGCCAGATCGCACTGGCCGATCAGATTCGCATCGGCAAGCTCGACCTCGCCGCCGGCGACCGCGACGCGGCGCAGTCTCGACTCAGCGCCGAACTGCGCCGCCTCAACCCTGCGGCCGAGATCGGGGCCGTCGATTGGACGCCGGCCGCCGTGGCAAAGCTTCTCACCTCGAAAGGCTTCGACGCCGCCAACCCGAAGGCCGATCCCCGCCGCTGGTTGAACGCCGGAGCGCATGGCTCGCAACCCGACGCGCATGACGACGCCTGCGGGCACGATCATCACGACCACGCCGGCCATTCCCATTTCGATCATTTGCGCCAGAGGGCGATCGAGAGCTTCGTGCTGACGCGCGAGGCGCCATTGTCGCGCGACGAACTCCAATTCCTGCTCGACGGCGTTGCGCAAAATCTGGGGTCGGGACTGCTGCGGGTGAAGGGGCTGGTCAATATTGCGGAAGAGCCGGGCCGGCCCGCGGTGATTCAGGGCGTGCAGCATCTGCTGCATACGATGGCGTGGTTGGATCAATGGCCTGACGACGATCAACGAACCCAGATCGTCTTCATCACGCAGGGAATTCCGCGCGAAAATCTGAAGGACGTGATCGATCTCCTCGACCGCGTCAGTTCGCGAACTTTCAAGGCGCGGGCGAAGGGGCGGCAGGCGATGGAAGCTTCGAAGCCCACGGCGCGGGGCTCATGAGGTTCGATCTCATCGTCATCGGCTCCGGACCCGGCGGTTATGTCGCGGCGATCCGCGCGGCGCAACTCGGCTTCAAGACGGCCGTCGTCGAGCGCGAACACCTCGGCGGCATCTGCCTCAACTGGGGCTGCATTCCAACCAAGGCGTTGCTGCGCTCGGCTGAGGTCTACGATCTCCTGCGCCACGCGGCCTCGTTTGGTCTCGCTGCCGACAATGTCCGGTTCGACGCGCAAGCGGTCGTGCAGCGATCGCGGGATGTGTCGCAGCGCCTCAACCGCGGCGTCGCCGGGTTGTTAAAGAAGAACGGCGTCTGCGTCATCTGGGGCGAAGCGGAACTGACCGCGCCCGGCCGCGTCCAGGTGACGGCGCCGCGACCCGGCCGCCGTCCGGCGCCCGCGCAACCTGCCGCCGCCCTCGGCCCCGGCGACTATTCGGCCGACCATATCATCATCGCGACGGGCGCGCGTCCGCGCACGCTGCCGGGCCTGGAGCCCGGTGGAAGCGATGTCTGGTCCTATTTCGAGGCGATGATGCCGGAGCGGGTTCCCGAGTCGCTGCTGGTCGTCGGCTCCGGCGCCATCGGCATCGAATTCGCCTCCTTCTACAGGCTGATGGGCGCGAAGGTTACGGTGGTCGAAGTGCTGGAACAAATTCTGCCCAACGAGGACGCCGAGATTGCGCTGGCGGCGCGCAAGCAATTCGAGCAGCGGGGGATCGCGTTCCACACCTCAGCGCGGGTCGCCGGCATCTCGGCGCGCGACGGCCAACGACAGGCCACTATCGCGCGAGACCGGGGCGCCGAGGAGATCGCCGCTGAGAAGATCATCGTCGCTGTCGGCGTCCAGGGCAATATCGAGACTCTTGGTCTCGAAAACCTTGGCATCCGATGCGAGCGCGGTTGCATCGTCGCCGACGCCTACGGGCGCACCAATGTCGCCGGCCTCTACGCCATCGGCGATGTCGCGGGACCGCCGATGCTGGCGCACAAGGCCGAACACGAAGGCGTCGTCTGCGTTGAGTCGATCGCCGGCCTGAAGCCTCAGGCGCTGGATCGCAACAGGATTCCTGGCTGCACTTACAGCTCGCCACAGATCGCCAGCGTCGGGTTGACGGAGGCCAGCGCCCGCGCCGCGGGGCGCCAACTGCGTGTCGGGCGGTTCCCCTTTGCGGGCAATGGCAAGGCCATTGCGCTCGGCGAAGGTCAGGGAATGGTCAAGACATTGTTTGACGCCAGCACCGGAGCGCTTCTCGGCGCCCATCTCGTCGGTCCTGAAGTCACGGAGCTTGTTCAGGGATTCGTGCTTGCGATGGGCTTGGAGACCACCGAGGAGGAGCTTTTGCGAACCGTATTCCCGCATCCGACTCTGTCAGAGGCTATGCACGAAAGCGTTCTTGCAGCGTATGGGCGAGCCATCCACTTGTAGTTGCGAGCGCAGGGCAATTCTGTCAACTGCGGAATCAGTCAAGGAATATGCCAGTCGCGATGGCGGTGAAACCTGCGATGCCGAGCGCGTCTATGGAATGCGGTATGCCTGTCAGTAGGCTGGAAACGTCGGTCAGCGCCATTACGCTCGCTCCGGCGAGGATAAAGAGCTGCATTCGGCGGTTGAGCATCCGGATGAGCCGCTTCTTTTCGACCAACTACGTATTTCCCAATGGCGCTCGCGAAGAATTGGGGATCTGAAAGAGGCCATGCGCAGCGTCGAAACATCATATCAGAGGAGCGCATGAATGAGCGGTCCATATGCGGCACGCAAGATCGGTTGGATCGGCATGGGCAAGATGGGCCTGCCGATTTGCAAACGCCTGAAGGGCGCGGGCTTTCGGGTGACGGTGCTCTGCCGCAGCGGCGACAAGGAAGGGCTTGCGATCGCCAACGGTTTCGAGATCGCCCGCACCGTCGGCGACGCCGTGACCGGCGCCGATTTCGTGCTCTCGGCCGTCTCGGACGACAGGGCGCTGCTTGACGTCGCGCTGGGCGAGGGGGGATTGAAAGACAGCCTCACCGGTGCGCAGATTTATGTCGATGCGAGCACGGTTTCGCCAGCGGCGTCCGCCCAAGTGGCTGGAGCGCTTGCGCCCGTCGGCTGCGCCTACCTGCGCGCGCCGGTCTCCGGGTCGACGGCGACGGCCGAGCAAGGCGCGCTGACGGCGCTGGTCTCCGGACCCGCGAACGCCTTCCGCGCCATGACGAATGTGTTCGCCGCCTTCACCAGAAAGGCGTTCCTGGTCGGTGAGGCCGAAGAGGCGCGTTACCTCAAACTCGCGATCAACGCCCTGGTCGGGGCGACCTCGGCGCTGCTGGCGGAATCGCTGGCGCTGGGGCGCCGGGGAGGCTTGGACACAAAGACCATCATGGATGTCGTCGCCGAGAGTGCGGTCGGCTCGCCGCTCATTCAGTACAAGCGCGCCGCAGTCACCACGGGCGATTACACGGCGGCGTTCAGCGTCTCGCAAATGCTGAAGGACCTCGACCTGATCGCCGCGGCCGCCGCGGCGACCTCCTGTCCGATGCCGCTCATCGAGAGCATCCGAGGCAAATATCAGGCAGCCGTCGCGCGCGGGCTGGGAGACCTCGATTACTTCGTATTGGCGGCGGATGACCGGTAACACGAACGCGCGGCCGCTGGTCAAATGCTCAAAATGAAAAATTTTTCCATTCTGCGCGTCGGCCGGGCGGATAATCTTCACATCGTCGGCGGCGACGAAGAGGTCCAAAGCGAGACTTGCGCCGCCTGAAAGAACAACAATCGCCGGCGCCGCAGACAAGCGGATCGCGTCGCGGTTGGGGAGGAAATGCGATGGACGAGTCTCGCCGCAGCGCGATCCTGTTGGGCCCCTCAATCGCGACCGGAAGTTGATGGGCGCCATGTAACGCAGCGCTTGGAGGATTTGGCGAGGGAGAGGAACGAACATGCGCGAGCCGGTAGGAATTGCTCTCGTCGGCATGGGCTGGTGGGGCCAGAAGATGCTGAGCGTGCTCCAGGCCGCGCCGGCGGATATTCGCGTCGTGCGCGCGGTTGAGCCCGATGTCGAGGCGGTGCGGGCGCTGTGCGGCGAGAACGGCGTTGCGCTCTCGGGCGAATATGCCGACGCGCTGCGCGACCCGAAAGTCGAGGCCGTGGTGCTGACGACGCCGCACGCGCTGCATGTATCGCAGATCGAGGCCGCGGTCGCCGCGCGCAAGCACGTGTTCTGCGAGAAGCCGCTGGCGCTGACCAAGGCCGGGGCCGAGAAGGCGGTTGCACTTTGTCGCGAGGCGGGGCTCATTCTGGGCATGGGGCACGAGCGCCGCTGGGAGCCGCCGGTGAAGGCGATGCTTGCGAAGGCTGACGCCGGCGAACTCGGGCGCATCCATCAGATCGAAGCCAATTTCAGCCACGACAAGTTCCTCGCGCTCGACCGCAACAACTGGCGTCTGAAGGCCAATCAGGCGCCGGCGGGCGGCATGACGGCGACAGGCATTCATCTGCTCGATCTCTCGGTGCGGCTACTCGGGCCAGCCCAAAGCGTCCTTTGCATCTGCGAAAAGCTGTCATCTGATCTGCCGCAGGGCGACACCGTGGCGGCTTACGTCAAGTTCCGGGGAGGAGGCACGTCGTATGTATCCGCCTCGCTCGCCAATCCCTTCATGTCCCGCTTCACGGTCTACGGCTCCAAGGGCTGGATAGACATCCGTGACAAGGCGCATGTCGAGGCGCCTGCGGGCTGGATCGTCACCTCGGCCTATAGCGGCGGCCCGATCTTGACGGCGGAAGTTGCCCCGGCGGAGCCGGTGAAGGACAATCTCGTCGCCTTCGCCCGGGCCGTGCGTGGGGCTGAGGCCTATCCGATCACCGCCGATCAGTTGGTCAACAATATCGCTTTGCTCGAGGCCGTCTTCGCGTCGGCTTTGAGCGGCAAGGTGGAAGCTGTGGCTTGAGGCGAACATTCGGGAGGTCACCATGAAAGCGCTCATTTTCGACGAACCCAAGAAGCCGGTCGTCACCCAGGTGCAAAGCCCGAGGATCGACGACAACGAAGTTCTCATCCGTTCGCGGCGCGTCGGCATCTGTCACTCGGACTACGAGTTGCTGGCGGGGCAATACATCATCCCGATCTCTTACCCCGTCATTCCCGGCCACGAATGGGTCGGCGAGGTCGTCGAGACCGGCCGCAACGTGACCGCGCTCCAGCGGGGCGACCGCGTGGTGGGCGAGTGCGTCATCAACACGCCCTCGCGCATCCACCATTTCGGCTTCTCGATGGACGGCGCCAATCGCGAGTATTTTCCCGCCCGGCCAGAATGGCTGCACAAGTTGCCCGACGCCGTCGACGATGCCAAGGGCGCGCTGATTGAGCCCTTCACCTGCGGTTATTACGCGGTGCTGCGCAATGGCGGCGTCAACGCCTCTGAAACCGTGGTGGTCTCCGGCGGCGGCACGATTGGTCTGGTGACGGCCGCCGCCGCCATCGGCATGGGGGCGCGGGTGATCGTCGTCGATCCGGTGTCGCTGCGCCGCAATATCGCCAAGCGGCTCGGCGCCGATGCGACCGTCGACCCCAGCGCCGGCGATCCCGTTGAGGCGGTGCGGGAACTTACCAAGGGCGGCGCTGATCTCGTCGTCGAGGCGGCGGGGCACGCCTCCTCGCTCGCCAAAGTGTTCGACTACGCGCGGCCCGAAGGCTGGGTGTCGATGGTCGGCATCAATATCGGGCAGCAGATTCCCGTCGAACTCGGCAAGATCCAGATGAAGAACCTGACGGTGCGCGGCTGCATTGGTTCGCCCGGCGTCTGGCCCGCGGCGATCCGCTTTCTCGAACGCACGAAGATCGACCTGTCGCCGATCCAGACCCACAGTTTCGCGCTCGACGACGCGATCGCCGCCTTCGAACTCGGAAAGAACGCTGAAGCCGCCGTCAAGATCACGCTGGAGATCGCCTGAACCCCGCTTCGGCATCGAACACCACGAAAGCCAAGATGAACCCCGTCGCCGAAACCAGCAACGAAGCGGCGCTGCCGCGCAGATGGCTTGCGGCGCCGCTGGCGCAGAGCTTCGTCACGGTGGTGGCCTCGACGCTGGCGCTGATCGTCGCCTGCCTGATATTCGCGCCTTCCAGCCTGACGTTCGGCGCCTTGCAGGGCAGTCTGCCGTTCGCGGCGATCATCGCCATCGTCGGGCTCGGGCAATTGCTGGTCGTCCAACAGGGCGGCTTCGATCTTTCGGTGGCCGGCGGCGTGTCGCTGGCCGTCGTCATCGCGGCGCATTTTCCCGATGGCGACAACGCGCTGCTGCTGCCGGCGGTGCTGATCGCCATCGGTTGCGCGCTGGCGGCGGGGCTCGCCAATGGTCTGTTGGTCGGCTTTCTCGAACTGAACGCGATCATCGCCACCATCGGCGTCAACGCCCTGTTGTACGGCGCGGTCTTTGCGGTCTCCGGCGGCACGCCGCGCATCACCACGCGGCTGCTTGCCGCCATCGCCGGCGGCGAGACGCTGGGCGTGCCCAACTCCTTATATTTTGCTTTGGCGGCGTTGCTGCTGGTCTCCTTCGTCTTGAAGAAGACGGTTGCCGGACGGCGCTTCGAGGCGATCGGCGCCAATCCACTGGCGGCGCGGGCGGTCGGGTTGAACACGCGGCTGCATCAGATGATGGCCTATGTATCCTCGCAATTGCTGTGCTGCCTGGCAGGCATTCTGCTCGCCGGCGTCACTCGCGAACCGACGGCGTTTCAAGGCGACAGCCTGTTGCTTCCCTCCGTCGCGGTCGTCGTTCTCGGCGGCACGTCGCTACTGGGTGGGCGCGGCTTCCCGGTCTCGACCGTGGTCGCCGC
>Ga0134126_10004648_pt1 | contig 17195 bp, 12 predicted proteins | sample KB31752_FD_96881 | JGI IMG/M metagenome (GOLD analysis project Ga0134126, IMG submission 96881) | Terrestrial soil microbial communities with excess Nitrogen fertilizer from Kellogg Biological Station, Michigan, USA - KB3-175-2 | ecosystem: Environmental > Terrestrial > Soil > Unclassified ...
CATCGTTGCGATGACCTGAGGATCCGGCTCGAAGCCGTATCCCACAAGACGCAACCTCGTGGGATACGCCGGTTCAGTCGCCGGTCGGAACGATTCCGGCGTTCTCCACCATCAGGATCACGCATTTCTGCGGCGCCCGCGTCCGATGGACGACGCCTTTGGGGACTACGAACCCCTGACGCGGCCCGAGGGTGATGGTGCGATCTTCCAGGTCCACCAGGAACTCGCCATCGAGGCAGAAGAAAAACTCGTCATCCTCATCATGCTTGTGCCAGTGGTATTCGCCCTGCATCACGCCGAGCCGGACGACGGAGCCGTTCACCTGACACAAAGTCTGGTTGTACCACTGGTCCGTCACGGAATCGACGAGCTGCGGAACGTCGATTCTTTGCAGCTGCTGAAAGAGGACGTTCAGGTGCGTCGCATAGGGGAAGGCCCGTGCTTGCGTCATTGGGGTGCCCGCTCCAGTATTTTCACATCGACCTCGGCCCGGATCTCGAAGCCGAGCGACTCGTATAAAGATATCGCAGGCCGGTTCGACTTCCACGCGTGCAGGATCGGCCGGTCTCCGCGCGACTCGATATGCGCGGCCACCGCAGCCGAAAGGCGACGCGCCAGGCCACGATGACGAAAATCAGGGTGCGTACACACGCCACTCACCTCCGTATGGCCGGGAAACCGGAAGCGCTCTCCGGCCATGGCCGCGAGTCGCCCGTCGATGCGTATGCCGAGAAACCTGCCCATGACATGGGTGCGGGTCAGGAACGGTCCCGGTTCAGTGAGGTGCGCGAGTGCCAGCATCTCCGGCGCGTCCGCATCCGTGAGCTCCAGGAGTTCCTCCTCCGGACCCACCGCCTCGATGCGGCGGACTGCAACCATCTGCACCCCTGTGGCCGCCTTGGTCGGCACGAGGCCATCCGGCACGACGACGTCCGGCACCTGCAGGACGAATACGCGCTCGCCCGGCTGCACCAGATCCACCAAGGCGGCGAGAGCCGGGGCGCTGTCGTCAGCGGCGGAAGCAAACAGGTTGACATCCCTGACGTACCGCCGCGCCATGGGACCCCCCAGAGACAAGCCCTGTTGCAGGGTCGACAGCGCAGACCATATGGGTCGATCAAGCATATTTTCGACCTCGTACCGGTATGCGGGCCGCCCGAGCATGCAAGGGGGCAGCGGCCAGCGCTTCCTCCAATGCGGACAGTTGCTCGAGCAGCGAGCCTGGTACGCCCGCGCACGCGTCGGCGACCGCCGATGCAACTCTTGGCCAGGCCAGCCGCTTCGAGCGCGCGATGAGCTCACGCCCGGCCTTGGTCAACTCGATCGCCCGCAAGCGGCGATCCCCGACAGGCCGCCGGGAAGCGACCAGGCCGTCCGCCTGCAGCGTTTCCAGCATGCGCGATATTCCGGGCTGGCTGATGCCCATCGACTGCGCCAGCTCGCCGACGCTCATGGGCCCCAGCCGATCCAGAGCGGCAAGCAACGGACAGTGGGATGCGGGAAGGCCGATCTCGGCTTCAGCCAGCAGGACCTGCGTCTGCGCCTGGAGGCGCTCGCCGAGGCGCTTCAGCCGGGTTCCCAGCGTGAGATGGCCGAGCTCGCGGACTATGTCTGTGACCATGGCGGCTCCATTTATATATCATGATATATATCATGTGATGCAAATGGCTGCAAATACGGCCACCTTTGCCTCAATCACGGGCGCAGCTGCTTCAATTCTCCTGCTTGTCTTTCGTAAGCGGGTGGACGTTGCCAGCGTGCTGCGGGGCCGCAGTGAACCGGAAACATGTCCGAAGTGATCGAATTCGAACAATGAGTGTTCACAGATGGACACTCTGATGCTGATTTTGCTCTTCAAGTTATTGATAATCCTAAGCTTTCTTCTGGCATGCAGATCGCATAGCGGACTGTATGCAATCGGGTGGACAGCCAATGGCAAATAGTCGTGGAGCGACCGATGTGATCGGTAGACGGTCAGCCGATCGCGAGACGGATGCCCCATCCACGGATGTACCAACGGCGGTGTGAGGCGGCGAATATGGTCGGCGTGATTCGCAACTGCCTCGTCAAGACGGCGCGTCACTTTATGCAGCACAAGCTGTATACCCACATCAATATCGCCGGGCTGCCGGCATGCACGATTCTGACCGCGCTTACGTGCGCTGCACTATGAATAGCAACTCCCACCGGCGGTCTCCTTGCCACTCAACAGTCCCGTTCCCACCGCGAACAATCGGCGAGTGATATGAGCGCACGTACCTTGTTTTGGCACTACTTCGTCACGGCATTACGCAATTTGGCAAAGCACAGGCTTTATAGCTTCATCAACATCGCCGGCCTGGCATTGGGGCTGGCCTGCGCGATCTTCATCATCCTGTTCATTCGCGATGAAACATCCTACGACAAATGGGTGCCGTACAGCGCGCGGCTCTACAGGTTGGAAACGACCTCACATGTACCGGGCCGCCCCCCCGTGGACGACGCTCGAAACCCCTTCCCTGTACCTGCCGCGATGCGGGAGGAGATCCCGGAAGTGGCGGCAGCGACTCGTCTGACTCGCGAAGGCATCACCCTGACGGTTGGGAACCGGCAGTTCCTCGAGGCCGTGGACGTGGTCGACCCCAATTTTCTGCAAGTAGTCCGACTACCCCTGGTAGCGGGAGATCCAGCCACGGTTCTCCTGCAGCCGGAATCCCTGGTCCTGTCAGAAGATACTGCCAGGAAGTTCTTCGGCAATGCGAATCCGCTCGGACAAACCGTCACCGTGGCCAAGGCAAAGTGTGACGAGTCGCAGGAGACCTGCGAGAGCGGCACGATCCTGCTGAAGGTTACAGGCGTGCTGCGAAACCTGCCGGCCAATTCCCAACTTGTCGCCGATGTGCTCATGCCGAACACCTCTGTCGCTGACACGGTCACTCAGGAGGAAAAGCAGAACTGGTTCTTGCCCTGGTACTACAGCTACGTGACTCTCGTGCCGGGCGCTGATCCTCAGGCAGTGATCGCAAAGCTGGCGCCGATACTGGATAGGGGTACGAGCGCCGTGCTCCGGAATTTCCAGCTGCGCATCCGCGGAAGTCAGTTTTACCAAATGCATCTGACTCCATTCACGGATGTTCATCTCTCCTCCGCCCGATATGTCGAGAACATGACGCCCGCAGGGAGCTGGATCACTGTTTATGGTATTGCTACCGTCGGGTTGCTGATCGTTCTGGTGGCTTGCTTCAATTTTACGAACCTGGCGACTGCCCGCGCCATGCTGCGTGCTCGCGAGATTTCACTGCGCAAGTGCGTGGGTGCACGCCGCTGGCAGCTGATGACTCAGTTTCTGGGTGAGTCGGTGCTCATGGCTCTCTGCTCCCTGGCGCTTGCGCTTGCTATCGTCGAGATTCTGCTGCCTGCCTACGATCGCTTTCTGGAACGGCCGATCGCTTTCCACGACCTCGGCGACTGGCCGCTCTCGCTCATGATCATCGGTATCGCGATCGCCGTGGGGCTGATCAGCGGTGTCTATCCGGCGCTGACGCTGTCCAGCTTTCGGCCAGCTACAGTGCTGCGGACCACCAATAGTTCCGGTCCCAGCTCAAACCGTTTGCGCATAGTTCTGGTCGTGCTGCAGTTTGCCGTCTCGATCGGCCTCGGCGTCGCAACAATCGTTGTGTACAAGCAGATCAGTTTTGCGCGTGATCTCGATCTGGGCTTCCGCCGGAACAACATCGTCGTTCTGGACACACAAGCGCTTACTCCAAGCAGTCGCGAAACCCTCGCACAGACCCTACGCAGCCACCCTGGCGTGTTCACTACGGCGCTATCAGACGCCGTGCCCTTCCAGCATCAAGGCGCCCTTGGTTTGGCCCAGTCTCCAGGGCAGCCGGATGGGATTACGGTCAACAAGATAGCGGTCGGCCCGGATTTTCCCCGCCTGTACGGCTTGCCGCTGGTTGCCGGACGGCTTTTCTCCGAAAGCCGCAACGCGGACACGTTCATTGACAATGACGGCGCCAGCCTCCCCGCCAATGAGGGGCACAACATCCTCATCAATGTGGCCGCGGCTGCCCGGTTCGGTTACACACCGCAGCAGGCCATCGGAAAGACGATCCTGTACAACAGGAATCACTTGAACATCGTGGGCGTGCTTGGGAATGTAAAGTTTGATGGTGCCAGGGAGCCCGTGAAGCCCACCGTGTACTTCGACGACAATTCGCGCACTAATTTGCTTTCTGTGCGCCTCAGTGGACAAGACATTCCGGCGACGCTCACCTTCATCGACAGAACCTGGCATGCTTTGGCGCCGGACACCTATTTATGGAAATATTTCCTCAGCGACCGGTTTGGAACGCTATACCGGAGTGATGAAAGACAGGGTGTCATGTTTGGCGTGTTTGTCGGTATCGCAATCTTCATTGCCTGCCTCGGTCTATTCGGCGTTGCCGCTTTCACCGCCGCACGTCGCACCAAGGAGATAGGAGTCCGCAAGGTATTCGGTGCGCGCACGAATGAAATCGTGCGACTGCTCCTTTGGCAATTCTCGATCCCGGTGCTGATTGCCAACGCGATCGCGTGGCCCGTTGCTTACTATTACTTACACAAGTGGCTGGAGGGCTACGCGTACCGAATCACGCTCAATCCCCTCTACTTCGTGACCGCGGCGACCGTTGCGCTGGCGATCGCCTGGTTAACCATTTTCGCGCACGCGCTGCGTATCGCCCGAGCGAATCCCATCCGAGCCCTTCGCTATGAATGAGACAACGCCCCACTACCTGGGGAAACCTGTTTTCTCCGGGGGCTGGATCTCTCCTGTTGGCACTCGCGTGTGTGCTCACGAGCTGCGCCACGCCGGTACTCGTTTTACGCAAGGCAGTGCCCGGCGTGTCGCTTACGGTCGAGCACCGAATCCTGTGCTGCGCCGCGAGATTGTCAAGGCGCGCCATCCACCCGCTTGCTGTCTTTCCGCTCAGCGCCGGGCAGCTCGCCCAGGATTGCGCCGATGGCCCTGGGCCAGACGCGCACCCAGCAACATACGTGATCGAAGCCCGGATAACGCCGGATTCGGGCGGACGGGACCCGGGCGAAGTATCGCTCGGCAACGCTGAATGGCACGTTCGTGTCTCTACCGCCGATCAGGTGCCATTGCGCCAGGTCCGGGATCGGGCGCGTGGAGGCTGGATCGAGACTTCCGGTGAGCGGGAGATACCCGTGCAATCGGGCCCATGCTCCAGGATCGAGATTGCCCGCAATCGTCACCAGACCCACCGCGTCGGGCATATTCCCGGCCATGAGGGTGGCCAGCGTCCCGCCGCCGCTGTATCCGATCAGCAGCACCCGTCTGAAGCGGTGCACAGTGGCGTAGCGGCTCACAGCGTCCACGAGACTCGCCACCACTGTCGGTGAATACCGCCGCGAGGTCCAGAGGGCCGGTGAGCAGGCCGGTCGCTGTTGCAATTCGAAGTAGCAGGGTCGTCCCAGGTAGAGTACCGAGCCTGGAGTTTCGCTGGCCAGAGCGAGCGCCAGAGGTTTTCGAGGGGTCGGGTCGGCGGAAATGCGGCGACCGCCATCCACCCACGGCGAGCCGTCGCCATCGATGAAGACGATCAAGAGATCGCGTGGCGGCCTGCTGGCTGCGAAGGCCCTGAGCTCGAAGGCGCCGCCCTGCAGTACGAGAGGCGTCAGTCCCGCCCGAAGGGCCAGGGACTGCGCATGTCTGGCAGGACTCGCGCATGCAGCCAGAACAAGCGCCATCACTGCGCAGGCCGTCTTCATTCCGACCGAGCCCAATCAGGACCCGAAGTTCTGCGGAATGAAGAAGAAATCGCCGAGGTCGTCGCCGGCGGCGCGGATTGCCTTGAACTCAGGAACTTCCTTCAGATGCGCCGCGGTATCCGCCGCCTTCATCCGCGCCTGGATCTCGGCGTATAACGCCGGAGTGGAAAGGATCTGTGAGTTCGACTGCAGCACATCGAGAAATGTGCGCGCGAACACCGAGTCGCCGTTGCCGCCCTGGTCGTAGACCGGGTCGTCACCGCCCGAGGCGATCAGGAGGCGCGCTCGCTTCGGCAGCTTGTACTTCACGTATTCCATCGTGAGGTGGGTTTCGGTACCGAAGATGTTGACCCCAGGATCGGAAGACAACAGACCGGCGAAGCAGGAGTCGGCCACCACCAGGATGCGCTGCGCCGGAAGGCGCGCGAGGTGCGCGGTAATCTGCGCGTTGGCCACCCAGAAGGTATCGTCGGGAGCGTGGTTCGCATTGACAGGCAGCCAGTAACCGACATCGCTGTAGGCGTTCTTGAGCTGCGTACCGTGTCCCGCATAGTAAATGAGCAGATTGTCTTCGGGGCGCAGCACACGGTTGAGGTCGTTCAGCGCCCGCAGCATCGTCACGTCATTGGCGTCGTCGATCACCTTCACGGTGAAGCCATACTTGTCTTTCAGCAACTGCGCTACGCGAGCGGCATCGGTATGCGGCGTCTCGAGCGGCGGCAGAATCTGGTAGTCCTGGTTGCCGATGATGAGCGCGTAGTAGCGGACGAAATCCAAGCCCTTCACGAGGCGCTTCTGCGCATCGAGATCGAGCGGCACGACGGAGTTAGTTTCGACCACACCGCGAGTTTCCGCGGGTAGACGGGCGAGTTGCGCGGCGCTCGAGCGCCGCTGCGCCTGAAGACCGCTGATCACGGCCTCGAGCACCTTGACCTGCTGCGCGGTTTGCGCGCCGCTCGCCGACGATTCGCGGGCGCGGCGCTCGAGCTGGGCGAGCTGCTGCTCCAGAAGTTGAATCTGCTGGTCCTTGTCCGCGATGACCTTCTGCAGCTCTGCGCGAAGGCGACTCTCCTCCCGGCGCGCCGCCGAGGCGTAGATCACGTTATCGACGGGAATCCCCCACGCCTGTCGATAGAGATTGAGAGCCTCGAGACGGTCTGCCGGTACACCCACTCCACGCTCGTACAGCGTGCCGAGGTTGAACAGCGCCGGACCATATCCCTGGTTCGCGGCCTTCTGATACCAGATCGCCGCGGCGGCGTAGTCCGGCGAGGTGCCGAGGCCCCGCTCGAAGATCTCTCCCACGTAGTTCTGCGCCTTGGGATCACCGGCCTGGGCGGCCCCCATCCATACCTTGAGCGCCGATTCATAGTCGGCGCGGTCGTAGGCAACGTACTCACCGCCACGAATCCGGCAGTCGGCCGCCGTGGTCTGGGTCGGGCGCCGCTGTGTCATGTAGCTGGTGTTGCCGAGCTGGCGCACCTGCCCCGGCAGCAGACAGTCGACGATTTCGAGATCAGCCCGCGCGAGGATGCCCCTCGCCTCCGGCCCCCCGTTGGTCGCACCGCCGCCGCCAGCCGCCGGGACCGCGCTTCCCGCCGATACGCACGCGCCCAGCAGCCCCAGCGCGGCGAGCGTCAGTGCCCTGCCACAAATCCGCGGGAACGAGCTTCCCATGTCGATCCGCATCGGCCTGGTGCAAGGCTGCCGCGCCACCATCGTTACTACGTCAGCCATGTACCGACCCTCACCCGCTTCTGACTCTCGCGCGCACTGCCGCTCATTCCCCGCCGCCCGCGGCGTGGATAGCATGCTGCAGCGGTGCGTAACCGGCATAGAAAGTGCTCTTCGCGCGAAACAGCTGCAACTGCCGCAGCGCCTCGCCCCGGTCCGGCAACTTCGAATACCAACCGATCGCGTAATTTGCGGCTGTCTCGAGGCCGCGGACGGCCTCGGGGTCTTTTGGGTGGAGCTGGTAGGCTTCGGCGAAGTATTCGGCCGCATCGGCGCTGGCGGTGATGTCGCCGCTGCTGCGCAGATACGCGAGAGAAGCATCGCCCTCGCGGATCCTGTCGTGGAACTGGTGTTGTACGACGAGCGGCAGGCTGACGAGCGGCACGGCCGGCAAGGACTGCAGATGACTGCGGTATGCCAGACCCGCCGCGGCGAGGAGCAGCGCGGCCACAGCCGCGAGCAGCGCCTTTTGAATGGCCGGAACGCCATTGAAGCGGCGCAAAAAGATGCTCGCGTTCTGCGGCCGTTGCGCGGGATCAAAGGCCAGGGCGCTTTCGATCGCCCGGACTTCCCGACGCTTCAGACCCCTGAGCGGCGGACGCTCGATTCCCTCCTTCTGCGCCTCGAGCGCCGATTTGCGGCGGAAGGGGTGCGTCCCGCTCAGCAGCTCGAAAGCAACGATTCCAAGGGCGAAGACATCCTCCGCGGTGCTGGCCGGCTGGCCCGCGAGCACTTCGGGCGCGGCATAGCCCGGCGTGTATCCCTGGAAGCCGGCATCATCGGGGTCATCGGGCGCCGTCTCGGGTCCGCCAGGCTGGCTGGCAACCGCGGTGGCCGCACGCGCGATTCCGAAGTCCAGGATCTTCGGCGTGCCCCCGGCCACGAGGAATACGTTCGCCGGCTTGAAGTCGCAGTGCACGATTCCCTTGCGGTGGGCATAAGCCAGGCCATCGGCCATCCCGCGGATGATCGGCAGGGCCTGCTTCCTCGCCATCCCCCCCGACCCCAGCTCCCCGATCACACGATCGAGGGGCCGCCCCTCCAGCAACTCCATGACGATGAACGCCCGCCCCGAGACATCGTCGCGATCGAACGTGTGTACCGTGACGATGTTAGGATGCGCGAGCTTCTGGGCGCGGGCGGCCTCCCGATGCATGGCGACGAAGGCATCGGATTGGCCCTCGAAATCGGAGTTGAGCACCTTGATGGCCACGAATGGATTGCGATCGCGGGCCTCTTCGCCCAGAAGATCCTTTGCGCGCCAGACCTGTCCGATCGCACCCTGGCCGATCATGCGATCGAGCAGATAGCGGCCGCGCAGCCCATAGCCCTCGCCGAAAAGCGGCGTAGCGGGTCCGCGCGTCGCGCGCACGCGTGTCGCGTCGTCCGAAATTTCCGCGGGCGCCGGACCAACACGCACCCTGGTGTCGTCTTGCACCCGCGCGAGGGTAACGTCGGCGTGCGGGGATATCCCGCCCGCATCGGGACGGTCGGTGATCATCTGCCGGCCCGATACCGCCGTTGCGTACACCCGACGGAAGCGATCGCCGAAAGTGATCGTGCCCGCGGGGCGCGCAGACTCGAGCTCGCCCAGACCATCCACGGCTCGAGCGAACCCGGGATCAGCTTGGCGCGCGGCACTTCGCCTCCTCAAGCGGCAAAACTGGATGGTAAGTACCTGAAACGCCCGCAAGACACAAGGGTGGAGACCTCCTGCACATCAGGGAAGACTCCTGCGGGGCGTACCGGCCCTCGAGCTGGCGATCAACCGGGCAGGTTGCTGTCGAGGGCTTTGGCGAAGGCTCGGCCGCACGATACTTCTTGGCACACTCCCGCACCCGCGCTATTCTGAACAAAACGAAAAGCAGAACTGACATTTTCTGCATCAGAGGCGCGGCGCCTGTTAGGAAATCCCTTTAGGACACCGCCGCCCCGGGGAGGTCTGAGATCGTGGTGCCAAATACCCGACCAACCGTGGGTCGCGCGCGGACCTGCTCACTGCTCGGTTGCTCAGTCCTTGCGGGGTCCATGCTCTGGCACGTCGCCGCGTACGCGCAAACTCCACCGCCGGGCAGTCTCACGCAGCTCGTCACCTCCGCGCCCGCAGGCACTTTCGATCAACTCGAGGAGCTGTCCGCCTTCGCCAATCAGGCCTCCTACAACTTCCTCACCGGGAATCCGCGGGGGGCGACCTACTGCGATCCCGGTCAATCCACGCCCTCCGCGACCTGTCAGGGCGGCGTCTTCCTCGCCTTCAGCAATCTTCGCACGCTCATCCAGTCGGCCAATGAGCTCCTCGATAACGGCCAACCGACGCAATACAGTCTGCACACCGACGACCTCGGTCTGGGCTTCGCACTGCAATGGACGGCGGGAGAGGAGGCCGCGGCCCCCGGATCGGTGGCGACGCAGTTTGCCAATGGACAGCTCTCCAGCGTGGCGAGCCGGATCACCGCGCTGCGCTTCGGCGCCAGCGGCTTCTCCCTGGGCGCCATGAACACCGGCCAGCAGGGCGCTCCGATGTACGCCGACGACAGCCCGCGCGCATTGGGCGGCGGCGCGAGTGCGGACGGCGGGGACATCGGCATTGCCTCGCGGTGGGGAGGATTCCTCAACGGGTCGTTCGGCTGGGGGAAGCGGGATCCTTCAATACTCGAGGATGCCTTCGCGTTCGACAGCAAGGACGCGACAGCCGGCGTCGATTACCGGCTCACACGCACGTTCGTGATCGGGATCAGCGCGGGGTATACCGCGCAGAGGATCGACTTCAATTCTGCCCTCAGCGTCGCCGGCGGCGGCGTGCGCTCCACCGGATACAGCAGCGTCATCTACGCTCTTTGGGACTGGAACGGGCCTTACCTGAGCGGCTCCGTGGGCTGGCAGAGACTCGATTACCAGACGACGAGGCTCATCACCTATCCGTCATTCAACATAGCCGTTCCGTCCGTCAACGCGACCGCGTATGGCTCTCCGCGCAGTAACGCTCTCCTCGGCACCCTCACGTTTGGCTGGTCGTTTACGCCACGCGCCTGGACGCTCGAGCCGTACGTAACCGCCGACTATCGCGATATAACCATTGCGGCGTTCCACGAGACGAGCCTGATCAATGCCGGCCCGGACGCGGGCCAGCCCGCCGGATTCGACCTGGCGTACGCTTCTCAAAGCATCAGGCTTCTCGACGCCGCGGTAGGCGCGCGCATCCAGTACGCGTTCAAGCCGTCTTTCGGCGTGATCGTCCCCTACGTCAGGGGCGAATATCACCGCACCTTCGACAGCAATCCGTACACGGTGGTCTCCACGTATGCGGCGATAGCCGGTAGCGGGGCCGATTTCGCCTTGCCGAGCGATGCGCCCCAGCGCCACTACTATGTGGCAGCCGGAGGCTTCTCCCTCGTGCTGCCGCACGGGATTCAAGCCTTCGCGCAGTTCGAGGAGGTTGCCGGCATGCAGTACGTAAGCGATCGACAGATCACCGGCGGCATCCGCGCGGAGTTCTGATCCGCCGGGCGCCGCTCCTAGAGCAAACAAAGACAGAACGCGGGACGACGGGAGAACAGCCGTGAAACTCCGATTGTCATGCTGGCTTCTGGCAAACTGCCTGGCGCTCGCCGCCTGCAATCTGAGCGACGTAGGCAAGTCACATGCGCCGCCGCCTGTCGCGGTAGCCGCCGCGGTGGGCCAGCCGTACACTGTCGATGGCAGTGGAGTATTGCATACCAGCGTGCGGGCCGGAGCCGACGTCGTCCTCACGGGCGTCGACAGTTACAGCGGCAACGACCAGAACGGCGCTCCAATCATCAGCTTCGCCTGGCAACAGCAGGTCGCATCAGGATCCCCTGCCGTGGATCTGGTCAATAGAACCAACAACACGATATCGTTCACGGCGCCGGAAGTCACACAGGCGACGACGCTCACGTTTCAACTTACGGTGAAAGACGCCACGGGAGCCTCGGCTACGGCGCAGGCGCAGGTGGCGGTCCAACCGGTCCGCGATCCCGATCGCTTCCTGAGCTTCCTCAGCGCGCCGGATCACGTCACCGTCACGGCTACGACCAGCTCGGCCGTAAGTGCCAACGCGGACGTCCCATACAACACCCCGATACCGTACGTAATCACTGTCACTAAACTGGTCACGTACACTGACACGGGTGGTTCGGTACACACGCAGGTGCCGGTGGGTCAGCCTGTCGCCTATCACGGCTCCTGGTCTGCGGCTCTCGGTACCGGAAGCGGCTGCACGGACGCCCGCGACCCACAGATCTCGGTCCCCATCCCGCGCCTGAACCTGGACGATCCCCTGAATGACGGGTCGGGTCATAGGCTGTCGGACGTCATGCAGACTTCTGACATCGATCTGGATCCCGCGAACAATCAGATTCCAGCGGCCACCGTCTATGCGCAGGTCCAGATTGCCCTCGATCCGTCGGCGCCGGCTCCCGCCGGCGTGACGCCCGAATCCCTGCCCCAGGGTGTAACACCGCTCGTTTGCGTGGGAAGCGCCGGAAGCGTTGGAGCGGTGCTGAGCACGAATGACCCGGGCGGCATAAGCGCGCCCGTCACAAGCGCCACATTCGGCAGCGACGAGGCACTGGCCAAGATCGCGCCGCTCGGTCTCTATGACAGCAGCGCCTCGGCCCACGCTTACTACCATACCATCGACCCCACCAATGCGAAGACGACTCTCGCCAGCTGGTTGCAAGCCAATGGATTCGACCAGAGCGCCCCGAACTGGGGCGCCGATACCCATGCCGTATACACCAACAATTTCGACCTCGGGCTCGGCAGAGACATGTACCTCAAGGTGGGCGCCTGTGACTCCGGATACAGCGCTTCGCCGCTGAGCCAATTTGCGGCGCAGACTCCCCTGAGCCCCGCGTCGGCGACGCAACTGCAGCAACTCGCGGGTCGCTGCGACGTCGCTGCGGTAGTGGTCAACTACGTCGGACTGCAGGCCGCCGCCCAGCACCTCAATGCCATCGCCGCGGTCGCAATGGAATATAGCGCCGCGCCCGGGACGGGCTCCCGTTTCGTCAAGTTCTACGTGTATGCACCGGATACCCGTACCGGCGCCATGGAGCGCGTGACGAGCGCGGACCTCGACCATCGGGGACAGAAATACGTGCCGCAGGCGTGCGTCGTCTGCCATGGTGGCACCCCGGGCACGGTCAACACGGACTCGAGCGGAAACAGCAGCTATTCCTCGGGAGGAGATGTCAACGCCGGCTTTCTCCCCTGGGACCTCGATTCGCTTCTTTACTCCGACACCGATCCCGGCTTCTCGCAGAAGGCGGAAGACGCCGCTCTCAAGAGTCAGTACACCCGCGCTGCGCAGCAGGCTTCCCTGAAACTTCTGAACGTCGGCGCTTATCTGACGATGGCGGATCCGGCGCGCTTCGGGCTCGAGCGCGAGCTCCTCGAGGGGTGGTATGGGGGTGCGGGTCTGCCCGGAGCCTACAGCGGCACGTTCGTCCCGCCCGGATGGCAGTCCGGCGGGCCGGACGGCAACCCCACTGACTCCGCCTCCATCTACAGCAATGTCTTCGCCCGTTACTGCCGGATGTGCCACGTAGCGCAGGCGCCCCTGGCCGGTATTTCTTTGCTTCCGGCCTCCGCCGGCGGGACGAACGGCAGCGGGACGGCTTCCTGCGCGCAGGCCACGACCGATGCCGGCATCGGGTCGGCCGATCAGTATCCCATGGGCTGCTATTGGGAGTTTGCGAATGCACCGCAGCTCGCGCAGGTGACGGGCGACGGCGAGATGCCGTTGGCCAGACGGACCGCCGACCGGATGTGGAGCCAGCCAGACGGGTCCACGACAGCCGGCGCGATGTTACAGGCTCATTTTGCCGCGCAGACGCCGAGCGTCAGTATTTCGACACCTGGAACTCCGGTGGCGACGATTGCACCACCGGCTGCCGCGGCCAATCCCTGCGGGGTAACGAGCGTCGGCGGCATTCCGTCCGTGGATATCGGAGACCTGGTGCGGCTGGACGCGAGCGCGAGCTGGTTCCCGGATGTCATCTCCTGGAGCGTCAACGCATGCACCGGCACACCGGGCGCGCCGGGACAGTGCAGCACTCCCGTGCCGGTCTCCGGCCCGAGCAGCCTCACCGCGGGCTTCGTACCCGGCAATACCGGCACATATCAGGTCTCGGTGGCGCTCGATGGCGGCCAGGGTTCCGCGAGCGCCTCCTATTATGTTCCCGTGCCCGTATGTCAGGCGACGTTCGGCCCGACTTCGAGCATCCCGTTGACCGTTGGTGTTCCCGCGCTCTATTCCCTCAGCCCGACGCTCATCGCAAATTACGGCAACGGGGGTCAGGCCAACAGCTCCGTGCTTCTACAGCCAGCGGATCCGACCCTGCTGCAGGTCACTCCAGCCACTTGCGCGCAGTCCCCGGGGTGTCCGGTCAACAGCGTTCCAGGAGGAAAGGTCAGCCTCACCTGGATCGGGTCGTCTGCCGGGCAGACCAACCTGACCGTTGCCGTCGGAAGCATTGCGAGCGGCGCCTCCGCCGCTTCGGAAACTCTACCGGTGACCGGACAGGCGGCCATTCAGGCGCCGGCGGAATTCGCGATCGCGCAGCCCGTTGTACGCTCCAACAGCGGCCAGGCCAACTTCACGCTGCTCAGCGACATCGAAAACGCCGCGGCCTCCACGTTCCCCAATTGTCAGACCGTTCAGGTTCAGAACGTGCAATACCTCGGGTCACGAAGTCCCGTTGCGGCGTCTTACAATCAAGCGACGCAGACCCTGACGTACAGCCCGCAGCCCGGCTTCGCCACCTATGGGTCGGACGGGACGAAGCAGGCGTTGTGCGGGCTCAACGACGGCGCATGTGAGCAGGAGCGGTTCTCCTATGACCTGATCTGCACCCTGTCCAACGGGCCAACACAGACGGCGTCCGGCCATTTCGACATTCCGGTTCTGGCGGAAGTCCCCCTATCCGCCGCGGAAAACGATTGGTTGTCGGGGACGGCTCCCGGCGGAGCGTGCGACTCCTGCCACAACGGCACGACTGCTCCGGATTTCGGTCATCAGCTCGATTCCCTGAAGACCGGCAGCCTCAGCCTTCTGCCTTCCACGCCATACGTGAACCTCGGCGCCGTGGACAGCAGTGGGCTGCTGTGCTGGCCCGAGGAAACCTGCACGGCGGGATCGACAACCCACACCGGCGGTTTGGTCAATTCCAATGCCCTTGCCGCGGTCCGGACATGGATCCTGGACGGCGCGAATCCATTCTAGGGCGGCGAACGGTCGTCCTGAGTGGGGTGCGGAGGGGTTTGCGACGTTGCGCGACAGTTTCGCGGGTCAGGCAAGACCGCCGACTCCGAGGACCCGCTTGAGCCTACGTTCCGACCGGCGATTGATCCGGGCTATCGGCGGCGTATCCCACGAGGTTGTGTTCATAGCCAGCGACCAACGCGTACTCTGCGTGCGCATCGCTCGAGGTTACAACACCACGAGATTCTTTGCTGTCGCCTTCCGAATGGCTGAAAGCGCTATCGCGCCGTCGAACGTCACGAGTCTACCGTCGTGCTCCACGGCGAGTCCGAGAAGGTACACGTCGGTAATCTGTTTAGGCCCGTGAATTCGCGTTGCGTCGAAGATGCCCGGATCGATGAGACTCGGCTCGTCCGCCCAGAATTGGTGTATCGGCTGGGCGCACGCCTCGGCGAGACGCTTGATGAGAGCTTGAACTGGTAAAGGATTGGGATATGACGGGTTGGACATGACACGGACACAACCATTCTGGGTGATCGGGCACGAGGCCCAGCCCTCCCTCGCGTGCGCAGCGAACCAGGTCATCGCGGTCTCGTGCGATATATGATCCTGGTCAAACAGCGCGACCAGCACATTAACGTCGAGTAGTGCTCGCACAGCTCCCTTTCCCCGCTTCACCGGCAAACACTTTTGGCAACGCCGATGGCAGCCTCGGCGAAACCGCTAATAAGCGTCGTCCTCGCCGAGCTTGTCGATCAGCTCATTGGTAACGAGGCCCCCGCGCGAGGCGAAGGGTCGAAGCCCGTAAGTCGCTTTTGGCTCCTTCACGACGCCACCCTCGCGCGGAGCGGTAAGAGCTTGCCGTGCCAGCTCGGAGAGCATCTGCCCAACCGTCTTTCGTTCGTGCCGAGCCCGTTCTTTGGCGGCTCGGAGTACGTCATCGGCAATGTCCAGCGTGGTGCGCATGCATCAGATGATAACGCTTCACGCATCAGAAATCACCTTGGCAGCTCTCCCACGCAGCGCGACCCCGCTGTGGAATCCCGAACCTTCAGGTGCGTATTCCACAACGCTCAATCCCGTGGGATACGATGCGGAGTCGCCGCCGCTGCGGCGACGTCCGGCCCGGTAAACGGCGAGGCTACGGAATTCCTGCGTCCCGGCAGGTCAAAGGCCCGTCAAAGGAAAACCCATCGGCGCGAGAATGGTGTCGCCTCGCTCGGTAAGGCTGCCCGTCGATGTGCTCCTAGTGTGCTTGGACCGCCTCGCGGTTTTCCTCGCGCCGTTTCGGGCGTTGGGCGGCGGCCAGCTCCTGATGCGCTGCGCAGCACTGCCCACGCGGCGTCTCCGACGTCCGACTCCCCCATGGCTACAGGCAATGCGATCCGCTACGGGACTGCGGGCCGGCGGTCGAGGCTTGGTGGCACCCGGCAGATTCAGCCGTCCTCGTCCGCCCGCACGCAGCAACAGTGCTCGATGTTGATACTTTCCGTGATGGATAGCTGACGACGGGTACACCGCTTGAAAGTCGCTGCGGGGACGGTGACCACGTCGTCTGCTTGCATTCAGAAGGTAACTCGATTTCAACGCGCTTCAATCGAGCAAGACGAGGTCCTAATGCACTGCTGCTGACCATAGCCAATATCGACGACGGCCTATTGGGAATGGTGATGGCTGCGACGGGGACGCCTGTCAGACTCTCCGTGGGAATCCAGGCAACCACACAACTAGGCCCGGCCCAATCGTCGTATTCCATCACACAACAAATACCAACAGGCAATTCCGTGTTTACATCGGTTCCAGGCCAATACGTGGGTCCTGGACAGGCAACTGCAACTGTTGTAAATCGTGGAGGATATACGACGGCCGTTACCCTTCAGGCGGCATCAACGGCAGCACAAACCTGCCCGAACACTGGAAAATAATGGTAGAGAATATGAAGTTCCTTATTACCTTCCTTCTGAGCGGACTGGTTCTTTTCGGAGCGGAAGGCTGTTCGGCGGCTACCGGTCCACCTGTGTCAGAGGCAGGTTATACACCTGTTGCACTCTGTTCTGCTCATGCGACATTCCAAGCAAGCAACGCTCAGCGCATTCGGGACGAACTCAGCCAACGACGACCGGTTGGCGCACAAGGACTAAAGCAGATAGCCAAGGCTTTAAGCGATGCAACTCCATGCATTGCGAAACTCGCGCCACCCAACGCTGAAATGGTAGGGACCCTGTACGTGCTACTCGGAAACCAATTTCTCTCCCAAAAAGACTATCCAGCTGCAAGTGAATCGTTCGAAGCGGCAGACGGCTATTATTCCCGATTCCAATTTCCCAGTCTGATGTGGCTGGAAGCGCTCCGCGGCGAGGCGCGCGCTCAGTTTCGTTTGGGGAACCTCCGATCTGCAGATGGAACGACATCTAGGCAGACAGATTTAGCTAGACTTTGGGTCAATAGAAACGGATTTGTTCGCGATGCGCTTGTTGAC
>Ga0134126_10004649_pt1 | contig 17192 bp, 12 predicted proteins | sample KB31752_FD_96881 | JGI IMG/M metagenome (GOLD analysis project Ga0134126, IMG submission 96881) | Terrestrial soil microbial communities with excess Nitrogen fertilizer from Kellogg Biological Station, Michigan, USA - KB3-175-2 | ecosystem: Environmental > Terrestrial > Soil > Unclassified ...
AATTCCCAGGAGTGCAAACATCATGGCTAATCTAGATAAGCTGGTCGACGATCTCTCGGCGCTCACCGTCATCGAGGCGGCGGAGCTGTCGAAGAAACTCGAGGAGAAGTGGGGCGTGTCGGCGGCGGCGCCCGTGGCGGTCGCCGCTGTGGGCGCGGCAGCGGCGGGCGGCGCGCCGGCCGCGGCGGCCGAGAAGACGGAATTCACCGTCGTCCTGGCCAGCTCTGGTGACAAGAAGATCAATGTCATCAAGGAGGTGCGCGCGATCACCGGCCTCGGCCTCAAGGAGGCCAAGGACCTGGTCGAAGGCGCGCCGAAGCCGGTCAAGGAAGGCGTGAACAAGGACGAAGCGGCGAAGCTCAAGAAGCAGCTCGAAGAGGCGGGTGCGACTGTCGAGGTCAAGTAAGCTGTCGAAGGTTGGGTTGCCGGGCGTGCGGGTCTCAGGACCCGCGCAGCACCCGGCTGCCGCCTGCACGAACCGGGGGCGCGCGGCGAGCGCGCCGACCGGGTTTTGGCGTTGCCGGCGGATCTTTGGTCTGTCGATTTCGGTTTCATCGCGCGCGGCCGTCGCGGCGCCGCGCTCCGGTTCGGAGGTGAGGATCATCCATGGCTAAGTCGTTCACGGGCCGCAAGCGCATCCGCAAGAGCTTCGGGCGCATTCCCGAGGTGGCGCCGATGCCGAACCTCATCGAGGTGCAGAAGAGCTCGTACGACCACTTCCTGCAGATGGAAGTGTTGCCGGAGCAGCGTCAGAGCGTCGGGCTGCAGGAAGTCTTCAAGTCGGTGTTCCCCATCCGCGACTTCTCGGACCGGGCGCGGCTCGAATTCGTCCGCTACGAGCTCGAGCAGCCGAAATATGACGTGGAAGAGTGCCAGCAGCGCGGCATCACCTTCGCGGCGCCGCTCAAGGTGACCCTCCGCCTCGTCGTCTGGGACGTCGACGAGGATACCGGCTCCCGCTCCATCCGCGATATCAAGGAGCAGGACGTCTACATGGGCGACATGCCGCTCATGACCAAGAACGGTACCTTCATCATCAACGGCACCGAGCGCGTCATCGTCTCGCAGATGCACCGCTCGCCGGGCGTGTTCTTCGACCACGACAAGGGCAAGACGCACAGCTCCGGCAAGTATCTCTTCGCCGCGCGCGTCATCCCCTATCGCGGCTCCTGGCTCGATTTCGAGTTCGACGCCAAGGACCACCTCTATGTGCGCATCGACCGGCGCCGCAAGCTGCCGGTGACGACGCTGCTCTTCGCGCTCGACGGCGCCGGTACCGAGAAGCTGCGCGCCGAGCGCGCCGGCGAGGGCAAGGCGCTGCAGCCGACCGAGGCGCAGGGCATGTCGAAGGAGGAGATCCTCGGCTACTTCTACAACACGACCGTCTTTACCCACGGCAAGAAGGGCTGGAAGGCGCCGTTCGATTCAAGCCGCTTCCGCGGCGTCAAGCTCGCGCACGACCTGGTCGACGCCAAGACGGGCAAGGTCAAGGCCGAGGCCGGCGAGAAGATCACGCCGCGCCAGGCGCGCAAGCTCGCCGAGGAGGGGCTCGAGGAGATCGTCGTCACCAAGGACGATCTGATCGGCCGCTATCTCGCCGTCGATATCGTCAACGAGCAGACCGGCGAGATCTATGCCGAGGCCGGCGACGAGATCACCGAGGCGCTCATCGGCCAGGTCGAAGGCGGCAACATCGCCGAGCTGCCGGTGCTGTCGATCGACCATGTCTCGATCGGCCCCTACATCCGCAACACGCTGCTCATCGACAAGAACGCGACGCGCGAGGACGCGCTCATCGACATCTATCGCGTCATGCGGCCCGGCGAGCCGCCGACCCTGGAGACGGCGGAAGCGCTGTTCAAGAGCCTGTTCTTCGACGGCGAGCGCTATGACCTCTCGGCAGTGGGCCGGGTCAAGATGAACTCGCGCCTCGGCCTGCAGACCGCCGACACCGTGCGCGTGCTGCGCAAGGAGGACATCCTTGCCATCCTCAAGGTACTGGTCGAGCTCAAGGACGGGCGCGGCGAGATCGACGACATCGACCATCTCGGCAATCGCCGCGTGCGCTCGGTGGGCGAGCTCATGGAGAACCAGTACCGCGTGGGCCTGCTGCGCATGGAGCGCGCGATCCGCGAGCGCATGAGCTCGGTCGAGATCGATACCGTGATGCCGCACGATCTCATCAACGCCAAGCCGGCGGCGGCGGCGGTGCGCGAGTTCTTCGGCTCTTCGCAGCTCTCGCAGTTCATGGACCAGACCAACCCGCTCTCCGAGATCACGCACAAGCGGCGGCTCTCGGCTCTGGGTCCGGGCGGCCTCACCCGCGAGCGCGCCGGCTTCGAGGTGCGCGACGTGCACCCGACGCATTACGGCCGCATCTGCCCGATCGAGACGCCGGAAGGTCCGAACATCGGCCTCATCAACAGCCTCGCGACCTATGCGCGCGTCAACCAGTACGGCTTCATCGAGAGCCCGTATCGGCGCGTCGCCGACGGGAAGGTGACGGACGAGGTGGCCTATCTCTCCGCGATGGAGGAGGGCCGCTACGCCATCGCCCAGGCCAATGTCGAGGTCGACGCCGAGGGCCGGGTCAAGGCGGACCTCACCAACTGCCGCAAGGCGGGCGACTTCGTCATGGCGCGTCCGCAGGACATCGATTTCATCGACGTCTCGCCGAAGCAGCTCGTCTCGGTGGCGGCGGCGCTCATTCCCTTCCTCGAGAATGACGACGCCAACCGCGCACTGATGGGCTCCAACATGCAGCGCCAGGCGGTGCCGCTGATCCGGGCCGAGGCGCCGCTCGTCGGCACCGGCATGGAGGAGACCGTGGCGCGCGACAGCGGCGTCACCATCATCGCGCGGCGCTCCGGCATCGTCGACCAGGTCGACGGCATGCGCATCGTCGTGCGAGCCACCGAGGAGACCTCGGCGGCGGCGCCCGGCGTCGACATCTATAACCTGCTGAAGTTCCAGCGTTCGAACCAGAACACCTGCATCACGCAGCGGCCGCTGGTGAAGGTCGGCGACCTGGTCAGCGCCGGCGACATCATCGGCGACGGGCCATCGACCCAGCTCGGCGAGCTGGCGCTCGGCCGCAACGTGCTTTGCGCCTTCATGCCGTGGAACGGCTATAACTTCGAGGATTCGATCCTCATCTCCGAGCGCATCGTCTCCGACGACGTCTTCACCTCGATCCACATCGAGGAATTCGAGGTGATGGCCCGCGACACCAAGCTCGGCCAGGAAGAGATCACCCGCGACATCCCGAATGTCGGCGAAGAAGCGCTCAAGAACCTCGACGAAGCCGGCATCGTCTATATCGGCGCCGAGGTGAAGCCGGGCGACATCCTCGTCGGCAAAGTGACGCCGAAGGGTGAATCGCCGATGACGCCGGAGGAGAAGCTGCTGCGCGCCATCTTCGGCGAGAAGGCGTCGGACGTGCGCGACACCAGCCTGCGCCTGCCGCCGGGCGTCTCCGGCACCATCGTCGAGGTGCGCGTCTTCTCGCGGCGCGGCGTCGACAAGGACGAGCGCGCGCTCGCCATCGAGCGGGCCGAGATCGAGCGTCTCGCCAAGGACCGGGACGACGAGCGCGCCATCCTCGAGCGCAGCTTCCATGCGCGGCTCAAGGAGCTGCTCATGGGCCAGGAGATCGCCAGCGGCCCGAAGGGGCTGAAGGCGGGCGGCAAGATCACCGAGGCGGTGCTCGCCGAGTACACGCCCGGCCAGTGGCGCCAGATCGCCATCCGCAACGACAAGCGGATGGCCGACATCGAAGCGCTGAAAAAGCTGATGGACGATTCGATCGATCGCCTCAATCAGCGCTTCGAGAGCAAGGTCGAGAAGCTGCAGCGCGGCGACGAGCTGCCGCCCGGCGTGATGAAGATGGTCAAGGTCTTCGTCGCGGTGAAGCGCAAGCTGCAGCCTGGCGACAAGATGGCGGGCCGCCACGGCAACAAGGGCGTGATCTCCAAGATCATGCCGGTCGAGGACATGCCTTATCTCGAAGACGGCACCCCGGTCGACATCGTGCTCAACCCGCTCGGCGTGCCGAGCCGGATGAATGTCGGCCAGATCCTCGAGACGCATCTCGGCTGGGCGTCGGCCGGCCTCGGCCGCCAGATCGGCGACATGCTCGACAAGGTCCGGCGCAACGCCGGCAAGGCCGCGGATCTGCGCAAATTCCTCAACGGCATCTATACAAATCGAGGCGACCAGAACGACATCAAGGATCTCGACGACAAGCAGCTCGTCGAGCTCGCCGAGAATCTGCGCCCCGGCGTGCCGGTGTCGACCCCGGTCTTCGACGGCGCGCGCGAGGAGGACATCGTCGCCATGCTGAACGAGGCGGGGCTCGACAGCTCCGGCCAGGTGACGCTGGTCGACGGCCGCACCGGCGAAGCGTTCGATCGCAAGGTGACGGTGGGCTACATCTACATGCTGAAGCTCCATCACCTGGTCGACGACAAGATCCACGCGCGCTCGATCGGCCCCTACAGCCTCGTCACCCAGCAGCCGCTGGGCGGCAAGGCGCAGTTCGGCGGTCAGCGCTTCGGTGAGATGGAGGTGTGGGCGCTCGAAGCCTATGGCGCCGCCTACACGCTGCAGGAGATGCTCACCGTCAAGTCGGACGACGTCTCGGGCCGTACCAAGGTCTACGAGGCGATTGTCCGCGGCGACGACAACTTCGAGGCGGGCATTCCGGAATCCTTCAACGTCTTGGTGAAGGAGCTCCGCTCGCTCGGCCTCAACGTCGAGCTCGAGCAGCGCAGCTATTGATTGCGACGGCGGGAGAGCGCCCGGCGCTTCCCGCCGCCTTAACGGGTTACCGAGAGAGGGATCGTTCATGAACGAGTTGATGAACATCTTCGGGCAGGTCACGGGGCCGCAAAGCTTCGACCAGATCAAGATCTCGATTGCCAGCCCCGAGCGGATCCGCTCGTGGTCCTACGGCGAGATCAAGAAGCCCGAGACGATCAACTACCGCACCTTCAAGCCGGAGCGCGACGGGCTGTTCTGCGCCCGCATCTTCGGCCCGATCAAGGACTACGAGTGCTTGTGCGGCAAGTACAAGCGCATGAAGTACCGCGGCATCATCTGCGAGAAGTGCGGCGTCGAGGTCACGCTCTCCAAGGTGCGCCGCGACCGCATGGGCCATATCGAGCTCGCCTCGCCGGTAGCGCATATCTGGTTCCTGAAGTCGCTGCCGAGCCGCATCGGCCTGCTGCTCGACATGACGCTAAAGGATCTCGAGAAGATCCTCTACTTCGAGAGCTATGTGGTGATCGAGCCGGGCCTCACGCCGCTCAAGCTGCACCAGCTCCTCAACGAGGAGGAGTTCATCGCGGCGCAGGAAGAGTTCGGCGAGGAGGCTTTCACCGCGGCGATCGGCGCCGAGGCGCTGCAGCGCATGCTGTCGGCGATCGTCCTCGACGGCGAGAGCGGGGAGCGCGAGCGCATCCGCCAGGATCTGCGCGACACCAACTCCGAGGCGAAGCGCAAGAAGCTCGTCAAGCGGCTGAAGCTCGTCGAGGCGTTCATCGCGTCGAACAGCCGGCCCGAATGGATGATCCTAGAGGTCATTCCGGTGATCCCGCCCGAGCTGCGCCCGCTGGTGCCGCTCGACGGCGGCCGCTTTGCCACCTCCGACCTCAACGACCTCTATCGCCGCGTCATCAACCGCAACAACCGGCTGAAGCGGCTGATCGAGCTGCGCGCGCCCGACATCATCGTGCGCAACGAAAAGCGCATGCTGCAGGAGGCGGTCGACGCGCTCTTCGACAACGGCCGTCGCGGCCGCATCATCACCGGCGCGAACAAGCGGCCGCTGAAGTCGCTCTCCGACATGCTGAAGGGCAAGCAGGGCCGCTTCCGGCAGAACCTGCTCGGCAAGCGCGTCGACTACTCCGGCCGCTCGGTCATCGTCGTCGGGCCCGAGCTCAAGCTGCATCAGTGCGGCCTGCCGAAGAAGATGGCGCTCGAGCTCTTCAAGCCGTTCATCTACTCGAAGCTCGAGCTCTATGGCATGGCGAGCACCATCAAGGCCGCCAAGCGCATGGTCGAGAAAGAGCGGCCCGAGGTCTGGGACATCCTCGAGGAGGTCATCCGCGAGCACCCGGTGCTGCTGAACCGCGCGCCGACGCTGCATCGCCTCGGCATCCAGGCCTTCGAGCCGACCCTGATCGAAGGCAAGGCGATCCAGCTGCATCCGCTGGTCTGCACCGCCTTCAACGCCGATTTCGACGGCGACCAGATGGCGGTGCACGTGCCGCTCTCGCTCGAGGCGCAGCTCGAGGCGCGCGTGCTGATGATGTCGACCAACAACATCCTCTCGCCCGCCAACGGCAAGCCGATCATCGTGCCGTCGCAGGACATCATCCTGGGGCTCTACTACATCACGATCGAGCGCCCCGACTGGCTCGGACCCGAGGTCCACGTCAAGGATGCGAAGGAGCTCAAGGCCGCCATCGAGGCGCACCAGGTGCTGGCCTATGACGGTGCCGACGGCGCCGAGCCGGTGAAATCGGGCCGCGTCTCCAATCTCGACCAGCTCATCAAGAAGCCGGGCGTCCGCTTCCACCGGATTCCCTACTTCGACAATGTCGGCGAGATCGAGCGCGCACTCGAAGCGAAGGCGGTGGGCCTCCACGCCCGCATCCGGTCCCGGCTCCGCACGCGCGACGCGTCCGGCCAGCCCATCGTCCGCACCATCGTGACGACCCCCGGCCGCATGATGCTGGCCGAGATCCTGCCCTACAATCCCAACATCAGCTTCGACCTGATCAACCGGTTGCTGACCAAGAAGGAGATCAGCAACGTCATCGACCAGGTCTACCGTCACTGCGGGCAGAAAGAGACGGTGATCTTCTGCGACCGGCTGATGGCGATCGGCTTCCAGCAGGCCTGCAAGGCCGGCATTTCCTTCGGCAAGGACGATCTCATCGTGCCGCATGCCAAGGAGAAGCTGGTCTCCACCGCCCAGGAGAAGGTGAAGGAGTACGAGCAGCAGTATCTCGACGGGCTCATTACCCAGGGCGAGAAGTACAACAAGGTGGTCGACGTCTGGTCGAGCTGCACCGAGAAGGTGGCCGAGGAGATGATGAAGGTCATCCGCTCGGCCAAGCCGGGCGAGCCGATCAATTCGGTCTGGATGATGGCAGACAGCGGCGCGCGCGGCTCGGCGGCGCAGATCAAGCAGCTCGCCGGCATGCGCGGCCTGATGGCCAAGCCGTCGGGCGAGATCATCGAGACGCCGATCATCTCAAACTTCAAGGAAGGCCTCACCGTGCTCGAGTACTTCAACTCGACGCATGGCGCGCGCAAGGGCCTCGCCGATACGGCGCTCAAGACGGCCAACTCCGGCTATCTCACCCGCCGTCTCGTCGACGTGGCGCAGGACGCGATCATCACCGAGGAGGATTGCGGCACGCAGCGCGGCCTCACCATGCGCGCCGTCGTCGATGGCGGCGAGGTGATTTCGCCGCTCTCGGACCGCATTCTGGGCCGCACCGCGGCCGTCGACGTGATCGATCCGCTGAACGGCGAGCTCATCGTCACCGGCGGCGGGCTCATCGACGAGGAGGTGGTCGAGCGCATCGACCGCTCCGGCATCGACAGCGTTCTCATCCGCTCGGTGCTGACCTGCGAGACCCGCGTCGGGCTTTGCGGCAAGTGCTACGGCCGCGATCTCGCGCGCGGCACGGTCGTCAATATCGGCGAAGCGGTGGGCGTCATCGCCGCGCAGTCGATCGGCGAGCCCGGCACGCAGCTAACCATGCGCACCTTCCATATCGGCGGTGCGGTGCAGCGCGGCGCCGAGCAGTCCTCGATCGAGGCTGCATTCGACAGCAAGGTGCGGATCAAAAACCGCAACGTGGTCATGAACTCCGTGGGCATACCGGTGGTGATGGGCCGCAACACCGAGCTGGCGCTGCTCGACGAGGCGGGCCGCGAGAAGGCACGCCACCGCGTGCCCTACGGCGCCAAGCTGCTTGCCGACGAAGGCGCGACGGTGGTCAAGGGGCAGAAGCTCGCGGAGTGGGATCCCTACACCATTCCGATCATCACCGAGAAGAACGGCATTGCGCACTACGTCGACCTCACCGAGGGCGTCTCCATGCGCGAGGTCGTCGACGAGGCCACCGGCATCTCGTCCAAGGTGGTCATCGACTGGAAGCAGCAGCCGCGCGGCAACGACCTGAAGCCGCGCATCACGCTGCGCAGCCCGAACGGCGACGTGCTCACGCTCGCGAACGGACTTGAGGCGCGCTACTTCATGTCGGTCGACGCCATTCTCTCGGTCGAGAACGGCTCGGAGGTGAAGGCCGGCGACGTGCTGGCCCGCATCCCGCGCGAGAGCTCCAAGACGCGCGACATCACCGGCGGTCTGCCGCGCGTCGCCGAGCTGTTCGAAGCGCGCCGGCCGAAGGATTTCGCCATCATCAGCGAGATCGACGGCCGCGTCGAGTTCGGCAAGGACTACAAGACCAAGCGTCGGGTCCTTGTCGTGCCGAGCGAAGAGGGCGCCGAGCCGGTCGAGTACCTCATCCCCAAGGGCAAGCATATCAGCGTGCAGGAAGGGGACTTCGTGCAGAAGGGCGACCTGCTGATGGACGGCAACCCGGTGCCGCACGACATCCTGCGCGTGCAAGGCGTCGAGAAGCTCGCCGAGTATCTCATCAACGAGATCCAGGAGGTCTATCGCCTCCAGGGCGTGCGCATCAACGACAAGCACATCGAGGTGATCGTTCGCCAGATGCTGCAGAAGGTCGAGGTCGAGGATCCCGGCGAGACCACCTTCCTCGCCGGCGAGCAGATCGACCGGTCGGAGTTCGAGGCGGAGAACCTCAAGGTCGAGGCGGAGGGGCTGAAGCCCGCCGTCGCCCATCCGGTGCTGCAGGGCATTACCAAGGCGAGCCTGCAGACCAACTCCTTCATCTCGGCCGCGTCCTTCCAGGAGACCACCCGCGTCCTCACCGAGGCGGCGGTCTCCGGTCGGGTCGATGTGCTGTCCGGGCTCAAGGAGAACGTCATCGTCGGCCGGCTCATCCCGGCGGGCACCGGCAGCGTCATGGCGCGTTGGCGTCAGATCGCCGCCGAGCGCGACAAGGAACTGGCGGCCCAGCAGGGCGGCGAGGTGCCGGCGCTCGAGGAGCCCGGGCAGAAGATCGCCTGAGCTCGATCTCGATCCTTGCTACGAAGGGGGCCGGCTTGCCGGCCCCCTTCTCGTTGCGCGATCGAGGCCCTCGCCATCCCTCGAGGCCTTCGCCGCGATCTGACCGGGCTGGCTTCCCCGGATGGAGGCCAGGCTGGAGCTTTTCGTGGTGCTCCGCCGGGCCGCGAGGCAGGAGGTCGTTGGGGCGGCCGGGCTGCACGACCTGGGCCGACAGGAGCCCGAGGCGGGAATTTGGCTCAAGGAAACGGCGCCAGGGCGGCGCTGATCGGCTGGGCGGGCGAGGCTTGCGGCGCCGCGGCGGTGCTGTGGCCGGGGGTCGATATGAACCTCCGGAGCCGCCGGCTGGCCAAGCGCCTGGGCGGCGCGATCGTCGGGACGCGAGCCGCATCCCTGCCGGGCCGGCCGCGTCGGGCATGCGCTGACCGCGGCGGGGTGGCGGGATTTTCACTTTTCGGCGGGGTACTTGCCCTTGACGGGGTGGGGGGCCATCCATATTATCCGCGCACCCTGACGGGGGGCTGGCGGTAGGAAGCCACCTAAACGCAGCCTGGGTGAACGAATCTTGGCTCGGCACCGTGCGAGACGGTGCGCATACCCGGAGTTCCCATTTGGGCCGTGTCGACGATGCGAGACGCACGTCGCGCGGCGATTGCGCTTGATGAGGGTCGAAGAGGAATGCCGACGATAAATCAGCTGATCCGCCGGGCGCGGCGGCCGCAGGCCGCGCGCAACAAGGTGCCGGCGCTGAACCAGTCGCCCCAGAAGCGCGGCGTCTGCACCCGCGTCTACACCACGACCCCCAAGAAGCCGAACTCGGCGCTGCGCAAGGTGGCGCGCGTGCGCCTCACCAACGGCTTCGAGGTGACGAGCTACATCCCGGGCGAGGGCCACAATCTGCAGGAGCACTCGGTGGTGCTGATCCGCGGCGGCCGCGTCAAGGACCTGCCGGGCGTGCGCTACCACATCATCCGCGGCACTCTCGACACGCAGGGCGTGAAGGACCGGCGGCAGCGCCGGTCCAAATACGGCGCCAAGCGGCCGAAGTAAGCGAAGCGTAGGAGAAGGCGAGTCATGTCGCGTCGTCGTGCAGCGGTGAAGCGGGAGGTCCTGCCGGACGCCAAGTTCGGCGATCCCGTGGTGACCAAGTTCATGAACTGCCTCATGTACGAGGGCAAGAAGTCGGTGGCCGAGTCCATCGTCTACGGTGCCCTCGAGCGCATTGCCAAGCGCTCCGGGCAGGACCCGCTGCGCACCTTCCACGACGCGCTCTCGAACGTGCGTCCCGCGGTCGAGGTGCGCTCGCGCCGCGTCGGCGGTGCCACTTATCAGGTGCCCGTCGAGGTGCGGCCTGACCGCGGCCAGGCGCTCGCCATCCGCTGGCTCATCGGCAGCTCGCGCGAGCGCTCTGAGCACACCATGGAGGAACGGCTTTCGGGGGAACTGCTCGACGCCGCCAACAACCGCGGTAACGCGGTGAAGAAGCGCGAAGACACGCACCGCATGGCGGACGCCAACAAGGCGTTCTCACATTATCGCTGGTAGGCGCTTTCGTCAGCGCCGGCCCGGAGCTCTTCATGGCACGCACCACTCCTCTCGACCGCTACCGCAACATCGGCATCATGGCGCACATCGATGCCGGCAAGACGACGACGACCGAGCGCATCCTCTACTACACCGGCCGCTCCTATAAGATCGGCGAGGTCCATGAGGGCACCGCCACCATGGACTGGATGGAGCAGGAGCAAGAGCGCGGCATCACCATCACCTCGGCCGCGACCACCTGCTTCTGGCGGGACCACCGCGTCAACATCATCGACACGCCAGGTCACGTCGACTTCACCATCGAGGTCGAGCGCTCGCTGCGCGTGCTCGACGGCGCCGTCACCGTGTTCGACAGCGTGGCCGGCGTCGAGCCGCAGTCGGAGACGGTGTGGCGTCAGGCCGACAAGTACGGCGTGCCGCGCATCTGCTTCGTCAACAAGATGGACCGCATCGGCGCCAACTTCATGCGCTGCGTCGAGATGATCAAGGATCGGCTCGGCGCGGTGCCGCTGGTGACGCAGCTGCCGATCGGCGTCGAGAGCGACTTCGCCGGCATCGTCGACCTCGTCAAGATGAAGGCGATCATCTGGCGCGACGAGTCGCTCGGCGCCAAGTTCGACGAGGTCGAGATCCCGGCCGACATGGCCGAACTCGCGCAGCACTACCGCGCGCAGCTCGTCGAGCTCGCGGTCGAGCGGGACGATCAGGTGCTCGAGAAGTATCTCGCCGGCGAGGAGCCGGACGCCGACACGCTGCGCCGCTGCATCCGCAAGGGCACGACCACCTACGCCTTCGTCCCGGTGCTCTGCGGCTCCGCCTTCAAGAACAAGGGCGTGCAGCCGCTGCTCGACGCCGTCGTCGACTACCTGCCGGCGCCGACCGACGTCGCCGCCATCAAGGGCGTCAAGATGGGCAGCGACGAGCCGATCGTGCGCCACGCTTCGGACGACGAGCCCTTCGCCGGCCTCGCCTTCAAGATCATGACCGATCCCTTCGTCGGCTCGCTCACTTTCGTGCGCATCTATTCGGGCGTGCTGCAGAGCGGCACGGCGGTGCTGAACTCGGTCAAGGACAACAAGGAGCGCATTGGCCGCATGCTGCAGATGCATGCGAACCATCGCGAGGACATCAAGGAAGCGCGCGCCGGCGACATCGTGGCGCTCGCCGGCCTCAAGAACACCACGACCGGCGACACGCTGTGCGATCCCGCCAACGCCGTCGTGCTGGAGCGCATGGAGTTCCCCGATCCCGTCATCGAGATTGCGGTCGAGCCCAAGACCAAGGGCGACCAGGAGAAGATGGGTCAGGCGCTGGCGCGGCTCGCGACCGAGGATCCGTCCTTCCGCGTCTCCGTCGACCACGAGAGCGGGCAGACGATCATCAAGGGGATGGGCGAACTCCATCTCGAGATCATCGTCGATCGCATGAAGCGCGAGTTCAAGGTCGAGGCGAATATCGGCGCGCCGCAGGTGGCCTATCGCGAGACGATCACGCGGCAGGCCGATATCGACTACACGCACAAGAAGCAGACCGGCGGCTCCGGCCAGTTCGCGCGCGTCAAGATGCATTTCGAGCCGCTGCCCGCCGGCACCGGCTTCGAATTCTCCAACGACGTGGTTGGCGGTACGGTGCCGAAGGAATACGTGCCCGGCGTCGAGAAAGGCGTGCGCGGCTCGTTGGACAACGGCGTGCTCGCGGGATTCCCGGTGATCGACCTCAAGGTGGTGCTGACCGACGGCGCCTATCACGAAGTCGATTCGAGCGCGCTCGCCTTCGAGATCGCCGCGCGCGCGGCGATGAAGGAAGGGCTCGCCAAGGCGGCCCCGAAGCTGCTGGAGCCGGTGATGCGGGTCGAGGTGGTGACGCCGCGCGATTACATGGGCGACGTCATCGGCGACCTGAACAGCCGGCGCGGCCGCATCACCGGTCAGGATCAGCGCGGCAATGCCGAGGTGATCAACGCCATGGTGCCGCTCGCCAACATGTTCGGCTATGTCAACAACCTGCGCTCGATGAGCCAGGGCCGGGCGCAGTACACCATGCATTTCGATCATTACGAGCAGGTGCCTCAGGCGGTAGCGGACGAAGTCCGCGCCAAGATGGCCTGACGGGCATCGCGACAGGACAAGAGTAGAGCGGAGACAGAGCCATGGCGAAGGCGAAATTTGAGCGGACGAAGCCGCATTGCAACGTAGGGACGATCGGCCACGTGGATCACGGGAAGACGTCGCTGACGGCGGCGATCACGAAGGTCCTGGCGGAGACGGGCGGGGCGACGTTCACGGCCTACGACCAGATCGACAAGGCGCCCGAGGAGCGGGCTCGCGGGATCACGATCTCGACGGCGCATGTGGAGTACGAGACGCAGAAGCGGCACTACGCGCATGTGGACTGCCCTGGCCATGCGGACTACGTGAAGAACATGATCACGGGTGCGGCGCAGATGGACGGCGCGATCCTGGTGGTGTCGGCGGCGGACGGTCCGATGCCCCAGACGCGCGAGCACATCCTGCTGGCGCGCCAGGTGGGTGTTCCGGCGATCGTGGTGTTCCTGAACAAGGTCGACATGGTGGACGACCCGGAGCTGCTGGACTTGGTTGAGCTCGAGGTCCGGGAGCTGCTGTCGTCCTATCAGTTCCCGGGGGACAAGATCCCGATCATCCGGGGCTCGGCGCTGATGGCGCTGGAGGACAAGAACAAGGAGCTGGGTCACGACGCGATCCTGAAGCTGATGGCGTCTGTCGACGAGTATATCCCGCAGCCGACGCGGGCGAAGGACAAGCCGTTCCTGATGCCGATCGAGGACGTGTTCTCGATCTCGGGCCGCGGCACGGTGGTGACGGGCCGGGTCGAGCGCGGGATCGTGAAGGTGGGGGACGAGATCGAGATCGTCGGTCTTCGTGCGACGACGAAGACGGTGGTGACGGGTGTCGAGATGTTCCGCAAGCTGCTGGACAGCGGCGAGGCGGGGGACAACATCGGGGCGCTGCTGCGCGGCACGAAGCGCGAGGAGGTGGAGCGCGGCCAGGTACTGGCGGCGCCGGGCTCGATCACGCCGCACACGAATTTCCAGGCGGAGGCCTACATCCTGACCAAGGAGGAGGGGGGCCGGCACACGCCGTTCTTCACCAACTACCGGCCGCAGTTCTATTTCCGGACGACGGACGTGACCGGGACGGTGAAGCTGAAGGAAGGCACCGAGATGGTAATGCCGGGCGACAACGTGCAGATGGAGGTGGAGCTGATCGCGCCCATCGCCATGGACGAGGGGCTGCGCTTCGCCATCCGCGAGGGCGGCCGCACCGTCGGCGCCGGCGTCGTCGCCAAGATATTGAAATAAAAAGAAGAAAGCCCCGCCCCGCCGCGCCCGTCGACCGGTCGCGGCAGGCGCGCTGCGGCGCTGCAGGAGTGAAGCTCAATTGGTAGAGCACCGGTCTCCAAAACCGGGGGTTGGGGGTTCGAGCCCCTCCACTCCTGCCATCGCCGTTCGGCTCCTTCTTTCGCTTTCTTTCGGCGCCGGCGGGCGCTATATAGGGCGTTTCGACGGAACATCATGGCCATAACCAGTCCGGTAGAATTTCTGCGGCAAGTCCGCCAGGAGGTGGGCAAGGTCACCTGGCCGACGCGGAAGGAGACAGCCGTTACCACCGGCATGGTCATGCTCATGGTGGTGGCGGTCGCGCTCTTTTTCTTCCTCGTCGACTTTGGCCTCGGCCATCTCGTGCGCCTCATTCTCGGCATCGGAGGCTGAGCATGGTGGCGAGGTGGTACGTGATCCACGTCTATTCGGGCTTCGAGAAGAAGGTCGCCCAGTCGATCCGCGAGCAGGCGGAGCAGAAGGGCGTGTCGGAGCGCTTCGAAGAGGTGCTGGTGCCGACCGAGGAAGTGGTCGAGGTCAAGCGCGGCGCCAAGGTGAGCGCGGAGCGGAAGTTCTTCCCGGGCTATGTCCTGGTGAAGATGGATATGACTGACGAGACCTGGCACCTGGTGAAGAACACGCCCAAGGTGACGGGATTTCTCGGCGGCGGTGGCCGCGGCAAGCCGGTGCCGATCAGCGAGGCCGAGGCGTCGCGGATCATGCGCCAGGTGCAGGAAGGCATCGAGCGGCCGAAGCCGTCGATCACCTTCGAGGTGGGCGAGCAGGTGCGGGTGAGCGATGGCCCCTTCACCTCGTTCAACGGCTTCGTCGAGGAGGTCGACGAGGAGAAGGCTCGGCTCAAGGTGGCGGTGTCGATCTTCGGCCGCGCCACCACGGTCGAGCTGGAGTATTCACAGGTCGAGAAGCTCTAGATCGAGCTGGACTGCGCAGGCGGCGGGATTTGGTGTAGCAGGCTCGCCGCCGGCGGAAACATTGTGCGGGAGGCAAGCCAAAGCCGCGACCGCGCGCCCGAACTGAGGGAAGAGGAATGGCAAAGAAAGTCGTCGGTTTCATCAAGCTGCAAGTCCCGGCCGGCAAGGCGAATCCCTCGCCGCCGATCGGCCCCGCGCTCGGTCAGCGCGGCCTCAACATCATGGAGTTCTGCAAGGCGTTCAACGCGCAGACGCAAGGCCTGGAGCCGGGGATGCCGATTCCCGTCACCATCACCGCCTATGGCGACCGCACCTTCACCTTCATCATGAAGTCGCCGCCCAATTCCTATTTCCTGATGAAGGCGGCCGGCATCGAAAAGGGCTCGCAGACCCCCGGCAAGGGCACGGTCGGCAAGGTGACGATGGCGCAGATCCGCGACATCGCCCAGAAGAAGATGAAGGACCTGAACGCGAAGGATCTCGACGGCGCCTGCCGCATGCTCGCCGGCTCGGCGCGCTCCATGGGCCTCGAGGTGGTGGAGTAGACGATGGCAAGCAAAGGCAAGCGCATCCGCAAAGCCGCCGACGGCATCGACCGCAACCGCTTCTACCCGCTCGCCGAGGCGGTGAAGATGGTGAAGAGCCGCGCCACGGCCAAGTTCGATGAGACCATCGAGCTCTCGCTCAACCTCAACATCGATGTGCGCAAGGCGGAGCAGAATCTGCGCGGCACGGTGATGCTGCCGCATGGCACCGGCAAATCGCTGCGCGTCGCCGTCTTCGCCAAGGGGCCGCGCGCCGAGGAGGCGAAGGCCGCGGGTGCGGATATCGTCGGCGCCGAGGATCTGGCGGAGAAGGTGCAGGGTGGCGCGATCGAGTTCGACCGCTGCATCGCCACGCCGGACATGATGGCCCTGGTCGGCCGCCTCGGCCGCGTGCTGGGACCGCGCGGACTGATGCCGAACCCGAAGCTCGGCACCGTGACCACCAACGTCACCGAGGCGGTGAAGGCCGCCAAGGGCGGGCAGGTGGAGTTTCGCGCCGAGAAGGCCGGCATCGTGCAGGCCGGGGTCGGCAAGGCGAGCTTCAGCGAGACCGCCATCCTCGAGAATGTGCAGGCCTTCCTCGGCGCCATCAGCCGGGCGAAGCCGACCGGCATCAAGGGCACCTTCATCAAGAAGGTCAGCCTGAGCTCGACCATGGGGCCGGGGCTCAAACTGGAGATGCAGGGCCTCGCCGGCAACACCGGCGCGGCCTGATTGATCGCCCGGGCGCCGGCGACGGCGCTTCGGGTGTACGGGGTGGTCGGGCTCCCTTCGGGGAGCGGGATCGCCCCGGTCCTGTCCGAGATTGCAGGTACCGGCTTCCGGCCGGCCTAAGGCCCCGCGGGGCGCCTGCATGAGACAGGGGTTCGAGACCGCGGGAGGTTCGCCCGCGGGGTCGACTTCTGGGACAGGCGAACCGGGCATTTCGGTGCCCTCGTGCAACCGGCCCCCGCAAGGGGGCCATCAGTGGAGACGGAGAGTGGACCGGTCACAGAAAGAGAAACTGGTCACCTCGCTGCAGCAGGCTCTGACGGATACCGCTTGCGTCGTCATCACCCACCAGACCGGCATGACGGTCGAGGAGGTGACGGACTTGCGCCGCCAGATGCGGGCAGCCGGTGCCAGCTTCAAAGTGACGAAGAACCGGCTCGCCCGCCGTGCTCTCGCAGGCACGAAATTCGAGCGACTCTCGCCGATGTTCACCGGACCCACCGCGATCGCTTTTTCGCGGGACCCGGTGGCCGCGGCGAAGGTAGCCGTCGAGTTCGCCAATAAGAACGACAAGCTCAGGATCGTTGGGGGTGGCCTCAACGAGCAGCAGCTCGACGCCGAGGGGGTCAAATCCCTCGCTACCTTGCCGTCACTCGATCAGCTCCGGGCGAAACTGCTCGGCATGCTGCAGACCCCGGCGACGCGGATCGCCTCGGTGCTGCAGGCGCCGGCCGGTCAGATCGCCCGTGTGCTTTCGGCGCATGCGAAGCAGGGCGAGGCCGCCTGACGCTTTGAAACCCTTGTAAAATTCCCAGGAGTGCAAACATCATGGCTAATCTAGATAAGCTGGTCGACGATCTCTCGGCGCTCACCGTCATCGAGGCGGCGGAGCTGTCGAAGAAACTCGAGGAGAAGTGGGGCGTGTCGGC
>Ga0134126_10004651_pt1 | contig 17189 bp, 14 predicted proteins | sample KB31752_FD_96881 | JGI IMG/M metagenome (GOLD analysis project Ga0134126, IMG submission 96881) | Terrestrial soil microbial communities with excess Nitrogen fertilizer from Kellogg Biological Station, Michigan, USA - KB3-175-2 | ecosystem: Environmental > Terrestrial > Soil > Unclassified ...
ATACAAGGCCCTGTAGCCGGCGATGCCGCTCCACGTGACACCGTTGTGGACGTAGAAATCGTAATTGAGCACGGCGATGGCCTGCCATGAGAACCGGCTTCCCACGCCGAAGCCGCCGATGTCGCCGCTGGCGACGAAATTCATGCCGGGCGCGAATTGATGGCGCAGCCGCACGCCCACCAGCGGGTCAACCCAGCCGACGCTGCCGGACGCGGTGAGCGTCCCGTCCACGTTGCGCGTGAGATCGCCCACATCGACCGTCCCCGACACCGCCAAGCTGGCGTCGGCTTTCTGCCACCACCCGCGCGCGCCGCCGAAAAGATCGATGGCGGTGCCGGAGCCCAGCACCGCGGTCGATCCCCAATGTACCACCTCATAGGCGGCCGCCATTTCGGCGATCACCATCTCGTACTTCAGGCCAGCGGATGCGCCGACGCTGGCGTTGAGTTCATCGGTACCGCGCGAGCGCACCATGTCCGCGTTCAATCCGATCTTCAAATAGTCGACGTCGGCGAACAGCGAGAGCCGGCCATTGCGCGCTTCGAAATATCCCATGAATGCCATAAGATCTTTCGGGATCTCCGACCGCCGCACGAGATCCATCAGATCGTTGAAGCCGACATCGACATCGACCGTGCGGCCTTTGACCGTCGTCGAGCCGTTCAGCAACGTGACCCACGCATAGGGCGTGGCCGTGAACGCCCAGGAATCGAGAACCGGAGCCGGCGAGGCGATGACTTTTTTCGGCATGGAGGCGAGGTCGGCGGCGTTCGCGCCACTCATCGTCAGTTGCAGGACGACAATCGTCATCGGCACGATGAATCGCAGGCTTCTGCCGAAATAATTCATGATTTATCTCCAAGCCTCTCGCCTGCATTGCCAGTCGCGAAATGGCGAACGAACCCCGTCTCTCGCGTTACGCGAATGAGAAGACGCGCTTCCAATCGTTCTTCATGTCGACGACAGTCCATTTATTCAGCGCGGCAGCATCTAAAGCCTTGTCGAGGCGGCCGAACGGGGTGTTCCGGTCGTAAGCATATTCGCGGTCCGCGTCGGAGTGGTGGACCAGCAGTCCAAAGCGCACGCCGCCGCTCATCGTCGTCCACTGCAGCATTTCGAGGTCGCCGTCGGAATTGCCAAAGGCGGCAATCGGGCGCCGGCCGATGAATTGATTGATGCCAACCGGCTTGCCAGCCTTGTCATCGACAAAGTTGACCTCTGGCAGACGGAACAGTTCTGGCCTGCCTTGGCGGGTCTCGAACCGTGTCTTGATCGACGAGCCCACCACCTGCTCGGGCGGAACGCCATAAACTCGTTCCGACCAAGGCCGCATGAATTCGATCCCGCCGCCGGAGACGATGTAGGTCTTGAAACCATTGGCGCGCAGATACGCGAGCAATTCGAGCATCGGCTGATAGACCAGCTCGGTGTAGGGCCGCTTGAACCGCGGGTCGCGCGCGGAGCCGAGCCAATCGACGACGATCTTCGAGAACTCATCGCTGGTCATGCCGGCATGAGTCACCATGATCAGTTCCGCTACGCCGCGTTCGCCGAGCTTCGCCAAGGCTTTCATGTCGCCGTCGAGGACCGCCTTGAAGGGCTGTTTTTGGTTCCAGTCCGGGTGCAGCGGCGCCATCGCCTTTACGCGATCGAGCGCGAAGGCGAACTGGACATACATGGGATGCTCGCACCACAACGTCCCATCATTGTCGAATGTCGCGATGCGCTGCGGTACGGCAACGAAATCCGGCGCACCGTCACGCGTCACCGCGGTGACGAAATTAACGATCGACTGTTTTGTGGCGCCATCATTCCAGGATGGCAGCGGGTCGCTCGTCGCAGTTTGTGCTTGCGCGGCTGTGGAAAAGAACGTTCCGGACAAAACCGGAAGGACCGCCAAAGTTGAAACGAGAGTGCGGCGGTTGATGCCCGGGGATGGAACGATGGTCGTCATAGTGGTCTCCCTTCACGCCCTAACGGCGGGCGGCCCTATGCAAACCGCCCGCCGTTAATGTCGTTTCGACTACTGGCTCGGGCCTTTGCTCGCGGCCTCGGCCTGCTGCATCCTTTTCGCCATCTCCGCCTTGACCGCGTCGAGATTGAAGCTCGCGCCGCGCTGCATCGGCGGGTAGTCGAGGAAGGTCTGAAGCTCCTTGCCGACCACCTGCTGGACGAAAACGAAGCGCCAGAACTGGTACTTGAACCAGTCGAAGTACTGCTGCCCGCCGTCTTTCGTCCCATTCCCAGGCCAGCCCGTGCGCTCGAACGGGTCGAGGCGGAGGTTGGTGATGTAGGGCACGTCAGGTTTGGTTTTTTCGCCCAGCCAGCCCGCCGGCTGGTCGATGAAGCGGAACTTGTAGTCGTCGACGCGCACCGCGCCGACCGTGCTCTCGCCGAGGTAGAAAATCTCGTGACGCGCGGACGGACCCTTTCCGGTGATGGCGTCCATCTGGTTGTAGCCGTCCAGGTGGTTCTTGTAGGTGCGGTCGCCGATCGTCTTACCCTTCAGCAGTTCTTCGGTAATGTTCTGGTTGCCAGCCACGGCGACGAAGGTCGGCAGCCAGTCCAGGCCGGAGAAGATTCCGTTTTGCACGGAGTCCGCCGGTACATGGCCGGGCCAACGCAGAAGACAAGGCACGCGGAAGCCGCCCTCGAGGACCGTCCCCTTGGACTGCGCAAACGGCGTCTGACCGCCATCGGGCCAGGTGAAGACCTCGGTGCCATTGTCGGTGGTGAAGACGACGATGGTGTTGTTGTCCTCGCCCATGTCCTTGATCTTCTTCATGATCAGACCGACGTCATCATCAAGCTGGGCCATGCCAGCTTCCTCTTCCGACCAGCCGTTCTCCGAATTGCGCATCGCCTCATACTTTGGGGAAAGGTGCGTGACGATGTGCATGCGCGTCGGGTTGAGCCAGACGAAGAACGGCTTGCCGTCCTTTTTGGCTTTGTCCATGAAGCTGATGGCAAAGTCGCGAATCTCGTCGTCCACCGTTTCCATCCGTTTTGGATAAAGCGTGCCGGCGTCCTCGATTCGCTGCTTGCCGATCTTGCCCCAGCGCGGCATGACCGTTGCGTCGTCGCGGTCGGTGGCCCAGCTATGCACCATGTTGCGTGGGCCGACGACGTTCAGCAGATTCTGCGGATAGTTGGGATGCGCCGGATCTTCCATTGCGTCGAGGTGGTATAAATAGCCGAAGAATTCGTCGAAGCCGTGGACGGTCGGCAGGAACTCGTTCTTGTCGCCAAGATGATTCTTACCGAACTGGCCGGTGGCGTAACCCATCGATTTCAATATCGTTGCAATGGTGACGGCCTCGGCCGGCAGGCCGACCGATGCGCCGGCCTGGCCGACCGTGGTCATGCCGGTGCGGATCGGCAGCTCGCCGGTGATGAAGTTCGCGCGACCCGCCGTGCAACTCGCCTCGGCGTAATAGTCGGTGAACAGCATGCCTTCTTTGGCGAGCTTGTCGAGATTGGGCGTTTTGCCCGCCATCAGCCCACGGTGATAGGCGCCGATATTCCACATGCCGATGTCGTCGCCCATGATGACAAGAATATTGGGCGGTTTGGGTTGCTGTGCGATCGCCGGCGCAGAACCTCCTATCACTGCGGCGACGCATGACGCCAACAGGCCGAGTTTCATTTTGTGTCGTAAGTTCATGGGTCTATCTCCTGCTTGACCACCCCCTGAAGCGCGTTGTGACGAGTTCCAATGCGGGAAACTCGTCGTAGACGAGATTTGCCATTGATGGCCCATGACACGTTTGGTGCGAGAATCTCTAGTGCACTTAAGGGAAGTAGATTCAGACGCCGCATCGGAGGAGAGTCTGTTTCAAATTGCGTACTGAGATAGCTACAGGGACCACGCATGAGCAGCGAAGCGATCGACAAATACAGTGCTCCGCAAAAGCTGCATGTGACTTCGGGCGGCCGGTTTCACGCCATGGCCAAGCCCAGCGGGTCCACGTGCAACCTGGATTGCAAATACTGTTTCTACTTGAGCAAGGAGACCTTGCCCAACGGGCCCGGCACGGGCCAGATGAGCGACGAAACGCTTGAGCTCTTCGTCAGGCAATATATCGAAGGGACTACCGGCCCCCAGGTGGTCTTTTCCTGGCAAGGGGGCGAGCCGACGCTGCGCGGGGTGGATTTCTTTCGCCGCGCAGTCACGCTGCAGAAGAAGTATGCAAAACCCAATCAACGCATCGAGAACGATCTGCAGACGAATGGCGTTCTCCTCAACGAAGAGTGGGCCGCGTTTTTAAAGGAGCATCGCTTTCTTGTCGGGCTTAGCATCGACGGCCCGCGCGAATTGCATGACCGGTTTCGCATCAACAAAGGCGGCGCGCCGACCTTCGACAGGGTCATGGCCGCGGCAAATCTGTTGCGCAAATTCGGCGTTCGTTTCAATACGCTCACCTGCGTGCACCGGGGTAACGCGTCGCGGCCGCTCGATGTCTACCGCTTTCTGAGGCGCGAGCTGGACTCCACCTACATCCAGTTCATCCCGATCGTGCAATTGAAGGAATTCGAGACGACGGCGCCGCAGATGTGGGATAAATCCCGCCTCCCCGTCGTCGGCAGCCCTGAAGCGCGCCCCGATCATCCGAACTCGGTCGTCACCGACTGGTCGGTCGATCCCGATGAATACGGATATTTTCTATCGAGGGTGTTCGACGAATGGCGACGGAAGGATTTAGGCGTGGTGCTGGTCAATCACTTTGAGACTCTTGTGGCCCAACACATGGGGCTTCCCGCGCAGATTTGCATCTATGGTGAAATCTGCGGCAAAGCCGTCGCAGTCGAGCACGATGGCAGCGTTTATTCATGCGATCATTACGTCTACCCGGAATATCGAATAGGGACGATACGAGAAAAACCGCTGGCGGCAATGGTTTTCTCGCCGGAGCAAGTCAAATTCGGCTATGCCAAATCCGAAACACTGCCGCGCTATTGCCGCGAGTGTCCGTATCTCAAGGACTGTTGGGGAGAATGTCCGAAAAACCGTCTGATCCGCACACCGGACGGCGAACCGGGGCTCAACTATCTCTGCGCGGGACTAAAGAAATTCTACAAACATGCGCTGCCCGAAGTTGAAAAAATCGCAAATGAGATTCGTCGGCAGCAGAACCAACCGAGCAGACGGATTTTCTGAACCAGCAGGATAGAGATTGCTGCCTTCCAATCTCTAGGTGGAGCGGGCCTGCCAAAAATCATTCCTGATCGCTTCTGATATGCGCCTTAAAATGGAAATATGCTCGTATGTGTGCTATATCCGCTTTAGGTCAGGAGTAGAGTTCAGTCGCGCCATGCCGCGAGCAGCCCGTGACGTAGATCAAGCCTCTACCGGCCGGCTCAGGTCAGATTACGACGCGTGGCCGTCTCCGATTGAAACGTTGAGAATGCGCAAGAACGCGTATCGAGCCGCGAGTGCCGTAATCGGATTATTGCTTGCCGCATGCGCCACGACGTTTAACGAACCAATTAATATACCGGTTGCGTCAGATGCGGACATCGCTCCGCTCGCGGCTCCGCCGGATGTTCCCGGCGACACCGTCGTGGCGCTCGCATTTTCCGGCGGCGGAACGCGCGCGGCGGCTTTTGCCTATGGCGCCATGCGCGGTCTCGACCGCTTGCCGACACGCAACGGCGGTACTTATTTCGACCGGATCATCTTTATCTCGGGCGTTTCCGGAGGCTCGGTCGCTGCGGCCTATTTCGGTCTAAAAGGGCGCCTTGCTCTGGCGGATTTTCGCGAGCGATTTCTCTTAAAGAACGCCGAAGAAGACCTCAACACCAGAGTTAGCCTCGTGAACCTGGCGCGCGGCTTTGAGGGCGGGGTTAACGATTCGTCCCGGCTGGCGGGGTGGCTCGATCAAAACCTCTATGAAGGCGCGACACTGGCCAATCTCTTCCGGCCGGGCAAACCTGTCGTGTGGATCAACGCTTCCGACCTTTACAATCGCACACCGTTTCTGTTTTCTCCGGTGACCTTTCAGGCATTATGTAGCGACCCGCGTAACTATCCGATCTCGCAAGCGGTTGCGGCCTCGGCTGCCGTCCCTATAGCCTTTGTTCCGATTGTGGTCGCCAGTTATTCCGATGCATGCAGCGTGCCGTTGCCCGCATGGGTCGACCGTGTCATTGCAAGCCACACGGCTGGAGCGCAAGTCCGGGCGTTTGCGCGGGCGCTCAAGCGCTATCGAGATCCGGAACAAGTTCGCTTCGTGAAGTTGGCCGATGGCGGCATCACCGATAATTTCGGGCTGTCTGGCATCGTCATTGCCCGCGAAGCCGCCGGCCAACCCTACGCGCCGCTTTCCCGCGAAAAGGCGGTACGGTTGCGTCACGTCGTGTTCATCATCGTCAATTCGGGATTGGGTCCTCGCGGAGAATGGGCCCGGACCGTGCAGGGTCCATCCGGGAAAGAAATGATCGGCGCGCTCACCGATACTGCGATAAATTCTGCGGTGCGGAGCGGATTCGATGCATTCCGGTTAAGCGTCAAAAGCTGGCAAGACGCTACCCGCAAGTGGCGCTGTACCTTGTCTCGGGCCGAGGCCGTCAAGCTTGGCGCCACTGGCGACTGGCGCTGCAGCAACATCAGCTTTGACGTTGTGGAAATCGGTTTCGATCAACTCGATACAGCGCGCGCCGCACGGCTCGACCAAGTGCCCACCCGTTTCCACTTGCCGGAAGCTGAAGTCGATTTGGTGGTCCAGGCCGGCAGCGATGCGCTGCTGGCGCACCCGACCGTGCGCGCGGTACTTGGCAGGGCAAATTGACCTAACCGGCAGCCTTGAGGCCAAGGGCATGGCATCTCTGCTGACAACCCGGTTTGTGCCCGCGTAGTAATCAATCGCTGACTGTCGCCTATTGGCATACTTTGTTGCAAAAGTCGGCGATGGGAAGAGCGAGGCAATTGCCTCGACGTCCTGAAGCCGTCTACTGCGCCCGCCCAAAGCGAGCGGTGTGACATAATGCTACAGCTCGGCACGCGCTCGGCGCATTATCTGCTGGCGCGCCCGAGACGATTCGAACGTCCGACCATTGCCGCAGGAGCCCCCAACATCCAATTGAGCAAAATCAGGCCCGTTGCCGCTGGCGGGCGTTTCGTCTATTCAGGCGGCTAGGCGCCCGTAGCTCAGCTGGATAGAGCGTTGCCCTCCGAAGGCAAAGGTCGGACGTTCGAATCGTCTCGGGCGCGCCAGCCATCTCCACGATTTCAAATATTTCTTCATTCCGCTCGGTGCCATTGGCCACTGAGCGGCACGTTTCATTTGCCGGGCAGGTCCGAGTTGGCCGTCGCAAAGTACGCGATAGAGAACGGAGCCGTCCGGCCTAGGGCTTGAGATCGCTCGCAACGGTGTTGCTGCCGTCCATCTTCATAGGGAACGAGTGGTGCTCGTGCACGATCCGCCAGCCGGTTGTGCGCCGAACAAGCACGAAGCTGCTGCGGAACCAAGCATCCACCTTACCCTGCCCCTTCTTGTCGCCCCTCAGGTTCGTCAGGCCGTGCGCGACCGCCAGGTTGCCGCTCACCAGGACCATCGGGTCCGTGAATCTGCTCTCGATTGACCCGTTCCAGGTCGCGAACCAGCCATCGAGGTCGGCGGGGTTGCGGGCCGCCTCGCCGCTCAGGCGCAGCGGCGGCGGCAGATCAAAGCTGACGATTTCCGAATCGATCGTTGCAACCACCGCCGCGGCGTCGCCCCGCGCAAGCGCGTTGTCCCGTTTGGCAAGGAGGTCACGGATGTCTGTCTCGTCAGTGCGCATTGCAGCCTCCAATGGTCCACTAGTCTTCGGCCGGCACGGAGTGATGCTCGTGCGTGATACGCCAGTCGCCATCGATCTTCCGCAGCCCGATTGTCAGCCGGAACAGAAACCCGCCTGGCTGCGGACTACTGACGCAGCGCATGATGGCGACAGCGAAGGCGACATGTTCGCCGGCGGTAATTTCAAGCTCCTCGATGTCGAACGTCTGTGACGGCTTGTGGTATTTGAAAAACAAATCCCACGTTTTCTTGTACTCCTCCATTCCCCGCGATTGCAGCGGCGGCGGAACGTCGAACATCACGATGTCCTGCTGGTGGTGAGCAAGGATCGCGGGCAGGTCATGCCGCCGCACCGCGTCCGCCCATGCTTCGATAAGCGCTCTGATCTGGCTCTCAGCCGTTCTACCTTGAAGCAACATGGTTTTCACTCCAGCTTTTTTTCGATGTGTGTGCCTAGGACGAACGTCGGCGCGCACATTCGACATGTCGAATAGATTTTTATGGTTACAGCAAGTTCGCAGGGTTGTTCGTCAGGCCCGGTCCGTCAGGCATGGCGATTCGACTCAACATGCTTTTTGAACTTGTTCAAAATCGCTTGCCAGCCTTGATGTTGCTGCTCGATAGAGTGAGTGGACTCAGCATCGAAAGTTTCGCGTACCGTGACGCCATCCAGTCCAGAGATAAACTCAACCAGTAGCACTCGGTCGTCGAAGGACGATTCAATCAACTTGTGCTCGGCGACCTTCGTGTAGATTCCGGCGAAATCAAAGCCCATGCTGCCATCCTTGGCTTCCATGCGCGATGAAAAGGCGCCGCCAACACGCAGGTCCACGGCAGATTTCGTCGTGTGCCAATCGTCGGATGCAGAATTCCACTGCTTGATGTCGTCCGGCGTATTCCAGGCACGCCAGACTTCTTGAATTGGTGCGGCGACTTTGGCTTCAACGGTGATCTTGGTGGCAGTCATGGCGTTTCCTTTCGCTTGGTATTGCGCGGCCGGTTGAAAATCGCCTCGAGATAGCGCCGCAAATGCGCGAGACTCTCGCGCGCGACCTCGGGACCCTGCTTTGCCTTGGCGAAGATGAACGCGCCCTGCAAAACCGATTGAATGAAGTAGCCAACGCTTGCGGCGCTCCACGGCGCGTTCGGCGCGTAAAGCCGCTTGGCGGCTTCGATGTCGCGCGCCAGAATCGCGATGTGCGTCGACATGCCCTTGTCGCAAGCTGCGCGAATGTCGGGGTGCGTTGCGTAGGTCTCCTGAACCAGCGTGCCGAGCAAGCAGGTGTAGTCAGACAAGTCGCCTCGCAGGATTTCGGCGCGAAAGTCGACGTAGCCGAGCAGGCGATCGAGCGGATCTTTCGAATTGTGGTATGGCGCGGAAGCAAAAAAGCCCTCCGTTATCTCCCCCCAATAGGCGGCGGCAGAAGTGGCGAGGTCGTCCTTGCTTTTGAAGTGATGGAAGAAGCTGCCCTTGGTGACGTCCGCGGCATGGCAGATGTCGTCAACCGTCGTGGCCGCGTAGCCCTTGACGCGAATCACGTTCAACGCCGCGCTCAAGAGCCTGGTTTTCGATTCATGTCGTGTTTGATCGTTCATACCGCTAAACATACCTACTAGTTGGTATGTTGTCAAGGCCATAAATAACGTCAGGCGTGGGGTTCGATCAATCGTCATGCGTAAAGCTTGAAAGGGGGCCGAAATCGACCGATTCTGGCGACAACCGGCTAGGTTGCCTCAGGCGATTTCGGGTAAACTCTCGAAAATATGAGAAAACCGTCCTCCGAAGGCAAGGTCGGATGTTCGAATCGTCTCGGGCGCGCCAGTTTCTAAAACCCCGCCATGCCGGACGGTTCCAAACATCACGGCGGATCAATGCCGGGCGACAAAAAATTAAACCCCGGGAAGACACGATGCCGATTTCACGCCGCACGCTGATCGCAACTTTGGGCCTCGGCTCGACGCTGGGCTTGCTTCCGCGTGAAGCCTTCGCCGCCTATCCGAACCGGCGATCCATCTGATCGTGCCGCGCGCTCCGCACGTTACGCGCCGAGCTAGAGGACGCGGAACTCCCGGCAACTGTCGCGGGTTAGTGCCCGGTACCTTCTCGCATCGTCGGAGGCCCCATGCGCCATCAGCGAGCAGCCGTGACAATCTCGACATTTGCAATTTCGCTGGCGCTGATAGCGCCCATGGCTGCGGCCAAATTTTTGCTGGCGGCCGATTTTTCACAGACGGCCCAAACCCGGCAGGCGCAAGCGCCGACTGCCACGCCGGCACCCGCGCCGCAACCGCCGCCCGCCACCGTGTTCGACAACCGGGAAATATCGGGGATCCTCGGCCGGGAAGTTCTCAGCGCAGCCAATGAAAACATGGGGCGCGTCATCGACGTGCTTGTCGATCAGACCGGGCGCGTGCGCGCCGCCATTATCGACTTCGGCGGCTTCCTCGGCGTCGGCAGCAGGAAGATCGCGGTCGATTGGAATGCGCTGCACTTCTCGCCTGACAAAGACCATTACCGCATCATCCTTGAGCTGACACGAGACCAGGTGAAGTCGGCGCCGGAGTACCAGGAGGGCAAGCCCATCGTCGTGTTGGGCGCCGCGGCTGGTTCCGACCGCGTTCGGCTAGCAACGTCGGCGAATCCAGCGAGGTGAGTTCTGCTACCGAAATCACCACTCTCCGCTGTCCAGACCCGGGGCAGCAGTCCGGAGCCTATCAATGAGGGCACGCGGCTGAAGCCGCTGGCACATGACGATGCCCCGCCCGCGCCGTCGCGCAGCAGTCTTCGCGGTCTTGACTGGTTCGTGTTCTGCGTGGCCGACGTTCAAACCGGTTTCGGGCCGTTCGTCGCGGTTTATCTGACCACGCAGAAATGGACGCAGATCGATATCGGCTTGATCCTGTCGGTCGGCGGCATCGTGGCCTTGCTCGGGCAGATGCCTGGCGGCGCGGTCGTCGATGCCGCCCGATCCGAGCGGTTTGTCGCCGGCCTGGCAATCCTGGCCATCAGCATCAGCGCGCTGACCTATGCGGCCTTTCCAATCTTTCCAGCGGTGCTGGCCGCCGCGGTTTTGCATGCGTCCGCCAGTTGCGTGCTGGGGCCCGCCATTGCCGCCATCAGCCTTGGCCTTGTCGGACACGCGGCGATCGGCGAACGCCTGGGCCGTAATTCGCGCTTTGCATCAATCGGCAACGGGCTGGCCGCCGCCGCGATGGGCGCCTGCGGTCATTTCTTCTCGGCGCGCGCCGTGTTCATCATCACCGCGGTATTGCTGGCGCCGACATTGATCGCGCTTCGCAAGATATCGGCGCGCGAAATCGACGCCGAAAGGGCTCATGGCGGTCCCTCGGAGCACCGCGCGGAAAAACCGAAATCCTACGTTCCGGTTCTGCTGCACAAGCGCCCATTATTGATTTTCGCCGGATGCGTGCTGCTGTTCCACCTTGCCAACGCGGCCATCCTGCCGCTGATGGGCAGCCTTCTGACGACACGATCGAGCGCGTGGGCGACGGTCTTGATCGCGGCCTGCATTGTCGTTCCACAACTGGTCGTGGCGGCAATTTCACCTTGGGTCGGACGTCAATCGGGCTTGTGGGGACGCAGGCCCTTGCTGCTCATCGGCTTCGCCGCGCTGCCGATTCGCGCGCTCCTGTTCGCCACCGTCAGCGACCCGCGCCTGGTGGTCATTGTTCAGGCGCTCGACGGGCTCACGGCCGCCACGCTCGGCGTGTTGGTCCCCTTGATCATCGCCGACCTCACGCGCGGCACCGGCCGGTTCAATCTGGCGCAAGGCATTGTCGGCACCATGACCGGCATTGGCGCCGCGATCAGCACCAGCCTCGGCGGCTACCTGACGGATTATTTCGGCAGCCAAATCGCGTTTCTAGGGCTGGGAACGATCGCCGCCGTGGCGCTCGTGACGGCGGCGGTCTTCATGCCGGAAACCCGGCCAAGCCACGCTTGAGCGGCTAGTGCCGTTTCGTATTTAAGTTGACGGGGCTTCGCTGGAAACCAGCCGCAGATGCGGCGCTTCCATCTCCATCAGGCTGCGATAGACCGCGAGATAATCCTGGGCCATGCGGCGGGCGGTAAAACGCTCCTCGAAACGCTTCCGTATTTTAGCGCGGGAAAGCTCGGCCAGCCGATAGACGGCGCCGATCGCGCTCTTTTCGTCTTCGACAATGAATCCCGTCACGCCTTCATCGACCACTTCGGGGACCGAACCGCGATTGAAGGCGATGACGGGCGTTCCGCAGGCCATCGCCTCGATCATCACCAAGCCGAACGGCTCCGGCCAGTCTATCGGCACCAGCAGGGCGATCGCGCCGCTGAGAAACGCCGACTTATCCTTGTCGGTAATCTCGCCAATATATTCGATGTCCGATCCGTCGATCAAAGGCCGGATTTTCTCCTCGAAATATTCATGATCGACTTTGTCGACCTTGGCCGCGATTTTCAGCGGGATGCCGCATTGCCGGGCAATCCGGATCGCGCGATCGACGCCTTTTTCCGGCGCGATACGGCCGAGAAACGCAAAATATTGCTGCTTGGCCAGCTGCGGCGACAGCAATTTCTCCGGCAAGCCATGCGGGATGGTTTTTACCCATCCAGCATGTGGAATCGGCCGCCGCTGGGCGTTGGAGATCGAGACGATCGGAATCGAACGGAATAATGCGAAGACTGGCTGATGTTCCGGCAAATCAAGTCTGCCATGCAAAGTCGTCACGTAAGGCGTCTCCTGCCGCGAAAAAAGCGAGAACGGATAGTAGTCGAGGTGAAAGTGCAAAAAGTCGAATTCGTCGGCCTGCTGCCGGACGCGTTCGAGCATCATCATATGCAAGGCATTCGGATCGCGGATCGAGCCATCGAAACGCAGCGCCTTCGGCCAAGGCGCTTCCAGCTTTGCCGAGGTGCAGGAATCACCGCTGGCATACAACGTGACGTCATGTCCCAACGCCACGAGTTCCTCGGTTAGCCAGTGGACGACGCGTTCGGTGCCGCCATAGTATTTCGGCGGAATTGCTTCGGTTAAAGGCGCAATTTGGGCGATGCGCATTCACAAACTCCCACGGGTTACTGAAAAGCCCCTGCCAGCCTGCGGCACTCAGACTCAATCAACTCGAAGAACAAGAAAAAGTTGTGGTGCACGAAAAGTTTTGGGCCGCCACGGAACCTTTTTCCGCTCACGGCGTCGCCTTAGAGGGCCAACACGGATCGTTTGGAACTTGGCGCCCTCACGCCCAATACAACAACTCCAACGGAAGATCGTGACGGCAAGACAGCGGTTGAAACCCCGGAATTGAGGTCGGCAACTGATGGACGATCCATATCGTTACGAAAATCGGCCGTTCACCTTCATGCTTCGCTATATCCGGCTGCGGCGGACAGCCCATGCCATCATTATCGCCGCCGTGCTGGCGGCGGTCCTTTGCTCCGTCGCCACGCAATATGGCGTGAAATATTTGGTCGACGTACTGTCGGGTCCGATGGCGGCGGACAAGGTGTGGTTTGCGTTTCTCTTTCTGGTGTCCCTGATCGGCGCCGATAATCTGCTATGGCGGCTGGCCAGTTGGGTCGCGAGCTTCACGTTTGTCGGCGTGACCGGCGACGTGCGCCGCGACCTGTTCCGTCATTTGACCGGCCATTCACCGACTTATTTCGCCAATCGCATGCCGGGCACTTTGACGAGCCGCGTCACGGCGACATCCAATGCCGTCTATACCGTTGAAAATATGTTCGTCTGGAATGTGTTGCCGCCTTGCATAGCAACGGCGGCGGCCATCGCGCTCACGGTAACGATCAGTGTGCCGATGGCGATCGGGCTAGCGATCGTCTCGCTCATCATGGTCGTCGCGATGTTTCGCATGGCGGCCGCGGGTCGGCCGCTGCATCATGACTTTGCCGACAAGGCCGCCGCCATTGACGGCGAGATGGTGGACGTCATCAGCAATTTGCCGATCGTCAATGCGTTCTGCGGCAATGGCCGCGAACATCGCCGGTTCGATGCGATCATCGATCGCGAGATGACCGCCAGGCGGCGCAGTCTGCTGTATTTGGAACGGTTGCGGATATCGCACGCGGCGGTCACGATCCTGCTCACGGTGGGGCTCGCTGCCTGGGCCATCGTGTTGTGGCAGCGTGGCGCCGCGACGACCGGCGACGTCGTTCTCACCTGCACGCTCGGACTCTCCATCTTGCATGCCACGCGGGATCTTGCGGTCGCGCTCGTCGACGTGACACAACACGTCGCGCGGCTGGCGGAGGCGCTGGCAACGCTGCTGGTTCCGCACGAGCTGCTTGACCATCCCGAAGCCAAACCTCTGGTCAGGCGCGGCGTCAGTGTCGTTTTTGAAAATGTCTCGTTCGGTTATCCCGACGGGCAACAGGTTTTCGAGAATCTCTCGCTGCGGCTCGAATCCGGCCAGCGTGTCGGCCTGGTCGGCCAATCCGGCGGTGGCAAGTCCACGTTGTTCGCCCTGCTCCAGCGCCTGTACGATCCGCAAGGCGGGCGCATCTTGATCGACGGACAAGACATCGCGCGCGTGACGCAAAAAAGCCTACGGGAGGCGACCGCGGTGGTGCCGCAGGACATTTCGCTTTTCCACCGCTCCGTCATGGAGAACATCCGTTATGGCAGGCCGGATGCGTCCGACGACATGGTGCTCGAAGCGACGATCGCGGCGCGTTGCGACTTCATCGATTCGCTGCCGAACGGCATCGACACCATTGTAGGCGACCGGGGCGTGAAGCTGTCGGGCGGCCAGCGCCAACGGATCGCAATGGCGCGCGCGTTTCTCAAAGACGCGCCACTTCTCTTGCTGGATGAGGCGACGTCCGCGTTGGACAGCGAGTCGGAGGAAGCGATCCGGGAGGCACTTAGTCACCTCATGCGCGAGCGAACCGTTATCGCAATTGCCCATCGCCTGTCGACCGTGCGTAGTTTCGATCGGATCATCATGCTGCACGAAGGCAATATACTGGAGGATGGCTCGCCCGACCGCCTGATGCGGCGCGATGGACCCTACGGCCGGCTGGTCCGGCGCGAGATGATCCGGCTTGCGAGCAGCGCCGCCTAGTGTCGCGACTCGGAAGTTCGCCCGAGTGTTCAACACGCTCCGAGAGCGCGCTGCAAGATAAGGCGAGCTTCGAATTCGGGACATCAGAACGGCACGCAGATTTTCTGGCAGATTTTCTGCTTGCGTTTTTTATTTTCCGGCTCGACGATCGGCCCCTCACCGGGGGAATACTATGCCGATCTCACGCCGTACGCTGATCGCAACTTTGGGCCTCGGCTCGACGCTGGGCTTGCTTCCGCGTGAAGCCTTTGCCGCCTATCCGGACCGGCCGATCCATCTGATCGTGCCGTTCGCGCCTGGCGGCAATGCCGACATCGTAGGCCGCATCGTCGCCGAACAGATGAACGTGGCGCTTGGACAACCGGTGGTGGTCGATAACCGCGGCGGCGCCGGTGGCAGTATCGGAGCCGAAGTGGTGGCGCGCGCCACGCCCGACGGCTACACGCTGCTGGTCGGCTCGAACGGGCCGCTCACCGTCAACCCGTTCGTGCAGGCCAAGCTCGGTTACGACCCGCTAAAGGATTTCGCGGCGGTGGCGCTGACCAGCTACGTGCCACACGTCATCATCGTGAACGAAAAGGTCGAGGACAAGACGCTGCAAGACTTCATCGCGCTGTCGAAGAAGGCGCCGATCAACGTCGCCACCAGCGGTGTCGGCAGCGCCTCGCACATGACGCTCGAGCGCTTCAAGGCGGCAACCGGCGCCCAGATCACGCATATCCCCTACAAGAGCGGCGGCCAGCTGATGCCCGATCTGATCGGCGGCAACATCCAGGCGGCGATGACGGAATTCTCGACCGCGCTGCCGCAGCATAAAGGCGGCAAGGCGCGCATCATCGCTGTCGCTTCGGCCAAGCGTTCGCAGCTGGCGCCCGAGATTCCGACCTTCATCGAGGGCGGCGTGAAGGGTTTCACCGCCGCGAGCTATATCGGCATCGTGGCGCCGGCGGCGACGCCGCCCGCGATCATCGCGCAATTGCAGAAGGCGGTGGCGCAAGGGCTGAGTGGTGGAGCAGCGCCCGACAAGTTGCGCGCCATGGGCTCGGAAATCGCCACGCCAGAAGAGATGACGTCCACCGGCTTTGCGGCCTATATTCGCACCGAGTTCGAACATATGCGGCAAGCCGCCAAGCTCGCCGGCATCGTGCCGACATGAATGGAGCGCTGCCGGCCGGCGCCTGCGACTGTCATTGCCATGTATTCGGTCCGGCGGCGCGCTTTCCTTACGCCGAACCGCGCAGCTACACGCCGGACGATGCCCCGCTCGAAGCCTACCTGATGCTGCTCGAACTGCTCGGCTTCGACCGCGGCGTGCTGGTGCAACCCAGCGCCTATGGCCGCGACAACCGCGCCATGCTCGACGCACTTGAACGCGAGCCTAACCGCCTGCGCGGCGTCGCGGTCGGCGGCGCCGAGCTGACGGCGGCGGCGCTCAAGCAATGGCACGCGGCGGGCGTGCGCGGCTTGCGCGCCAACGAGTTCCGCCGCGGCGGCAAGGCTTATTACCAAAACGGCGTCGGCTTAAAGGAAATCGAGCCGTTGCTGCCGCTGCTCGCCGATCTCGGCTGGCATCTGCAATTATGGGTCGATGCGCGCGATTTGCCCGCGATGAGCGGCGCGTTGGCGCACGTGCCGGTGCCGGTGGTGGTCGATCATATGGGCCGCCTTGAGCATCATCAGGGCACCAACAATGCCGGCTTTCAGGCGCTGTTGCGCGGCGTCGGCGACGGCAAATTGTGGGCGAAGCTTTCCGGCACCTACCGGCTGGGCGCGACGCCGCCCGATTACGTGCAAGCGCGGCCGTTTCACGACGCGCTGGTCGCGGTCAATCCGGCGAATTTGGTCTGGGGCACCGACTGGCCGCATCCGCGTCCCGAGGGGCCGGTGCCGGACGCGGGCCAACTGCTGGCGGTATTTCTCGATTGGACGCGCGACCCGGCGCGGCGGCAGGCCATCCTTACCGATAACCCGGCGCGGCTGTATGATTTTCCAGGCAGCGCACGCGGCTAGGCCGCGCGTGGATCTGCCTTGGAACGCGGCTCCGGAACGTAGTTTTCGCCGAGCTGCATCATTTCGCGCGGCTTGGCCACGATCGACATCAGCCGGTCGCGCAACGCCTTGGGCGAGGTCGGCTTGACCAAGTATTCATGCACGCCGGCCTGCAACGCCTCGCGCACCGACGAGCGGTGGGCGCGCTCGGTCAACATGATGATCGGAATATTGGGGCGTGGAAACACGCCGGGCGAGCGCACGATTCGCGTCAACTCCAAGCCGTCGAGCAGCGGCACGCCCCATTCGAGCATCACGACGTCGGGGTCGCCGTCGCGGATCATG
>Ga0134126_10004653_pt1 | contig 17186 bp, 19 predicted proteins | sample KB31752_FD_96881 | JGI IMG/M metagenome (GOLD analysis project Ga0134126, IMG submission 96881) | Terrestrial soil microbial communities with excess Nitrogen fertilizer from Kellogg Biological Station, Michigan, USA - KB3-175-2 | ecosystem: Environmental > Terrestrial > Soil > Unclassified ...
AAGTGGTAGCCTCGGAGGAACTCAGCGCTTGAAGTCGCTCGCTCACGGTCGTCAGCCAGGAGCTCGGAGGCATAGTGGGCCCGTGCAGCAAAACGAAGGGTCGGCGCGGACGCTGCCAGCGTCGCTGCTGCCTCGTCGATCTGGCGATGGAACTCGGCTATAACCCCATGGGCGGCACGCTCCGCAACACGGCCATCCCTACCCAACCACTTCCGCAATTCCTTGCGGCCGACAAGTCCTTGAAGTCTCGGTGGAACGACGATCCGGACTGCGAAGCGACCGTGAATTTCCTGCAGGTGCTTCATGGTTCTCCGCTGGTTTTGTGGCCGGGTTTGTCACCCGTCTTGTAACCAAAGCCATTACAATGCAAGGGCTTATCGCGGAATCAACGGGTTAGGAAGCGGTGGCGGAGAGGGAGGGATTCGAACCCCCGGTGGAGTCACCCCCACGCCGCATTTCGAGTGCGGTGCATTCGACCACTCTGCCACCTCTCCGCGAGGCGCCCGGGGCGAAGGGCCCCGACGGTCGGCGCCGCTTATGGCATAGCCACTGGTCCCCTGCAACCTCCGCGCGAGACGCCGGTGAGCGCTGCGCCGCCGCCCCAACCGGCTCACTGCCGGCCGGCGCCGCCGGCCCCTCCTCGACGTCAACGCCAAAGCCGCTGCCGCCTGCCATCAACGTTAAGACTTGACGCGCCCGCCGGGCATGCAACCCTTCCGCCATAGGCTCCTGGCGAGTGGCAAGGCTTCCCCGTCGATGCCCAAACTGAGCTGCCGACGCCAACGCGGTGAGAGCGCCACGCATTCGCCGCACCTGACCCGTACCGAGGACCGGTGGTCAATATTCCATCGCCGGGGGTCATCCGCGGCCGGAACGGATCGCACCCGGGCGTAGCCCGAATGCGAACCGCCCAAACGAGGAGTTTATCGATGCTGCAACGCCGTAGCGTACTTCTGGGGCTTTCCGCCGCCGCCCTGCTGCCCACCGGGCTCGCCGGTCGCGCGTTTGGCCAGGCCGCCGGCACTCCGGTGCAACCCGATCAGCTCAAGACCGATGCCGGCGATCTGGTCATCCAGCCGGTGAACCACGCCTCGCTGATCCTCACCTATCAGTCCAGCATCATCTATTTCGATCCCGTCGGCGGGGGCAACCGCTATACCCCGTTCAACAAGCCCACCGCCATCGTCATCACCCATGTGCACCCCGACCATTTCGACGTGCCGACCCTGCAGGCGATCGGCGCCAGCGCCAAGCTGCTCATCGCCCCGCAGCTGGTGATCGACAAGCTGCCCGACGATCTCAAGGCCAAGGCGAAGCCGATGAAGAATGGCGATACCGGCACCATCGACGACCTGCCGATTGCCGCCATCCCCGCCTACAACACCACGCCGGATCGGCTGAAATACCATCCCAAGGGGGACGGCAACGGCTATGTGCTGACCCTCGGCCAGGCCAAGGTCTATGTCGCGGGCGACACCGAGGATATCCCCGAAATGCGCGCCCTGACCGGCATCGGCGTGGCCTTCATTCCTATGAACCTGCCCTATACCATGTCCGGCGAGCAGGCCGCGGCGGGGGTCAAGGCGTTCAAGCCGCTCCTCGTCTATCCCTATCACTACGGCAAGGACGGCCCCGAGCCGGCCAAGTTCGCTGCCGCCATGAAGGGCACCTCCGGCATCGAGGTGCGCCAGCGCGACTGGTACGCCTATGGCTGAGGCACCGCGGGCGTGCAACCGGTAACGCCGGTCATCCTTGACTCTTTGACCCGTTGCCCGCATAAGACGCCGCGATTGCGCGCCGGCCCTGCCGGGTGCGCCTTCTGTGTTTGAAAACCGCTGCTCGAGGCAGGCTGGCAACAGCCATACGAAGTCCGCCCGCCACTTGGCCGGGTGGCGCCACAGGGCGCGAATGAAGGGATCGGGGGCTGATCGGCTTCCGACGGAAAGAATATGTTCGCTGTAATCAAGACCGGTGGCAAGCAATACAAGGTTGCCGCCAACGACGTCCTCAAGATCGAAAAACTCGATTCGGAGGCCGGCGATGTCGTGACCTTCGATCAGGTGCTGATGGTCGGCGATGGCGCCGACGTCACCCTCGGCGCCCCGCTGGTCGCGGGTGCGATCGTGGCCGGGCAGTTGCTCGAGACCAGGAAGCAGAAGACCATCATCGTCTTCAAGAAGGAGCGCCGGCACAATTACCGCCGTCGCAACGGCCATCGCCAGTTGCTGTCGACGGTGCGGATCACCGAGATCCTGACCGGCGGCGCCAAGGTCACCACCCAGCCGGATGAGCGCGTCAAGGCGCGGCTCGCCGCGGCCGCTGCGTCGGCCGCCGCCGCCTCGGTCAGTGAAGCGCCGGCCAAGCCGGCCCGCGTCGCCAAGCCCGCCGCGGCCAAGGCCAAGGCTGAGCCGAAGGCAAAGGCCGAGCCCGCTGCCAAGCCGGCGGCCAAGGCCGCCAAGCCTGCGGTCGAGTTCGTCGACGACATCAAGCTGATCAGCGGCGTCGGGCCGGTGCTCGAAAAGAAGCTGAGCGGGGCCGGCATCACCAGCCTCAAGCAGATTGCCGCGTGGAAGAAGGCCGACATCGCCAAGTTCGACGAGGAACTCGAGCTGCACGGTCGTGCGGCGCATGAAGACTGGGTGCAGCAGGCCAAGGACCTCGTTGCCGGCAAGCCGCCGCGCGCCAAGGCCGACCAGGAATTGCTCGCCAGTGAAGAGCACGCCGACAAGCCGGCAAAGAAGGCCGCTGCCAAGAAGGCCGCGCCCAAGGCCGACAAGGAATAAGGAGCAGGACCGATGGCACACAAGAAAGCAGGCGGTTCGTCCCGCAACGGCCGCGACACCGCGGGCCGCCGTCTCGGCGTCAAGAAGTTCGGTGGCGAGACCGTCATCCCGGGCAATATCATCATTCGCCAACGCGGCACCAAATGGCATCCCGGCACCAATGTCGGCATGGGCATCGATCACACCATCTTCGCCATTGTCGAAGGCCGGGTGTCGTTCCGAACCCGCGCCAACTCCCGTGTCTACGTTTCGGTAGAACCGGCCGAAGCCGCAGAGTAGCGGCAGGTCGACACCCTGCCGGAGACCAACTCCCCGGCAGGCCATCACGGCCAGATCAGATGCAAAGGGGAGCCGGCCGCCGGTTCCCCTTTTGCGTTGAGTGGCTCAGATGAAAGAGACCAGTTCCTCCTCCCTCCACCGCCGCGAGCCCCTGCCCGGCACCAAGGCAAGCGAAGCCATGCTGCGCAGCGCCACCGAGCGCCTGTCGTTCCGCCGCACCCGCGATGCGCTGCCGACCCGGCTCGAAACCGCGCGCCTCGTGCTGCGCGCCCCGATGCGCGGCGACGTGCCGGCAATCGCCAAACTTGCCGACAACCCCAACATCGCGGCAAAGCTGGCGCGGCTGCCGAGCCCCTATACCCGGGCCGACGCCACCGCCTTCGTCGAGATCTTCGCCCAGCGCGCCGACGAACGGCCGTTCGCCATTACGGCGGCCAACGGGGAGTTCCTCGGCATCGTCGGCTTCAGCTACGCCATGGGCCAGCATCCGGAGCTCGGCTACTGGCTGGGCGAGCCGCATTGGGGCCAGGGCATCATGACCGAAGCGGTAAAAGGCCTGCTCGAGGCCGCCTTCGCCACCGGCTTTTATCCGGTGGTGCGGGCCAGGGCGCTGCAAAGCAATGCCGCATCCATCCACGTGCTCGAAAAGGCCGGTTTCCGCAACACCGGCGCCGCTATCGATCCGCTCGGTACCAACCGGGGCCAGCCGATCTTCAACTTCCGGCTGGAGCGGCCGAGATGAGCGTCATTATCGAGACCGCCCGCCTGCGGCTCCGTCCGCCAGCGATGGCGGACGCCCCGGCCATCGCCCGCTATCTCAATAATTTTGCCGTGGCCGGCAATCTGGCGCGCGTGCCCCATCCCTATCGCCTCGCCGATGCCGAGCGCTGGCTCGGCTCGCTGCGCCCCGAGCCGCCCGCCGCCGAGACCGATTTTGCCATCGAGCTCGGCCCGGCCGGCTATGTCGGCCAGATCGGCTTTCACCTGACCGACGGCGAGGCCGAGCTCGGCTACTGGCTGGCCGAGCCGTTCTGGCATCGCGGCCTGATGAGCGAGGCGACGCGGGCAGTGGTCGACTGGTATTTTGGCACCACCGACGCGCCGCGCATCCGCTCCGGCGTATTCTCCTTCAACAAGGCCTCGCTCGCCGTGCAAAGAAAGCTGGGCTTTACCGAAACCGGCAGCAGCCGGCGCCATTGCCTTGCGCGCGGCGAAGAGCTGCGCCATATCGACACTCAGCTCAGCCGCGCCGATTGGGCGGGAGTCCCCACATGAAGTTTCTCGATCAGGCGAAAGTCTACATCCGATCCGGCGACGGGGGGGCCGGCGCGGTGTCGTTCTTGCGCGAAAAATTCGTGGAGTTCGGCGGGCCGAACGGCGGCAATGGCGGGCGCGGCGGCGACGTCGTGGTCGAATGCGTCGATGGCCTCAACACCCTCATCGATTACCGCTACCAGCAGCATTTCAAGGCCAAGACCGGCACCCACGGCATGGGCAAGGATCGCCACGGTGCCAATGCGCCCGATATCGTGCTGCGCGTCCCCGTCGGCACGCAGGTGTTCGAGGACGACAACGAAACCCTGATTGCCGACCTCACCCGCGTCGGGCAGACGGTGACGCTGCTGTCGGGCGGCAATGGCGGATTCGGCAACGCCCACTTCAAGACCTCGTCGAACCAGGCGCCACGCCGCGCCAATCCGGGGATCGAGGGCACCGAAAAGTGGATCTGGCTGCGGCTCAAGCTGATCGCCGATGCCGGCCTCGTCGGCCTGCCCAATGCCGGCAAGTCGACCTTCCTCGCCTCGGTCTCGGCGGCAAAGCCGAAGATCGCCGACTATCCATTCACCACGCTCCATCCCAATCTTGGCGTCGTACGGGTGGGGGAGCGCGATTTCGTGCTGGCCGATATTCCGGGCCTGATCGAGGGCGCCCATGAAGGCGCCGGCATTGGCGACCGCTTCCTCGGCCATGTCGAGCGCTGCGCCGTGCTCATCAACCTGGTCGATGGCACCGGCGAGGACGTGGTCGGCGCCTACCGGACGATCCGCGGCGAACTCAGTGCCTACGCCGAAGTGCTGGCTGAAAAGCCCGAGATCGTGGTGCTCAACAAGATCGATGCGCTGGCGCCGGAGACTATCAAGGCCAAGGCCAAGGCGCTGAAAAAGGCGGCCAAGACCGAGGTGATGCTGGTTTCCGGCGCCACCCACCAGGGCGTCGAGGCGGTGCTCTACGCCGTGCTGGCCGCCCTCGACGCGGCCAAGGCGGACCGACTGGAGCGGGCGCGCGTCGAAACCGCCCCCAACTGGACACCGTGATGTCGTCGTCCATCGCCTCGTTCTTCCTTCGCCCCCAAGGGGAGAAGGGAAGCCCAGACTTACGGCTCCATCTCCCCGTCCCCCTTGAGGGGAGGGATGGGGTGGGGGTATCCGCCACCCGCTCAGCGCCTGTGGCAACCCCCACCCGGCTGCCGCCACCCTCCCCTCAAGGGGGAGGGGCGACAAACCGCACCTCTCCCTGGCTGCTCAACCATGACTGACGCGCTCGCTCCCTACCGCCGGCTCACCGTCAAGGTCGGCTCGGCCCTGCTGGTCGACGGCAATACCGGCAAGCTGCGCGCCACCTGGCTGAAGAGCCTTGCCGAAGACATCGCCGGCCTGCGCGGCGAGGGCCGCGACGTGGTGCTCGTCTCGTCGGGTGCCATCTCGCTTGGCCGGCGCCTGCTGAAGCTCGACGGCATCAACCTGCCGCTCGAGCATCGCCAGGCCGCCGCCGCTGCCGGCCAGATCGCCCTCAGCCAGGCCTGGGCCGGCGCGCTCTCGGCCTTCGGCATCATCACCGGGCAGATCCTGCTTACCCCCAATATCACGGAGGAGCGGCGCTATTACCTCAATGCCCGCACCACCATCGCCACCCTGCTGGGGCTTGGCGCCGTGCCGATCATCAACGAAAACGATTCCGTCGCCACCGCCGAGATCCGCTATGGCGACAACGATCGCCTCTCGGCGCGCGTCGCCACCATGACGGAGGCCGGCGTGCTGGTGCTGCTGTCCGATGTCGACGGCCTCTATACCGCTCCGCCACACAAGGACCCCAACGCGACCCACCTCGCCTATGTCTCCGACATCACCCCGGCGATCGAGGCCATGGCGGGCGGCGCGGCGAGCCATCTGAGCCGCGGCGGCATGACGACAAAACTCGAAGCCGGCAAGATCGCAACCCTTGCCGGCACCGCCATGATCATCGCCAGGGGCACCGAGCTGCATCCCCTCAAGGCGCTACGCGAGGGCGGCCGCCACACCCTGTTCGCCGGCCAGCAGAGCCCGGCGGCGGCGCGCAAGCGCTGGATCATGGGCACCCTCGGCGTCGCTGGCGCGCTGCACGTCGATGCCGGCGCCGCACGGGCCCTGCAGACCGGCAGGAGCTTATTGCCGATCGGCGTCACCCGCGTCACCGGCGAGTTTTCCCGTGGCGACACGGTTGGCGTGTTCGACCCCGATGGCATCGAGATCGCCCGTGGCCTGATCAGCCTCGGCAGCGCCGATGCGCTGCTGGTGAAGGGGAAGAAGAGCCAGACGGTGGTAGAACTGCTCGGCGTCGGCCATCGCGGCGAACTGATCCACCGCGACAATCTGGTACTGCTGCACGGGAGCGAGTCGAAGCCATGAACCAGTTGCGCACCCCCGACGCCGCCCTTGCCGAGCTGATGCACGGTATCGGCCTCAAGGCGCGTGCCGCGGCAAGCGTACTGGCCCGGGCTCCGGCGGCACAGAAGGCCGACGCCCTGCATGCGGCGGCCAGGGCATTGCTCGCGGCGCGCGCCGAAGTGCTCGACGCCAACGCCATCGACCTCGCCGCCGCCCGCGCGGCGGGCATGAAGCCCGCCTTCCTCGACCGGCTGGAACTCGATTCCCGCCGCTATATGGCCATGCTCGGCGGCCTCAAGGAAATCGCCGACCTGCCCGATCCGGTGGGCCGCCTGCTGGCCGAATGGACCCGGCCGAACGGCCTCGTGATCCGCCGCGTCGCCACCCCGCTCGGGGTCATCGGGGTGATCTTCGAGAGCCGCCCCAATGTCGCGGTCGACGCCGGGGCGCTGACCTTCAAGTCCGGCAATGCCGTTATCCTGCGCGGCGGCAGCGACAGCACGCATTCGGTCGCGGCCATCCATCGCGCGCTGGTCGCCGGCCTGCAGGAAGCGGGCCTGCCGGGTGACGCCATCCAACTGGTGCCGACCACCGACCGCGCCGCCGTCGGCGAAATGCTGCGCGGCCTCGATGGCACCATCGACGTCATCGTGCCGCGCGGCGGCAAATCGCTGGTAGCGCGGGTCCAGGAGGAGGCGCGGGTGCCGGTCTTCGCCCACCTCGAAGGGCTCTGCCATACCTATATCGACCGCTCCGCCGACCGCGACATGGCGGTCGAGGTGACGCTCAACGCCAAAATGCGGCGCCCTGGCGTCTGCGGCGCCACCGAGACGCTGCTGGTGCATCGCGACGTGCTGGAAACCCACCTGCTGCCGGTGCTCGAGGCGCTCGCGGCAAAGGGCTGCGAAATTCGTGGCGACGAGACGGTGCAGGCCCTCTACCCCGCGGCAACCCCCGCGACCGAGGCGGACTGGCACACCGAATACGAGGCGCCGATCATCTCGGTAAAGGTGGTGGCTGATGTCGGAGCCGCCATTGCCCATATCGAAGAATATTCCTCCCACCACACCGAGGCGATCATCGCCGAGGACCCCGAAGCGGTGCGGCGCTTCTTCGCCGAGATCGATTCCGCCATCCTGCTGCACAACGCCTCGACCCAGTTCGCCGATGGCGGCGAATTCGGCTTCGGCGGTGAGATCGGCATCTCTACCGGCAAGATGCACGCCCGCGGCCCGGTTGGCCTCGAACAACTCACCAGTTTCAAATATCTGATCGAGGGCGCCGGACAGGTGCGCCCGTGACCGACGGTTCGCCGGTGGCTGCCTCGTGACGACGCCCCCCGCCCCGCTGCCGCAAAGCCTCACCGCCCTGCCCCTTGCCACCCCCGGCATGCGCATCGGCCTGTTCGGCGGCAGCTTCAATCCGGCCCATGCCGGGCACCGGCTGGTGGCGCTCGAAGCGCTGAAGCGGCTGCGGCTCGATGCCGTCTGGCTGCTGGTGTCGCCCGGCAATCCCCTGAAGAAGCACGACGACCTGGCGCCCCTCGCGGCGCGCGTGGCCGGCGCCAACGCCGCGACCCACCACCCGCGCATAAAAGCCACCGGCTTCGAGGCGGCGCATGGCTTTCGCTACACCTACGACACGCTGTCCTTCCTGCGCGCGCGCTACCCCGCCGCCCGGTTCGTGTGGATCATGGGCGCCGACAATCTCGCCCAGTTCCACCGCTGGGAACACTGGCGCGCCATCGCCGAAATGCTGCCGCTGGCCATCTATATCCGCCCCGGCGCCACCCGGTCGGCGCTCGCCTCGGTCGCGGCGCGCGCCCTGCTGGCCTACCGCATCGACGAGCGCGACGCCCCGCTCCTCGCCGACCTCGAGCCTCCCGCCTGGGTCTACCTGCACGGCGTGACCTCGACTCTCTCATCCTCGGTCATTCGCGCCCGCAGCCCCCGAAAAATCGAGGCTTGACATGGGCTTGACACGCGGGCCTTGCAGAATGGCGGGGTGAGCGCATATTATGACGGTGTCAGAACGGGAAATAACGCCATCTCTTGCGACGCGCGCCCCATTCGAAAACTTTGCCAAGGACCGAGCAGATACGCATGACCCAGGCTCATCGAGCAGGGGCGGAGGCCAATTGCTGATGGCGCCTTCGCCCACAAGACCGCAATTGCAACCCATTGAGCAGACACACCCCACCATGATCGACGTCGTGCTGCAGAGCCTCGAAGACGCCAAGGCCGAACAGACGGTCGCCATCGACGTTACCGGCAAATCCCCGCTCTCCGATCACATGGTGGTGACCACGGGGCGCTCCAATCGCCATGTCGGCGCCGTCGCCGACCAGTTGGTCAAGGCGTTCCGCGAAGCCGGCTTTGCCAAGCCACGCATCGAGGGCCTGCCGCATTGCGACTGGGTGCTGGTGGATGGCGGCGACGTCATCGTCCACATCTTCCGCCCGGAAGTCCGCGAGTTCTACAACATCGAAAAGATGTGGCAGGCCGAATTCGCCGCCGACGCCCAATAGCCTCGGGCCAAGGCCCCCCCCACCCGGCCCTACCGGGCCACCCTCTCCCCGACGGGGAGAGGAATACGCGAAGGTCTTGCCTCATCATTCCTCTCCCCGTCGGGGAGAGGTCCCGGCAGGGGTGAGGGGTCTTCGCCCACTCCCAGTCTCCCCTCCCAAGCCATCATCCCATGCGCATCTCCATTCACGCCATCGGCCGCATGAAGCAGGGGCCGGAGCGCGAGCTCGTGGCGCGCTATCTCGGCCGCGCCCAGGCGACCGGCAAGCAATTGGCGCTGACCGGCTTCGAAGTGGCTGAAGCCCCCGAATCGCGCGCCGGCAGCAGCGCCGTGCGCAAGACCGAGGAAGCCCGCGCCCTCGCCGCGGGCATCCCTGACGGTAGCGTCCTCGTCGCCCTCGACGAGGGCGGCAAGTCTCTCGGATCCGCCCCCTTCGCGGCGCTGCTGGCGCGCTGGCGCGATGACGGCCGGCCAGCCGCCAGCTTTCTCATTGGCGGCGCCGACGGGCTCGATGCCGGGCTTTCCCGGCAGGCCGAGCTCATCTTGTCGTTCTCGCCCCTGACTTGGCCGCACCAATTGGTGCGTATCATGCTGGCCGAACAGCTTTATCGCGCCACCACCATCCTTTCCAGCCATCCCTATCATCGTGAATAGGCCCATTGTCGCGGCCAGCGGACGCTCCCTCGGCCGAGGCAAACAGAGGGAGGTCCAGAAGCCCCGGCTTTGCTATGGTTCGCCCGATGATTCGGCAGCAGATGATGCAGCGCCTGGCGCTGGCGGGGGCGATCGCGCTGGGCACCGCGACCATGCTGGGCGTTGCCGCCCGGAGCGTCGCGCAATCGAACGTGCCGACGACCCCGCCCGCCACTGCCGCCCCGGCGGCCACGCCGCCCGCTCCAGGCGCCCCTCCCGTGCCGCTCGCCGGCGCCCCGGCCGCTGCCGTGCCGAGCACCGCCGCCGAGGCCGCCAAGGCCGCTGCCGCCAACCAAGCCGCGCTCGATCAGCTCGAAGCCAGCATGTCGGTGAGCAAGGAACAGGCCGATAAGCTGCGGCAGGAGATCGCCGCCATGAACGGCGATCGCGCCAAGCAGAACGCCGCCCTGATCGCGGCGGGGCAGCGGGTGAAGGTCGCCGAGATCGAGGTCGGCTCGATGGAAGAGCGGCTCGCCGCCCTGGCGCAGGCGGAAACCGAGGTGCACGGCCGGCTCGACGGCGCCGACGCCTCGATTTCCAACGTGCTGGCGGCGCTCGAGCGCATCTCCCTCAATCCGCCGCCGGCGCTGATCGTCAACCCCTCGGACGCCCTGGGCTCGGCCCGCAGCGCCCTGCTGATCTCGGCCATCCTGCCGCAATTGCGGGCCAAGGCGGACCAGGTGGTCGCGGACCTCAAGCACCTGTCGGACATCAAGGCCGAGGCGCTGCAGGAGCAGGAAGAGCTGAAGGCCAATTTTGCCGTGCTGCAGGAAGAACAGCTCCGTATCGCGACCCTGATCGAGGCGAAGAAGCAGGGCCTCGCCAGCGCCACCGCGGCACTCGATGCCGAGGACAAGGCGGCGGCTGAGATGGGCGCCAAGGCCACCTCGCTGAAGCAACTGGTGGCCGAGCTCACCGCCAAGGTGGCGGCCGTCAGCGCCGCGGCGAGCGCCGCCGACGCCGCGCATCCGCAATTGCCGGAAACGACACCCGAAGCCATCCGCACCGCGCTCGCCGACACGTCGCGCACCAGCCCGGCGATTCCCTTCGCCCAGGCCCGCGGCTATCTGACGCGGCCGGCCGCCGGCACCGATGTCGAGGATTTCGGCGTCAATGACGGCTTCGGCGGCATTTCGAAAGGGGTTTCCTTCACCACCCGCCCCGGCGCGCAAGTGGTGGCGCCGGCCGACGGCTGGGTGATGTACAAGGGCCCCTACCTCAATTACGGCCAAATCGTCATTCTTAATCCCGGTCAGGATTATACCATCGTGCTCGCCGGGCTCGACGCGGTCAAAGTCGATATCGGGCAGTTCGTGCTGGAAGGCGAGCCGCTTGGCACTATGGGTTCACGCACAATTGGTCGTACGGTCGCGACCGGTGCTGGCGTCTCCCAGCCGACGCTTTATATTGAACTGCGAAAGAACGATCAGCCCCTCGATCCGACCGGATGGTGGGCTCCCCCAGCCAACCCGACCCAAAGTGGATAGCCTCTTGATGCGTATGTCGCCCGTCCGCGCCGCTCTGATTTCGCTCGCCCTGCTCATTCCGCTGGGTCCGGCAGCCTTTGCCGACGACAAACCGGCCGTGCCCGCCGCCCCGGCAACCCCCGCGGTGCCCGCTCCGGCCACGCCTGCGCCGGCAACGCCAGCCCCGGCTACCCCCGCTGATCCGACCCCGGCGACACCGGCTCCGGCAGCACCGGCACCTGCCGGCCCCGCGCCGGCCGCTCCGGCCGCTCCGGCCCCGGAGAACGCTTCGGGCGAAACCTCTGGCTCCCCGGATGCCGGCAAGCCGCGCACCCCGACCGAAATCTATTCGGACCTCGATCTGTTCGGCGAAGTGTTCGACCGCATCCGCGCGCAATATGTCGACGTGCCCGATGAGCGCAAACTGATCCACGCCGCGCTGCAGGGCATGCTGTCTTCGCTCGACCCGCACTCGGGCTACCTCGAGCCGCAGAGCTACGACGACATGCAGCAGGACACTTCAGGCGAGTTCGGCGGCCTCGGCATCGAGGTGCAGATGGAGGATGGCGTCGTCAAGGTCGTGTCCCCGATCGACAACTCGCCCGCCTCGCGGGCCGGCGTGCTGCCCAACGACCTCATCGTCCAGCTCGACGGCGTCCAGGTGCAGGGCATGACCCTCGATGACGCGGTCAAGAAGATGCGTGGCCCGATCGGCACCAAGATCAAGATCACCATCCAGCGCCAGGGTGTCGACAAGCCGATCGATCTGACGCTGACGCGCGACACCATCGCCATGCAGGCGGTGCACTGGTCGCTCGAGGGCGATGTGGCCGTCGTCCGCCTCGACAAGTTCTCCGAGCAGGCCTTCCCGGGCATCCAGAAGGCCGTCACCGACATCTGGGCCAAGCGCGACGGCAAGGCGCCCAAGGGCATCGTGCTCGACCTGCGCAACAATCCCGGCGGCCTCGTTGACCAGGCCGTGGACGTCGCCGACGCCTTCCTCAAGCAGGGTGCCATCGTGCTCACCCGCAGCCGCCTCGACCAGGAGAGCGCCCGGTACGACGCCAAGCCCGACGCGCTCGACGCCCAGCTCGCCCCTGTCCCCATCGTCGTCCTGATCAACGGCGGTTCGGCTTCCGCGGCCGAGATCCTCGCCGGCGCACTGCAGGACCACAAGCGGGCTACCCTGGTCGGCACCCGCTCGTTCGGCAAGGGCACCGTGCAGTCGATCATCAGCCTCGGCGACAACGGCGCCATGCGCATGACCACGGCGCGCTACTACACGCCGAACAATCGTTCGATCCAGGCCGCCGGCATCCAGCCCGACATCGTCATCAAGGAAACCGTCCCCGAAGAATTCAAGGGCAAGGACGAAATCGTCGGCGAAGCGGAGCTGCCCGGCCAGATCGGCGGCGGCACCGCGCCGGTGGCGACCACCGGCTCATCCGTCTACGTGCCGGCCGACAAGACCAAGGACGATCAGTTGCAGTATGCCTTGAAACTTATCGACGGCACCGTCACCGACCCCGCCTATCCCCCCAAGGGGGAATAGGCTCCGGCCGGCACCGCCAACCGGCGCCGAATATGATATCAGGGGATCTCGAAGGCGCGGCTGATTCGCCGCGTCTTTTGATTCCGGGAGCTTACGGACGGGCCAATGGCCGATGAACTGAGCGCGCCGCTCGGCAAGAAGAAGCACCGAACCCCCAAACCCGCCCGCCGCTTCGGCCTCGGCGAGTTGCCGCTGGCGCGGCTCGGTTTCGGCATCGTGGCCCTGGTGCTGGTCGGCGCCGCGCTGCGCCTGGCGCTGGTCAGCGATCCGGAGGGCGGCCGCCCCTCGGCCACCGTCGCCATCAACTCGACACGCGACGACAATCGTATCGCCGGGCAGGTCGCGGCCCCGGCGCCGGCGGCCAAGGCCGCGCCGATCACCGCCGGCCCCGAGATCGCCGTCGGCCCCAATGCCTCGATCACCACGATCGGCGACGACGTGCCCTCCGGCGCCCCCACGACGGCGGCCGTCAACAAGCAGGGCGTCATCCCCGACCTCACCGAGGATACCAAGGACGGCCCGCTGCCGCGCATGAGCGCCACGGGCGAAACGCCGTTCCACGCCTATTCCCGCCCCGCTCCGCCCGCCAACGGCAAGGCCATGCTCGCCATTGTCGTGACCGGGCTCGGGCTTAACGAGGCTGGCACCCTCGATGCCGTGGACAAGCTGCCGCCGGATATCTCGCTGGCCTTCGCCCCCTATGGCAAGACTCTCGACAAGACCGTGGCCGCCGCCCGCGCCGCCGGGCACGAGCTGCTGCTCGAGGTCCCGCTCGAGCCGTTCGACTATCCCGAGACCGATCCCGGGCCGCAGACCCTGCTCACCGGCAAGCCGGCTCGCGCCAATATCGACAAGCTCTACTGGCTGATGGCGCGCTTCGGCGGCTATATCGGGCTCATCAACCACACCGGCGCCCGCTTCACCGCTTCGTCCGCCGATTTCGGCCCGGTGATGGAGGAACTGGGGACGCGCGGCCTCGGCTATCTCGACGACGGCACCTCCAATCGCTCCATCGCGCCGGAACTGGCCGCCGCCAACAAGGTGCCGTTCGGCCGCGCCGACGTGCTGCTCGACGCCAACCCGGCCCGCACCCCGATCCTCGCCGCGCTCGACGCGCTGGCCAGCAAGGCGGCGGCACAGGGCCAGGCGATCGGCGTCATCTCAGCCCTGCCGGTGTCGATCGCCACCGTCGCCGAGTGGGCGGGAAATCTCGCCGATCGCAATGTGCAACTGGTGCCTGTCAGCGCCCTGATGAAATAGGAGGCCCTGCCGTGGCCCCGGAATCGCTCGAATTTCTCCGCCAGCATTTGCCCTATCGGGACTGTGCCGGGGTGGCGCTGTTCAACGCCCGCGGCCAGGTCTTCATCGGCCGCCGCAAGACCGGCGACGACCCCGAAAAGGGCCCGGAAAGCGGCGCCCCCTGGCAGATGCCGCAGGGTGGCATCGACAAGGGCGAGGCCCCGCTCGAGGCGGCGCGGCGCGAGCTGTTCGAGGAGACCAGCATCACCTCCATCGAGCTGGTCGCCGAGGCGCCGGCCTGGATCACTTACGACCTACCAGATCACCTGCTCGGCGCCGCCCTGCGCGGCAAATACCGGGGCCAGCGCCAGCGCTGGTTCGCCTTCCGCTTCACCGGCGCAGAGGCCGAGATCGACGTGCTGGCCCCCGGCGGCGGCAAATTCCGCCCCGAATTCGTCGCCTGGCGCTGGGAAGACCTGCCGAGAACCCCGGATCTTATCGTCGACTTCAAGCGCGACGCCTATCGCCAGATGGTCGCCGCCTTCGCCGACCTGCCGGCCCGCCTGGCCCGTGACTGAGCCGGTGGTCCGGCAACTGGGCGTTGGCGACCGCGACGGCTGGGCGGCGCTGCGCCACGCGCTTTGGCCGCACCACTCGATCGAAGAACTGCACGATGAACTCTCCGATATGCTCAAGGGCGACTTCGCGGGCTTCGGCGCCTTCGATGGCGCCACGCCGGTCGGCTTCGTCGAAGTTTCGCAGCGTCTCTATGGCGACGGCTGCGACACCGCGCCCGTCGCCTGGCTCGAGGGCATTCTGGTACTCCCCCCCTTTCGTCGGCAGGGTATCGCGCGGCGCCTCGTCGCCGCCGTCGAGGCCTGGGCCCGCGCCCGCGGCCTCACCGAGCTGGGCTCGGACGCCGAGCTCGACAATGTCGTTTCCCGCCTCAGCCACGCCCGCTGGGGCTTTGCCGAAACCGAACGCGTGGTGCGCTTCAGGAAGGGGCTCGCATGAAGACCATCGGCCTCATCGGCGGCATGAGCTGGGAATCCACCGCCCACTACTATCGCGTGCTGAACCAGGAGACGGCGCGTCGCCTCGGCGGCCTGCACTCGGCGCCGATCCTGCTGCACTCGGTCGACTTCGCCCCCATCGAGGCGATGCAGCGCGCCGGCCAATGGCATGAGACCGGCGACCTGCTGGCCGCCAGCGCCCAGCGGCTGGAGGCCGCGGGGGCCGAGCTCATCGGGCTCACCACCAACACCATGCATCTCGTGGCGGACCAAATCATCTCAGGGCTCGGCGTGCCGTTCATCCACATCGCCGACCCGACCGCCGACGCGCTGCTCGCCGACGGCTATGCGACGGTTGGCCTGCTGGGCACCCGCTTCACCATGGAGATGAGCTTCTACAAGGACCGTCTCATCGCCCGCGGCCTCACCCCGCTGGTGCCGGAAGTCGGCATCACCAATCTCAACGGCATCATCTACGAAGAGCTCTGTCGCGGCATCGTCCGCGACGAGTCGCGAAACACCTATGTCGAGGCCATCGAACGGCTGGCCGCGCGCGGTGCCGAAGCGGTCATCCTCGGCTGCACCGAGATCGCCATGCTGATCGACGACGCCGTCAGCCCGCTGCCGGTGTTCGACACCACCGAATTGCACGCCAAGGCGCTGGTCGACGCGGCCCTCGCCTGAGGTGCCGCCTCACATCTCGCCTTCCGGATTGGCCCCGATGTGGTGGATCGAAAGGTCGGCGCCGCGCCGCTGGTCGGCGTCGCTGAGCCGGATGCCGAGCAGGCGCCCGGTGATGAAGTAGAGCGCCGAGCCCACAGCCAGCGCATAGACCACCACGCCTACCGAGCCCAGGATCTGGCTCACCGGGCTGACGCCGCCCATGCCGCCGAGCGCCGTGAGCCCGAAAATCCCCGCCGCTATGCCGCCCCAGAGCCCGCACAATCCGTGCAGCGGCCAGACGCCGAGCACGTCGTCGACCTTGAGCCGTTCCTGCGTGAAGGTGAAGCCGCGCACGAAGATCAGGCCGGCAATGGCGCCCGTCGCCAGCGCCCCGATCGGATGCATGACGTCCGAGCCGGCGCACACCGAGACCAGACCGGCCAGCGCCCCGTTGTGCACGAACCCCGGATCGTTGCGCCCGGCGATCAGCGCCGTGACGACGCCGCCAACCATCGCCAGCAGCGAATTGATCGCCACCAGGCCGGAAACGCCCGCCAGATCCTGCGCCGACATCACGTTGAAACCGAACCAGCCGATGCACAGCAGCCAGGTGCCGAGCGACAGCCAGGGCAGCGACGACGGCGGATAGGGCCGCCCGTTCGGCCCATAGCGCCCGGTGCGGGCCCCGAGCCGCAGCACCGCGGCCAGCGCCAGCCAGCCGCCCATCGCATGCACCACGATGGAACCGGCAAAATCGTGCAGCGGCGCGCCGAAAGTCGCGGAAAGCCAGCCTTGCACGCCGAAATTATGGTGCCAGACGATGCCTTCCATGAACGGGTAGAGCACCCCGACGATGACCGTCGCCGCCAGCACCTGCGGCCAGAATTTCGCCCGTTCGGCAATGCCGCCCGAAATGATCGCCGGCACCGCCGCGGCGAATGTCGCGAGGAAGAAGAACCGCACCAGGGTCAGCCCATGCGGCGGAAACATTGCGCTGCCGCCGGTCAGGTTCGCCGCGCTGGTGAAAAAGCTCACGCCATAGGCGATCCAGTAGCCGATGAAGAAATACGCGATAGTCGAAAACGCGAAGTCGACCATGATCTTGACCAGTGCATTGACCTGGTTCTTGTGCCGCACCGTGCCCATTTCGAGGAAGGCGAAGCCACCATGCATGGCAAACACCAGGATGGCGCCCACCAGCAGGAAGAACACGTCGAAGCCGACGTTCTGGGGATCCATGGCACCGCCTCCACGGCCGGCGGGAAACCGGCGCACGGCGGCAGGAGTTCAAGGATCGTGCCAAGACCTATTTTGGGGCAAGGGTGCCC
>Ga0134126_10004655_pt1 | contig 17181 bp, 16 predicted proteins | sample KB31752_FD_96881 | JGI IMG/M metagenome (GOLD analysis project Ga0134126, IMG submission 96881) | Terrestrial soil microbial communities with excess Nitrogen fertilizer from Kellogg Biological Station, Michigan, USA - KB3-175-2 | ecosystem: Environmental > Terrestrial > Soil > Unclassified ...
CCGCGCCCGCGCCGGCCGCCAAGCCGGCGGCCGACGGCGCGGCGCAGCCCTCGCCGCAGGCCGGGCAGCCATGAACGGCGAGTCGCGCCTGCGCATGCTGCTCACGGCACTCGTGGCGCTGATCCTCACGGTGCTGCCTTTGCCGCCATGGCTCGACGTGCTGCGCCCGATATTCCTGGTGCTGATGGTGTTCTACTGGTCGGTGAATGCCCCACGCACCGGTGGCCTGGCACTCGGCTTCTTCGCCGGCCTCGCGCTCGATGTGTTCCAGGGACCGGTGCTGGGCGAGCACGCGCTGGCGCTGGCGCTGGTCACGTACATGGCGGTGCGCGAGCACCAGCGCATCCGCTCCAAGCCGGCCATCCAGCAGGCGATGTTCGTGCTGCTGGCGCTGGTGCTGTACGAGCTGGTGCTGTTCATGATCGACGGCTGGACCGGCCATCCGGTCACGAGCTGGTTGCGCTGGCTGCACGCGCTCACCGGAGCGCTGATCTGGCCGCCGGCGGCGGCGCTGTTCGGCTACGCCGCGGGCCGGCGCGCGTGAGGGAACTATCAATGCCGCGACGGTTCTGACGGATCGCAGCCATGCCGGCCGTACGCATCAAGGATCACTGGCGCGAGCAACGCCTCTTCGACCAGCGCGCACTGGTGTGCGCCGCGCTCATGGGGCTCGCGACCGTCGGCCTGATCGCGCGGCTGTTCCTGCTGCAGGTGACGCGCCACGATTACTACGCCGAGCTCAGCCAGGGTAACCGGGTGCGCACCGAGCCGATCCCGGCGGCACGCGGCCTGATCCTCGACCGCAGCGGCGAGATCGTCGCCGGCGACCAGCCCGCCTACCAGCTCGAGCTGGTGCCCGAGGAGGTGCCGGACGTCGACAAGACGCTGGCGAGCCTGGTGCAGCTCGGCCTGATCCGCGCCGAGGACGTCAACGAGATCGAGCGTACCATCGACTCGAGCCGCACCTTCGACAGCGTGCCGATCCGGCTGCGCATGTCGGACGAGGACGTGGCGCGCTTCGCGGTGCGCCGCTTCGAGTTCCCGGGACTGGACATCAAGACGCGCCAGACCCGCTTCTACCCGAACGGCGACCTGGCGGTGCACGCGCTCGGCTACGTCGGTGCAATCAGCGAGCAGGATCTCAAGCACATCGACCGGGCTGCCTATGCCGGCACCTCGCTGATCGGCAAGCTCGGCGTCGAGAGCGCCTTCGAGCGCGAGCTGCACGGCCGCAACGGCTTCCGCGAGGTGCTGGTCAATGCGCAGGGGCGCTCGGTGGAGCGCCAGGGCGGCACGCTGGTCACGAACCTGCGTACCAAGGCGCCGACCGCCGGCGATGACCTGATCCTCACCATCGATCTGAAGGTGCAGCGCGTTGCCGAGGCCGCGCTCGCCGGGCATCGCGGCGCGGTCGTGGCCCTCGACCCGAACAACGGCGACGTCATCGCGCTCGTCAGCCTGCCGGGCTTCGACCCGACGCTGTTCGGACGCGGCATCACCGCCGCCGAGTACAACCAGCTGCAGGGCGATATCGACCGGCCGCTGTTCAACCGCGCGCTGCGCGGCACCTATCCGCCGGGCTCGACCGTCAAGCCGGTCATCGCGCTCGCCGGGCTCACCTATCACGTGGTGGACCCGGAGGCGCACCGCTTCTGCGCCGGCTCGTTCCACCTGCCGGGCAGCTCGTTCATCTACCGCGAATACCACAACGAGCACCACGGCGCGGTCGACCTCGACGACGCCATCGCCCGCTCCTGCGACGTCTACTTCTACGGGCTTGCCAACGAGATCGGCGTCGACCGCATCTCCGCTTTCATGGCGCCGTTCGGCTTCGGCGCGCTGACGGGGATCGACATCAGCGGCGAGAAGGCCGGCATCCTGCCCTCGCGCGCCTGGAAGGAGAAGATGTTCTCGCGCCCGGCCGACCGCGTGTGGTTTCCCGGCGAGACGGTGAGCTTCGGCATCGGCCAGGGGTATCTGACGGTGACGCCGCTCGAGCTGGCGCACTACGCCAGCGTGGTCGCCACGCGCGGCCGCATCTGGAAGCCGCGCCTGGTGGCCGCCTACCGCGACCCCGGCACCGGCCAGCTGCACCGCATCGCGCCGGTCTCCGGGGGCGAGGTGGGCGGGGTCTCGGGCGATGACTGGCAGCGCGTCGTGCACGGCATGATCGGCGTCACGCAACGCGGCACGGCGGCCGCCATCGGCGCGCACGCGCCCTACGTGTTCGCCGGCAAGACCGGCACCGCGCAGGTGTTCACCGTGGCGCGCAACGAGAAGTACAACGCCGCCAAGATCAACGAGCGGCTGCGCGATCATTCGTGGTTCATCGCCTTCGCGCCGGCGGATGCACCGCGCATCGCGCTCGCGGTGCTGGAGGAGAACGGCGGCGCCGGTGCCAGCGCCGCGGCGCCGATCGCCCGCAAAGTGCTGGATGCCTACCTGCTGGATGCCGAGGGCAAGGTGAAGCCGACCTCATGATGTACGAGGAAGTCACCTCCGGCTCGCGCACCCGCCGCACGCTCACCGGCGCGGCGCGCGTGCTCATGGAGCTGCGCATCGACGGCCCGCTGGTGGTCGGCCTGTCGCTGATCGCGGCCTACGGCCTGGTGGTGCTGTACAGCGCTTCCGGCCAGAGCCTGGCGACGGTGCTGCGCACCGTGGCGCGGCTGGTCATCGGGGCGATCGCCATGCTGCTGCTGGCGCGCGTCAACCCCAATTTCCTGCGCCGCTCGACGCCGTGGCTGTACGCGGGCGGCTGCGTGCTGCTCCTGATCGTCGAGGCGATCGGCCACGTGGGCCTGGGCGCCCAGCGCTGGCTTAACCTCGGCCTCTTCCGCTTCCAGCCCTCCGAGCTCATGAAGCTCGCCGTGCCCATGATGTGCGCCTGGTACATGCACGAGCGGCCGCTGCCGCCGGGCTGGGGCGCTCTGGCGCTGCTCAGCGTGATAATCCTGCTGCCGGTCGGACTGGTGGCCGCCGAGCCCGACCTCGGCACCGCCGCCCTCATCGCCTGCGGCGGCGCACTGGTCATCGTGCTGGCCGGGCTGCGCGTGCGCGTCATGGTGGGCCTGGTGCTGCTCGGGGTGGTGACCGCCTGGTTCGGCTGGAGCTTCATGCACGATTACCAGCGCCGGCGCGTCCTCACCTTCCTCAACCCGCAGACCGATCCGCTCGGCGCCGGCTACCACATCATCCAGTCGCAGATCGCCATCGGCTCGGGCGGCGTGTTCGGCAAGGGCTGGATGAACGGCAGCCAGGCGCAGCTCGAGTTCCTCCCCGAGCGCTCCACCGATTTCATCTTCGCCGTCATCGGCGAAGAATTCGGGTTGCTGGGCCTGCTGCTGCTGCTGCTGCTGTACGTGTTCGTCGTCGGCCGCGCCATCTACCTCGCCACGCAGACGCAGGAGACGTTCGCGCGCCTGCTGGCCGGCTCGCTCGCGCTCACCTTCTTCGTCTACGTGTTCATCAACGCCGGCATGGTCACCGGGCTCCTGCCGGTGGTCGGCGTGCCGCTGCCGCTGGTGAGCTACGGCGGCAGTTCGGTCGTGACGCTGCTGGCTGGCTTCGGTATTCTCATGGCGCTGTACTCACGGCGGAAGCTCATCGGCTCTTGAACCCGCGCTCATCATTTTTCGTGGCCGTGGTCGCCTGTGCCGCGGCCACTGCACAGCCTGCGCCCGCCCCGGCGCTGGCGCCGCGCTTCGACCTGAAGCGTCCGGAGATCGCCAATTTCATCGACGAGGTGGTGGCGAAGGACGGCCTGCGCCGGCGCGACGTGAAAAAGCTGCTGTCCGCGGCGCAACCGCAGCCGAAGATCATCGAGGCCATCACCCGGCCGGTGGAGAAGGTCGCGCCGTGGTGGGAATACAAGGAGCGCTTCGTCACCCCGGAGCGCATCAGCGACGGCGTGCAGTTCTGGACCGAGCACCGCGACGCGCTCGAGCACGCCGCCGCGCGGTACCAGGTGCCCGCCGAGTACATCGTGGCGATCCTCGGGGTCGAGACGCACTATGGACGCAACACCGGCCGCTACCGCGCCATCGATGCGCTCGCGACGCTCGCCTTCGACTACCCGCCGCGCGAGAAATTCTTCCGCATGGAGCTCGAGCAGTTCCTGATGCTCGCCAAGGAGAACAAGCTCGACGCGCGCACCGTGACCGGCTCCTATGCCGGCGCCCTCGGCGCGCCGCAGTTCATGCCCTCGCAGTACCGGCGCTACGCCGTGGACGCGAACACCGACCGCCGGCGCGACCTGTGGAATGACTGGGACGACATCATCGCCAGCGTGGCGAACTACCTGCGCGAATACGGCTGGACGCCCGGCGGCCCGGTGCTGGCCGAGACGCGCCTCGAGCCCGACCCGAACTTCCAGATCGAGCCGCACAACCTGCAGCTGAACGAGACCGTGGACAGCCTGGGCGCGCACGGCGTGAAGGTGCTGCTCGACGTCCCCGGCGACACCCCGGCGCTGCTGCTCTCGGCGGAGCAGCCCGACGGTCCCGCCTACCGCGTCGGCTTCCACAACTTCTATGTGATCTCGCGCTACAACGCCAGCGCCCGTTACGTCATGGCCGTGTACGACCTGGCCCAGGCGCTGAGCCAGCGCGTGGCGCCGGCGAGCGCGCCGCCGGCCGCCGCGCCGTGATCGCACCGCACCCCCGTGTCCGCCTGGCGGTCGCGCTCGGTGCGCTGCTCGCGGGCGGCTGCTCGATGGTGGCGCACCGCCCGCAGTCCGCCGTGCCGCCGCCACCCGTGGCGACGCCCCCGCCTCCGCCGCCCGCCGACGCGGGAACCGTGCCGGATGCGGTGCCGCGCGCCGAGGCGCGCAGCGCGCACGGCAACCCGCCGTTCTACGACGTGCTCGGGCGGCGCTACTTCGTGCTCGCGAGTGCCGAGGGCTACGTCGAGCGCGGCGTCGCCTCCTGGTACGGACCCGGCTTCCACAGCGGCAGCACCTCGAGCGGCGAGGCGTACGACATGTACGGCATGACCGCCGCGCACAAGACCCTGCCGCTGCCGACCTACGCGCGCGTCACCAACCTGCGCAACGGCCTGAGCGTGGTGGTACGCATCAACGACCGCGGCCCGTTCGTCGCCAATCGCCTCATCGACCTGTCGTACACCGCGGCCGCCAAGCTCGACATGATCCGCGACGGCACCACGCTGGTGGAGGTGCGCTCGCTCACCCCGGGCGTGCCCGACGTGCTGACGCGCAGCGCCGAGTCGCCGCCGCCGGCGCTGTACGTGCAGGCCGGCGCCTTCGCCGACGCGGGCAACGCGCAGCGGCTGCTGGGGCGGCTGCGCGGCGCAGGACTGAGCAGCGCGTTCGTGGTCGCACCGCAGACCGGCTCGCACCTGTACCGCGTGCGCCTCGGGCCCGTGGCCAGCGTCGCCGAGTTCGATCAGCTCGCCGCGCGGCTCACCGCGCTCGGCGTCGCCGATGCGCGACTGGCGCTCGACTGAATGCCGGCACGCGCGAGCCTCGTTCGCCGCGCCGCATGAGTTAAAATCCCGCGCTTTGCACTACTGCACAAGGAAGCCCCGTCAGTGATCCGCTCTCTGCCCCTGGCGCTCCTCGCGCTGCTCGCGACCATCGCCGCCGCCGCCCCGGCACCCGCGCCGCAGCCTGCCACAGCCGCCGCCGTGGCCGCTCCCGCGGCCGCGCCGGTACCGGCCCCGCCCGCGGTCACCGCGCGCGCCTACATCCTGGTCGATCACTTCAGCGGCCGGGTGCTCGCCGCGGAGCGCGCCGACGACCGCGCCGAGCCGGCCAGCCTCACCAAGCTCATGACCGCCTACGTGGTGTTCAAGGCGCTGCAGGAAGGACGGCTGAAGCTCACCGACGAGGTCACCATCAGCGAGCATGCCTGGCGCGCCGAGGGCTCGCGCACCTTCGTGCAGGTCGGGACGCAGATCCCGGTCGACATCCTCATCAAGGGCATGATCGTGCAGTCGGGGAACGACGCCACCATCGCGCTCGCCGAGCGCGTCGGCGGCACCGAGGCGGCGTTCGCGCAGATGATGAACGAGTACGCGCGGCGCCTCGGCATGAAGGGCAGCAACTTCGAGAACAGCGACGGCCTGCCCGCCCCCAACCACTACACCACGGCGCGCGACATGGCCACGCTCGCCGACGCGCTGATCCGCGAGTTCCCGCAGTACTACCCGCTGTTCAGCCTGCGCGAGTTCCAGTGGAACAATATCCGCCAGGGCAACCGCAACACGCTGCTCGGCAAGGACCCCTCGGTCGACGGGCTCAAGACCGGGCACACCGACAGCGCCGGCTACTGCCTGGCGACCTCCGCGCTGCGCAGCGGCATGCGCCTGGTGTCGGTGGTCATGGGTTCGCCGAGCGAAAAGGCGCGTGCGGATGCCTCGGCGGCCCTCCTCAGCTACGGCTACACCTTCTTCGAGACGCTGCGCCTCAAGGCCGCGCACGACACGGTGCTCAAGCCGCGCGTCTACAAGTCGGCGGCCGAGTTCGCCGCCGTGGGCGTGCCCTACGACGTGTATGCCACCGTGGCGCGCGGCCAGGGCGCAAGCCTGCACAGCAGCGCACGCCTGAGCCACGAGCCGCTGCTGGCGCCCTTGAGTGCCGGCCAGAACGTCGGCGAGCTGGCGGTGGCCGACGGCAGCGGCCAGGTCATCGCGCGCGTGCCGCTGGTGGCACTGGCCGCCGTGCCGCAGGGCGGGCTGTGGACGCGCGTCGTCGACGGCATCGCGCTGTGGTTTCACTAACGAGGAGCGCACATGGCTGACCCCCTGCCGCTGTGCTATCTCAACGGCGCGTACCTGCCGCTCAGCGAGGCACGCATCTCGCCGCTCGACCGCGGCTTCCTGTACGCCGATGGCGTCTACGAGGTCATGCCGGTGTACGGCGGCCGGCCGTTCCGCTTCGGTGCGCACCAGGAGCGCCTCGGCCGCAGCCTCGCCGGCATCAGCATGGAGGATCCGCACTCGGTGCCGGAATGGCGCGCCATCCTCGGCGAGCTGATCGCGCGCAACGGCGGCGGCGACCAGTACGTGTACTGGCAGGTGACGCGCGGCGCGCAGCATGGCCGCACGCACGCGCCGCTGCCGCGCATCCCGCGCACGGTGTTCGCCTTCTGCGCGCCCTTCCCGGTCACGCCGCCCGCGCTGCTCGAGCAGGGCCTGGCGTGCGTCACCGCCACCGATACGCGCTGGGCGCGCTGCGACATCAAGTCGGTGGCGCTGCTCGCCAACGTGCTGCTGCGGCAGCTGTCGGTGGACGCCGGCGCCGCGGAGACCATCCTGCTGCGCGACGGCGAGCTCACCGAAGCCTCGGCGTCCGCGGTGCACGTGGTGCTGGGCGGCGAGGTGCTCATGCCACCCAACTCGCGCCGCATCCTGCCGGGCACCACGCGCAGCGCGGTGGAGGAAATGGCAGCGCGTGCCGGCATCGCCTGCCGCGTGCTGCCGGTGACCGAGGCGCAGCTGCGCGCCGCCGACGAGGTGTGGCTGTCGGCCGCCACGCGCGAGGTGCAGCCGGTCACCTCCCTCGACGGCCACGCGGTCGGCAGCGGCAAGCCCGGCCCGCTGTGGCGGCGCGTGTACGAGGAACTGCAGCGCTTCAAGCGCGAGCTGGCCGGCACCCCCTGGTAGGCGCATGGCGCAGCCGCCCGCGCCGCTGGAGTTTCCCACCGACTATCCGCTCAAGGTGCTGGGCCGGCCCGACAACGAGTTCCGCGCGCGCGTGCACGCCATCGTGCTGCGCCACGCGCCGGTCATCGCCGCCGAGCGCGTCAGCGAGCGGCTGAGCGCCAACGGCAACTTCCTCTCGATCTCCTACCTGCTGCCGGCGGAGAGCCGCGCGCAGGTGGAGGCGCTGGTGGCCGACCTGCGGGCCTGCGACGGCGTGCTGATGCTGCTCTAGGATCCGCGCTTTATAACCTGTTTGTCACCGGCGGCCGCCGGGCGGACACTGACGCCCCGCCGGCCGCCCCGGTAGCATTGCCGCAATGTCCATCACCCTCGACCAGGTGACCAAGCACTACGGCGGCGTGCCGGTAGTCAACGACGTCTCGCTCGACATCGGCGACGGCGAGTTCTTCGTGCTGCTCGGACCCTCGGGCAGCGGCAAGAGCACGCTGCTGCGCGCCATCGCCGGGCTGTCGGGGGTCGATCATGGCCGCATCGCCCTGCACGGGCGCGACGTCACGCACGTCGCCGCGCGCAAGCGCGGCGTGGGCCTGGTGTTCCAGAACTACGCGCTGTTCCGCCACATGACGGTGGCCGAGAACATCGAGTTCGCGCTGCGCGTGCGCCACATGCGCGGCAAGGTGCGCCGCGCACGCCGCAAGGAGCTGCTGCGGCTGGTGGCGCTCGAGGGCATGGACGAGCGGCTGCCGGCGCAGCTGTCCGGCGGCCAGCAGCAGCGCGTGGCGGTGGCGCGCGCCCTGGCGCACAAGCCCGAGGTGCTGCTGCTCGATGAGCCCTTCGGCGCGCTCGACGCCAAGATCCGCGAGGAGCTGCGCCGCACCATCCGCCAGGTCCAGCGCGAGCTCGGCATCAGCACGGTGCTCGTCACCCACGACCAGGAGGAGGCCTTCGCGATGGCCGACCGCATCGGGATCATGAATCTCGGGCGGCTGCTGGAGGTGGGTGCTCCGCACGAGCTGTACACCGCCCCGGCTACGCGCTTCGTCGCCACCTTCCTCGGCGCCGCCAACCTGTTCCTGGCGCGCCGCACCCCCGACGGCATCCAGGTCGGTGCCAGCGTCGTGGCCGCGGCCGGCGCGGCGGCCGGCGGCCGCGGCGAGCACGAGGTGGTGGCGGTGGTGCGCCCCGAGGAAGTGGAGGTCGCACCGGCGCGCGACGACCTGGCCTCCGGCTTCCTGGCCCGCGGGGTAGTCGAGGAAGTGATGTTCACCGGCGCGCTGGAGCGGCTGCGGGTACGCCTCGAGGACGGCGCGGCGACCCCGCTGCTGTCGTTCGTCGACGGGGACAGCACCACCGCGCTGCAGGTGACGCGCACCCAGCACGAGCAGCGCGGCTTCGCCGTGCACCCGGGCCAGAGCCTCGCCATCGGCGTGCGCCGCGTGCACGTGCTGCCGACGCCGCTGTCGAGCTTCACCGCCTGCGCCACGAGCGCGGCGCTCGCCGAGGCGCTGGTGCGGCAGCCGCTGCTGGCGGCGCTGGTGGCGCGCATGAAGACGCGCGTCGCGGTGCGCGTCGAGCCGCGGCTCGGGGTGCCGGATGCGCCGTGCGAGAGCGCCGCCGACTTCGTCGGCACCACCGTGCTCGCCTCGCAGACCGACTGCGCCTACCGCGCCGAGTGGCTGCTGCGGCGCGGCGCCCAGGACCTGCTGGTGCTGCCGCAGCACGCGGCCGCCCCGCAGCGCGTGCTGATCCACTGGATGGGCGAGGCGGTGCGCGGCGCGACGCTCGCGGTATCGGCCAGCGTGCTGCGCCACCTGTCCGCCGAGGCGGTGTACGTCGGCATCGTGCCGGACGACGGCGCCGGCGGCCACGGCATGCGCGAGCTGCTCGACGCGCGCTCCGAGGCCAAGGCGGCGCACGGCCTGGAGATCCGCACCGAGCTGCGCTACGGCGACGTCTCCCAGGAGCTGGCACGGCGCCTGGGCGCCGCCCCCGGTCAGATGCTCATCGTCGGGGTGGCCGATCTGGCGCGCTTCGCCGAGCGCTTCCGTGCGGTGCTCGACCCCGGACAGTGGCCGGTGCTGATCGTGCACCGCGCGGCGCCATGAGCTTCCGCCAGCCGAGCGTGTTGCCGGGCTTCGGGCTGACCTTCGGGTTCACGACCTGCTTCCTGTCGGCCATCGTGCTGCTGCCGCTGGCGGCGCTGGTGCTGGCGGCCGGCTCCATGCACTTCTCCGACCTGCTGCGCGTGGTCACCAGCGCACGGGCGCTCGGCTCGTATCGGCTGTCGTTCGGCGCCTCGCTGCTGGCCGCCTCCATAAACCTGGTATTCGGCTTCATCATCGCCTGGACGCTGACGCGCTACGAATTCCCGGGCCGCAAGGTGATCGATGCACTCATCGACATGCCGTTCGCGCTGCCGACCGCGGTGTCCGGCATCGCCCTCACCACGGTGTTCGCGCAGAACGGCTGGATCGGCCGTTACCTCGAGCCGCTCGGCATCAAGGTGGCCTATACCTGGGTCGGCGTGACGCTGGCGCTCACCCTCATCAGCATGCCGTTCGCGGTACGCGCGGTGCAGCCGGCGCTGCTGGAGGTGCAGCGCGACCTCGAGGACGCGGCCGAGACCCTCGGCGCCGGGCGCCTGTACGTGTTCCGGCGCATCATCCTGCCGACCGTGCTGCCGGCGCTGCTCACCGGCTTCACGCTGTCGTTCGCGCGCGCCGTGGGCGAGTACGGCTCGGTGATCTTCATCGCCGGCAACCTGCCCATGAAGACCGAGATCACCCCGCTGCTGATCGTCATCCACCTCGAGGAGTTCGACTACCAGGGCGCGGCCGCGCTCGGGGTGGTGATGCTGGTCATCTCCTTCGTGGTGCTGCTCACCATCAACCTGCTGCAGGCCTGGGGCCGGCGCCGGCACGTGCGGGCGGCGCACTGATGGCAGCGAGCCCGGCAGGCGCGCTCGCCGGCGAGGACCGGCGCCCGGGCCAGCACTCCTGGATGCACACGATCGTGCGCTGGCTGTTCATCGCCACCTCGCTGGCGTTCCTGGCCGCGGTGCTGCTGGCGCCGCTCGCCACCGTGTTCGTCATGGCGTTCGCCAAGGGGGTGGATGCCTACCTGCACAGCTTCGCCGACCCGGATACCGCCGCCGCCATCCGCCTCACGCTGCTGACCGCGGCAGTGGTGGTACCCGTCAACACCGTGTTCGGGCTGGCGGCCGCCTGGGCCATCGCCAAGTTCGAATTCCGCGGCAAGAGCGTGCTCATTACGCTCATCGACCTGCCGCTCGCCATCTCGCCGGTGATCTCCGGCATGGTGTTCGTGCTGCTGTTCGGCCTGCACGGCTGGTTCGGGGTGTGGCTGCAGGAGCACGACCTCTCGATCGTTTTCGCGCTGCCGGGCATCATGCTGGCCACCATGTTCGTGACCTTTCCCTATGTCGCGCGCGAGCTGATCCCGCTCATGCAGCAGCTCGGCAACGACGAGGAGGAAGCCGCCATCACCCTCGGTGCCGGCGGCTGGATGACGTTCTTCCGCGTCACGCTGCCCAAGGTGCGCTGGGGCCTGGTGTACGGCATGGTGCTGTGCAACGCGCGCGCCATGGGCGAGTTCGGCGCGGTGTCGGTGGTCTCGGGCCACATCCGCGGACTCACCAACACCATGCCGCTGCACATCGAGATCCTCTACAACGAGTACAACTTCGTCGGAGCATTCGCGGTCGCCTCGCTCCTCACGCTGCTCGCGGCGCTGACGCTGATCGTCAAGACGCTGGTCGAGCGCACCGGCTACCGCAGGCGCTGAGCCCGTGTACCGGCGCCTGGCAGCGTTGCTGAAGTCCGCCTGGCCCGACCCGGCGCGCACCGGCCTCGCCTGGTGGCTGGTGGCGATCCACGTGACGCTGGTGCTGCTGGTGGGCGGCGGCATCTCCTGGTCGGCGAGCCGCATGCTGCGCGACCTCGCCGACGAGCAGGGCAAGGCGCGCGTGCAGCTCGCCGCCACGACCGCGCGCGAGGACCTGCGCCGCATCGGCGAGGACGCACGCGCCGCGGCGCGCGCGCTCGCCGACCGGCCGACGCTGCAGCGCCTGCTGGCCGAAGGGCAGCACGACGCGCTGCCGCCGTTCCTGCGCCGCTCCTGCGAGGCGGACTCGCTCGATGCCTGCGCGGTGCTGTCCGGCCGTACCGTGGTGGCGGTGTCCGGCCCGGCGCTCGACTGGCAGCAGATCGTCACCGCCGGCGCCGAGCAGGGCGGCACCTTCCTGGCGCTGCCGAGCACGGCGCGCGTGCCGCTCATCGGGGCCCGTGCCACCCTCGCCGACCCGAGCCTGGCGGTGTACGCGGTGCGGCGCCTGGACGAGCGCCTGGCCCAGACGCTGAGCGGCCAGGTGGGCGCCGAGGTGCGCCTCATCGACTACCGCACCTACACCGGCAGCGCGGTCAACGCCTTCACGCCGCTGTACGCGGCGGCGCTCGCGGATGCGCATTCGGCGGTGCAGCGCATCGACGCCCAGGACGCCTACGCGGCCGCGGTGCCGGTGTTCGCCTCCAGTGGCGAAGCGATCGCGCTCATCGTGGCACTGCTGCCCACCAGCGCCGTGGACGACCCGCGCCGGCACCTGCTCAACAAGCTGCTGGCGACGGCGCTGCTGCTGGCGGTACTGGCGGTGTTCGCCAGCGTGGTGCTCGGCGAGCTGGTCGCAGGTCCGGTGCGGGCACTCACCGCCGCAGCCACCCGCCTCGGCAGCGGGGACTTCTCGGCCTCGATCCCGCCCGGCGGCGCGGCCGAGGTCGGGACGCTGGCGCGCACCATGGAGGACATGCGCCGCAACCTCATCGAGCTCACCAGCACGCTGCGCCGGCGCGAGGCCGAAGCGCAGGCGGTGCTCGGCGGCATCGTCGAGGGTGTGTACGCGGTCGATCGCAACCGCATCATCCGCTACCTCAACCCGCAGGCCGCGCGGCTGCTGTCGGTCACTCCCGAGCAGGCGGTCGGCCGCTTCTGCGGCGACGTGCTCAAGCCGCGCGCGGAGGACGGCCGGCGCCCGTGCGAGTTCCGCTGCCCGATCGTGCAGGCGCGCGAGGCCGGCAGCGCGCGCGCCATCGAGCAGCTCGCGCCGGCCGCGGGCGAGGTGCGCACCACCGTCATCACCAGCGCCGCGCAGGTCGAGGGGCTGCAGGTGCAGGTGATCCGCGACGAGACCGAGCTCGAGGCGGTGCGCCGTGCCCGCGATTCGGTGCTGGCCAACATCTCGCACGAGTTCCGCACCCCGCTCGCCGCGCAGCTCGCCTCCATCGAGCTGCTGCGCGCCGGGCTGGACGAGCTGCCGCGCGACAAGCAGCGCGAGCTGGTGAGCTCGCTCGAGCGCGGCACGCTGCGCCTCACGCAGCTGATCGACAACCTGCTCGAGAGCGTGCGCATCGAGTCCGGCCAGCTCGCCATCCGCCAGCAGAGCGTGGCACTCGCGGAGGTGGCGGAGGAGGCCGGCGCCATGGTCGCCTCGCTCCTGGCGCAGCGCGGCCAGCGGCTGGAGCTGGCGCTGCCGCAGGACCTGCCCGCCGTCCGGGGCGACAAGACGCGGCTCACCCAGGTGTTCGTGAACCTGCTCGCCAACGCCAACAAGTTCGCCCCCGACGGCAGCGTGGTGCGCATCGGCGCCGCGGCCGGCGACGGCGCGGTGCGCGCCTGGGTGGAGGACGAGGGAGCGGGGCCCGCGGCTGCCGCCGGCGAGGCGCTGTTCGCGCGCTTCCGGCGCGGCGACAGCGAGCCGGAGCCGGCGGGGCTCGGCCTCGGCCTGTGGCTGGTGAAGTCGATCATCGAGCGCCACGGCGGCAGCGTCGCCTTCGAGCGCACCGCGGCGGGCCGCACGCGCTTCAGCGTGACGCTGCCGGCGGAGCCGCCGGCGTGAAGGTGCTGGTCGCGGATGACGACGCGGACCTGCGCGAACTGATCGCGTTCACGCTGACCCAGGCCGGCTACGCGGCGGTCAAGGCCGCGGACGGGACGCGGGCGCTGCAGAGTTTTGCGGCCGAGAGCCCGGACCTCGTCGTGCTCGACATCAACATGCCGGGGCTGACGGGCTTCCAGGTGTGCGAGGCGATCCGCGCCGGCTCCAACGTGCCGGTCATGATGCTCACCGTGCGCGGCGAGGAGGAGGACCTGGTGCGCGCGCTCGGGCTCGGCGCCGACGACTACCTCACCAAGCCGTTCAGCCCTGGCACGCTGCTGGCGCGCGTACGGGCGCTGCTGCGGCGCGCCGGCATGGACACGGCCGCGCCGCTCGCGGCCGGGCGCGTGGCGCTCGATCTGGAGGAGCACAGCGTGCGCATCGGCAGCGGCGCGCCGGTGCGGCTCACCAAGCTCGAGCTGCGCCTGCTGCAGACGCTGCTGACGAGCGCCGGCCACAGTGTCAGCCCCGACCGGCTGCTGGCGCAGGTGTGGGGCCACCGCAGCAGCGGCGACCGCCAGCTGCTGAAGCAGCTGGTGCACCGCCTGCGGCAGAAGATCGAGCCCGACCCGTCCGCGCCGACGCTGCTGCGCACCGCGGCCGCCGGCTACAAGCTCGTCGTCGACTGAGGCGCGGCCACGGGTGCACACGGTCCTGGTCCTCGGTGGCTACGGGTTCTTCGGTGCGCGCATCTGCACCTCGCTGGCAACGCAGCCCAACCTGCGTCTGTTAGTTGCGGGTCGCAACGCGCAGCGGGCGCGCACGGCCGCGCGATCGCTCGGTCTCGCTGCCGACCAGGGCACGGCTGTCGACGCGCGCGCTGCTGGTTTGGCCGGCCAGTTGCGCAGTCTCGGGGTCAACACTGTCGTGCATACGGCCGGTCCCTTCCAGGGGCAGAGCTACGAGGTCGCGCAGGCTGCGATCGCGGCGGACTGCAACTACATTGACCTCGCCGACGGGCGCGAATTTGTGGTGGGTATCCGCAGTCTGGACGCGCAGGCGCGGGCGCGAGGGGTGACGGTCGTGAGCGGCGCGAGCTCCGTACCGGCACTTTCTTCAGCCGTGGTGGACCGCTATCGGAGCGACTATGCACGTCTCGACACCATACGCGTCGGCATCAGCTCAGGCGCCCGGGCGCCCGGTGTGGCAACTGTCCGCGGCGTCTTCAGCTATTGCGGCAAACCGGTGCGCTGCTGGCAGGCCGGCTCGTGGACGACTGCCTACGGGTGGCTCGGGCTCACGCGGCATCGCTTTCCCGCGCCAGTGGGAGCGCGCTGGCTCGGCACCTGTAACGTGCCCGATTTGGAGCTGTTTCCGCAGCGGTACGGCGCCGCTCGTGAGGTCTCATTCCAGGCGGGCTTCGCAAGCACTGCCGGGCACTTCGCGGTCTGGGGCCTCGCGCACCTCGTCAAGGCGGGCTTGCTTGGCAGCGCCGCGGTCTTTGCGGCGCCGTTGCACCGGGTCAGCCGGTGGATCGAGCCACTCGTCAGCGGCAACGGTGGCATGTTCGTGAGTCTCGCGGGAATCGGTGCGAGCGGCGGGCCGCTCGCCAGGACCTGGTACCTCATCGCCGGTCACAACCATGGACCGCAGATTCCGTGCGCCCCAGCCATCGCGCTGGCGGTTAAGCTGTCGCGCGGCGCGCAACTGCCGGCCGGCGCCCTGCCCTGCATGGGACTGCTGAGCGTCGAGGACATCCTCGCGCCGTTGCAGGCTCTCGATATCCGCGAGGTGGTCAGGTGAGCGCGTATGTCCTGCTCAAGGTGGTGCACGTCATCTCGGCCACCATCCTGTTCGGAACCGGCATGGGGATCGCATACTTCAAGTGGGCGGTGGACCGCAGCCGCGACGTGCAGGCCATGCGGATAGTGGCGGAGCGCGTGGTGCTGGCCGACTGGCTCTTTACCTCACCCGCCATCGTGGTGCAGCTCGCGAGCGGGCTCGCTCTCGCCCACCTCGCCGGCTACCCGATCACGCGCGGGTGGGTCGCCTGCGCGCTCATCCTGTATCTGCTCGCGGGTGCCTGCTGGATCCCGGTGGTGGTGCTGCAGCTGCGCATGCGCAAGCTGGTGCGCGAGGCAGCCGCGGGTGGCAGTGGCCTCGACCCGCGCTACTGGTGGTATTGCCGCACCTGGCTCAGGCTTGGAGTGGTGGCGTTCAGCGCCCTCATAGCGGTGTTCTGGCTCATGGTTGCCAAGCCCACCTTCTAGCGCGCCGACATCTGGTCGAACATCCCGCCATTGCTGAAGTGCACGCGCTGCACGTTCGCCCAGCCGCCGAAATCGGCGATGCTCGCCAGCTGCAGCTGCGGGAAGCGCCCGGCGTGACGCGCGGCGGTATCGGAGTCGCGCGGGCGGTAGAAGTGACGGGCGATGATCTCCTGCCCCTCGTCGCTGTAGAGGTGGCCGAGGTAGGCACGCGCCAGCTCGCGCGTGCCGTGCCGCAGCGCCACCTGGTCGATCACCGCCACCGGCGGCTCGGCCAGAATGCTCACCGAGGGCATGACGATCTGCAGCTGCTCGGTGCCGAGCTCGCGCAGCGCCAGCTGCGCCTCGTTCTCCCAGGCAATGAGCACGTCGCCGAGGCCGCGCTGCACGAACGTGGTGGTCGCCCCGCGCGCGCCGGTGTCGAACACCGGCACGTTGCGGTACAGGCGCTGCACGAACTCACGCGTGCCGGCCTCGCTGCTGCCGGGCTGCGCGCGCGCCCAGGCCCAGGCGGCCAGGTAGTTCCAGCGCGCACCGCCCGAGGTCTTGGGGTTGGGGGTGATGACCGAGACGCCGCTGCGCGCCAGGTCGCCCCAGTCGCGGATGCCCTTGGGATTGCCCCGGCGCACCAGCAACACGATGGTGGAGGTGTAGGGCGAGCTGTTGTCCGGCAGCAGTGTCTGCCAGTTCTGCGGCAGCAGCTTTCCCTGGCTGGCGATGGCGTCGATGTCCGCCGCCAGCGCCAGGGTTACGACGTCCGCCGCCAGCCCGTCGATCACCGAGCGCGCCTGCTTGCCCGAGCCGCCGTGCGACTGATCGATGCGCACCACCTCACCGGTCTGGGCCCGCCAGTAGCGCGCGAAGGCGGCGTTGAATTCCACGTACAGCTCGCGCGTCGGGTCGTAGGAGACGTTGAGAAGAGTGACCCGCCCGGCGCCTGCGGGCGCGCCGCGGCCACTGCAGCCGGCCAGCCCCGCGAGCCCGCAGGCGGCGGCGGCCTGCAGCAGGGAGCGTCGCGTGGTCATCGGCGGCATGCTAGACGCGCCCGCGGGCGCTGTCAGTCGCAAGGCGGTGACGGCGAGTCAGAACCCGAGCGCCCGCAGCAGGTGCGGCTCGAGCGCGCGGGCGCAGGCGCCGACCTCGGCCGGGCCCCCGAGCTGCGCCAGCTGCGTCATCTCAAGGCCGGCGTAGCCGCAGGGATTGATGCGGCCGAAGGGTTCGAGGTCCATGGCGACGTTGAGGGCGAGGCCGTGGTAGGCGCCGCCGCGGCGCACGCGCACGCCAATGCTCGCCAGCTTGCGCTCCCCGACGTAGACCCCCGGTGCGCTGCGGCGCCCCGCAGCGCTGATGCCGTACGCGGCGGCGAGTCCGATGACCGCGCGCTCGAGGGCGGTGACGAAG
>Ga0134126_10004656_pt1 | contig 17178 bp, 7 predicted proteins | sample KB31752_FD_96881 | JGI IMG/M metagenome (GOLD analysis project Ga0134126, IMG submission 96881) | Terrestrial soil microbial communities with excess Nitrogen fertilizer from Kellogg Biological Station, Michigan, USA - KB3-175-2 | ecosystem: Environmental > Terrestrial > Soil > Unclassified ...
CATGCGCCAGTCGGACGGCCAGAAGCTGGACATTGGTGTCGTTCAGCCCGTCGCGGCGCCGGTCCCGGACCCGGGCGGGTATGCCGACGCGGCCGCGCAGGACGCATTCTGCGCCAACACCTACTGCTGGATCACCACCATCTATGACGAGTCTCCCAAGCACAACGACCTTACCCAGGCGCCTCGCGGCGGATTCAACGGCCCGGCCATGGGCGGGTTCAACAACCTTCCCCTCGCCGACATGGCGCCGGTTACGGTGATGGGTCACAAGGTGTATGGCGTCTTCATTGAGCCAGGAATGGGCCTCCGCAATGACGACCCGAAGGGGACTGCGGTCGATGACCAGGCCGAGGGCCAGTACTGGGTCGTTGACGGCCTGCACTTCAACGGCGGCTGCTGCTTCGACTACGGCAACATGGAAATCGACAGCCATGATGACGATAACGGCACCATGGAAGCTACGTATTACGGCGATAACGCAGGTCCGTGGTTCCACGGAGAGGGGGCTGGCCCGTGGATCATGACTGACCAGGAGAATAATCTGGTTGGCTGTGTCAACTCGAATGGGTCCAAGGTCTGCTCAAACCTGCCGACCATCACCTGGCGATTCGTGACCGGGATCGCCAAGGGCGAACCACACCACTGGACTTCCATGGGCGGCAACTCGCAGAGCGGCGATCTCGCCGTGATGTTCAGCGGACAACGCATCAATCTCACCTATGACCCGATGCGCAAGCAGGGAGCCATCGGACTGGGCAATGGCGGCGACAACAGCAACGCCTCACAAGGAACCTTTTATGAAGGCGCAATGACCGCCGCAGGCACCTTCCCGAGCGATGCCACCGACCAACTGGTGCAGGCCAACGTCGTGGCCGCCAGGTACAGCGTGCAGCCCCTGAAGGTGGCTCCGGCTTCGGCAACCGCCACTCCGCCAGGACTCCAGACGTTCTCACCGCAGTCGTCGCAGGACACAACCTTGACGTTCACGAACACAACGGGCGCACCTGCGACGGGCGTCAGGTTGAGCATTTCCGTGCCCGCCAATGAGTGGACCTCGGTCGTTCAAGGGACCACTGATATGTCGAAGACCTTCGCCGGCCCGGTCGCTCCGGGTGCGAGCGTGAGCGCGACGTTCAAGGTCACTTCGGGCCAGGCCCCCTTCAACGGCGACCTGGTCGGCAAGGCCGAATGGGCGAACCCAGCGAATGGCGTGCAGCGGTCCGAGACCATCGCAGAGAAGGTGCGGAACGTCAGCCCGATCAAGCTCAACGAATTTCGCATCAGCGCGGGTTTGAACGGGACGAACTCATTTATCGAACTCTACAATTCCAGCGCGCGCAGCATCGACATCTCCAACTGGACACTGACCGTGCGTCCCACCCAGCAGGCCATTTTCTCGACGGTAAAAATCCCGTCTGGGACCAAGCTCGCGTCTCACGGCCGTTACCTGCTCGGACTTTCCAACTCCGGGCTGGCAGTTCCGGCACACGCGGGCGATGCCACCATTTACCTCAGAAGCACGAACGGCATGTCGGCTGGAGATACGATCAGCATCGGCACGGGCGCAAGTGCTGAGACCCGCAAGATTGCGAGCGTTGGTACGGCCGCCCACGACCGCACTACGCTGTGGCAACCGCTTCCGGACGGGCCCGTGATCACCATACCCGTTGGCTCAACCAACGTGCCTGTCACAACTGTTGATGGCTTTGTGGTTGGCCAGAAGGTCGCCCTCGGCTATGGCGCGACCTACCCCGTCGTGTCGAACACCGTCGAGCAGTACGAAGTGGCGACAGTCACCAAGGTCGGCAAGCCCGGCACGCAAGCCTATCTGGCTGTGGATGCACCCGCAGGCGCAACCAACATCAAGGTAACGTCCGTGAAGAATATCTCAGCTGGCGACAAAATCAGATTGGATATCGACAGCGTCGGCCATGGCATTGAGACCATCACCGTGACGCATGTCGGCACCAAAGCAAGCCAGACAAATCTGACAACGGATGCCGGCGTTGGCTCAACCAGCATCATAGTTCGCCGCGCGAATGGTTTTGCAAAAGGCGACAAGATCCTTGTTGGTACTCCCGCAAGCAGGGAAGAGGTAACGGTCACCGCCGTTGGAGGCGCAACCATCGACTTTACGCCCGCGCTCACCAAGGCCCACAGCCGCGACGAGTGGGTGGTAACTCCGGGCACGGGCCTCGACCTTGCCGCGCCGCTGCAGTTCAACCATGCAGCCAACCTTCCCTTCAGCGACCGGGGAACAGGGATCAGCTTCCAGCCGGAGACGGCCTTTGCCCATTCGAGCAACGAACCTATTCTGCCGCTCGGCACCGGCATCACGCTTGACAGCCCATTGGCCAACAGTCACGCGATCCACGCAGCGGTGCGCGACGCCGCCGTCACAACGGCCGGCTACCAGGGAGCGCCAAAGCCGAACCGGTGGTTCGGGGGGCCTGAGCTCACCACCACTGAGACCCTTTTTGACCGATACACCATCTCCTTGAGAGAAGGCAGCATGGTGCTGCGGAACGCATCCGGCCTGGTGGTCGACAGTCTCAACTACGGCGGGCTCGTTGACCCATGGGCCGCCGAAGGGTATCAGGCCGCTTCCGGCCCAGATGCGAGTGGCTGCTACGCGCCTTCACCGGGCGCGGCGCTGGGCTTCGGGCCTGTGGCTGCGGCCGCCAGCGCCACGAATACGAGCGCGGGCCGCTTCCCCGACGGCGCTGACTCTGACAGCAACTGCAACGATTTTCTGACGCAGGCTGCCGCGACTCTCTCGGCCGCCTCGGCTCCCGGCTCAACGAACATTAAGGTTGCCAGCGTGAAAGGTTTTGACGCTGGCCAGAAGGTCATGATCGGTACCGGAGCGAACCGCGAGACCGCCGTCATCGCGACGGTGGGCACGGCAGGCGCCGCCACAGTGCGCACCGCCACCAGCGTGGGCGCCACTATGATCCCTGTCGCTAACGCGATGGGTTTTCACAATGGTCAAACCATCGCCATCGGCAGCGGCGCGAATGCTGACACAGCGGTTGTCGCCTCCATGAGAGGTTTCCGCGCCACCGCAATCGATGTAACCGCGCCACTCGCTCATGCGCATGCGGCTGGTGAACAGGTCTCCGGCACCGGCATCACTCTCACCACTGCGTTGACCCGGCCACATGCCAAAGGCGTGCAGATCTCCGACAACGTTCCCACGCCCGGTGCGGCGAACCAGTATGACAGGAAGGCTCATTGAGCGCGCCTATGAACTCAATCGCGTTGAAAGCGCGACAACTGTGTCGCAGGTTACTCGTCCAGTCGAGGTTCGCTGTAAAGAGCGCTGTCCGTTCCGGCCCGCGCCCATATCTGGTCATCCGTCAATTTCGTCTCAACAAGTTCGATTGGTTGACCGCCATCCTCAATCATCACTACGCGGAAGCCAGGAATCGGTTCATAAGGCCCGAGCAGGATACTGTATCCCGCGCTTGCCTGCTCCAGGTCCGCTACTTTGAATGCCACATGAGGAATGGTTTGTACGAGAGGATGCAGGGATGAGTCTGGATCAAAGCGATGCCATTGAATGCGCAGAGTTCTACAGTCGCTATCACTGGTATACATGCCGAACAGTTGACTATAGCGCTCCCCTGGCTTCTTTTCTGAAGTTGGTATTCCCATGTGGTGGAAGGTGCAACGGACACCGTTGATTTCCATTCGATATTCCTCTCGAATGAAAATATCAGGTTGTCCCGCGATGTTGACCTTTCCTGATGAGACCGGCATGTAGACTTCCTGATAGTGATAGGAGTCAAAGGTCAATAGGCAAAGGCGCGAGCATCGCAACCGCCTTGTAACTTGAAACTCTCCGAGGACACAGGGCCGAAGCCACTCGAATTTGCGGGTGTCACCGGGGCGGCCTAAAATGATGGCAAGTTCTCCACGGGGGAGCGATGTGGAAGCTGGCATTATTTTTGTTGCTTGCGGGTTCCGTCCTGCCTGCGTTCGCGGCCAAACGCGTTAGCGTGGAGCAATTGGAACAGGTGCTGACTGCCTCCGCGCACAAGCCGGACTCGAAGGCGGCAGAACAGCTTTCCGGGCTCCAACTTACCGAACGGCTCAGCTCATCGAAACTCACATATTGGGAATCCGCGTTGCCGGGCCCCGAGTCGCGCCGGGCTCTGGCGGTCTTAGCCGATGTCTCAGCATTTCTGGACCCTCCGGCTGCGGAAATTCCTGCAAAGGCTCCTCCCGATTTTGCAAGGCAACGTCAGATCATGGCGCTCGCGGTCGATTACGTGACCAGCACCGCTCGTCAGTTTCCAAATCTCTTCGCAACTCGGGACACCATCCATTTTGAAGATTCGCCGGCGATGCAAGGTGGCGGCGGACTGGACGGGAGGTTCTCTCCTTACGAGCCGTTGCAACCGGTGAGCCGGTCAAGAGCCACGGTGCTGTACCTCAACGGTCACGAAGTTGTGGAATCGGAACAGAGGTCCGGCGGGAACTCTGAGGCGACGGCAAAGGGACTAACGACCCAGGGGGAATTTGGTCCGATCCTCACCACAGTTCTGATCGATGCCGCCCATGGCACGCTAACCTGGAGCCACTGGGAGCATGGGCCGTTGAAGCCCGTCGCGCCCTAAAACTATTCAGTCCCCATCGATAAGTCCCATTACCAGGTCGAGTTCTGCTGTATTGCAGGGTTGAGCAACGGAGGAGTTTTCCAGCAGTTTTCCGCATATCACGGCGAGATCGCCATCGATCCCGCAGATGGAACCATCCTCCGCTTGACATTGATTGCGGACCTGAAGAAGGTCGATCCAGTTGTCACATCCGATATTCTCGTGGACTATGGTCCCGTCGCCGTCGGGGGAAAGACCTACATCTGCCCGATCAAGAGTATTTCGATGTCGCTGGCTCGGGTACAGATTGTGGGAGGAATGCGCATGCAGAACGCGCACGGCGTGCTGACTCAGCCCACGGAAAACGGGACACCGCCGCCACTCCAGACAATGTTGAATGAGGTTGAGTTCGAGCAATATCACCTGTTTCATGCCGAGGCTCGGGTGTTGACCGACCGCAACGAAAAATTCGGCGGGAATGCGGCTGCTCCCGCAGACCGGGCAGAGGCAGAGGGCAACTCGCGGGTCACCGCCGGGAACCCGGACGCCGTGGAGAAGCCCGCGCCGGTTGTCGCGGAGAAGAATCCTGTGATTCCGTCCGGCACCGCCGTTGCATCAGCAAGCGCGCCCCCAGCCCCTATTCGGGCAGCAACCCCAGTCGCAATTCCGGAGATCAGCGTGACTGGCTCCGCCGGGCTACCGGGGACACCAAACAGCCCTCTCTCTTCCGATAAAAAGGCCTTTACGTTGCACGTGACCACGCACATTGTGAGCGTGGGCGTGGTGACGTTGGACAAGAAGGGCCATCCGGTCACGGACCTCAAAGCTGAAGACTTCCAGGTCTACGACAATGGGCGCAAACAAACGGTGCGGTTCTTCAGTCATGCAGCCGGAGCACCCGATGAGGAATCCGCTCGGGGACCGGAGCACCCTGATGATGCGTCGGGACAACTCGTCATTTCCAATCGTCCGTCAGATACGGTCAATGCAACATCTGGTGCGGGCACGACGGAAGCCGGCGTCACAATTCTCCTGATTGACGTCAACAATCTGGCGTGGGCCGATTTGACGTATGCCCGCTCCGCGATACTGAAGTTCCTGCAATCGCTCCCGGCTGGCGCGCGCGTTGGCCTCTACGTGCAGAGCGGTGCGGGATTTCAGATCCTGGCTGAGGGAACGGGTGATCATGCGCTGCTCACGTCTCAATTACGACAATGGATGCCTGATGCGCAGGCCCTGGCTCGGGCACAAGAGACGGAGCGGCGCAATCGGCAGCAGTTCGACTATGTGGCTCAGCCGAGCGATCTGCAATATGTGAACGGGAACATGAACACTGCGCCTGACGGGGCCACTCCGGTTGATCCCGAGCTACGCAGCCAGGGAAGCAATCCAGGCCGCGATACTTTGTCCATTCTGGAGGGCGTGGCACGGCACCTGGAGGGACTCTCCGGACACAAGAACCTCGTATGGGTGACGAGCGACAACGCGCTGGCAAACTGGACCGACCAGGCGGTAAACATCCGGAAGGGCAGCCAAAACATCGATGGGCTGGTATTACGCGCGCAGGAGGCGCTGAACGATGCCCACGCCAGTTTGTATCCGCTGGACGCCTCGCTGCTGGAGACGATGGCTGTTGATTCGAGCCTGGCGAATGACAGCGTGGAAGTGTCGCCGGGTGCGAGGACTTCGCCGCTTCCGCAGGGAGGCGGGCCGGGGTCTGGCCGCGCGGCCGCCGAACTGCAGCAGGATATCCGCGCCATCAAACCAGCGATTCAGGAGATGGCTGCGGCCACGGGCGGCCGTCCCTTCCGGCGTTCGGGCGCAATCGCTAAAGAACTGAAGGAAGTAATGGCCGACGGCCGGGCGACTTATCTGCTCAGCTTTACGCCCGACGAGCCGGCTGACGGCCAGTACCACAAGCTGACTGTCAAGACTGCGCGGCGCGGCATTAAGCTTCGCTACCGCACCGGTTATCTGTACTCACAGGAGCCTTCTATGCTCCAGGACCGATTCCGTCAGGCGATATGGCAGCCATTCGATTTGAACAATATCGCCATCAGCGCGCGGCGGCAACCAGCATCAGAGGGAACCGCGCTGAAGCTCAACATTGCCACCAATGACCTGGCGCTGAAGCTGCAAGGCCAGCGCTGGACGGATAAGCTCGATATCTTTCTGGTTGAGAGAAATGACGATGGCCGGCACGCGCGGATTACCGGCCAGACGCTGAGCCTGAAGTTGAAGCAGGAGACCTATGAGTCTGTGTTTCGCTCCGGAGTGCCCTTCGATGAATTCGTCGGGAAAAAGCCGGGCACCGGATCCATTCGGATTCTGGTAGTGGATGAAAATTCGGGCCAGGTAGGTTCATTAACAATCCCGGTTGCAATGTTGCAGGGGCAGTCCTGATCGAGAGGCACACGGAGCCAGGCGTGCCTTACCGGCCTGGCTGCCCAGGCGCCGATGTTGTTTCCGCTGACTTGTTTTTTGCGCGCGCCTCGCTGATCTTGGTGAAGACCGATTGATCCGCAGCTTTGTTCAGGCTCCTGGTCTTGGCGAACTCGGCTTTCGCTTCTTCTCTTCTGCCCATGGACTGATAGAGGCGCGCCATGCGCCAGTGAATCTGCACATCAGCGGGGTTCAACCGGAGGGCGGCTTTGAAGTCGCTCAGAGCAGTCTCCTTGCGGCCCGCGGCCGCATCCAGGATTCCAAGATCCAGATATGGCAGTTCCAGTCGAGGGTTGAGCCGCATGGCCTTCTCAAGAGCTGGCCGCGCAGCATCGAAACGGTTCAGCCGCACATTGGAGTCGGCTAGATACCCCAGAGCCTGGGCGTCGTTTGGAAAATTATCAATTTCGAGCTGGAATTGCTGAGCCGCTTCCTCATATTGATTTTGCGTCCATAGGAGGTAGCCCAGGCCAAAGTGCACGTCCGGCTCTTTGGGATCGGCCTTTACGGCGGCGCGGAACTGCTTGATAGCGCCGGCATGATCTCGCATTGCATCCAACGCCTCGCCGGCCAGCATATCGGCCTCCGCCGATTCCGCATTCAGCACCAGGATCTGGTGGTACACATCGAGAACGCACTGATATTGCTTTGACCTGAGGCAGCTCTGCGCCAGTACGAGGCGATAGGGAAGGTTCTGAGGGTCGTGCGCCATGGCCGTGCGAAGATATGGCACGGCCTCCGCATACTCGCCCACACCATAGTGAGCCATTCCCAGAAGGATTCTGAATCGCTGGGCATCCGGAGAATCAGGCGGCTGGCTCTTAAGCAGCGGCTCAAATACGCGAATGGCCGCCTTCATTTCGCCGGCCTTGAAGAGCGCAAGACCGAGGTTGAGCGGCAAGCCTGGCATGGAGGGATTCAGAGCAGAGGCCTTGCGATAAAAGGAGACTGCCTTGCTGTAATGCTGTTGCCGCGATTCGAGAAAGCCCAGATGCGCATAGGCCTCGGCGTCGTTTGGATGGTTTTCGAGGATTGTCCGCCATGCAGTCTCAGCCTCACTATTTCGGCCTTGCCGCTCGAGAGCGAAGGCCGCGTCGCGTCGGCTGGAAGCAGCCGCGGTCTGGCCGGGACAATTAGGCCCGGCCACGATCAGCGCTACCGCGAAGATAATTCCCAAATGCACAGCCGGTTTCAAGCGCAACTCCACTGCCATTCTCGCCTGCCCCAAATATTGCGTGCAAGGTTTTGGGGACGAAAAAAGAAAGGCGCGGCAGGGTGGCTGCCGCGCCCTTTTAATTAGTCACAGATCAGAATGCGAACTTCCCGCCAAGCTGTATCGTGCGCGGACCATAGTCCGACGTAACCTGGCCGAAGTTCCCGTCATGTGAACTTGTATCGACGCCCTGGAAACTGACGTGGTTGAAGGTATTGAAGGTCTCGAGGCGGAGCTCGACTCTCGGGCCGTCTTCGTGAGACGTGAGCGCAATGGTTTTGAACAAGGACAGGTTCCAATTGAAGAGTCCCGGCCCCACGACTGCGTCCTTTCGAGCGTTGCCAAAGCCATTGTTGGGGCCGCCATTCCATGGAGCAACCGGGTCCGCAAACGAGCTTGTGCTGAACCACTGGCTAAGCTTCTTGGGGTAGGACACCGGGGATACGATGTTTGGACGGTTCGTGGTACCGCCGCCCAGGCCAAGCGTATCCGTTCCGTTATAGGTGACTTGGATAGGCACTCCCGCTTCGGCGCTGGTTATCCCCGAGATTTCCCAGCCTCCCAGGAAGGCATGCTCCGCAAAGTTCGAACTCCTCGCGAAGAATGGCAGCGCGTAGACATAACTCGCATTGAAGATATGACGCCGGTCAAATCCAGTATCCGAACCATAGTCATACGCCGCGTTAAATGGATTGGAAAGTCCATTGAGATCATTGGACACGTCAGAAATGTTATGTGAATAGGTATAGGCAAGCGTCACGGTAAGCCCATGCTTGTTCTCCATGCGTAAGCCCGCCTGCAGCGAGTTGTAGTTGAAATTGGTTTCGTTCTCCTCCTGGGTGATACCGCTGAATCCCGGGAAGATACGATACAGGTTGGCATTCAACGTGCCATTCGCGACGCCCTCGCGGAGGTCGTAAGGGTTGGCCGAATTGTTTGGATCGGTCAACGGCAGAGTATTGATCGCCCGATCGTCGTTCTGGTCCCAGCCGAGAGAACCGACATACTGCAACTGCGCGACGACCGACGGCGAGAGCTCCCTTTGAATTCCAAGGCTGTAACTTGTTGTACCGGGAGGCGGATAGTTGTACTTGATATTGGTTAACGTCGAAGGAAAGGTCTGGGAGGTTGTCTGGCCAGTCAAGGCACTGGTGTTGGGATTGGAGAAGTAGACGTTCGTGGCTGAAGGTTGATACGCGAACGGTGGATTCAAGGCAGCGTTGTAAACATCATTGCCCTGAACGCGCTCAAAGAACATCCCAAAGCCGCCGCGGAGAACTGTTCTTCCATCTCCAAAAACGTTGTAAGCAAAGCCGACGCGCGGTTGCCAGGTGAAGTATCGGTCTTGCACCACTCCGCGAGGGAAGCCATTGACGCCGGCCTCCTTGATGCCGTTCAGGTAAAACGGCGAATTGCCGGTGGAACTGAAGGTTGAGAGCGCGGCAGGGTTCAAAGTGCCGTCCGGACTCAAAGGATAAGGCTGAGAGGTGTCATAGTCCGCCGGCACGAAATTAGCGAATTGATTGTATCGCTCATAGGCGTGCGGCATCCCGTCGAACCTGAGCCCGAGGTTGAGTGTCAGCCGTGGGGTAATGTGCCAGTTGTCGAGTCCATAGAAGCTATAGTTGTTGTTAACCCAGTGCTTGCCGGCCAGGTATTCCAATTGAGTAAAGCTGGACGCATCGCCGAGCAGGAAATTGATATAGGAGTCCCCGGAAAATTGGCTGGAGCTGAAGGTTGCCGTTCCCTGGGTATTTGCCTGTAGTTGCTGGTTCTTGTAATCGTGCAACCAACTGAAGCCGAATTTGAACTGGTTCTTTCCCTTGATCCAGGACACGTCGTCCCGGTACTCGAAGGCTTCATATCCGTTCTTCCATGGGTAGTAACTTGGGCTCCAGGTTGTATTCAGCGGGCTACCCTGGAGTTGAATTTCCGGCATGCGGGTCATTTCGTTATTGGCGGTCGGGAAAAAGCTGGTGGCGGACCATCCACTGGGCTGCACAAAGGAACTGCCAGCGCCGGCGAGAGGTGTGAGGGTAATCTTGTTACCGCTGTAATCGAAGGCGGTTTCGTTGAGCAGATTCGGTGTGTATGTCTGCGTCAACTTAATCACGGCCGTATAGGACGGATTGGTCATGGCCGTGCCTACAGTCGGGTAGGTACTGTCACCCCAAAGAGGAGGGAAGAACGTCTTGGCCATTGCGTCGTGGAGATAGTGGCCCATCAACTGGTACTTTTTGTTGATGGTGTGGTCGATGCGAACCACGTCCTCGCGGACGTTTTCCGGAGCAGGGATGGACGAGATGTACTGATTGGTTCCGGAATTCGGTTTTGGAAAGGTGTTTGAGTTCAGTTCGAGGACAGCATTCGGGTCCATCAGGTTGGCGGGAATCGTATTGTTGGGAAAGGCCTGTCCAGGGGTCAAGCCGTCAGCCTGGTAGATGGCCAGCTTGGCGGGATCGCTGGTGACCGGAACAATCGGGGCCGAATTGCCTGAGGGAACAGTGTAGGCCAGGTCTTGGCCGGCGGTCGGGAAGTTCTCGGCCATGATCGTGTTCTGCACCGAAGGCGAGCTTCCCTGAACCAACCGCCGCCACTCTTCATTCCAGAAGAAGAAGGTTCTGGTGCGGTTGGTGTTGTAGACATGCGGAATCCACAGTGGGCCGCCGATGTTGCCGCCCGGCTCGTTCAGCTTGAAGACCGGCCGCGCCTGACCGGCACGCTTGGTGAAGTAATCATTCGCGTTGTACGCCGTGTTGCGGTTGAATTCGTAGAGTTCTCCGTGGTACTTGCTGGTGCCGGACTTGAGCACCATGATGATGGTTCCACCAGAACCGATACCGAAATCCGCACTGTAGTTGCTGTCCAGAGTCCGAAATTCCGCGATCGCATCCTGCGAGGGCAGGTTCATGAAGCAACCGCCGCATCCACGGTCGTTCTGTTCCGCCCCGTCGAGCAGGTAGACGTTGTGCGTGGTGCGGGTCCCGTTGAAGCTGATGCCGTTGGCCGAGGTCAGAGCATCAATTCCGCCAAAAGATGGCAGGTTGTTCGACACTCCAAGGCCCAAAGCCGCGAGTTGCACGACGTTTCGGCCATTGGTGGCCAACTGTGACACCTGCCGGCCGCTGATCAGTGTGCTGACTTCGCTGGTTTCAGATTGAACCTGTAGGGCGTTGGCCTGCACCGAGACTGTCTGCGACTGGGTGCCGACTTGCAGCGTTATGTTTTCCGCCAAAGTCTGGGCGACGGTCACTACAATGCCCGTTTTGACGAATTTCTGAAACCCAGGCGCTGAAGCCGTCAGCGTGTAGCTGCCAATGCCTACGCTCGCATAGCGATAGGCTCCGTCGGAGTTCGAAACCGCTGTTTGTTCCCGCTGGGTTGCGGTGTTAGTAAGAGTAAGTTGAACGTTGGGAATGACTGCCCCCGAGGGGTCGGTCACGGTTCCGTTGATGGTCGCCTCCTGAGCCCTGAGTGCGGGTGTCAGCATCAGCAGCATGGCGACCAGGGCGCATCCTGCCGAGAAACTTCTCCAATTGCACTTCATATTGCGTCTCCTCAAATCGAATAAACAATTGCCACATCAAAAAGGCCGGGCACACCCGTGAAACGAGATTAGGGGCCCTCCGAGGGAACGTTTTCCCAGCCCAAAAAGGTTTACGCCCCGTCATTCGCAGATGTCAAGGAAAATCGATTCAGTATTGACAAAATTGATGTTTCCCCGGTCTCGGGGGCCTGTTTTGCTTAAAATTTGCTGGGGGGCACGGAAGAGACGACGCCTGATCCTTCTCTGACGACGTAAAAGCGATCGGCTGCCAGATTGGTCAGGATTTCCGCTCTTCCATCCGGCCAAAGAACAGTTGCCTTGGCGGCTACCTTGTTGTTTCCGAGGCCAAAATGAATGCGCAGGTCATTCTGAGACAGATAGCTGCCACCGCTGTTGACCTCGCCCAATTGCGTCAGCTTTCCTGCCGTGATTCGCACCCGCGCATTTAACGCTAGCCGATTGCACGTGACGCCTTCCAGTTGAAAGCTGATCCAGTGGTTGCCGGGGCCGCCCTCCGGACGCAGGACCATGGGCCCACCTTTAAGATTCTCGACAACGGCCTCCATCCTGCCGTCGTTGAACAGATCGCCAATCGCCATTCCGCGACTCACCTGAGGTATCTGGATGGCGGGCCCGACTGACTTGCTGATGCTTTTGAATGTCCCGTCGCGCTGGTTCAGGAACAACAGTTTGGGCTCGCGATAGTGGGTTCCCAGCGAGGCGGTATCCACCTGCGGGTAAACGTGTCCATTGACCAGAAAAATATCCTGCCATCCGTCGTTGGAAAAATCGACGAACGCATCTCCCCAACCGACGTAGCCGCTGGTCCCCGCTGCTAAACCCGAAATGGCCGAAACATCGGTAAAGTTCATGTCGCCGTCGTTGCGATAGAGCGCGGCGTATTCGTTGTCAAAGTGCGAGATGAAAATGGACATGCGGCCGGTGTGCTGGTAATCGCCCAACGCGATTCCCATGTTGGCTTGGGCCGCGCCGTTGGCGTTCAGTGCCACGCCGGAGGTAAAGCCGACATCGGTGAACGCGCCGCGGCCATTGCTCTGATAAAGATAATTCGGCTGGCCATCGTCGGTGACCAGCAGATCGAGCTTGCCGTCATTGTTGAAGTCGGACCAGATCGCGGTCAGCCCGTATCGATGCTCCGGGTCGCCGACGCCAGCGCGCTTCGAAACGTCAGTAAAAGTTCCATTGCGGTTGTTGTGATACAGCGTGTCGGGAGAACCCTTCAGCCCGCGCGGGCCGCATTGCACCTCAATCCCCAGGTATTTGCATGTCGCGCTCGAACCCAAAGCGGCCATGTTGTTCAGGTCGATGTCGACATAATGGGAGACGAACAGATCGTCCCAGCCGTCACTGTCATAATCTCCGAACGTTCCTCCCGTCGCCCACATCGAATCGCCGCCGAGCCCGGCGGTTTTGGTTACGTCGGTAAAGGTGCCGTTGCCGTTGTTGCGATACAAGACGACGCCGTGAAGGCACGTCACCAGCAGGTCGGGCCAGCCGTCATTGTTGTAGTCGCCCACGGACGCACCCATGGCCCAGCAGGGATAGCCAACTCCGGCTTTGTCCGTTACGTCGGTAAAGGTTCCGTCGTGATTGTTGTGGTAGAGAGCGCTTTGCGCTTTGATGCCTTCGCGCGCCATTTGTACGGTTTGCGCATTCGTGAAATAAATGTCCGGCCAGCCGTCCCGGTCATAATCGATGAGGGCCACGCCTCCGCTCATCGACTCCACAATGTACTTCTGCTCAGGACTCGAATGATGCTCGAAATGAATCCCCGTGGACGCGGTGATGTCCACCAGCTTGGGGTAGGTCGCTTCCGCGCGGCTCGTGTCCCGGCGAGCCGCAGTGCCGTCATGGCTATGCGGGGCATCCGCCGCCTGTTGCGCAAAGCACAGCGCGGCAAACGCAATCCACGCGAGGATGAAGCAGGAAGCGGCGATCGTGATACGGACGCGAATTCGTCTGGGCCGACTAGCGCCCCTGATCGTTTCTCCGTCGCGGATTTGATGCCGGTAGTTCTTCTTCATATTGCTTGAGACATGTTGGCATCATACTGCGACAGTCGCGCGGCGATTTCCAGGCTGATCGCAAAGGACGGGGTTACGTTTACTCTAGAGCGGAGTTCAGGCGATTGGGGTACCAGCGGCGCGATAGATAGCCTCCATGGCCAGAAGATCTTTGAGACCCTCCTCGCCGGGGGTGGCCGGTTCGGTGTTGTTGCGAACGCAGTCTGCAAAGTGGTCCACTTCATGCATGAATTGGTACGGCAGCTTGCCGGGACTCGTCAGGTTCACCGGTCCATGAATGGTGTTTCCCCGGAACTTCAATCCGTCGTAATAGAACGCCGGCTCGACCCACAAATTGCCTTCGGTGCCGTCGACACTCAGGTACGCGCCGCCCTCTTCGCCATAGGATGAGCCGCTGGAGGCAAGCAGGCCGGAGGGGAACTTCATCGTAAACTCGATGCTCTCCTCAACACTCGCAAAGCGCGGGCCGGGCATCCGGGTTGCCACCTGCGCGGAGAAGGAAGCCGGCTCTTCCGCGGCGATCCAGCGGACCGTATTCATTGGATAGATGCCAAGGTCGAGCAGCGATCCGCCGCCGGAGAGCTTGCGATCGAGCCGCCATCCCGAAGTTTTCGGGCCGTAAAAACCTCCCTGGAAACCCTGCATTTCGCCGATCGCTCCGCTGCGGGCCATGTCGCGAATCTGTTGCCACATGGGATCGTAGTGAACACGGTAGGCGATCATCAGTTTGACATTGTGCTGCCGGCACGCGTCGATCATCTGCCGGCATTCGGCAGAGGAGATCGCCATGGGCTTTTCGCAGAGCACATGCTTGCCGGCCTTGGCGGCGCGAATCGTATATTCGGCGTGCATGCTGTTCGGCAGGCCGATGTAGACCGCATCGATGTCGGGATTCTGTGCAATCTCGTCATAATTCTCGTAGTTGTAAACCGACTTCGGCGAGATGCCATAGAGCGCTTCATACTTCGGAGCCTTCTCGGCAGCGTGTCCCGTCACCAGCGCGGTTACTTTGCATTTCGAGGATTGCGCGCAGGCCCTCATAAAAATATTGGAGATGACGCCGAGTCCGACGGGAGCAAAGCGCACCGGCTGTTGCGACTCGGCTCGCAATGGAAGGGCGGCGGCGGCAGTGGCCAGCAGGGAGAGTTTGGTGAAGCTGCGGCGATCCATGGTGCTCATCTCTTCTCCTCAATCAATCAGATGAATTCGGGAGCTAGCGCAATTCTGAGTCACGATCAAAAACCAAAATGGTTACAGTCACTCAAGGAATTGCCTTAGCGGCGAAATGCGGGAAGATTTCCGTGCACGAGCGTTTGCAGGCGATAGACATGCGTTCGGGCTGTGATGTACAGCGTGGTTCCATCGCCGCCCCAGGCCAGGTTTGCGGCAACCTCCGGCAGCAGAATCCGACCCAGCACCTTTCCCGTGGCAGTCACGATGCGGATGCCTCCCGGTCCGGTCGTCCAAATGTCACCGCGGCTGTCGATCTTCATGCCGTCGGGCACACCGGGGCCTTCCTTACCGGTGAAGTCGATCACATCGTGCGGCTGCCCGACCGTGCCGTCGGCGTGTAGCGGATAGGCGATCACCCGCTCCTTCGGCCCGGAGTTATTCACGTAGAGCGTCTTGTTATCGGGCGACAGCGCGATGCCGTTGGGTAGCGTGAGATTCGTAATGATGGGTGTCAGCTTCCCGTCTTTGTAGTGAAAGACGCCATCGAAGGAAAGCTGCTTGGCGGGATCGTGATCGCGGCCCTTCAAGCCATACGGCGGATCGGTGAAGAAGAACGAGCCATCCGGCAGAAAAACGAGATCATTGGGGCTGTTCAGACGTTTGCCTCGGTAGCTGTCAAAAAAAGGCTCCGGCCTCAAGTGGCCGGGCTGGCCCACCAGCCGCACAACGGCGCGGTTGTACTGCTCGCACATAACCACAGAACCATCTTTGCTCGTTGCCATGGCGTTGGGGCCGGTCTTCTGGCCATGAGGACGAGCATACGGTCCCTGCGTGAAGTCGATCAGAAGTGTGTCCTGACCATCCGGCGTTACGGCGTGAACCCTGTCACCTTCTTCGTCGGAAAACCACAGCCGGCCGCCACGCCACATCGGCCCCTCAGTGAACACATAACCGCCGGAGACCACCTCCGGCTGAACACCCAGAGCAATGAGTTGATTAAGAGCAGGCGCGAGCCTCAGCACTTTGATGGACGGCGCACCCTGCGCGTGAGAAATTGCCTGCAGGAAAAATAAAACAGAAAGGGCGGCTACAACAAATCGGGTAGACAAACGCATGAAGTCCCTTTTGTGCAGAGAACCTGGATCAGGATTCTCTTGATGAGTATTGGCCTGGAGCGCAGCAAATCACAGGTGTTCGGCTGCGCCGAAGCAATGATAGGCCGCACATGCACCCTCCGCAACCCACGTTGCTCATGCGCTAACCTCGTCAGTCGCGCAGTATAAGATGGCGAGTGCGGGCAGAACGCGGACCGACTCAAGCGCGAATTCAGGCACAGGTGCGGTAGAAAAAACGATGCGACGCACGCTCATCCTTCCGGTATTTTTTATAACTTACGCGCTCGCCTACCTTGACCGCGCCAATTATGCGTTTGGCGCAGCGGCGGGGATGGCGAAGACTCTTCACATTACCGCTGGGCGGTCGGCGCTGCTGGCCGCGTTGTTCTTCCTCGGGTACTTTGCATTTCAGGTGCCGGGAATGCTGGTGGCGCGCAAGTTCAGCGCTACGCGTCTTGTTTTCGCGGCGCTGATTCTTTGGGGAACCCTGGCCGCGCTCACCGGAGTCATCCGCAGCTTCGCATGGCTGGCAGTAGATCGTCTTCTGCTGGGCATCGCCGAGAGCATCATTTTTCCGGCGCTGCTGCTTTTGCTTACGCGCTGGTTTACCCGGGCGGAGCGCTCACGCGCAAATACTTTTCTTATCCTCGGCAATCCGATGACCGTGTTGTGCATGTCCGCGGTCACCGGCTTTCTGATCGAGTACTTTGGCTGGCAATGGGCGTTTATCATCGAAGGCATTCCCGCCGTTTTATGGGCATTTATCTGGATCGCCGTGGTGCGCGACGAGCCGGCGCAGGCCCGCTGGATGAATCCACTGGCAGCCGGAAAGCTCGAGGCGGCAATCCTCGCGCAACAAACCTCGACGCCTGTACAGGACAACGGCGTCGCGCAGCTTAGAAAGGTACTTTTTCGGGCGGATATATTGCAACTCTCGCTGCAATACTTCTGCTGGAGCCTGGGCATCTACGGCTTTGTGCTATGGCTGCCGAGCATTGTGCACCGTGGAGCCGCATTGTCGATGGGCGGGACAGGATTGCTC
>Ga0134126_10004658_pt1 | contig 17177 bp, 22 predicted proteins | sample KB31752_FD_96881 | JGI IMG/M metagenome (GOLD analysis project Ga0134126, IMG submission 96881) | Terrestrial soil microbial communities with excess Nitrogen fertilizer from Kellogg Biological Station, Michigan, USA - KB3-175-2 | ecosystem: Environmental > Terrestrial > Soil > Unclassified ...
AAGCACGGCACCGAGCCGGGCGCTATGTTTACCGTACGCAAAGTATCCTCGGGCGTAGGTGTAGAAAAAATCTTCCCGCTCTACTCGCCGATGATCGACTCTATCGAGGTTTTGCGCCGCACCCGCACCCGCCGCGCCAAGCTGTACTTTATCCGCCGCAAAGCATCGTCTGAAGTTAAGCGCGCGATGCGCCGCCAGCAGCTGGTCCCTAAAATGGAAGCTGTCGCCGACGAAGCTCCTACTGAAGTCGAAGAGGTTATGGCAGATGCAGCTCCGATCGAAGTTGCTGAAACTCCCGAAGTTGCAGCAACAGAATAAATTTAAAACACAAAAGAAAAATCCGGCACATGCCGGGTTTTTTGTTTAAAATGAACTGGTATACGCTACAACCTTGAGGTATAATGTGAAATATATGGGAAAGAGAGGACCAAAACCGAAGGAATCTATATCTACAGAATGGTCAGCAAATCTCGCTTATGCAATAGGTCTTTTAACCACAGACGGTTCTTTGTCCAAAGACGGAAGACATATAATTTTGGTATCAAAAGACAAAGAACAGCTCCAAACTTTTATAAAAGCTCTAGTCATTAAAGTTCCTATTAGTTTGACGCGATCTGGATATACGGGGAAGACGACAACTCGGATTCAGTTTAGTAATATTTCTTTCTATCAATTTTTATTAACAGCCGGCTTATATCCGAACAAAACTAAGACTATTGGAGAACTTAACATACCAAGTAAGTATTTTTTCGATTTTCTCCGGGGCTCATTCGACGGTGACGGATCCACTTATTCGTATTTTGATCCACGGTGGAAATCGAGCTTCATGTTTTATACCGCATTTGCTTCCGCCAGTTATGCGCACATTATTTGGCTTCAAAAGGTAATACATAAGAAAATTAAAATAAAAGGACATATAACCAAGGCAAAAAATTCTTCAGTGTTTCAGCTTAAATATGCGAAAAAAGATTCTGTGAGGCTGCTTAAAAAAATGTATCCGAATAAAAAAGTGTTGTGCCTACTTCGTAAACGGTTGAAAATTGAGAAAATGCTTAGTATAGTAGGCGAGCACCTATAAACACATGCCCGGGTGTTGAAATTGGTAGACAAGCATCCTTGAGGTGGATGTGCCGCAAGGCGTGGAGGTTCAAGTCCTCTCCCGGGCACAAAAAGCACAAAACCTGCAGCAGTGCAGGTTTTGTGCTTTTTGTGAGCTGGAGCCATACATTTTCAGCAGAAAATTCTGCGAGGCAGGGTCGTGCGGCAATTTCTGCGACGGCAGAAATTGAACGCCTGACCGAAGTTCACGTTACAATAGTTTGATTCGTTTATTTGCCGCTCCTATTTTTGTTTCTGTCATTGTATTTGCCTTGGTCGGATGGTGGGGTGGGGTAGAGGCTTTTGTTTTGACGCTCGCTTTGGCGATGCTCGAAATATCCCTTTCTTTCGACAACGCGGTGGTCAACGCCAAAGTGCTGGGGCAGATGGAGCCGCGCTGGCAGCGAGCCTTTTTAACGTGGGGCATGCCCATTGCCGTGTTTGGCGTGCGCTTTGTGCTGCCGATACTTATTGTCGCAGCGGCCGCGCTTGCCTCACCATGGCGCATTGCGGTGCTCGCGTTTACCGATCCGCTTGAATATTCGATACTGCTGTACAATGCAACGCCAGCCATACACGCTTTTGGCGGGGCATTTCTTTTAATGGTTGCATTAAAATATTTCTTTGATGAAGAAAAGCGCGTACATTGGCTCGGCAGTTTTGAAAGGAGTCTAACCAGGCTGGGCAAGTTTGGCGCTGTCGAAACGCTACTGGCGCTTGGCGTGGTGCTGGGTGTCGGGCTGGCATCGGTTGCGGTATCGACCGTATTGCTTGCAGGCCTTGCCGGCGTCCTGCTGTATTTGCTACTGGAGTTTTGTACTAAAAGTCTTATGCGCAGTTTGCGCGGCGGCGCGGGGCTGGCATTGTTTGTGTATCTCAATGTGCTCGACGCGGCCTTTTCGCTCGACGGGGTAGTGGGCGCGTTTGCCCTAACGACGCAGATTTTTATCATCCTTGCGGGGCTCGGCATTGGCGCATACTTTGTGCGTAGCTTTACGGTGTATCTAACCCGCAAGCGCACGATAGAAACTTTTATCTATCTCGAACACGGTGCGCACTGGGCGATTTCAGTCTTGCGGTGTTTTTGTTTGCCGCGCTCTTTACCGACATACCCGAAATAATACCCGGCACGGTCGGGCTTATTTTTGCACTACTTTCGTTCCTCTCTTCGCGCAAAGTGCTGCGGGCCATCAAGCGCGAAGCAGAGGCTCTATAAAGCTCGACTTTTAGGCCTAAAAAAGCTATATATAGAGCCATGGTGGCCGTAGCTCAATGGTAGAGTCCTGGTTTGTGGTACCAGTTGTTGTGGGTTCGAATCCCATCGGTCACCCCCGAATATTTTTAGTATAGAATTAACGCAATGCCTCCTGTTACTGCGTCTGCGGCACCAATGGTATGCCCGTACTGTCATCAGCCGATTTTGCCGACGTATTACTATTGCCCAAACTGCGGCACCAAGTTAAGCACGGGCGAACTTTCGACTACCCAGTTTACTCAACTTTGGATATATCTTTTTAGCGCGATACTGCCGATGATGAGTTTTATTTTTATTACGCGCTGGCCGGGTTTAAAGTATTACCGCTCGGCCGACCCAAAGGCAAAAATAGTGGGCACCATCGCTTTTGGCATCATCATCATTTCAACCATCATTACCATTTGGCTTGCCTATGTGTGGACCCAAAATGAAATTCAGGCAACCATTAACGGCCTCAACGCCGACACCAGCGCCAACGGCGATTAGATAAAAAGAAATCCGTCCCAGTGCGGGGCGGATTTTTATTTTGGAATTGGCCCAAGTGTTTTATCGTGTAGGTGGGCATGTTTGGTATTTAAACCATAGAACCAATTTGGCCGATGCCCAACCAGCAGCAAAGAAAGTGCTAATAATAGTGCCATAGCGACAACTAAAGGCGCGGGACTGCGCATGCGAACCTCCTGTAAGTACCAACTGCCGTTACAGTAACAGAGTGGGCGCAAAAGGGAAGCTCAGCCGTTACATATTGGCCTCGGCCGCTTCGCTTTCTATCTGGTCGGCAATTGCGGTGGCCACATCTTCAGCGGTATCAACGCTCATGCCCGGGCGGCCTGCACGCGACTCGTACTTTTCTCCGGCGGAGTTTTTGCCAAAGTCAGTCGCGGTCATCTTGGGGTGAAAGACGCTGACAATAATTTTGTCGGGCTCCAACTCTTGCCGCGCGGTAAGCGTAATTGAGTTCAGCGCATATTTGGTCGATGAGTACGCCGCCAGGCCAGGGTAGTAATTTTTAGATACCATCGAGCTGACATTTAAAATGTAGCCGATGCCCTGTGCCCGCATCACCGGTATCACCGCCTGCATCGCTTCGACAACGCTAAACACATTTAACTCCATCACGTCGCGGTACACAGCCATGTCTATCTTTTCAACAGGGGAGCGCATACCTTGGCCGGCGTTGTTAACCAATATGTCGATGCGCCCAAACTTTTTCTTAGCTTCGGCAATCAGGTTTGTAATATCTTCAAGTTTGCGCATATCGGCGGGCACCGCAAAGGAGTTTGGAATTTCCTTTTCTAATTTTTCGAGCTTTTCTGCCGAGCGCGCGGCAAGCACCACTTTGGCGCCGCGCTTAGATAACTCTTTGGCAAGCGCTTCGCCAATGCCCATCGACGCTCCTGTAATAACGGCTACTTTATCTTGTATTTCCATTTGTAAAAAATAGCACGCTGCTCATGAGGAACCTGTGTAGCAGGCGGTTGACAGTGTCTTTATGCGGATATATAGTTTAATGGTTATTAAACTATTAAATCTTTAACTCTACTGCTTATGTCGAAAGAAATTCCGTTAAACCCGTTTGAAAATGCTTTGAACCAGCTAAAGCGCGCCCAAAAGGTGGGCAAGATAAGCGATGAGCTTTTGGAGCGCATGCAGGCGCCCGAGCGCGAGATCCGCGTGGGGCTGCAGGTTGCAATGGACGACGGCAGCAAGCGCATATTTGAAGGATATCGCGTACAACATTCGAGCGCGCGCGGGCCCTACAAAGGCGGCATCCGCTATCACGCGCAGGCTGACATGCACGAGGTAAAAGCACTCGCGCTTTGGATGACGTTAAAAACTGCCGTTGCAAATATTCCGATGGGCGGCGGCAAAGGCGGCATTACGGTTGATCCGCGCACGCTAAGCCCGGGTGAACTGGAAAGACTTTCGCGCGCATGGGTGCGCGCGCTGTACCGCAACATCGGCCCCAAAGTAGATGTGCCGGCGCCCGACGTTAACACCACGCCTGAAATAATGTCGTGGATGGTTGATGAGTACGAAAAGTTGACCGGCGACAAAACGCGCGCGGCTTTTACCGGCAAGCCGATTGCAAACGGCGGCTCCGAAGGGCGCGACAAAGCAACGGGCCTTGGCGGCTTTTACGTGTTTAATGCGCTGCGCGAAGGTCTGCATATTCCGGCAAGCGCAACGGTTGCGGTGCAGGGCATGGGCAACGTGGGCGGCCATGCCGCAACTATTTTTACCACGCACGGCCATAGGGTGGTTGCGATGTCAGACTCTAAAGGCGGTGTCTACAGCGCCGAGGGTCTTGACCCGACAAAGGTAGAAGCGTACAAAAAAGAGCACAAAAGTCTGGAAGGGTATCCGGGCGCAAAAACAATTAGTAATGCCGAGCTGCTTTTGCTCGAGGTTGATGTGCTGGTGCCTGCCGCTTTAGAAAATCAAATCACCGGACAAAATGCCGGCGATATTAAAGCAAAAATAATACTTGAACTGGCCAACGGTCCGACGACGCCTGAAGCGGACGACATTTTGTTTGCAAAGGGCGTTGCCGTGGTGCCGGATATTTTGGCCAACTCCGGCGGCGTTGTGGTGTCGACGTTTGAATGGCAGCAAAATTTGGCGAGTGAGCATTGGAGCGAGACTGAAGTCAACAACAAATTAAAAGAGCTGCTCGAGCGCGAAGCTAGCAATATATTTGCCCGCGCTAAAGAGCTTGCCACCGACCTGCGCCGCGCGGCGTTTTTGGTGGCGCTTGAGCGCATCGAAGCGGCGCTGGAGAAATAACGTATGCTTAAACCTCACGAAATAGCCAAACTCCAAAAGATGATGAAGCGTGAAGATGCACGTCTGCCCATTGTCTTTAATGCGCTCAGCGACCCGAACCGGTGCAAGATTTTTAGGAGTTTTCTTACCGCTGACCGCTTGTGCGTAAGCGATATTTCGCGCATTCTGGGCATTTCAATGTCTCTGGCGTCGCAGCACTTAAAAATATTAGAAATAACCAAGCTTCTGACGCGCGAGCGCGAGGGGCGGGTGATTTATTTTAAGCCAAATACGGATGATGAGTTGGTCCGCACTATTATAAAAGCAGTTCAATAATATAACCTATGTACACAACCAAATTGCTCGAAAAGAAGAATGTTGCTGAAGGCACGACCGAATTTATTTTTGCAAAACCCGAAGGGTTTGCACATGTTGCGGGACAAACCGTCGACCTGACGCTTATTAATCCGAAGGAAACAGATGCCGAGGGCAACATGCGCACGTTTTCTATCGTTGCTTCGCCGCAGGAGAACACGATTGCCATAACCACGCGCATGCGCGACACGGCGTTTAAGCGCACGCTGCGCGATATGCCTATTGGCACCGAGGTAAACGTGGACGGTCCGTTTGGCTCTTTTACCCTGCACGAAAATACCAAGCGCGCGGCGGTGTTTCTTTCGGGTGGCATCGGTATCACGCCGTTTCATTCGATTATTAAAGACGCAACCGAAAAAAAACTGCCGCATAAGCTGATACTTTTTTACTCAAACCGACGTCCCGAAGACACGGCATTTTTAACGGAGCTGCAGGATCTGGCAAAACAAAATCCAAACTTTACGCTGGTGGCAACCATGACCGATATGGAAAAGTCCGCACAAAAGTGGGAAGGCGAGCGCGGCTACATAACCGTCGAGATGCTAAAGAAGTATGTGACCGACGATATGAACCCTATTTATTATTTGGCGGGTCCGCCGGCGATGGTTGCGGCGATGAATAAGATGCTGCTTGAGAGCGGCGCGAGTCGTGACGACATCCGCTTCGAAGAATTTGCGGGCTATTAGTTAAAAAGACTGGTGTTACAATAGCCGCATGGTCAAGAAGGACGAGACTCCTAAAGAAAAAAAGCACCGGCTTGAGCATACGGCGCTCACCATAACGCGCTGGATAGGTTCGCCACAGTCTATCTTTTTGCATACGTTTATATTTGCCGTTACTATAGCGCTGCTCATTTCAAATATATTTCCGCTTGATGTATTACTGCTTATCTTTAACACCGCCGTATCACTCGAGGCTATTTACCTTGCCTTGTTTATCCAGATGACGGTTAACTATACGACCGCAACCATCGAAGGCGTCGAGCAGGATATTGATGAAATTCAGGAAGATGTAGGCGAAATCCAGGAAGATATCGATGAAATGCAGGAAGATGTTGAAGAGATTCAGGGCGATGTCGATGAGCTACAGGAAGATGTCGAGGAAATGAGCGAAGAGGATAAAGAAGAGGAAGCGCGCGAGGTTGCCGAAGGGAAGACCCTAGAGCAAATCCATGCAGGGTTGCAGAAGTTAATGCTGGATGTTGAAAAGTTGCAGCACAAGCTGTAAAGTCAAAGAAATAAAAAAGATATGAAAGGATTTAGAGATTTTATATTGCGCGGCAACGTAGTCGACTTGGCGGTGGGCGTTGTCATTGGCGCTGCTTTTAACTCCGTAGTGCAATCGTTGGTTAAAGATGTGCTGACGCCGTTTATCGCGGCCGTAGTAAAGCAGCCCGACTTTTCCAAACTGCAGTTTACAATACACGGCAGCATATTTTTATACGGCGACTTTTTAAACGCGCTTATTTCGTTCATTATCGTTGCGGGTACTATCTACTTTTTTGTGGTGCTGCCTATAAACAAGATGATGACGCGGTTTAAGAAACCGGCTCCTCCTGAGCCGGAGAAAAAGCCTGAAGATGTCATTCTTTTAGAGCAGATCCGTGATTTGTTGAGGGAAAAGAATAAGAATAGTGATACAATTGCCTAATGAAATTTAAAATTCCTTCCATTACTTTAACGCCGTCCGTTTCAATACTTATCGCCGGCGTTATTATTGCGGGCGCCATTATCTTTACCAATCACTCGGGTACTACCGCGGCAGCCGCCAACGCAGGCGCTACCGGAGGTACGGTTGCCGCAGCCAACGTGCCGGCACCATCTTCGAGCGACCACATCATTGGCTCGCCAACGGCTCCTATTGTTATGGTTGAATACTCAGACTTTCAGTGTCCGTACTGCCAGATGATCTATCCGTCGCTTAAACAAATTCAAAGCACCTCTAACGGACAAATCGCGTGGGTGATGCGCGAGTTCCCGCTCTACCAGATACACCCCAACGCAATGCCTGCTGCCAACGCCGCCGAGTGTATTGCCGAGCAGGGCGGCAACGACGACTGGTGGAAGTTTGCCGACGATGACTTTAACAACCAGGCCAACATTGGCGCTGCATTCTTTACTGCCGAGGCGCAAAAGCTTGGTCTCGACATGACCAAATACAACTCGTGTATATCCAATTCGACTTACTTAAACAAAATAGAGGGGGAGATAAGTGACGCTGAAAATAACGGAGGCAATGGCACGCCGTTTACCGTGGTTATCAACACCAAAACAGGTAAACAATATCCTATTTCGGGTGCATTGCCTCTTGCGCAGATACAGCAAGTCATTGCACAAGCCAAAGCTGGTAACTAAATCTGCCGTTTCTGTAATGAATCGTTCAAATAAGAGTCTATACTAGTGGTATAGCTTATTAATTAATTTTTTAATACCACTTTTTATGGAAGGATTACCCTTTGAAGGGCAGCAGGGAGCCCGGTTGCGCACAGCGCTCCTGGTCACTGTTATTTTATTGGCAGTATTTTTGGCCGTCGAGGCCATAGGCGGCATCATGGGCTGGCGCTACATAGGTACCGGTGTTGCGGCTACCAATACCATCAGCGTAAGCGGTCACGGCGAGTCTTTAGGCGTGCCGGACATTGCAACCTTTACCTTTAGCGTTGTCTCCGACAAAACAACGGTTGCCGATGCGCAGGCAGATGCTACCGCCAAAGCTAACGCCATTACCGACTATCTTACATCGGCCGGCGTGAGCAAAAATGATATTCAAACCAGCAACTACTCTATAGAGCCGCAGTACGATTATCAAACGCAGGTGTGCCCGCAGGCGGCGGTTACCAGCGGCGCTGCAAGCGCGCCGGTATATTGCGGCGGTGGCAACCAGGTGCTTAAAGGCTACGAAGTAAGCCAAAGCACCACCATCAAAGTGCGCGACACTTCTAAGGCGGGTGATTTACTTGCCGGTGTTGGCTCTAAGGGTGCAACGCAAGTGTCAGGTCTCACTTTTACCTTCGACAACCCCGACAGCATTCAGACCGATGCGCGCAACAAAGCAATTGCCGACGCTAAAACAAAGGCAGATGCGCTTGCTAAACAATTGGGCGTCACACTGGTGCGCGTTACTTCGTTTAACGAAAATACGGGGGGCACCGGTCCAAGGCCGATGGTGTACAGCATGGCGTCAGGCGCAGCAGACACCAAAGCGGTAGCGCCGGAAATTTCGACCGGCCAAAACGACGTCACCGACGACGTGACCATCACCTACGAAATCAAGTAAATTTGACGGAACGCGAAATAAAGAGTACTATAGAAAAAAGCCCCGAGAGGGGTTTTTTCTTAGGAAAATCACTAATTTTAAGCCTATGCCAAATTATCTTAAAGAGGTTCGCGCAGAAATGAAGCATGTGTCCTGGCCCAGCCGCAACCAAACTATCGTCTTTACCGTGGTTGTTATCGGCGTGTCTCTTTTTACCGCCCTGTACCTCGGCGCATGGGACTACCTATTTTCTTTATTCATAAAGAAAATAATATAAGAAGACCGCAAATAAATAAAAACTATGGCTAAACAAGACACTTCAGTAGGACGCGCGTGGTACGCAATACACACCTACGCCGGATACGAAAACGCCGTTGCCCGCAACCTCAAGCAGCGCATCGACTCTCTTGGACTCCAGGAAAAAATTTTTAGCGTGGTTGTCCCAACCGAGCGCACCGTCAAAATTAAAGGCGGCCGCCGCGTTGAAGAGGAGGAGAAGGTCTTCCCTGGCTATGTATTGGTAGACATGATAGTAGACGACCAGTCATGGTTTGTCGTGCGCAACACGCCGCGCGTCACCGGCTTTGTCGGCTCGGGCGTAAACCCAGTGCCGCTCAAGCAAAGCGAGGTAGACGAGCTGATGGGCCGCATGCAGGCAACCGAGGGTACCGTTAAGCACGCTATCGACGTTGCCGTAGGCGACACGGTTACCATCGTTGACGGTCCGTTCAAAGAACTCGACGGCAAAGTGGGCGAAGTAGACGAAAGCCGCGGCAAAATTAAAGTCTTGGTGGCGATGTTTGGCCGCGAGACTCCGGTAGAACTCGACTTCCTCCAAATTAAGAGAATATAGCTTTTTTAGTAAATGTAAGGTACTCTATAAGCCCAGAGTAAAAACGATGGCGCAGGCCTTGGCCGAGTACAAGTTTTTACGGAGGGCAACTCTCATCACTATGGCAAAAAAAATAACTAAAAAGATAAAGATCATCGCACAGGGAGGCGCAGCCACCCTTACACCGGCCATGGGCCAGGTGCTTGGTCCTGCCGGCATCAACATCGGCGAGTTTGTTAAAAAGTTTAACGACGCCTCTAAAGACATGCGTGGCGACATGGTCCCTGCAGAAATCTCCGTATACGAAGACCGCACGTACACCTTTGTACTCAAGACCCCTCCGGTATCGAGTCTCATCCTTAAGGCCTTGGGTAAAGAAAAGGGCAGCGGCAAGCCAAACTCGGCTAAAATCGGTACGCTTACTAAACAGCAGGTTAAAGAAATTGCCGAGCGCAAAATGCCCGACCTCAACGCCAACGACCTCGAGCAGGCAATGAAAACCGTCGCAGGCTCAGCCCGCAGCATGGGCGTCGACGTAAAATAATTTCATGATCTAACGAGGCTCCAACTAAAAACACCACTCCATAACAAGGGTGGTGTTTTGTGCTTTTTATCTAGCTAACGCACTTTGATATATCAAAGTGAAATACTATGGACTATATATTTATTGAAGATTTGAAGGTGGCAGGGAAGCACGGCGTGATGGATGTTGAGAGGAAGGTAGAACAGGAGTTTGTAATTGATGTGCGAATGGAAGTGGATACTAAAAAGGCTGCACAGAGTGATGACTTGGCAGATGCATTAGACTACGCGCCGGTTAAAGAAAAGATTATAGAAATTATTAAAAACAATAGTTTTTATTTGATTGAAAGGTTGGCTGACACGCTGTGTGCAGAAATATTGAAAGACAAAAGAATCACCAAAGTAGAATTAACGATAAGAAAAACCACAGTCTGGGACAACGGCGTGCCGGGTGTGACTATTACACGACTGAATGCGTAGTGGATTGATATATCAATCCACTTTATTCGCGTTCCAAATCAACCCACTTATACTTCAACCCTTCGTGCTCGCGGTCTTCGTGGAAGGTGACTTTAGTAAATTCTTTTTCGTATGCAGGGAAGAAGGTATCGGCCTCTTTGTCATCTTCTATAAGTGTGAGAAAAAGTTTGTTCACATAAGGTAATGCCTGTTTGTACATTTCTGCGCCGCCACCGATATGAATCTCTTTGGGATCTAACTCGCGTGCTTTTTCTAAGGCTTCTTCAAGCGAGTGAGCAACCATAACGCCTTCGTACTGCCATGCACTGTCACGGGTCACAACTATGTTGGTGCGACCGGGTAGTGGTTTCCCCAGCATGTTCACAATCGAATCGAATGTCTTGCGACCCATAATAATTGGGTGGCCCGAGGTCAGCTGTTTAAAACGCTTAAGGTCATCCGGTATATGCCAGAGCAGCTTGCCATCCTTGCCCAAACCACCGTTATATTGTTTTCCGGTGCCTATGGCTGCAACTATATAAATAGGGGGGGTTTTAGGCATAAGAGTTTACAGACTGAGTATCTCATACTGTAGGTAGTTTGTGGATAGTTTTTGCAGTATTAAAGGGCTAAAATAGGGTATGGCAAACTTTGAGGTCGAAGTTAAATCTCTTTTGGGCAGCGAGGAAAACGCCCAGGCTTTGCGCGAGCGCATGAAGGTTATTGACCCTTCAATGCACATAACCTCGCGTAACAAACAGCTCAACCATTATTTTACGGGTGGTGACATGCAAGCACTTGCCGTATCACTTGAGCCGCACTTTTCAGTCGAAACTTTGCAGAAGTTTATTGATGTTTTACAAAAGGGCAAAGACTTTTCTGTCCGCACACGCGAAAAAGACGGCACCGTACTTTTGGTAGTTAAAGCATCGGTCGGTGACGACACCTCGTCCAACGGTGTAGCGCGCATGGAGTTTGAAGAGGAGATAAATCTTTCTTTGGACGATTTGGATAATCTGCTGCTCGCAAGCGGGCTGCGCTACCAGGCCAAGTGGTCGCGCAACAGGGAAGAGTATTTGTGCCGCGGCATCAACGTGTGCCTCGACCGCAATGCGGGCTACGGCTGGCTCGCTGAGTTTGAAAAGGTCGTGGGGCAGGAAAGTGAATTGGATTCCGCCCGGCACGAAGTGCGCGCACTCATGGAGCAATGCGGGGTAGTAGAGTTGCAGCAGGATCGTTTGGAGCGCATGTTTGCGTTTTACAACGCGCACTGGGGCGAGTATTACGGTACGGACAAAGTATTTACGGTCGCCTAATTTTTACCCCTATGTTTTTATCTGACACTGACATTATTACAGAAGTAAAGAGCGGCAAAATTACGCTCGAGCCCTTTACCGAAAAGAGGCTGCAGCCGGCAAGCTATGATATTTTGCTCGGCAACAAATTTATTGTTAATGACGAAAACGCAACGCCGTTTGTTGACCCTTCGCGCAAAATTTACGCCAAGACCCACGAAATTAATGTCAAAGACGGCGACGAATTTATTTTGCACCCCGGCGTGTCGGTGCTTGGTACCTCTAAAGAGTATTTTGGCTCCGATGAGTATTTAATCCAGGTGGGCGGTAAATCGTCGCTCGCACGTGTGGGGCTGATGATCCACAACACCGCGGGGCTCATTAACCCCGGCCACTTTTTGCACATTACCTTTGAGCTGTGCAACCTCAACAGTGTGCCGATCATTTTGCGCCCGGGGATGGAAATAGCGCAGTTAACCTTCTCGAAGCTCACTTCGCCTACGCGCCAAAGCTACAAGCACACCGGCCGCTTTGTGGGCGATAACTGGAAAAATAATTTTGCTGGCAAAATTAATATAAAAAGCGCTGCGAAATCGGCAAAGAAAAAAGTCAAAAAATAATTATATGGCACATCCCGAAGAACAATACCTTAATTTACTGCGCGAAACGTTGGCAGGCGAGGCTCAAACCGACAAAGGCACCGGCGTTACCACGTACAGTGTGTTTGGCCGACAAATCCGCTTTGACCTTTCTAAAGACTTCCCAATGCTCACCACCAAAAAGGTGTATTGGAGTGGCGTGTTGCATGAGTTGTACTGGTTTCTCTCCGGCCAATCAAACATTAAATATTTGGTAGACAATAACGTGCACATTTGGGACGACTATCCTTACAAAATTTACAAAGAAAAGTCCGACAAACTAGAACTCGGCCTGCATCAATTTACCAAAGACGAGTTTATTGCAAAGATCGCTTCAGATGCCGAGTTTGCCAAGCTTCACGGCGAGCTGCCGCATATATATGGAGAATTGTGGAGGCGCTGGCCCGCGCACGATGGCCGCACTGTCGACCAGCTCGCTTGGGTGATAGATGAGCTTCGCAAAGACCCTGACGCGCACAATACGCTCGTGACGTCGTGGAATCCCGAATATTTGTACAGCATGGCAAAGCCCGGCGAGGGCGCGCGTTTTCCGATCTGCCACAATATGTATCAGGTCAATATTAAAAACGGCAAAGTCTGTTTGCAGCTCTATCAGCGCTCGGCCGACATCTTTTTGGGTGTGCCGTTTAACATCGCCAGCTACGCGCTCCTGACCATTATCATCGCGCGCATTTTAGGTCGCGAGCCGGGCGAGTTTATCCATACCTTTGGCGACCTGCACATTTACGACAACCATATCGAAGCCGCCAAAGAGCAGCTCAGCCGCACGCCAGGCGCATTCCCGACAATCGGCTTTACACACAACTTTAATACGCTCGCAGAGTTTAAACCCGAGTTTACAGTTCTGCAAAACTACAACCCGCTTGCCACCATCAAAGCCGAGCTCACCGTTGCCGGAGGGTATAATAAAGATCTCCACGGCACCGCCGCTAAACAATAATATGATCTAGCTACTTCCATAGGATTTTTATTTACCTAACGATTATTACCTATGGATTCTTACAAACACATCGAGGGCCAAGACAAAGAAGTTTTTGACACACTTAAGGGCGAAGAAAATCGTGAGCGGGAAGGTATAGAACTTATCCCGTCCGAAAATTATGTTTCGAAGGCGGTGCGCGAGGCGCAGGGCTCGATCTTTACCAACAAATACTCTGAAGGGTACCCCGGCAAGCGTTACTATGGCGGGCAGGAGTTTACCGATCAGGTAGAGACTCTGGCAATTGAAAGGGCCAAGGAGTTGTTTGGTGCAAAGTTTGCCAACGTGCAAACGCATTCGGGCGCCAACGCAAACATTGCCATGTACATGGCGCTGCTGCAGCCCGGCGACACGGTGCTGGGCATGGACCTAAGCCACGGCGGACACTTAACGCATGGCCACCCGGTAACGTACATCACCAAGTTTTTTAACTTTGTGCGCTACAAAATGAAGGATGTCGAAACGGGCGAGATCGATTACGACGACATGCGACGCGTAGCGATAGAGGCCAAACCCAAAATTGTGCTTGCAGGATTTAGCGCATACTCGCGCGAGTTAGATTACGCAAAGTTTGTCTCTATTGCGCGTGAGGTTGGCGCCTACGCGGTCATCGATATCGCACACATCGCGGGACTCATTGCCGGCAAAGCGGTTAAAAATCCTTTCGACTTTGGATTTGATGTCATGACCTCAACCACGCACAAGACGCTCCGCGGCCCGCGCGGCGGATTGATCCTTACTCGCGAGAGTGAAGAGATTGCCAAAAAAATAGACAAAGCAGTCTTCCCGGGCCTACAAGGCGGCCCCTTAATGCACGTGATTGCCGGCAAAGCAGTTGCCTTTGGTGAGGCACTCGACCCATCTTTTAAAGCATATGCGCATCAGGTGTTGGTAAACGCCAAAGCGATGGAAAAGGTCTTTCATGCGCGCGGTGTACGCATGTTAGCCGGCGGCACGTCCAACCACCTTATCTTGGCGGACGTGTTTGGCTCGCTTGGTATCCCCGGCAAAGATGCCGAAAAGCTTTTGGATAGTGTTGGTATTACCTTAAACAAAAATGTCATTGCCGATGATCCGCGTAGCCCGATGGATCCTTCGGGTATCCGCTTTGGCACGCCGGCTATTACGACAAGAGGCTTTAAAGAAAGGGAGAGTACCCGCGTTGCCGAGCTGATGCTCGACGCCATTGCCGCCAAAGATAATCAGGCTGAACTGGGAAAAATCCACCAAGAAATAAAAGACCTTTGCGCCAAATTCCCGATACCCGATTCGTTTGTGTAAAGAGGTACAATACGTACATGGTCAATATCCGCGAAACACGCGCTTTTAAATGGTGGGAGCGTTACCAGCACCACTTGGGCGTAGGCTCGCTTGTGGTGGGTTTTAGCTTTGACTTAATCGTCGCCAAAAGCCCACAGAGTGTCTTTGACAACATTTTACTGTGTACGTATTTGTTTGTTGCCGCATCAATAATAATTGTACTCAACCTTAGCAAGCGCTCTCGTGCCAAGGACGAAACTAATACTGAAAAGGCCGAACCGCTCCTGTTGCTGCTCATATTGCAGTTTTGCTTCGGCGGTCTTTCCAGTAACATGCTGGTGCTTTACGGCAAAAGTGGCACTCTGGTTGGCAGTGCTTTGTTTCTTGCCATGCTGGTGGCGCTGGTGTTTGGCAATGAGTATTTGCGCAACCGGTACGCGCAGCTGCGGTTTAACATCGCAGTGTATTACTTTTTGCTGTTAACGTACTGCATTATTGCGGCGCCTACATGGATCTTCCACGCTATCGGCCCGGGCATCTTCTTTTTAAGCGGGCTCCTGAGCCTTGCTATCATGACTATCTTTGGGCTGGTTTTGTTTAGTGTGGTGCTGCGTGGCGACCGCAAGCGCCAAATGCAGCAGATTGTGGCACTCATTGCCATTATTTTTATTGTTTTTAATGGTCTCTACTTTTTTGACATCATTCCGCCGGTGCCTCTTTCGCTTAAAGACATTGGCGTATATCACTCGGTACTTAAATCTTCGACCGGCGATTACCTGGTATTGTACGAAGCGACGCCGTGGTATATCTTTTGGCGCGATACGTCGGCAACCTTTAACTACGAGCCGGGCCAGAGCGCATACTGCTTTTCGTCAGTCTATGCGCCAACACAGTTAACAACGCCTATTTACCATGTGTGGGAAAAGTATGACACTGCCAGCAAAAGCTGGGTGACCATGAGCAAAATTTCGTATGACATTTCGGGCGGCCGCCAAAGCGGCTATCGCGGCTTTAGCGCAACCGCGGCATTAAGCCCGGGTGCATGGCGCTGTGATGTCGAAACGGCCTCGGGCGCGCTCATTGGCCGCATTTCATTTACAGCGGTTGAAGGTACGGTGCCGGTACAACTCAAAACTACAACTTTATAAACCTTGTGATAACGTAACCATATGGCTGGCAAATTTATCGTAATAGAGGGTGGCGACGGGGCAGGCAAGGATACGCAGATAGAGCTGCTCAAAAAAGATTTTCCAAATTTTGTGTACACCCGCGAGCCGGGCGGCACCGTGCTTGGTAAAGAGTTGCGCGAGATTGTTTTGCACGAAAAGTATGGAAATTTGCCGCTACTTACCGAAGCCTTTTTATTTTTGGCCGACCGCGCGCAGCATGTTTCAGAACTTGTCGCTCCCAATCTTGCTAAAGGTACGTCAGTAGTATCAAACCGCTCGTGGATATCAATGATGGCGTACCAGGTGTATGGCCGCAATCAATTTGAATTAAAGCCGATTATCGAAAGTTCGATCGGTGAGATATATAAAAATGCGGCAATAGATTTGGCGATTATTTTGGATATCGACCCAAAGGTGGGCGAGGCGCGCCAAATTGCTGCCGGTAAAAAGTTTGATGTTATGGAGAGTATGACTCTGCAAGCGCGCGAAGATATACGCAAAGGATTTTTAGAAACGGCTAATGTGTTGCCCAGGAGCGTAATAATAGACGCCAACCGCAGCGTTGAAGAGGTCTACAAAGACGTTAAAGCAGCCGTAGAAAACGCCTTAAAATAAGGGTATTTTGCCCCAAACCAAGTCAAAGGTCAGGTTCTTGACTTTTTGTATATTTGGTATATAATACTGAGTGGAACTGAACCGATCTGTAAAACAGGTCTTTTTACAAGGGGAATACAATGCAAAACGTTTCTGCTTCTTCTTCGAATGCCCCCAAGCATCTCATTTCGGCAGATCGGGCAAAACCGGCCAACTGCTTCGTGGTCAACGGTTCGGCGAGCGAGGGCATCATGCTCGCGCTCAATCATCCGGCTGTGCCTCTGGGGGTGCCTGCGCTCATGCTGAGCGAGCGGCGTTACATCGGACGTCACCGCATTTCCTCGAAAGGCTGCCTCTATGAGGTGGTTCAGGGGGGAGGTGTCGTGCGGCGGGCTAAGCTGGAAGAAATCGTGACTCCCAGCGTCAACATCCCGATTCTTGCACGCCTCGACATCGAAAAGCCCACCTATCTGCTGGTCCACGTTCTGTTTGGACTGGCCGACGGCGTCAAGTTGCGCCCCGGAATGGTGCCGCTTTACTCGGGTGTCTACGGAGGCGCGCTGGTCTCGGACGGTCCGAGCGAGGCGTTGGTGCAGGTCAAGGAGGGCGAGTCGCTCAAGATCTTCTATCCGCATGGGCAGGTTGGCACAATCAACTAT
>Ga0134126_10004660_pt1 | contig 17173 bp, 16 predicted proteins | sample KB31752_FD_96881 | JGI IMG/M metagenome (GOLD analysis project Ga0134126, IMG submission 96881) | Terrestrial soil microbial communities with excess Nitrogen fertilizer from Kellogg Biological Station, Michigan, USA - KB3-175-2 | ecosystem: Environmental > Terrestrial > Soil > Unclassified ...
GGCGTGCCGACCTGGATCAATTTGCCGTCATCGATGATCGCGACACGGTCGGCGAGGCGCAGCGCCTCGTCGATGTCGTGGGTGACGAACAGAATGGTTTTGCCGAGCCGCTTATGGATCGCAGCGAGTTCACCTTGCAGCGCCGCGCGGGTGATCGGGTCGAGCGCCCCAAATGGCTCGTCCATCAGCAGGATCGCCGGATCGGCCGCCAGCGCGCGGGCGACGCCGACGCGCTGCTGCTGGCCGCCGGAAAGCTGATGCGGGTATTTCCCACCTTCCGCGCGTCCCAGTCGGAACAGGTCGAGCAGTGCCGCCACGCGTGCGGCGACCTTTGGCTCCGGCCAGTTAAGAAGGCGCGGTACCGTCGCGATATTGTCGGCGACACTCCAGTGCGGAAACAAGCCGATGGACTGGATGACGTAGCCGATGGAGCGCCGCAGCGTTTCGGGGTTCGCCTGCGCCACGTCCTTGCCATCGACGCGGATCGCGCCCTCGCTGACCGAAAGCAGCCGGTTGATCATTTTGAGGGTCGTCGATTTGCCCGAACCGGACGAGCCGACCAGCGCGACAAATTCGCCATCGGCCACGGTCAACGTCACGCCGTCGACGATCCGCCGCCCGCCGACGACGTGGCCGACGTGATCGAGTTCGATCATGCGGCGGCGCGCTCCGCCGCGAGAAGCAACAGGAAATCGGCGGCGAGCGCCAGTGCCGTCACCGGCAGCGCGCCGAGCAGCACCAGGTCGATGGCGTACTGTCCGATGCCCTGGAAGATGAAATCGCCTAGACCGCCGCCGCCGATCAGCGCCGCGATCACCGCGAGGCCGATGGTCTGCACCAGCACGATGCGCAGGCCGGCGAGAAATACCGGCAGCCCGAGTGGAATCTGCGCGCGCAGGAAAATCTGACGCGGCGTCATGCCCATGCCGCGCGCGGCCTCAATGATCGCGGGATCGGCCGCCTCGATGCCGGCGACGCTATTGCGCACCACCGGCAACAGTGCGTAGAGCACGAGAGCGACGATCGCGGGCGCCATGCCGATGCCGTGGATGCCGAGCGCGCCAAGTGCCGGCACCGCGACGGCGAGCGCCGAAAGCGGGCCGATCATCAGACCGAACAACGCCACCGAGGGAATCGTCTGAAGGACGTTGAGCGTCCCGAACAGCGCCGGACGGATTCGCGGGCGCCGCGTCGCCCAGATGCCGAGCGGCACGCCGATCAGCAGCGCCGGCAACACCGCGCCGACGACCAGTTCGGCATGGCGCGCCAGCGCGCCGCCGAACGCGCCGCGCTGGGCCGCGAATTCGCGGGCCAGCGACAGCCGATCGAAACTGCCATGCGCCATCATCGCGCCGAGATAGACCGCGGCGGCGCAAACCAGGATGAAACGCCAGGTCGGATCGAGATGGAGGCGCTGCGCGGCATCGATGGCGGCGAACGCGGCGCACAGCGCCATCAGCCAAAAGCCCCAGCCGAGCGAGACTCGCGCCGCCACCGGCGCGCCGATCGACAAACGCGAAGCGCCCGTCCCCGCGCCGTAGAGCAAAAGGATCAGCAGGATCGCCGCGAACAACAGCGCGCCGCGCTCGATTCCGACCTGCGACAGCGCCACGACCGCCAGCGCCACCGCGACGACGAGAAACAGGATCGGCCGGTCGAGCGCGTGCCAGATCGCGACCGGCGTGCCGGAGGCCAGGCGGTTCGGCGCTTCCGTCAGGAACGCGCCGAACAGGCCGCCCAGCGCGAACAGGGCCATCAGGACCGGCGTGACGCGGTTCATTCCAGCGACCGCAGATAGTCGGCAGCGACCGCGCGCGCGTCGAACCCCTCGACCGCAATCCTGGCGTTGAGCATCTGCAATTTTCGCAAGGTCAGCGTCGCGAATACCGGATCGAGAAGCGATGCGATTTCGGGATGCGCCGTCATCACTGCCTCGCGCGCCACGGGCGCCGGGCGATAGACGACTTGCGCGCCCTTGTCGTCACGCAGCGCGACCAGACCCAGAACCGACAGCGCGCCGTCGGTGCCGTAGGCCATACCGGCGTTCACGCCGGAAATATGCTCGGCGGCGGCGCGGATCGTCGCGGCGGTGTTGCCGCCGGCAAGCGTCACCAATTGCCGCCGCGCCAACTTGAAGCCGTAGGTCTTTTCGAACGACGGCAGTCCGCCCGGCGAACTGGCGAATTCGGCCGACGCAGCAAGCCGCACCGTGCCGCCGCCATCGACATAGCGCGCAAATTCCTCGAGCGTGCCGAGCTTCAGATCGCGCCGCACCGCGATGGCCCAGGTGTTGTTGGCCGGCGCGGGCGCGAGCCAGACAAGGCGATTCCGCGCGCGGTCGAGCTCCTTCACGCGCGCATAGCCCTTGTCGGCGTCGCGCCACACCGGGTCATTCTCCTGGTGGAAGAAGAAGGCGCCGTTGCCTGTATATTCGGGATAGATGTCGATCTCGCCCGCGATCAGCGCGCGGCGCACGATCTCGGTTGGGCCCAGCTGGAGCTTCGCGGTCGCTGCGAGACCGTGCTGTTTCAAAAGCAACACGATCATGTTGCCGAGCAGCGCGCCCTCCGTGTCGATCTTCGAGCCGACCACGATGGCAGCGCGCGCCGGCACCGACGCGAGCAACAGCAAGAGGACGAAAAAGAGGCGCCTCAACATCGGGCCATCATGCCCGAGGTGCAGGCCACAACCAAGCGATCGACGATTGAAACGGGTCACGATTGATGGATTGATGGGGAGAGAAACGAGGAGGAACGAAAATGAATGTCCGGCCCGTCCGTCGCATCGTCACCGGCCATGACGCGCAAGGCCACGCCACGGTGATTTCCGACGCGCCCTGCCCGCATGTCCGCACCTCGCCGGCGCGCGGCGGCGTCGCCTATACCAATCTGTGGCAGACCACGAATATGCCGGTGCCGATCCACGGTTCGACCGATCCGGTGACGCCCGCGATGAATCTCGAACCACCGGCCAACGGCAGCAATCTGCGCTTCGTCGAGTTCGAGCCGGAATCCGCCCAGCTCAAAAGCGCCGATCCGGAAGCGGCGCGGGCCGCTTTCGCCGCGATGGGCGGCGCCGGCCATGCCCTGACGCAGGAGCCGGGCAAGCATCCCTGGATGCACCGCACCAAATCGGTCGATTACGGTATCGTTATTTCCGGCGAGATCACGCTGATCCTTGACGACTGCGAAGTGCTGATGAAGCCGGGCGATGTCTGCATCCAGCGCGGCACCAACCACGCCTGGAGCAATCGCGGCAAAGAAAACTGCGTCGTGTGTTTCGTGCTGATCGACGGCGATCCGAGCCAACCCCCGGTTCAGACAACGTGAACCGGCGCCGTCATGAGATCGACGCCCTTGCCGCGGGGCTGATGATCCTGTTCTGCGCGGTGTGGGGCCTCAACCAGGTCTCCACCAAGGTCGCCAATGCCGGCATTTCACCGATCTTCCAGGCCGGGTTGCGCTCGCTCGGCGCGTGCGTTCTGTTATGGGCGTGGTCGTACTGGCGCGGCGTCAGATTGTTCGACCGCGACGGCTCCTTCTGGCCCGGCCTTCTCGCCGGGCTCCTGTTCGCACTGGAGTTCGCGATTATATTCGTCGCGCTCAACCACACCACGGCGTCGCGCGCGGTGGTGTTCCTCTATTGCGCGCCGTTCGTGGTGGCGATCGGCACGCACTGGCTGGTCCCGGCCGAGCGGCTGCGCTGGGCGCAGATCGCCGGCATGATCCTGGCCTTCGGCGGCATCGTCGTGGCGTTCGGCGAAGGCTTCACCGGCGCCACCGGCAACACGCTGCTTGGCGACGCGATGATGCTGGCGGGCGGCGTCATCTGGGGCGCGACCACCGTCGTGGTGCGCGTCGCCCTCTCGGGCGTCAGCGCCAACAAGGTCCTGTTCTATCAGCTCGCGGTGTCGGCGGTAGGGCTGATCGCGCTGTCGCTGGTGCTGGGCGAGCCGGGCTTCACCCATCCGACCGCGCTGGTCTGGGCCGCCTTCGCCTGGCAGGTCGTGATCGTCGCCTTCGGCACCTATCTCGGCTGGTTCTGGCTGATCGCGCGCTATCCTGCCGCGAAGCTCTCGGCGTTCTCGTTCCTCGCGCCACTGTTCGGCCTGATCTTCGGCGCGGTGCTCTTGGGTGAGCGCGTCACGACGCTGCTGATCCTCGCGATGGCGCTGGTCGCGATCGGCATTTGGCTGGTGAGCCGAAAGTCGTCGGCCGACAGTCCTCGATTATCGGTGCCGCCGAGCGAACTGATAACCGAGGACTGATAGCCGGAAGCTATTTATGATAATGCGGCGTCTGGCCGAGCCGCAGCATCCGCGTCGCGTTGCCGTTGTAGATCATCTCCCGGTCGCGATCCGACAGGTCCAGCGTCTCCATCACCTTGATGATGTCCCGGATGAAGAGCGGTCCGCCTTCGGGATCGAATGGGCAATCAGTGCCGAACAGGACGTGTTCGCAGCCGAAAAAGTCGAGGCCGCATTTGGTGCCCGGCAGCGAGCCGTTGATCGCGGTGTCGCCGTAGAACATGCGGAAATAGTCGACCGGACGGCGGCCTTTCGCCTTCATCGCCTCGACGATCTTGAGATAGTCCGGCTCGGCGCCTTCGCGCCTGCCGAGCTGGTCGAGGCCAAGCCCGACCCGCGCCTCGAGAAACGGCACCATCGCGCCAAGATGGTGGGTGATGATCTTGAGGTTGGGCCAGCGGTCGAAAAAGCCCGAGAACACCATGCGCGCCATCGCGGCCGAAGTCTCGTAGGGCCAGCCGAACACCCACCAGATATCGAACTTGGATTTGTCCTCGCTCTTGTAGTCGCTGTGCGTATGCGGCCGCGTCGGGTGCATCCAGATCGGCAAATCGTAATCGTGCATCCGCGCGAAGATCGGCGCGAATTCCGGATCGTCAAGCGGCCGGCCCGAGACATTGGTGAAAATCTGGATGCCGCGCGCGCCCATTTTCTCGACGACGCGCTCGATTTCGGCGACCGCCGCCTTGACGTTGTTCATCGGCACCGACGCGACCCAGCCGGGAAACTGCTTGGGGTGCTTGGCGCAGATTTCCGCCATGCCGTCATTGGCGAGGCGCGCGAGCGCGGGCGATTCCGCCGCAGGGGCGACGAACTCGATGGCCGGCATCGAGAGGGTCAGAATCTGTTGATAGTCGGGCCACTGCTCCATCATCCGCAGCCGCGCCTCGAGATCGTACAACACCGGAATGTGGGTCCAGCGCCGGATGGCGTCGGGGTTTTTCACGACCTCGACCATCTTGTCGAAATAAGGTTTCGGGAAGATATGCGGGAAAATGTCGATCTTCATGGCGTTTCCTCTTCTTCAGTCAAAGAGATACAACCGCCAAGACGCCAGGACACCAAGAAACGCTGCATACCGTCCGTGCACCCTTCGACGTGCCGCTTCGCGCCAGCTCAGGGTGAGGAAGAAGTTCCTTTACTGCGCCAATCCTCATCCCGAGCGTGGAGCCCCGGCGAAACCGGCGAGCAGCCGAGGGATGCAGATTGAATTTTCTTGGCGTCTTGGTGTCTTGGTGGTTCAAATTTTCTTTTCGGGGGGTCGTTCGTGGCAAGCGAATACGATTTCATTGTGGTGGGCGGCGGGACGTCGGGCTGCATCCTGGCCGAGCGGCTGTCGGCGGATCCGGCGAACCGGGTGCTGCTGCTCGAAGCAGGACGGCCCAACCGCAACCAGCTTCTGCGCATCCCGATGACGGCGCGGAATTTCTGGACCAACCCGAAATATCTCTGGAACTACCAGAGCGAGCCGGAACCGAGCGTCAACGGCCGCCGCATCCCGGTGCCGCGCGGCAAGATTTTGGGCGGGTCCGGCGCAATCAACGGCATGCTCTACGCGCGCGGCCATCCCCGCGACTACGACCAGTGGCGCCAGCTCGGCAATGACGGCTGGAGCTATGAGGACGTCCTGCCCTATTACAAGCGCGTCGAACACGATTCGCACGGCCCGACGCCCTTTCACGGAGACACCGGGCCGCTGGCGATTTCGCGCAATGTCGGCGGCAACCCCCTGACGCCGTTCTTCGCCGACGCCGCGAAAGACGCGGGAATCCCGTTCAACGACGATCAGAATGGCCCGGAATCGGAAGGCTTCGGCATTCCCGACCTGACGATCGACAAGGGCGAGCGCGCCAGCACCTATTCTGCATTCCTGCGCCCGGCAATGGGCCGCCCCAACCTTACCGTCGAGACGCACGCCCAGGCGACGCGCCTCGCCATCGCGCAAGGCCGCGCCGCTGGCGTCGATTACGTCCGCAACGGCGAGCGTTTCCATGCCGACGCGGCGCGCGAGATCGTGTTGTGCGGCGGCGCATACAACTCGCCGCAGCTTCTGATGCTGTCAGGCATCGGCCCGGCGGATGAATTGCGCAAGATCGGGATCTCGCCGCTCCTCGATCTGCCCGGCGTCGGCCGCAACCTTCAAGACCATGCCGGGGTCAGCGTCATCAATCTCGCGACCCAGCCCGTCAGCATGATCGACCGCCTGCGCTGGGACCGGCTCATCATGTCGGTGATGCGCTGGGCGGTGTCTCGCGACGGTACGGTGGCGACGCAGCCCGTCGTCGGCAACAGCTGGTATCGCTCCCGGCCCGAGCTGGAGCGGCCCGACATCCAGACCCTGATTATCGCCAGCTCGCCCTTCGCCGGACCGTGGTTCCCCGGCATCAAGAAGCCGGCGCCGCACATGATCGCCTCGCGTTCGGGCCTTCAACATCCGGACAGTCGCGGCTGGATGACGCTCGCCTCGGCCGATCCGTTCGCGGCGCCGCGGATTTTCTTCAACCTGTTCTCGGCGCCGGGCGATCTTGCGGTGCTGCGCTATGCCATCCGCAAAGTGCGCGAGATTTTCGCCGCGCCGCAGCTCAAGCACTTCATGGGGCGCGAGATCGTGCCCGGCCCCGATCTCACCACCGATGCACAGCTCGACGAGTTCATCCGCAACACAACGACGACCGCCTTTCACCCGGTCGGCACGTGCAAGATGGGCAATGACGCCGATGCCGTGGTCGACGCGAAGCTGCGGGTGCGCGGCATCGACGGCCTGCGCGTCGCCGACGCCTCGATCATGCCGACCATTACCGGCGGCAACACCAATGCGCCCTGCGTGATGATCGGCGACAAAGCGGCGGCGATGATTCTCGGCCGGGAACTGCCGCGCGCGGAACTGGGCGCCCGCCTCGCCGCCGAATGAAGCCTTGCCCCACCGGGGGGCGGCCGTTAAAACCCTATCGATATCATCTTTAGGGAGGTGAACATGGCGACCAAAATCCGCATCGCGCCAAAGGGCATGGGCCTCAACGATTTCGTCGCCGACGCCGAAGGCTTCTTCGCCGCCGAAGGACTCGACATCGAATTCGACTGGAAGACCTTTCGCGGCACGCAATCGAGCTGGAAACATCTCGACTATTTCCAGCGCCCGCAGGACCAGCCCTATGCCGACAAACAGGACGATCTCATTCAGGGCGCGTGCGCCTGGGGCAGCGTGTGCAACGCCTCGGCCGGAATGGGCCGCTTTGTCCACGACTGCTATGGCGTGTCACCCTGGGCGATCTTCGTCCGCGCCGAATCAAAGATCCGCAAGCCCGAGGATCTGGCCGACGTGCCGGTCGCGGTCGGCATGCGCGCCGGCAGTCATTTCAACGTGCCATACCGGCTCGAGGCGCATCTGCCGCTCGCCAAGATCAAGACCGTGAATATCGGCGGGTTCGGCGCGCGTCTGACGGCGCTGCTCCAGGGTGAGGTCGAAGCCGCGAGCCTTTTGCCGCCGCAGATCGCGATGGCGGAACAGCTCGGCCTGCGCCAGATCATCGCCAACACGTTCCACACCATCTGGTGGGTGCCCGAAACGATGGCGCCGGAGACCGTGCAGGCCTATCTGCGCGCACTCGACCGCGCCGAGAAGGCGCTCGACGCCGACCTCGCCAAGTACCTGCCGCTATGGGAGAAAGCGATCCCGGCCGAGTTCGCCGACCGGAAATGGGATTTCAGCAAATTCGGTCGCGGCGAGCGTTTCGTCTACAAGCCGATCCCGCGCGCCGAGTTCGCCGAAATTTTCGCGCAGGTCGAACGCTGGGGCCTCGACCAGTACGCGAAGGAGCGCAGCTTCGAGAAGCTGGTCTATACCGGTGCCACAGCCTGAACGCGGTCGGAACGCGTCATTAATTTGTGGAACGGGCGCGGGACTTTCACCCCGCCCCGTTGTTACTATGGCGTCCCCATTCGCTCATGGAGTTCGCCATGCACGTTAAATATCTGCTCGCCGGCGCGCTGACGCTCGGTTTTCTCGGCACGGGCGCCGCATTGGCGCCGGTGGCGATCCAGCCGGCCTACGCCGCCTGCGACCCCGGCACCCGGGTCGACGGCACCACGGCGGACTGGGCCAAGCGCACCATGATGCGCGCCGGCTTCCACGACGTGAAAGTCGACCAGAAGGGCTGCGACAATGTCTGGCACGTCATCGCCAGCAAGGACGGCCAGAGCGGCCGTTACGCCATCGAGCCAGGCGGCAAGATATATCCCGAAGGCAATTAATCCCCGCCGCGTGACGCCGTAACCGAACCGCCGTTCGCGCCTTGCGCGCGGATGGCGGTTTCACGTTACAATCCCCGCAATCATCCGGTCGATAGCGGGAGGGGAATATGGCGGGCGTCAAAAACATCGGCGACATCGCGGTCGCGCGCATCGAAGAGCTGAGCGGACCGGTATTCGGACCGCAAAGCCTGATCCCCGACTGGAACGATGCCGACGTGGCGCCGCATATGAAATGGATGGTGCCGAACCATTTCGATCCGGCCAGTGGCAATATGGGCGGCGTGTTCCAGAGCTGGCTCCTCAAGACCAAACATCACACCATCCTGATCGATACCTGCGTCGGCAACGACAAGGACCGACCCGGCTTCGCCAATTTCCACCGCGCCAAACATCCGTGGATGGAGAATCTGCTGGCCGCCGGCTACCACCCCAACGACATCGACATCGTGATGTGCACGCATCTTCACGTCGACCACGTCGGGTGGAACACCAAGCTCGAAAACGGCCGCTGGGTGCCGACCTTTCCCAAGGCGCGCTATCTTTTCGCCAAGGCCGATCGCGATTACTGGGACCCGAAGACCGGCGGCCATTCCGCGATGGCGATGAACGAGGTCATGTTCAACGACAGCGTCCTGCCGGTAATCGAAAGTGGTCAGGCGCAACTCGTCTCCGGCGTCCACGAAATCGAGAGCGGCATCGAGATTCATCCCGCGCCCGGACATACACCCGGGACCATCATCCTCAAGGCCAATTCGGGCGACCGGCGCGCGATCTTCGCCGGCGACTGCATGCATCATCCGATCCAGATCTATCATCCGGAATGGGGCGTGAGCGTCGACGAGGACAAAGACCAGGCCTACAAGACGCGCGTGAACATCTATGAGGAATGCGCCGACAGGCGATCGCTTCTGGTGCCGGCGCATTTCGCCGCGCCCCATGCCTGCTACGTCCACCGCGAAGGCAAGGCTTACGCACCCGATTTCAGAATCTGACGCGCATCACCACTTGAAATAGTCGATCACCGCGGTCGGGTTTTCGCCGTGCGCACCGAACGCGGCGGCGAGACGATGCGGCTCGATCGCGGACAGTTCCTCGGCATGGATGCCGGTCGCGACGAACAATGAATCGATGCCGGCGGCATTGGCGCCGGCGATATCGGTGCGGATCGAATCACCGACCGCGAGGATGCGCCTGCGGTCGCTGACGCCGAGCAGCTTGAACGCCGTCTCGTAGACGTCGGGCAACGGTTTGCCATGCCAGCGCACCGTGCCGCCGATTTCTTCATAGCGCTGCGCGATCGAGCCGCCGCACAAGAACAGTTTGTCGCCATAGGCCACGACCAGATCGGGATTGGCGCACACCATCTTGAGGCCGCGGCGATGGGCGGTCTGGAGCATCGCCTCGAAATCATCGAGCTTTTCCTCGCCGCCCGGCCCGGTATTGAGGATGAATTCGGCCTGCTCGACCGAGGATACGCGCCGCAGCCCCACGCCCTCGACCATGTTGTCGTCGCGTTGCGGCCCGATGTGGTAACAAGCGGTGCCAAGCGAGCGATAGAAATCGTCGTCGCGCTTGCTGAGATGCTGCCACGTTTCCTCGCCCGAGGAATGGACGTGGTCGTAGAGGCCTTGCGGTATCCCGATCTCGTTCATGCGCTTTTCGACGAGAAACGCACGGCGCGGCGCGTTCGACAGCACCACCGCGCGCTTGCCGGCCTTGCGTAATTCGCGCAGCGCGTCGAGCGCGCCCGGCGTCGGCTCATGCCCGTTGAACAGCACGCCCCACAGGTCGAGCACATATCCGTCATAGCGCGTGGCGATCTCGCGCAAGCCGCCGATGATTTTCGCCGTCACTTCAGCGGCTCGGTCTGTCGCGGCAGGGCCTTGCCGACGGCATCGCCGACATTGGCGAAACCGTCGCGCGCCAGGAGCGCGTCGAGTTCGCCCTTGATGCGGGTCACCAGCCCCGCGCCCTCGAAGGTCAGCGCGGTGTAAAGCTGCACCAGGCTGGCGCCGGCGCGGATCTTGGCATAAGCGTCGGCACCCGACGCGATGCCGCCGACGCCGATAATGGGTATGCGGCCGCCGGTAAGCCGCGCCATGTCGGCGATGAGCTGCGTCGATGGCACGAATAATGGCGGGCCTGACAGTCCGCCCGGCTCATGCGCGTTGGGGCTGCGCAACGTATCGGGCCGTGCCACCGTGGTGTTGGACACGATCAACCCGTCGACCTGGCTCGCCAGCGCGGCTTGCGCGAGATCGTCGCGTTCCTGCGGCGAGAGATCGGGCGCGATCTTCAGCAATAGGGGCGGCGGATCGTGCGGCACCGCCTCGGCGCGCGCCGGCAAGAGGCGCTCCATCAGCCGCTCGACCGCATTCTTGCGCTGAAGCTCGCGCAGCCCCGGCGTGTTGGGCGACGAGATATTGACCACGAGATAGTCGACGAACGGTGCCAACGCGCGCACGCCCGCGACATAATCCTCGATCTCGTCGCCGGTCTCGCGGTTGCGGCCGACATTGGCGCCGACGGGGCCCAGAACCATGCCGCGTTTTTCTTTGCGGCGGGCGAGACGATGCTTCGCGACTTCGAGCCCTTCGCTGTTGAATCCGAGCCGGTTGATGATCGCACGATCTTCCTCGAGCCGGAACAGGCGCGGCTTCGGATTGCCGGGCTGTGGCCGCGGCGTGACGGTACCAATCTCGGTGAAGCCGAAACCGAGGGCGAGCATCGCGTCGGGCACTTCGGCGTTCTTGTCGAAGCCCGCCGCCAGCCCGACCGGATTGGGAAACAGCCGACCCCACAGACGCGTCGCGAGGCGCGGCGGGTCGGGTGCGTGCGTGCGCGGCCCCAACCCGAGCGCGAGGCCACGCAGCGTGGCGCGATGCGCCGTTTCCGGCGGCAGGCGGCGCAACAGGGCAAGAGCGTGGTCGGCGAGCATGATCCTCAATCGAGCGGCGGAAAGACGTGATTGCCGTCCGCGCCGAGCGGCAAATCCTTTACCCATGTAACACGCGACGTTTCGAGTGCGCCATACAGATGCGGAAACAATTTTCCGCCGCGCGCCGGTTCCCATTTCAACGCCGCGCCGAGCCGATCAGGTTCGGCCGCGATCAGGACCAGCCCGTCCTGTCCGGTGCGATGCTTCGCCGCGCTTTCGGCCACGGTGTCGCCCGTCGAGAAATGGATGAAACCGTCGGCGCGGTCCTGAGACGACCCTTCGTATCGGCCCGCGCGCAATGCCGCGTCCCATTCGTCGCGGCGGCACATGTGAAAAATCAGCATCGGCGAACGCTAGCCGCTGATACGTCGGCAAACAAGCGCGGCTAGAACAGGGCGCGCAGATCCTGGCGCAGGCGGTCAGGCCCATCGGGGCCGAGGCGCTTTTCGATCTCGCGATGCGTCGCCAGCCAGATCGGCCGCGCAGCCCGTAGCGCGGCATGGCCCGACTTCGTCAAAGCTACACGGCGGTTGCGCTTGTCGGCTGGATCGGCGGCGATGGCCACCCGTCCCTGCCGCGTCAGCGGTTTCAGCGCCGCCGTCAGTGTGGTGCGGTCCATGCCCAGTGCATCGGCAAGACCGCCGATACTGACGGGACCGGTCTGACTGAGCGCCAGCAACAACGAGTACTGACCGTTGGTGAGGTTGACGGGACGGAACGCGTCGTCGAAACGGCGCGCAAGCGAGCGCGCGGCGCGCTGCGCGTGAAAGCACAGACAGGTCGCGGCCTGTTGGACGCCGGTCACGACGATTTGATTGCCGTCCGTCTTTAACATGTGGCGATGACAATGTTGATATCAACATGTTCCGTCAAGCAGCATGAGAAGGAGCGCGCGATGGCAACCGGCACCCGATTTGTCTGGTACGAGCTGATGACAACGGATGGCGACGCGGCGGCGAAATTCTATGCCGACGTCGTCGGCTGGAAGGCGGCGAAGTCGCCGATGCCCGGCATGGATTACACGCTTTTCAATGCCGGGGCGGATCAGGTCGCGGGTGCCTTCACCCTTTCGGCCGAAGCGAAAGCCGGCGGCGCGCCGGTGGGCTGGGTCGGCTATGTGGGCGTCGAAGACGCCGACCGCGCGGCGAAAGAGCTGCGCGCGGCGGGCGGCGCCGTGCATCGCGAACCCAACGACATTCCGGGCGTGGGGCGCTTCGCGATGGTGGCCGATCCACAGGGCGCGGTATTCGCGCTGTTCCAGCCAACGCGCGCCAGCGACGCCTCGCCCGCCGACACGAGCAAACCGGGGCATATCGGCTGGCACGAACTCTATGCCGCCAACGGCGCTACGATTTTCAATTTCTACGGCAAGCTGTTCGGCTGGGTGAAAGGCGACGCGATCGATATGGGTCCGGCGGGCAAATACCAGATGTTCAGCACGGCCGGCGACGGCGTGATCGGCGGCATGATGACCAAGCCCGCGTCGATGCCGGTCGCCGCCTGGGCTTTTTATTTCAACGTGCCGAGCGTCGCCGCGGCGGTGCCCAAGGTGAAAGCGGGCGGCGGCACGATCGTGACGGCGCCGGAAGAAGTTCCGGGCGGACAGTGGATTGTCCGATGCGTCGATCCGCAGGGGGCGCAATTCGCGCTGCTCGGGGCGAAATAAGTCCCGTTATGGCCGAGCCAAGCTCGGCCACGACGAGATAATTCCGATTTCCCGCGTTGTTTCCGCCCTCGGAGTTGTTTATCATTTGTTCTCATGCAGCCGGTTGCCGCCGCGACACGAATAGCCCTGCCCGCGGCGCCATCGCTTGTGGTCGGCGCCGCCCGGGCGGCATGGCTCTCCACCGACGGCGAAATCGAGATCCTGCCGCTGGGCGAGGCCGCCGCCCGCGCCCGCGCAACCCCGCCTTTCCTGTGTCATGCGCGCGCCGTGGCGCGGCGGCTCAACGTTCAGGCCTTTCCGGCCTATGACCTCCTCGAACTTCATGCCTTCGTGCGCCCGGCGCTGTTCTGCCTGCCGACGCCGCGCGGCCTAGCACGCGCGCTTGACCTGCCGACGCCCGGCGTCGGGATCGAAGCGGAGGCGGCGGCGCTGATTGCCGCTGCCGAGGCGCTGCTCCAGGAGCTTGCGCTGACCCGCGACCCCGAAGCACGCGCCATCGCGGCGGCGATGGAGCGTGCCGGCTGGGCCTGGAGCGAGGCGGTGCTGCGCGCGCTCGGCCCCGTGCCCGCGGGGGAGGACGCGCCCGCCGGCATGCCGGTGTGGCGCAAACTCTCCGACTGGGCCGAATTCGCGCCGGAGCCGCCCGCCGGCACGGAGGCGGTGGAAGAGGACGAGGCGCGGCTTCGCCTCGCCGAGCTGCTCGGCGACGCGGCCGAGCCGCGGCCGCAGCAATCGGACTATGCCGCCGCGGTCAGCGCGGCGTTCCGGCCGCGCGACATGCCGGACGAGCCGCATTTCGTCTTGGCGGAAGCCGGCACCGGCGTCGGCAAGACGCTCGGCTATATCGCGCCCGCAAGCCTCTGGGCCGAGAAGAATCAGGGCCCGGTGTGGATTTCGACCTTCACCAAGAATTTGCAGCATCAGGTCTCGACCGAGCTCGACCGGCTCTACCCCGACCCGCTGGTGAAGGCGCGGCGCGTCGTGGTGCGCAAAGGCCGCGAGAATTATCTTTGTCTCCTGAATTACGAGGAGGCGATCGCGGGGCTTCAGCTCCGCCCCTATGACGGGATCGCACTTGGGCTGATGGCGCGGTGGATCGGCGCGACGCGCGAGGGCGACATGATCGGCGGCGACTTTCCCGGGTGGCTGCCCGACCTGATCGGGCGTCCGCGCAGCATCGGCCTCGCCGACCGCCGTGGCGAATGCATCCATTCGGCGTGCTCCCATTATCATAAATGCTTTATCGAAAAGAGCGTGCGGCGCGCGCGCCGCGCCCGCATCGTCGTCGCCAACCACGCGCTGGTGATGGTGCAGTCGGCGCTGGGCGGGCTCGACGACACCTATCTGCCGACCCGCCTCGTGTTCGATGAAGGCCATCACCTGTTCGATGCCGCCGACGCCGCGTTCTCGCTGGCGCTGACCGGACGAGAGACCGCCGAGCTGCGGCGCTGGATCGTCGGCGCCGAAGAAGGACGGCGCAGCCGCGCGCGCGGACTCAAACGACGCCTCGATGACCTCATCGCCGGCGATCAGGAAGCCGCCGCGTCGCTCGACCATGCGACGAGCGCGGCACGAGCGCTGCCAGGCGAAGGCTGGCTTGCTCGGTTGCGCGACAATCGGCCGAGTGGCCCGTGCGAGGCGTTCCTGCTCCTCGCGCGGCAGCAGGTTCTGGCCCGAGCCGACACGCGCGATCCGAATTATTCGCTCGAAGCCGATCTGCGTCCGCCGGTGCCGGGCCTCGCCGAAGCCGCGGACAACCTGCGCGCCGCGCTGGCGCGTATCGCGTCACCGCTGCGCGACGTGGTGCGCCATCTCGAACGGCGGCTGGAACAGGAAGCCGCCGAGCTCGATACCGCGTTGCGCATCCGCATCGAAGCGATGATCCGCAGCCTCGTCCGCCGCGGCGTGATGGATCTCGACGGCTGGGCGCACGCCCTCTCCAAAATTTCAGCCGAGCCCGATAAGGAATTCGTCGACTGGCTCGCGATCGAGCGGTTCGACGGGCACGAGATGGATGTCGGGCTTTATCGGCACTGGGTCGATCCAACCAAGCCGTTCGCGGCGACGGTGGCGAAGCCGGCGCATGGCGTGCTGGTCACGTCGGCGACGCTGACCGACACGACCGGCGACGCCATGAAGGACTGGGAAGCCGCCGAGGCGCGCACCGGCGCGCCGCATCTTGCGAAACCCGCCTATCGTGCGCGCGTGCCGTCGCCCTTCGACTACGCGCGGCAGACGCGCGTCTTCATCGTCAACGATCTCAATCGTACCGACATGGCGGCGGTGGCTGGCGCGTATCGAGCGCTGTTCCTCGCCTCGGGCGGCGGCGCGCTCGGCCTGTTCACCGCGATCCAACGCCTCAAGGATGTGCACCGGCGCATCGCCGCACCACTCGAAAGCGCCGGCCTGACGTTGCTGGCACAGCATGTCGACGGCATGGACACGGCAACGCTGGTCGACATTTTCCGCGCCGAGGAGAATTCGTGTCTTCTCGGCACGGACGCGGTGCGCGATGGCGTCGACGTACCGGGCCGGTCGCTCCGCCTCATCGTGTTCGACCGCGTGCCGTGGCCGCGCCCCGACATTCTCCACAAGGCGAGGCGCGCAGCCCAGCTCGGCGAGAGCGGCGCGGTGCGCTACGACGACCGGGTGGCGCGGCTGAAGCTGCGCCAGGCGTTCGGCCGCCTAATCCGCCGAGCCGATGACACCGGCGTGTTTGTCCTTCTCGACCGGCAGATGCCGTCGCGCCTTCTCGGCGCGTTTCCCGACGGCGTGATCGTGGAGCGGCTTGGCCTCAAGGACGCCGTGGCGCGCACAACGGAATTTCTCGCGGGCTAAAGCACGCGCGACGTCGGTTCGGGCAAGACGCCTCCGCCCGGTGGACAAGTTCGGTCGGTTGTGCTTTTGCATCGGTCACGGAGACACGCATTGCGGTTGCTCGATTTGACGATATACACTCGCCCCGCCGTCGAGAATGAGGAGCGCGCGATGTCCGAAGCGACCGCCCAGGCCAAGACCAAGACTTTCTCCCAACGCGCCGACGAATTGGAGCATGAACAGATCGCGGCGCTCGATCCGATCCCGCAGCCTTCGGCGATCTATCTCTCGGGCGAGCGCGACCCGACCATGCCGATGCCGCCGCCGCAACAGAAGCCCGGCCAGTATTTCCTGATGGGACACGACAAGCGCCTGTCGAAAATGCCCGACAAGCCGACGCTGATCGATTTCTTCAAGCAGCGTTTCTTCCCGGCGACCCATGTGCTGCAAAGCGCGCGCCTCGCGAAGCTGGCGGGCCATCCTGAAAAGGTCGTGCTCGCGTGTCTGCTGCACGACATCGCGATCATGGGCTTCATCCGCTGCGACCACGGTTTCTGGTGCGCCGATATGATCGCGCCCTATGTCGACGAGGAAATTTCCTGGGCGATCCGTGCGCATCAGGTGCTGCGGTTTTTCCCCGACCCGGCGAACGGCTATGAATATCCCCAGCAATATATCCGACTGTTCGGCGAGGGATACCGGCCGGAGCCGTATATCTACCGCGCCTATGAAAAGATGCGGAACCACAAATGGTATATGACGGCGCGGCTCATCACGGTAAACGATATCTATTCGTTCGACCCCAATGTGAAGCCCGTGCTCGAGGATTTCGCCGACATTATCGGCCGTAATTTCCGACAGCCCGAGGAAGGGCTCGGCTTCGACGACAGCACGTCGGCGCATATGTGGCGAACGATCAACTGGCCGACAAGATTCCTCTAATGCCGTCCGACGCCGGCGGCGCCGCTCCGGCCGCCTTGGCGCCGCGCCCGATGGCGCGCGCTCCCACCTCGCCACGAAACAAAAGTGACTGAGCTTCGCACCACATGCTGCATCGCGGGGGGCGGGCCGGCAGGGGTGATGCTCGGCTTCCTTCTGGCGCGTGCCGGCGTCCCGGTCTTGGTGCTGGAAAAACACGCCGATTTCTTCCGCGATTTCCGCGGTGACACGATCCATCCCTCGACGATGGAGGTAC
>Ga0134126_10004661_pt1 | contig 17171 bp, 17 predicted proteins | sample KB31752_FD_96881 | JGI IMG/M metagenome (GOLD analysis project Ga0134126, IMG submission 96881) | Terrestrial soil microbial communities with excess Nitrogen fertilizer from Kellogg Biological Station, Michigan, USA - KB3-175-2 | ecosystem: Environmental > Terrestrial > Soil > Unclassified ...
CCTGAATGACCGGGGGCCGCTTGGACGGTGCCCGCTTGCCCGGTTGTCCCATTCGTGCCGCTCCCGTGCCCGGTGCCCGCGCGCCCCGCACCACCGGACGGTGGCGGTACTCCGTTGCCCGGCGGATGCCCGGTGCCGTTGGGACGACCGGCCGTCTCGCCGGAAACCTCGGCGCCGTGCTGTTCCGGCCGGACGGGCTCCGTCATCACCAGGAACTGGCGGCGGGCCAGTTGCTCGGCGAGCCGGATCTGGCGTGCGTGCACGACCCAGGCCATGGCCACGACAGCCCCGGCGAGGGCGGCCGCGCCCAGGCCGAGCAGGGCGGCGACCGCGGGATGACCTGCGTTGGCTGCGACGGCTGCGTACATGTCCTCTCCCAGGGATGGGGGGCTGCGGGCTCACCGGGAACAGTCAAGACCGCATGTCAGTGCTGTACCAGCCTAGTATTCAAACATACGATCGAACAAGCGGAAGCGCGGGCCGACCCGTAGGCGGGCGGGCGCCCGGTCCGGCAGACTAGGGGCGTGGCTGTACTGGCAACGGTTGATCTTGGCCCGTCGGAGGCCATCATCCGCCGGGCGGAGGCCCGGGACGTGCCCGCGATCGTGGACCTGCTCGCCGCGGATCAACTCGGCGCCACCAGGGACGGGGTGCGGACGGCAGAGGATCTGGCGGCCTACCAGCAGGCGTTTGCCGCCATCGACCGCGACAGCGCCCACCTGCTTGTGGTGGCGGAGGTGGACGCGGAGATCGTCGCCACCTTCCAGTTGTCGTTCCTGCCGGGCCTGGCCCGCCGCGGGGCGCTGCGGGCGCAGATCGAGGCCGTCCGGGTCCGCGGGGACTATCGGGGCCGCGGCCTCGGCGAGGCCATGATGGCCTGGGCGATCGACGAAGCGCGCCGGCGTGGCTGCGCGATCGTGCAGCTCACCAGCGACAAGTCCCGGCACGCCGCGCACAGGTTCTACGGCAGGCTTGGCTTTGTCGCGACCCATGAAGGCATGAAGCTTCGGCTGTGAGCCGGCGCAACCGCCGGGTGAGGCGTGGCGGCGCTCACAGTGAGAATCCGGGCGGCGTGGCAAGCCGCGGGTTGGCGGCCTCGAAGGCGACCGCGTCCGCCAGGGTGCGGGCCCAGTCGTAGTAGGCGCCCTTGCAGTGCACCAGTTCGACACCCAGGTCGCGCAGCCGTTGCAGCCCCGGATGATGCGCCCCGAACGGCGAGTACACCGCGTCGGTGACCACGGCGACCCGGTAACCGGCCTCGCCGAGGCCCACCGCGGAGTGCGTCACGCACACGTCGGTCTCGAACCCGGCCAGCACCGCGGTGCGGCGGCCGGTGGCGGAGATCGCCGCCATGATGTCCGGGCACGCGGCGAGCCCGAACACCGGTTTGGTGAGGACGGGGGTGCCGGGCGGCAGGCCGCGCAGCACGGCCTCGTCGGTCGGCCCCTTCCGGTCCGGCGCCTCCTCGGTGACCACCGCGGGGATGCCCCACGCGGTGGCCGCCGCGGCGAGCCAGGCCGCCCGCGCCGCGGCCTCCGCCGCGCACCGCCGGTCCTCCGCGTCCAGGCGGTCACCCCAGAAACGCGGCTGCAGGTCGATCACGATGAGCAGCGAGCCGTCCCGGTCAAGCAGGGGCATGGCCTGCCCCGGGGTCCTCCGGGGGCGGCGCGCCGGGATTGCCCGGCTGGTCACCGCCCGCCTGGTGCGGGCCATTGTCCGCCGGCCGGTGGATCATCGAGGCCACCGCGCTCACCAGGCCGAACTCCCGCGCCCCGACGAGCTGCCAGGCTCGGGCGATACCGAAAAGGAAAAAGACGACGGCCAGCTCGCCCTGGTTGACGACCAGGCTGACCCGGTGCGGCGCCTGCTCCAGCCGCACGGCGTTGGCCAGTTGCAGGCCATAGAGCACGAGCAGAAGGAGGAACATGAACAGGTCGCTCCGGCCGATCCTCCGGTTCTCCCGCGCCAGAGCGATGATCAGGGCGAGCGTGGTGCCAAGCCCGATGGCGGCCAGGATGATCCCCACGGACCCGAGGTCGGTGCCGGGCAGCAGCGCGAACAGGGCGATCACCATGGTGTTGACCAGCGCCGAGAACGCCGCCGCCGCCCGGACCTGGTGGTCGGTGCGGGCGTTGTCCCCGCTCAGATACTCGGAGGACACCGAGAGGGCAACGAACAACAGCCCGATGAGCGCGCCCGCGATGGTGGCGGCGCCGGTGAAGAAGTCATGGAAGCTGAGCGGAACCACCGGCTAAAGGTACCCGTCGGCCCGGCGGCCATGCCGGAGCACGGCAACGCCACCCAGGCATCCGGGCGGCCCGGTCATTGACGGGAGGCCCTGCGGGCCAAGACGCTGGTCGGTGTGAACGAGACGCCTGATCATGTGCTTCGCAACCGGGCAGAGTGGGACCGGCGGGCCGCCGGCGACGCCGCGCTGGGGCTGCACGCCTGGGCTGAGGCCGAGCCCAGCTGGGGCGTCTGGAGCGTGCCCGAGGAACAGGCCGGGGTGCTGCCGCCGGCCCTGGATGGGGCCGACATCCTGGAGGCCGGCTGCGGCACCGGCTACGTGTCGGCATGGCTGGCCCGCCGCGGCGCCCGGCCGGTCGGCCTGGACAATTCCGCGGCACAACTGGCCACCGTGGCGAGGCTGCAGGACCGCTTCGGGCTGTGGTTCCCGCTGATCCACGCCAGCGCCGAGCAGGTCCCCTGCGCCGACGCCACGTTCGATCTGGTGATCTCCGAGTACGGCGCGAGCAACTGGTGTGACCCGTACGCCTGGATCCCCGAGGCGGCCCGGGTGCTGCGCCCCGGCGGGCAATTGATCTTCCTGGTCAACTCGGTGGAGCTCATCCTCACCCTGCCGGAGGAGGAGGACCTGCCCGCCACCGAATCACTGCAGCGGCCGTTCTTCGGCATGCACCGGTTCCAATGGCTGGGCACCGACTCGGTGGAGTTCCACATCGGCCACGGCGACATGATCCGGCTGCTGCGCCGCTGCGGCTTCGAGGTCGAGGACCTCATCGAGCTACAGCCCCTGCCGGACGCGACCACCCAGTATCCGCTCGCCAGCCTGGAATGGGCCAGGCAATGGCCCTGCGAAGAAGTCTGGAAAGCCCGGAAAACGCACTGACCAGGCCCATGCGGCAAGGTCAGTAATAGCCTTTGGTCCCGTCGAGCAGCTCGCGAATGGCGTCCAGATGCCCGGCGTGCCTGGCGGTCTCCTCCAGCATGTGCAGCACCATCCAGCGCAGGCTCGCGGCGCCCTCGTCGAAGTCGGTGTTCTTCCCCGGCTCGTCCAGCGAATGCGCGGCGATGATCTTGTTCGACTCGGCGCACTGGCGCTCGTAGTCCGCCAGAAGCTGGCCGACCGGCACGCCGTCGACCATCATGTCGGCGTCCTCGCGTTCCCTATCGAACATCGGCCCTGTGGCGGGCTCGCCGAGAAACACCACGTTGAACCAGAGGTGCTCGGCCCAGCGCAGGTGGGACACCACGCCCGCCATGGTCATCAGGGGCGAGGCGGGAAGCACCGCGCGGTGCGCGTCCGCCTCGGACACGCCCTCGCATTTGAAGTGCACGATGGCTCGCTGCATGTCGTACCAGCCCACGAGCTGGGTGCGTTCGTCGGCCACGATCGGCGGGCGCTTTGTGTCCATGAGCCCCAAGGTACCGATGGCTTTTCTCCGGCCCCGGCGCGGGCAGCGGGCGGGCGGCGGCGTTCGCGGCCGACCCCGATGCTGCCCCGCATGATCGGCCTGCCGCCCAGCCCCTACGCGTGCGCCGCGTTCCTGCTCGACGTCAACGAGTGGCTCACCGAATACAAGATCAGGCTGGTCTAGGCGAACTACCCCAGACGGCCGGGGTGGACGCTGGCGTGCTCTGGCAGCATGCTTGTCTCGCCGCCATGTCACCGGGACGAGCACCGTCGGCGGCTTGCGCGTACCGCGAGCGCGCCTCATCCGGGGCAGCAGAGCACCGAGGCCGGGGACATCATGGCGGGTAACAACGGCGGGCCACAGCAGCCTGGCGGGATTCGCGAGGTCGCCAGGCTCGCGGGCGTCTCGGTGGCCTCGGCCAGCTTCGCGCTGAACGGCCAGCCGGGGGTGGCCGAGCACACCCGGCAGCGCATCCTGGCCGCGGCGGAGCAACTTGGTTACCGGGCGAACCCGCAGGCCCAGGCCCTGCGCCGGGGGCGCACCACGACCTACGGCTTCGTGGTCAGGAACTTCGCCAACCCCTTCTTCCTTGACGTGCTCGGCGGCGCGGAGGAGGTCGCCGAGGCGGCGGGCGCCACAGTGCTCATCCTCGACTCGCGCTACTCGCTGGAGCGCGAATCCATGCACGTGCGGGAGATGTCCGCGCAGCGCCTGGCCGGCCTGGCCATCGCCCCGGTGGGGAACGGCGAGTCGATCCGGCTCTGGCAGAAACTGCGGGACGGCGCGCCCGTGATCGCGCTGAACGCGACCGCGGACAACATCAGGGGCGTATCCCGGGTCGGCCCGGATAACGCCGCGGCGGTGAGCCTGCCCATGCACCGGCTGGCCGAACTCGGCCATTCGTCCGTCGCGTTCGTGTCGGCCCCGCGTGACCTGATGGCCGACCCGGACCGGCTGGCCCACTTCCGGCGTCTCGCCCGCGCCCTCGGCCTGCGGGCCAAGGTGATGTACACCCCGCTCACCATCGCCGACGTGCAGCTGGCCACCCGGGCGCTGCTGTCCGGCCTCGCCGCGCCGACCGCGATCATCACCAACTCGGACTACACCGCGCACGCGATCTACAAGGCCGCGCGGGAACTGCGCCTGCGGATCGGACCCGCGATCTCGGTGGTGGGCCACGACGACCTGCCCACGTCCGAGCTGCTCGACCCGCCGCTGGCGACCATCCGGCTGGACCGCAGGGAGATGGGGCGGGCCGCGATGCGGCGGCTGCTCGAACAGGTCCCGCCCGGGGATTACGTGGCCCCGGTCGAGCTGGTCGAGCGGGCCTCGCTGCAGGCTCCGGGTGCGGGCTGAGCGCCGGCGAGAAACCCGGAAGTTGACGTCCGGGTGATCACCGGGCGTCAACTCGGTAACGGGTCTTGACACCCTGCCCTAGCTGGGCAAGCATTCGCAGCACTAAACGTTTAAGGTCTTTTGCCGGGCACTCGCCGGCAACCATGGGGGGAGCCGGGGCAACCTCCTCACAAAGGCAAGGCCGAGGCTTGCGGCAGCGCAGGTCAGGGATGGGGATGGGAAGCAAGCAGGAGGCATGCACATGAGATCTACACCACGGCTTGCACTGGCGGGTGTCGCCGCACTGGCGCTGCTGGCGGCGGCGTGCTCGTCGAGTTCCTCGAACACCTCAAGTGGCGGCACGAACTGGGCCACGGTGACGTCCGCCTCGGCGGGCGGCGGGATGAGCAAGCTGATCACCGCGGCCAAGGCGGAGGGCACGCTCAACGTGATCGCGCTCCCGCCGACCTGGGCCAACTATGGCGCCATCCTCAACACCTTCAGCAAGAAGTACGGCATCAAGATCAACTCTGCCAACCCCGCCGGCAGCAGCCAGGACGAGGTCAACGCCGTGAGCCGGCAGCACGGCACAGCCAACGCCCCCGACGTACTGGACGTCGGCCAGGCGGTGGCCCTGGCCAACACCAAGCTTTTCGCGCCCTACAAGGTCGCGACCTGGTCGTCGATCCCGGCCGCGCAGAAGGATGCCAGCGGGCTCTGGTACAACGACTACGGCGGCTACATGTCGGTCGGCTACTCGTCCAAGTTCGGGACGATCACGTCGCTGAGCCAGCTGCTCGGGCCCAAGTTCAAGAACGCGGTCGCGCTGAACGGAAGCCCGACTGAGGCCAACGCCGCGCTCAACGGGGTGATGATGGCAAGCTTGGCCGAGGGCGGCAGCGCGAGCAGCATCGCCGCTGGCGTGAACTTCTTCCACCAGCTCAAGGCGGCCGGCAACTTCTCGCCCACCCAGGCCACCGGCGCCACCATCAAGGCCGGCAGCACGCCGGTCGTGTTCAACTGGGACTACCTCAACCTGCCCAGCTACGTCGGCGTGTCGAACTGGAAGGTGTTCATCCCCTCCGGGGCGGTGCTCGGCGGTTACTACAACCAGGCCATCAACAAGCAGGCGCCGCACCCGGCGGCGGCCCGGCTGTGGGAAGAGTTCCTGTACTCGCAGGCGTCCAGCGGCGGGCAGAACCTGTGGCTGGCCGGTGGCGCCCGGCCGGTCGAGCAGCTGGCCATGGCCAACAACGGCAGCCTCAACCAGGCCAACGCCGCGAAGCTGCCGAAGGTCCCTGGGACGCCGGTGTTCCTGAACGGGACCCAGAACACCGACGCCGCCAACTACCTTGCTGCTAACTGGACCAAGGCCGTCAGCTAGCGAGGGCCCGTGGCAGCAACCACTGACGCCGGCGTCCGGCCCGCCAGGGCCAGGCGCCGGCCTCATATTCCCTCCTGGGTCGGGGTCACACCCTTCCTCGCCTATGTGGCGGTGTTCCTGCTCTGGCCGGTCGGGATCGTGGTCTGGACCGCGCTGCACAACACAAGCGGCAGCTGGCAGCTTTCCAGCCTCTCGTTCCTCGGCCAGTCACAGGTCCGCACGGCGTTCGTCAACACCTTCGAGCTGTCGCTGGGATCGGCCGTCTTCGGCGCGGTGTTCGGGGCGGTGCTCGCCTACGCCGTCGCCACCGGAGATCCCGACGGCGCCGTGCGCCGCATCTACACGGCGGCGTCGGGGGTGCTCGCCCAGTTCGGCGGGGTCGTCCTGGCCTTCGCCTTCCTCGTCCTCATCGGCCCGATCGGCCTGCTGTTCCACGCCAGCTGGTACCTCAGCTTCCCGTGGGGCATCGGCCTGATCTACGGGTACTTCCAGGTGCCGTTGATGGTGCTGGTGTTCGTCCCGGCACTGGACGGGCTGAAGGTCCAGTGGCGTGAGGCGTCGGAGAACCTCGGCGGCTCCGCCTGGCAGTACTGGCGGCACGTCGCCGCGCCGCTGCTGGCGCCCGCGTTCTTCGGGTCGCTGCTGCTGCTGTTCGCCAACGCGCTGTCGGCGTACGCGACGATCCAGGCCTGGGAGAACCAGATCCCCTACGTCGTGCCGCAGCTGATCGGCACCGCGATGACCAGCGAGGTCGGCCTGAGCGACGCCAACCAGGCCCAGGTGCTCGCCGTCGGCCTGATCATCATGGTGGCCATTGTCATGACCGGTTACGCCCTGCTGCAGCGGAGGACCGCGCGATGGCTTCGGTAGACGCGGGTGGGGCCGTTGCCCCGGCCATCCCCAGCGAACTGGCCGGAGCCGGGACGGCCAGGACACGGCGCGGCCTGCACGGCCGCCGCCGGCGGCGGCTGAACCTCTTCCGGTACATCGCCTTCACCGTGTTCGGCGCCTTCTTCCTGCTGCCTTTGCTGGCACTGCTGCGGATGTCGTTCGAGCCCGCCGCCGGCGAAGGCGGCTGGTCACTCGCGGCGTGGAAACAGATCGTCTCCTACACCGTGGTGGGCACCCCGTCGCTGATCAGCCGGGTGGTGGTCACGCTCGAACTCGGCGTGCTCACGGCCGCGGCCATGCTTGTGCTGCTCGTGCCGACGATGATCTGGATCAAGCTCAAGGTGCCGTGGATCAGCCGGACGGTGGAGTTCCTGTGCCTGCTGCCGCTCACCATCCCGGCGATCGTCCTGGTCGTCGGGCTGGTGCCGGTCTACAACTGGATACAGCAGCGCAACGTCTCCACGCTCATGCTGTTCTGGGTCTACGTCGTCCTCGTGCTGCCCTACGCCTACCGGGCGCTGGCCGCCGGGCTGAACAGTGTCGACGTGAAGACGCTGTCCGAGGCCGCACGAGGGCTCGGGGCAAGCTGGTTCACGGTCATGTTCCGGATCATCGCGCCGAACATGCGGCAGGGCATCCTGAACGCGTCGCTGCTCGCGTTTTCGCTGGTGCTCGGCGAGTTCCCCATCGCCTACCTGCTGCTGTACGTGAACCTGCAGGTGGAGATGTACTCCATCAGCCGGAACACGCCGAACGCGAGCGTGCTGTTCTCCACCTCGTTCGCCGTGCTGATCTTCACCTTCCTGCTGCTGCTGATCCTGTCCTACGTCGGCCGCCCACGGCGCGGCCGGAGATGAGAGGGGCACTGTGAGCGTGCCAGCTACCGGTGTCAGTTCCACCGTTACGAGGTCCGGGGTCGAGGTGCGGCTCGAGGGACTGTCCCGGAACTACGGGGACGTGAAGGCGCTCGACGGGCTTGACCTGACCCTGCACCCGGGCGAACTCGTGGTGCTGCTCGGCCCGTCCGGGTGCGGGAAGACCACCACGCTGCGGCTGCTCGCCGGGCTGGAGGACGCCGACACCGGGCGGGTCATGGTGGGCGGGCAGGACGTGACCGGCCTGCCGGCGAGCAAGCGCGACATGGGCATGGTCTTCCAGGCGTACTCGCTGTTCCCGCACATGACGGTCAAGGACAACGTCGCCTTCGGGCTCAAGCTGCGCCACAAGCCCAGGGCGGAGCGGGACAAGCGGGCCATGGACATGCTCGAGCTGGTCGGGCTGACCAGCCAGGCGGGCCGCTACGCGCATCAGCTCTCCGGCGGGCAGCAGCAGCGGGTCGCGCTGGCCCGCGCGCTGGCCATCCAGCCGCAGGTGCTGTTGCTCGACGAGCCCCTGTCCGCGCTGGACGCCAAGGTCAGGGCGCAGTTGCGGGACGAGATCCGCCGGATCCAGCTCGAGGTGGGCACGACCACCCTGTTCGTCACCCACGACCAGGAAGAGGCGCTGGCCATCGCCGACCGGGTCGGCGTGATGCGGGACGGCCGGATCGAGCAGCTCGGCTCGCCGACCGAGGTCTACTCGCGGCCGGCGACGCCCTTCGTCGCGGAGTTCGTCGGGCTGTCGAACCGGCTGGCGGGCGAGGCCACCGGCTCGGGCACGGTCATGATCCGTGGCGCGACGCTCCCGCTGGTGGACGCGGACATGCCGGCCGGCCCGGTGGTGGCCCAGGTGCGGCCGGAGGCGGTGACCCTGGCCGCCGGCGGGTCCGCCGAGGCGGGGCCGCTGACCGGGACGGTGATCGCCACCACGTTCCTCGGCGCGACCAGCCGCGTCACCGTCGACCTCGGCGACACGACGATCATGGCCGCGATGTCCACGGCCGAGGCCAGCACGCTGTCCGCTGGCCAGCGCGTCACCCTGACGATCCGGCCCAACCCGGTGCTCGTCTCCGCCGACTCCACGGCCGCGAGCGCGGGGTGAGCGGCGGGCACCCGCCGCTCACCCTTCATCGCCGGCTCGGGCCAGGAGCCATGCTGCGCAGTGGGGCCAGTGCGGACTACCACGCCGTCGAGATCATCGAGGGCGAGCCGCACCTGGTACGCGGGCCCATGGGCATGCCCTGTACCCGGACCGAGCCTGGGCCCGGCCGCCCGCTGCTCAGCCTGGCCCACGTCACAGACCTGCAGATCGCCGACGTCCAGTCGCCGACCAGGTTCGAGTTCCTCAACCGTCTGTTCGCCGACCCGCGCTACGCCCAGATCGTGCCGGTGCAGCGCCCGCAGGAAGCGCTCACCATGCACGCGGTCGATGCCACGGTCCGCACGCTCAACGCGGTGCGCTGCCCGGCTACCGGCCAGCCCCCGGAACTCGCGGTCACCACGGGCGACGCCATCGACAACGCACAGTGGAACGAGCTGCAGAACTTCTTCGCCCTGTTCGACGGCGGCCTGGCCGCACCCAACTCCGGCGGCCCGCGCTACGAGGGGGTGCAGGCGCTCGACTGGCCGGACGACATCTTCTGGAAGCCAGAGGGCGTGGGCCCGGACGGGCCCGACGTCTTCCGGCGCGAGTTCGGTTTCCCCGATCATCCGGGCCTGCTGGCCCGTGTCCTGCGGGAATTCCAGGCGGCCGGGCTGACGATCCCCTGGCTGTCGTGTTTCGGCAACCACGAGGCACTGAACCAGGGCGTCGGCGTCCCCACCGAGGGCATCGCCAGGGCGCTCACCGGCGACCGCAAGCCGCAGGGGCTGCTCGAGGGATTCGACCACGACCAGGCGCTCGAACTGTTCACATTGCACCCCGAGGCGTTCATGGCGGGCCCGTCGCGCACTGTCACCGCCGATCCCGGCCGGCGGCCCATCACCAGGCGGGAGTTCGTGGAAGCCCACTTCCGGCCCGGGGCACGCCCCTACGGGCATGGCTTCTGCGAGCGCAACCGCAGGGACGGCACCGCGTACTACGTCCATGACACCCCGCACGTGCGGCTCATCGCGCTGGACACCACCTGTCTGGCCGGCGGCGCGGCAGACTGCCTGGACCGGGACCAGGCGGCGTGGCTGGAGGACCGGCTGGCGGAGGTCCATGCGGACTACGACAGCCCCGAAGGAAGCCAGGTGCGCACGGGTAACGAGAACCGCCTGGTCGTGCTCTTCTCCCATCACGGCGTCGACACGCTGACCAACACCGGGGCCGGTCATGCGGGCCCGGACACCGGGCCACTGCTCGGCGCCGCGGAGATCCTCGCCCAGTTGCACCGGTTCCCGAACGTCGTGCTGTGGCTCAACGGCCACACCCACCTGAACGCCGTGCGGCGGCGGCTGCACCCTGGCAACCCGGTGCGGGGTTTCTGGGAGGTCACCACGTGCGCTGTCATCGACTGGCCGTGCCAGACGCGGCTGGTCGAACTCGTGGACCGGGGCAGTTGCCTGTCCATCGTCTGCACCATGGTCGACCACGACACCCCTGTGGCGCGCACGGCCCTGGATACCCGCGACGAACTCGCCTCACTGCACCGGGAACTCGCGGCCAACGTGCCCTTCCGGGGTGCCCGCTCCGGTGCGGCAGGCACCTCCGCCGACCGGAACGTGGAACTGCGCATCACCCCGCCGTTCCTGCTGGCCAGCCGCTGATCGCCTCCTCCGCGCTGGCTTTACTTTTCCATTGTCTTTTCATGGGCTTCGGCGGACGATGTATCAAAAGCGGCGATCCGCGCTCTGACTGATGGGGGCGCACTTTTTGCCGCTGCAGGCGCCGTGGTTCGGTGGCGCCGTAATGGGGGAAGGGGGGTCGTGCCGGTGACAACCCAGCCGGGCGCGGCCGTTCCGCGATTGGTAGTACTGGCACCGGAGGCCTTCCGGGGCCGCCAGATCGAACTCGCCTCGGATTACCTGACCGTGGGCCGCGAGCCCACCTGTGACGTGCGCCTGGACGACCCGCACGTGAGCCGGACTCACGCGGCGCTGGAGCGGCGCGCCGGCACCGTGTATGTCCAGGACCTCGGCTCCTCGGGCGGCACGTTCGTCAACGGCACCCCGGCCATGAGCGCGGAACTGCGCCAGGGAGACGTCGTCGCGTTCGCCACCGTGCGGGCGCGGTTCGAGGCAGCGCCGCCGGTGAGCGCGGAAACCCAGGCGATGCCGGGGATGGCGGGCCAGGGCAGGGCGGCACCGGGCATGGCGGCGCCAGGCAGGGCGGAGCGGCCCGAACCCAACCCGACCGATGTCCGGCAGGCCGGGCCGGTGCGGTACGACATCGGCCAGCAGGAAGCGCAAGTGATCAGCAACGTCGGCCGGGACCAGTACACCGCGCATGTCCAGCAGGTCATCCAGCAGCGGGACAGCTTCATGCGCGAGATCGCCGGGACCAGGACCAAGGCACGCTGGCTGGTCTGGCTTGGCCTGCTGCTCTTCGTGGTCGGCTTTGCCATGTTCGCCGCTGCGGACCTGAACTTCCTCAAGCAGGTATCCACCGGTTTCGGGAGCAGTACCGCGCCACCGACCGACCCGTTCGGCCACCCCATCCTCGGCATCCCTTCCGGGTTGCTGGGCTGGGCTATCGGTGCGGTCGGCTCGCTGATGCTCATCATCGGGATCGTGCTGCACATCGTGGCGACCTCGCGGCGCAGGCGGGTCGAGCGCGAGTACCCGCTGCCGACGCCGTGGCCGTCCAACATGCCCCAGGGGAGGGCGAGATGACCTTCAACATCGGCAGCCAGAGCGGTGGCGTGATCAACAACGTCGCCGGCGACCAGCACATCACCGGGCAGCAGTACGGAACGCTTGTCACCAGCGAGGACGCGCGCCGGGCGCTGGGCGATCTGCGCCACGCGGTGGGCGGCGCCGGGCTCGGCGGAGCCACGGCCGCCGAGGCGCACGCGGATGTCGCCGAGATGGACGAGGTGCTGCGCGCCGAGCGCCCGGATAAGCGCCGGTTCGCTGGGGCACTGGAGCGGCTGACCCGGCTGCTCAGCGCCGCCGGGTCGCTGGCCACCTCGGGCGCGGCGCTCCTTGGCCCGCTGCACGCCCTGGCCGGCTGGCTGGGGGCGCTCGGCGGCCCCATCCTCGCCCTGCTGCCCGCGCTAGCCTGACCCGCGGGCCACCCCGGGCCCCGGACCTCGTCGTCCGCCGAGGCGTCTACTATTCACTTTCTCGTTGATTTGGCGTCGCGTTTGCGTTGACTTGGCGGTTTTGCGAGCCCCAGACTGGCGCGAGGACAAGGGGGGTTGCGGCACTGGCCGCGCCGAAGGCTAAAACGTTTTAGCCGTTCTGGGTATACGGCGGCGGTCTCGGCGGGTTCCGCGGCTTCACGTGACGACATGGAGGTGTGCGGTGACGCGACAGATCTGGTCCTCGGCCAAGCGGTTGTCTCGCTTGCCGGCCTGGGCCGTGGCGGTGGCATTGGCGTTCGGCCTCGGCGCGGTCGTCGGGCCGATGGCGGCCAGTGCTCATCCGGTGAGTACCAGCAGCCTTTCGGGGCACGGCGGCTCCCACCGGATGGGACACGTGTTCGTGATCATGATGGAGAACACGTCATATGACGACCTGCTGTCGCCCAGCAACCAGAACACGCAGTTCATCCAGCAGCTCGCGGAGAACAACGGGCTGGCGACCAACTACTTCGGCGTCACTCATGTGAGCCTGCCCAACTACATCGCCGCTACCAGCGGGCAAACCTGGGGTTCCAACAGCGACGACATCGCCCAGGCGCCGCAGTTCGACCACCAGAACCTGGTTGACCAGCTTGAGGCCGCGCGCGTGAGCTGGAAGGCCTACATGGAGGATCTGCCCTTCCCCGGGGACCTGGTGACCGAGACCCCGGACGGGTTGTATGTGCGCAAGCACAACCCGTTCCTGATGTACCCGGACGTCTACCAGAACCCGGCCCGGGCCAACAAGGTCGTCCCGCTGACGCAACTCAGCACCGACTTGTCAACCGGCAGGGTGCCGCAGTTCGTCTGGATCACGCCGAACATCTGCAACGACATGCACGGCGGAGCACCCAGCTGCCCGTTCCCCAGCTCACCAACCGACCCCCTGCAGGCTGCGCTGTATCAGGATGGCGATAACTTCCTGCACACCTGGGTGACGGCCATCACCCACAGCAGGGCGTGGACCGACCATTCGGCCATCTTCATCACCTGGGACGAAGGCAGCTTCGCAGACGACCCCCCGTTCGGGCCTAATGACATCCGACCCGGGCCGGACTCTCCCATCCTGCCCGCGACGCCCGCCGACCCCACTACCGGCGGCGGCGGTGACCTGGCCGGCGGCACCGTCTACGGCGGCGGACACGTCCCGATGCTCGTGGTAGCCAGGGGGGTCGGGCATCGCGTCGACGCCACGTTTGCCGGGCACTATTCCCTGCTGCAGACCATCGAGCAGAACTTCCATCTCCCGCTGCTCGGCAACGCCGGCGACACCGTCCAGGTAGGCAACCTCAGCTCGCTCCTCCGATAGTGACGTGACGGCGGCCCCGGGGCGGACGTCCCGGGGCCGCCGCCTCGCCCGGGGGCGAATGCCCTGGACCGTGCTGCCGCCTGCCCCCGGTGGCCGCCCGCCAGGGCTGGTCAGGTACTGATCAGGACGATGCCCGTGGCGATCACGACCGCGGCGGCGACCCTGCGGGCACCGAAACGCTCCTTCAGGAAGATCATTCCGATCATGGCGGCAAAGATCACGCTGGTCTCCCTGATCGCGGCGACCTCGGCGAGCGGCGCCCGGGCCTGGGCCCAGAGCACGATGCCGTACGCGAGCACCGACAGCGCCCCGGCGAGCAGGCCTCGGCCGAGCACGGTCCGGTCCCGCCACCGGGCTACCGGGCGCCGGAACAGCGAGACCAGCGGGAACACCGGGCCCTGGAGGGCGAACATCAGCCCGGCGTAGGCGTAGGGATCGTGCGCCGCGCGCACACCAAGACCGTCCACCACGGTGTAGCTGGCGATGGTGAGCCCGGTCAGCGCGGCCACCGCGATCGCGGGCAGTTCGGTGCGGGTGAGCGTGCCGGCCGACAGCGCGAGGCTCATCAGCCCAAACGCGAGCAGGGCCACGCCGGCCAGCGGGACCGGACCCAGATGCTCGCCGGCGAAGAAATAGGCACCCACGGCCACCACCAGCGGCGAGGTCCCCCTGGCGATCGGGTACACCTGATTGAACGTGCCGAGCCGGTAGGAATTCATCAGCGCGAGCTCGTAGCCGACGTGGATCACCGCGGACACCACTGCGAGGTACACCGCCGTCCGGCCGGGCAGCCCGGTCACCGCTACCGCGAGGCCGCCGATGACGGCCATGGGGATCCCTATCACGGCGAACGCCATGAGCTGGTCATCGAGATGCTTGGCGATGGCGTTCCAGACCGCGTGCAGCGCACCCGCGGCGATCACGGCCGCGACGATCAGCGTGGTCAGATGCGGCTGCGCGGTCATGCGGCCCGCACCCGCGTGGTCGCGCACCGGTCAGTTGCCTGGAAGATCTGCCCTCGCACCGAGGCTCCCTCTGCCCGTCCCGGATAACCGGGCATGCCGACAAGAGCCCTCGGGGCTTTTATCCCATCAGGTGTGGGGGCCGGGCAGCCCCTGGCGCCGCTCGGTCCAGGCCGCCGCACTCCTGGTTGTATCCCTGCTTAACGGAAGCGGCGCGGAACCCTAGGCGCAACCACAAGCTGGTTCCACGCTACCAGCGCGAAATCCTTCCGAATCACCCGCCGCGCGTCATGCCTTTGCGGGACTGCCAGCGGTAACGTTCTCCTCCATCAGGGAGGGGAGATTGTGATGACAAATCCGGAACCAGTTCACGCCGAATCCGAAACCCACGGGTGGGGGATCAACGTTCCCAACCATCCGACCCGCGCCGATTCCCCCGAATACGTGGCGGCCCGGAATAAGATGAACGAGCTCGCCGGGCAGGCGGCCGGGATGATCTATGGGCAAGGGCCCTATCAGGACCACCACGGTGGCGCGTTGTGGCTGAAGGACAGCCAGGGCTGGTTCGTGGTCCGCAACCAGGCGGGGATCGAATGGTCCAGCCAGTTCTGCCTGAGCGGCGAGGCAAGAGTTCTTACCGCTGACCTTCGGTGGATTCCGATCAAGGATGTATTTGTCGGACAGATATTGCTTGGCTTCGACGAGGAGTCACACCCAGGACTATGGCGGCGCTGGCGGCCAGCGGAGGTGCTGGCCAAGAGGACGATCAAACGGCCCTGCTATGACCTTGTCTTCGACGATGGCACTCGGGTCCGGGCATCGGCCGAGCATCGGTGGCTGGTCGGCCATGGTGGCGCCCACGTCAACTCGGAGTGGGTCACCACCGAGAGCCTGCGCGCTACGAGGGGATGGACCCCGGAGGAAGATGCGGACCTGCTGACCTTGATCGGCTCGGGTGTCCCCGTGAAAGAGGCCGCCGAAAAGCTCGGCCGGTCTGCGGATGCCGTGGCATCACGAAAAGCTCGGTTGGTGAGCGGTCGGGCCGGCAATTCCAAGGATGTCCGGTCCAAGGTTCTCCGGCTCGTTGACGTCTGGGAGGAGGATCACTCGCGAGGCGCGGGCTACCTGGCGGCCGCCTTCGATGGCGAGGGTTGGCTCACCCAGGTGGAAGACGAGGAGCGGGGGCGGGGGTTCGGGACTTCGGTGCGGCTGGGTTTCGCCCAGCGCTCCAATGCCATGCTGGAGGAAGTCGAAAAGCTCCTGAAGGAACGAGGGGTGGCCTACTCGCTGCGCTGCGCCAGTGATAACTGCAACCGCATCATGATTCGCACCCGAGCGGAGATCATGCGCCTACTCGGTTCGGTGCGTCCACAGCGTCTCCTGGCCGATTTCCAGCCGTCTACGCTCGGGACGATGCAGCGGATCGGTGTGGCGACACTGGTGGAAAAGAAGTTCGTCGGCATGCAGCCGGTTGTAGCCATTACTACTTCCACAGGAACCTTCGTTGCCGAAGGCCTGGCTTCGCACAACTGCGCAGACCCGGCCAAGGTAGACCTTTTGCGGCAAAACGCCCAGAGGCTCTATAACCTGATCTCGCCGGAGATCAAGCAGCAGCTTGACCCCGGCGGCCTGCTGGACACGCCGATTCGCGATGCCGCCGGAGTGGCCAAGTGGACCGACTCGATATTCAACGCCGGCGTGCCCTTGCACCCGACGTTCCACACCGGGGTCCTGCCAGCGGGCGGGGCACAGAGCCCGCCCGCGCCGGACAGCGCCCAGCCTGCCGGGGTGCACCATTACCCGACGCCGATCGTCGACATCCAGTTGTTCAAGTATGACGATTTCCAGCTGTGGGTCACCGACGACCAGGGCAACCCCGCCGCGGTCGCGCCCGTGGACAAGCGCGGCAGCGGCAACGCCAGCGTCCACGTGCTCTACGCGACGCCCGGCTCGCGGCTTGCCCAGCAGAAGCACGAAGCGGAAAGCGCTGGCAACCCGCTGATCCTCGGCCCGGACCATTCGCTGTCCCAGCAGGCGTATCAGAACCAGCAGGCACCGGATTCGGGCGGCACGCCGGGTTCCGGCGGTGCGCCGGGGACGTGACCTGGGCGCGGCTAGCCACGCGCAGGCAGCAGCAGCGGCAGTCGCCGCGCTGGCCGGGTTCAGCGCATTGCCGGGTTCAGCCTGCGGCCTTCTTGTCCACCGTCGTCCCGATGGTCACCGTCAGCCCGGTGAATGCGAGCAGGAAAATGATGAGGAACCCGCCGTAGTAGGTGAGGAAGGCGGCCCATACCGCGGGCAGCGCGACGATCACGCAGGCGGCCCACACCGCCGCCTTCGCGCCGGCCGGCATCCGGCCGACCGGCTGTGGCAGCGGCTCGGCCGGGGCCTGGGTGGCGGGCCGGACGGGCCTCGGCGGCGGCGGTGCTGTCAACGGTGGTGCCGGGATGTCCGCGATCATTGTGGCCAGTTCGGCGTAGGTGCGCGA
>Ga0134126_10004662_pt1 | contig 17170 bp, 24 predicted proteins | sample KB31752_FD_96881 | JGI IMG/M metagenome (GOLD analysis project Ga0134126, IMG submission 96881) | Terrestrial soil microbial communities with excess Nitrogen fertilizer from Kellogg Biological Station, Michigan, USA - KB3-175-2 | ecosystem: Environmental > Terrestrial > Soil > Unclassified ...
AGGAAGCGGCCCTGCTTGTCATCCCTACAATCCACAATGTTAGGATGAGCAACCACTTTCGCGATCACGCCGACGGATATCGCTGCCATTCCGACACCGCTCAAGATTGCTCCATTTATTCTCGCGCTCTGCTTTCTGACTTGCCCGGCGCTGGCAAGCTCTTCGGTACAACAATGCCTTCAGTCCTTCGTCGCCAAAGCGAACAGCGAAGTTGCACGGCCGAGGACCGACTATGCGAAAATCGCGCCGCCCGACACAGAACGATCGACCGATCTCAAGCGCCTGGCGCTGCTGCGCGCGATCGATCAGGCGATCCGTGAGCCGTTCTTGCATCGCTGCGGCGCCGCCTTGAACAGTCCGGCACTCAAACCAGCCGCCATGGCGATGATTGCCGCCGATCAGTGGGACCAGAAACAATTGCAGCTGATCCTGGGCCGGATCGGATGGCCGGTGATTTCGCGCTATGGCGTTGAGGCGGACCAGACCGCGTCCCTGATCGTTCAGCATGCAACGGGCGATCTTCCGTTCCAGCGCGAAGTCCTGGCCAAACTCGAAAAACTGCTCGCGGCGAAGGAAACGGGCGGCGAGAACTACGCCTTGCTTTATGACCGGGTCCACGAAATGGAAGGCCGCATGCAGCGTTTCGGGACACAAGGCGATTGCCACGGCAAAGCCTGGATTCCCGGTCCGATCGAGGATGTTGCCGGGGTCGACAAGCGGCGCGCCGCTCTCGGCATGCCGCCCCTCGCGCAATCAAACGCTATCGCGGAAAAGATGTACTGCCGCGGATAGCCGCCCCACGCGAATGATTCATTAACCTTCGCATGGCCATCATGGCTCCGTCGCGGGGGGAGCGGGGCGCATGCATACCGATACGTTCAGGGTTGCCATTCGCCGCGTCCGGCCGGGCGCCTTGCGCGACATCCGACGCGATTGGGAAAGCTGGAGCCTCGGCGAAAAGATCGCCGTCGCCGCCCTTGCCTGTTCCTTGTCGCTCTTCTCGATCGGCCGCTGGCTGGGCGCGCTCTAGTTCGCTCAACCGATCCAGCTGAAGGGCCGAAAGCGCAGCCCGATCGCATATTGCAGCTGGATCGCGACGATCAGTCCGATGCTCCAATAATTCGAGAACACGCAGAGCGCCGCCGCGCCGGCGTAGAGAATCTGCGCGATGACGACGCGCCGGACCAGCGCGCTGTCGGTTCCCTCCGGCGCATCGCGCTTGACGAGCCCCAGGGCCCGCGCGCGATACAGCCGGCGAGCAAGGTGGCGCCGAGGAACGCGATGTTGAACCAATAGACGAAGAGCGCCGTGCGGTAGGCGATGAACTCGGCCAGCAGCGAGGTCGAAAACGGCACCAACGTCACGGCCATCAGAAACGCGATGTGGATCCAGGCATAGCCCCGCTCGCTCCGTTCCAGAAGATCGTGCTGCGTATTCTGGCCGACCCAGAAGATGCCGAGCGTCAGGAAACTCATCAAATAGGTCAGAAGCCGCGGGCTGAGCTCGACCAGCGCACGGCCGAGTTCTGCTTCGCTATGGATGGTGAAAGCCGCCGGCACATGCAGATCGAGCGCCAGGACCGTCATGGCAAACGCGAACACGCCGTCGCTCAACGCCGCCAGCCGGTCGGCGCTCCTGCCGGCGATGAGATTGTAGATGGTCCTCACGCGTTCCTACTCATACGCGACCCCCGTCACGGCCCAGCCATAGCACTGCACGCGCCATCGGCCGTCTTCCCTGACGAGCATGAACGACCAGCCGCCATCTTCTTGAAACGGGCGGCCGTTCGACGTGCCTTGCCAGTGCGTCGGCAGAGAAAAGAACGCGCGCGCGTCGTCGCAGGCGAAATCCTGCGCCGGCCCGAAGCTCGGGCGAAGATTTGCCAGCGTCGCCGCATGCTCGCGCATGCCCTTTGCCCATTGCGAGACCGCGTCAGGGCCGGAGAACAGATGCGGCGCAAAATTCTCCAGGATCACGACGCCGTTCCCGGCAAAAGCGTCGAGCATGGCGTCGTCGCCTGTGGCGATGAAGCACGCAATCTTGGCCACGAGAGCCAGCATCTCTGAATCAGGCTCGCGCATCAGATCACCGGCTCGTCCACGAAGCTACGGCCTTCGCGGTCTTCGATCTCGACGATCCAGAGATCGGGGTCATACTTGATCTGGCGTTCGAAATAGCCATTGGCTTTTTCCTCGTCGCTCGCGTCTCCCAAGGGCTTCGCCCAGACGCGTCCGCCTTCGCCGTCGCGCGCCTGGTTCAGGATGGTGCAGGTGCCGTCGAGCTTGGAGATCTTGATGAAAATCGCGCCGGCTTCTTCCGAGCCTTTGCGCGCGACATAGGCCGAGGCGCCAGCCACTTCGGCGCGGCGGATCAGGGCGCGAACGAAGATGCCGGCTTTGAGGCGCGGGGTCATGGCCAACTCTGCCATGCCACCGTCACTCAGCCAACTTGCGTTTGCGGCACCTCGCCGTCGGCGGTGGCGATCAGCGCGCGCGGCACCAGGAGGATGGTCGGCAGAATGAGCGCATAGGTGATGGTGATCGCGGCAACGCAGATGCCGAAACCGCCGAAGCGGTCATAAAGCGACGTGCCCAAAAGATCGCCGAACCGTCCTGCGATGTAATAGAGGCCGATCGACATCATCAAGACGGTGCCTTCGAGCCCGCGCGGACACGAACGGATCATCAGATCGTAATAGGCCGCGGTGGCGACCCCGCCCATCAAGCCGATCGGCGCTGCGGCGATGAGAGCCGCCGTCGCAGAATGGACAAAGAGCAACGGAATGAACTGCGGCACCCCTACGGCGGTGCCCCAGAAGAGCAGCGTGCGCAGCGGATATTTGCGGCAGAGATAGCCGAACAGAAGATAGGTCGGAATGAAGGAAACAGCGAAAATCGCGTTCCATTCGCCCCATTGCGCATCGTTGCTGTGCAAGGTGTTCTGCAGATAATACTGCAAGGGCGTTACCGAGCCTGGCGCAAAACTCCACATGAACCAGATGGCGAGTGCCGGATAGACCGGCCAATGCTTCAGCAGACGCTTCATGTCGCCGAACGGGTGGGTCTTCTCCCCGGGTGCGTCGTGCACCTGGTCGAAGACCACGCGCGGATGCCAGAGCGCGAAGGCCGCTATCGCCAGCATGATCGCGGCGCCGGTGAGAAAGAGAAGTCGCGCCGCGTCGCCCGCATTCTTGCCTTCCAGCATGTCGCTGAACACGCCACCCAGCCAATACGAGCCCAGTACCGGCAACGATTGGACGACGTTCCACACAGTCGCGACCTGACCCGACATGACGTTGCGCTGGCCGAGCGCAGAGGTGAGTCCCGCCTGCGCCGCATTGACGAAGAGAAAAGCGATGGTCGAGAGCGCGACGGCGAAGAGCAGCATCGTGTAGCTGACGTCGGCGAACGCAAAATAGACGTAGACGGCCGCAGTGATGGCGCCGAACACCATCATGTAGCCGCGATCGCGCGAGCGGAAGGGATTGAACACGTCGCGTGCAAAGCCGAAGAGGAACGACACGTACAGCGGGATCGACGCTACAAGGCGGAAGATGGCCACTTCGTGCGCCGAAAGATGCAGCTTGTTCTTGAGGAAGAAGCTGATGGGAACATCGATCAGCCCGAGGAACGGCGCGCCGAAGTTGAGCAGGAAGATGATCACGCCGAGATAAAGAAGAATGCGAACGCGAACCGAAACCGGAAGTAGTGTCGGCGCCTCGGCGGCACTGGCCTGGGCTTCGGCTGACATGGCTGGGCGTCCACAAGTTCGCGGATCTGAGGCTTGCACAAGCTTTGCAGCGGCGCCATCCCGGCAGCCTCACAGGCGCGCGCTTACGTCGCGCGCTAAGCCGCGCGGAAGGGGATGACGTTGCCTTCCTTGGGCGCGACGCGCTCGCCTTTTTCGTCGATGGCCGCGAAGGGCAGGAAGACGCGCACGGTCGTGCCCTCGCCCAAGACGGATTCGATCACCGCCTCGCCGCCATGCATCGCGGCAAAGGCCTTGACCAGCGCGAGGCCGAGTCCGGTTCCTTCCTTCGAACGAACCTGCTCGCTCTCGACCTGCTCGAACGGCCGACCGAGCCTTTCCAGATCGCGCGCCGAGATGCCGACACCGGAATCGCTCACCGCGAGTTCGATGCCGCGCTGATCGCGCGTCGCAATGACCCGCACGTCGCCGCCGCGCGGGGTGAACTTGACGCCGTTGGTCAAAAGATTGATCAGCACCTGCTTCACCGCCCGCTTGTCGGCGAAGATTTTGTGGGCGCCCGGCGCAACGTTGAGCTTGAGGACCACGCCGGCCCGTTCGGCCTGCAGCTTGACAAAGCGCACCGCCTGGCCGGCGATCTCGTTCAGGTCGAACACTTCCTCGAACAGTTCGAACTTCCAGGCCTCGATCTTCGACATGTCGAGAATACCGTTGATCAGTTCCAGGAGATGCCCGCCGGATTCGTGGATCAGCTTGGAGTATTCGAGATATTTCGGACTTCCGACCGGTCCGAACATCTCGTGCGTCATCACTTCGGAAAAGCCGATGATGGCGTTCAAAGGGGTGCGCAATTCGTGGCTCATATTGGCGAGGAAACTCGTCTTGGCGCGTGACGCACTCTCGGCCAGATCGCGCGCCTCGATCAGCGCGCGCTCCTGCGCCTTTCGCTCGGAGATGTCGCGCGTGACGGCGACGATGTCGGCCGCCTCGTTGTGGGCGGGCGTTGCCGGACGGCAGCGGATCTCGGCCCACACATAAGAGTTGTCGCGCCGGCGCATGCGCACTTCTGCGGAGGCGGCGCGTGCGAAATAGGCCGCCTCCATGAAAGCCGCCTGCATGGCGCGCAGATCATCGGGATGCACCAAGGCCGACGGCGCCAGTCCGATCAGGTCCTCAGGTGCGCGATCCAGAATGGTCTGCGCGGCGGGACTGGCGAAGCGGATGCGCCCGTCGGAGGAGTGGCGCGTGATCAGGTCCATCGCATTGTCGGCGAGGAAGCGGTACATCGCCGCCCCTTCCGCGACCGCCATGTCGGCGGCCTGCTGGCGTTCCTGCGCTGCGGCGGCAACGAGGGCGGCCTGGATGACCGCGGCGAGAACGGAGACGGCATAGATCTCCCAGACCTCGATCGGCAGGCGCGAGGGCGGCAGCGCAGCCAACGCCTGCAGGGCGGCCACGACGACAATCGCAATCGCCGCGGCGCTCGCGGCCCGCAGCACCGCCGGACGCCCGCCCGAGAGTGCTGCTTCGGCGGGCACCAGCGCGAACCACACGATCAGCGGCGAGAGCACGCCGCCCGTGAGCGCGGAAAGATAGCCGATCAAGGCTGCGAAGAGCGCGATAGCCAACGTCTCGAGCGCCGGCAACGAGACGCGGGTGAAGCCGAGCAGCGCCAGAAAAGCCGGCGCCAAAAGTCCGGCCATGGCGATCAGTTCGGCAAGATCGGGCCGGCCGACCATCGCGATGAACCCGACACCCAGCGCCACCCCAATGGCCGCCTTCGATGCTTGCACAGTGATGAACATGCGGCGCTGGGCGCGCTCGCCGGTAACAGGTTCACTGCCGTAGATGTTAATCGCCATTAAAGGATCGGCCCCGTTTGCAGCGAGGGAGACGCCATCCTGAAACAGTTAGCTTAACGAAGGTTGAACGCGCGGGAACTTCGTTCGCTTCTTCTCAACACCTGTGGCGGAACTTATTCACGGATTCTTATGGCGGTACGCCGATTTCCTCGGTCAAGTCCGATTCGCATGTTCAAGAAACGCCTGCGACGGAACGCAAAATACTGTGGACAGTTTAGGCGAATGCGCCCTTCCCGCGTCGCGCGTCGATGGACCTTAACCGGCCGCCCGCAAATTTCATTGCCATGCAACTCTTTTGAACTTTAGCCATTGTTTAAAGTCAGGCGTGCATGCTTGCGCGCAGATAACAAGAAATTGGGGTGTCCGGCATGCTCTTTCGCGCGATTTTCTGGATCGGGCTTGTCGCCTTCCTGATGCCGCATGAGCCCGACCTCGGCTTCGGCAGGCCCGGCAGCCAGCCAAACGCGCACGCGCGCGCTGCCACGGACGGCAGCGAGAAATTCCTCGCAAACGTGCGCTCGCTCGCACTGCGCAATCTCGACCAGGTCCGCGCCGATCTCGCCACCAACGGACATCCGCTCTACCGCCTCGTTTGACATGGGGGCATTCGCGCGTGCCAATGGACGCGCATGGACCCCAGCGAACATCGCGTCGTGCCGCTGCGCGGCTTTTCCGACCTCAAAGTCGGCGAAGTCTTCCATCTTCCGTCGCGCACCATCGGAGAGGCGAATTTCGCCGCCTTCCAGACCGTCAGTCTCGACAATCATCCGATCCATTATGACGTCGAATACTGCAAGAGGCTGGGCTATCCGGCGCCCCTTGCGCACGGGTTGCAGGTCTTGAGCTTCACCGCCGCGGGAGCGGGCCTGTTTCCCCATGTCATCGGCGAAAAACTGATCGGTTTCATCGAGGTGAACGCAAAGTTCCTCAAAGCCGTCTTTCCCGGCGACACGCTTTATCCCGCACTCACCATCAGCGAACTCACGCCTCAACGCACGACCGGAATCGTCGCCATGCGGGCCACGGTGCACAACCAGAAGAGCGAACTCGTGCTCGACGGCGTCCACCGCTATCTGATGAAACTATGACCCCCCGTCCTTGATCCAGCTGCGCAGCCGCGCGCGAGCCCTGAGGCGCAGACCGTAGTGGTCGGCAAGACGGTCGAGCGCGATGGCGAGAACCACCTTTGCCGAGCGCACGGGCCAGCCCTTGGCGCGTTCGGCCTCTTCCAATCCGCGCAAGTGACAGCAGACATCGAACAGAAGATCGTTGAGGCCCGGCCCCGCCGCCCGCATGGCGGCCGTGAAGCGTTGCTTGGCGGCGAGCACCATGTCGGTCAGCGGCGCTTCGGCGCGCTGGCCGCCGGCATTGCGGATCAAGGGCTGGGTCAAATCGATGCCCATGCGCGGCGTCAATCCGGCCAGCGTGAAATCGCGCCGCAACCGTTCGCCGGCATCGAATTGCACCGCGTCGATCACCCGGCGATGCCAAAGACGCGCGAGCGGCGATTCCGCCCAATTGATCGTGATGGATTCTTCCTTGCCGTCGGCACGCATCACCGTGCGGGTTTCGACGAGCTGATGCTGAAGCTGAAAACGATCGCCGGTCATCACAGGCGCTCCGCGATGGCGCGCAGCAACGTCTCCAGCCAGCCGAGCGTGCGATCGAGATCGGGATCATCGCGCAACGCTTCGACGCGCTGGATGGCGTGGCACACAGTCGAGCGGTCGCGCGCGAAGGCTTTCGCGACATCGCCGATGCTGAGCGAGAAGACGATGTGCGCGAGATACATCGCGATCTGACGGGCGAACGCGGCGTGCGAATTGCACCGCGACGCCGCACGGATTTCGTCGAGGGCGACGCCATAAGCCTGCGCCACCAGGATTTGCGTGACGCCGGCGCAGAGCGGACGCGCGACCAAACTCTCTTGCAAAATCAAATCGATCTGTCCCATGAAAGTCCCCTTATGTTGCGGCCCTTCGGGGCCGTGAAGGATAATTATCCTACAAACTGGGCCCTGTTGGATAAGTTTGCAACTTTTCATAGTAATTTGGCGCGAAACCGCGGCTTTGGGCCAAAATCTATCCACGCCCAAAGACAAAGTCCCGGCGGATATGATGGGAGTTCCAGAGACTTCGCGGCGCGGTTGACTTGCAACCCGCCGGCCGTACACACGTTGAAATTGTGGGATTAATGTCTTACGCCAGCTCCTGAAAATGCGCGGCGGCGATCCCCTTCCGGGCGCGCGCGCTGATACATTCGTCGCGCAGCCACGGACGCGTCACATGGCGAAGTCACATCCGATCCTTGCCGCGCTCGCGCTTATTCTGGCCGCGAGTTTGTCGGGCTGCATCTTCTTCGAGACCAAAGCCATGCGCGCGATGCGCAATGATCCCAACTTCAGGGCCGGCTATTCCGACGGCTGCGCCAGCGCCAATGCGCGCGGCACATCCTTCAGAGGCGAGAAAGTTCGCGACGAGGGGTTGTTCAAGACGAACGAACCGTATCGCACCGGCTGGTCCAACGGTTACAGCACGTGCAACAACCAGCTCTACAGCCCGGGCACACCCAACATCAGCGACATGCCCGATCACCGGCCCAATCCGTAGACGGACGATTGCCCCGAACGCGCCTTAATGTGCCGTTAACCCTGGCGGCTCAGGGTGTTCGACGTGACGCACGGTTGGAACTGTCATATAATCCGTGTACGTCGCTATGGCTTCTGAAGGCAGACTGCGATGTTGGGACATCTGGTGCACAATCCCGAGCTGGACGAACGGCCGATCACGCATCCGCCGATGCTGCCCCAATGGATGCGCCGCGCGTTTGCTGCGCTCTTCCGCCGTCACCAGCACTGAGATCGCAAGCGCTTCCTACGAATATTTGCGCGGCTGCCACCAGGGAAAATAGGGCGGCATGTCGCCTGAGACTTTTTGCGGGAATTTGGCCGGCCGCTTTTCCAGAAACGAGACCACGCCTTCCTTCACGTCGGCCGAGGCGCCGCGCGAGTAGATGCCGCGGCTGTCGACCTTGTGCGCTTCCATCGGATGATCCATGCCGAGGCCCTTCCACATCATCTGGCGGATGAGCGCGATGGAAACCGGCGCGGTGTTGTCGACGATCTCCTTGGCGATGGCGCGGGCGCGCGGCAGGAGCTGGTCGGGCGGAACGATCTCAGCGACGAGGCCGCCGGCGAGCGCCTCCTTCGCGTCGAATACTTTGCCGGAGTAACACCAGGCGAGCGCCTGCTGGATGCCGACGAGGCGCGGCAGGAACCAGCTCGAAGCGGCTTCCGGTACGATGCCGCGGCGCGAAAAGACGAAGCCGAAACGCGCCTGCTCGCTAGCGATGCGGATGTCCATGGCGAGCTGCATGGTCACGCCGATGCCGACGGCGGGCCCGTTCACGGCGGCGATCACCGGTTTCAGGCATTCGAAGATCTCGAGCGTCAGCCGGCCGCCGCCGTCGCGCACACGCTCATCGCTCCAGTTCACCTGGTCGACCGGGCCGGCGTTGCGCTCGGGCCGATCGCTGCGTTGCGTCGCATCGAAGGTCGAGGCACCCGCGGAGAGGTCCGCGCCGGCGCAAAAAGCGCGCCCTGCGCCGGTGACGATGACGCAGCGAATGGCGTCGTCCTTGTTCGCGGTCTGAAACGCGTCGATCATCTCGTGCATCATCGTGCCGGTGAAGGCGTTGAGCTTCTCGGGACGGTTCAACGTGATGGTCAGGATGTTGTCGGCGACGTCGGTGATGATTTCCTTGTAGGCCATGGCGATCTCCAGAAGGGCGCGGGCGCCGAGCTTAGCCAACTTTGCGGTTGCCGCACGGACAGCTTCGTGCTACATGAGTGCTACACGCGTGCGACAAGGAAATACGCCATGAAAACCATGAATCTGCGCGATGCCAACCAGCAGTTTTCCAGGCTGGTGCGGGAGGTGGAGGACAGCGGGCAAACGGTGGTGGTTCTGCGCAACGGCAGACCCGTGGTCAAAATCAGCGCCATGGTGCCGAAGCCGTTGGCCCGCACGCCCGAACAAGATGCAGCGCTGGCCCGTCTTCTCGATCCGAAGAACCACTTCAGATCGCCGCAAGGTTGGACGTTCGACAAGCAAGAAATTTGGGATGAGCAGATCAATCGGCACGCCGTCGTGCGTTCGCTTCCCGACAAGACCGGTCTGAAGAAACCGAAAAAATCGCGCCACCGTGGATGAACTTCTGACGTTGGACGCCAATATCCTGGTCTATTCCCAGGATGAGCGCGATCTCCGCAAACACAGGATAGCGAGCGAGCTCATTGCGGGTCTTCGTACCAGCAATGCGCTTCTCACGACCATCACATTGGGCGAATTCTACACCGTGGCGGTCCGCAAATTCATGACTGCCGCGCAAGCAAGGGTGCGCGTCGAAGACTTCATGACCCTGGTCCCGGTCGTCGGCTACGGACCCACACACATCCTGCGGGCAGCGTCCGAAGTCGAAGCTGGCCGGTTTTCATTTTGGGACTCGGTGATGCTGGCTTGTGCCGAAGATACCGGCTGTACGATATGTCTCAGCGAGGACATGACGGACGGCGCACGGCTGGGAAATATCGTCGTCCGGAATCCGTTCGGGCCGCGCGGCCTCAACGAGGAGATCCGCGCATTTCTCGAGCCCTGAAGCGGCTACTCCGCGGCGACCTGCTGGCGTTGCGGCTGGGCGGTGTAGATGCCCCTGGCCATGCGTGCATCGATCTCGGTGATGGCGCGGCGCAACTCGACCAGCGATTCCTCGATGTCGATCTTCTGACGCTCGAGCTTGTGCAACTGCTCCTCGAATTTCTTGCGCGCGTGCATGGTCTGGCGCACGCCGCCGTCATGCACGTCGTAGAGATCGAGGATCTCGCGGATCTCGGCGAGCGCGAAGCCGACGCGGCGGCCGCGCAGGATGAGGATGATGCGGGCGCGATCGCGCGCCGAATAGATGCGCGTCTGGCCGCGCCGTTCGGGCGCGATCAAGCCTTCGTCTTCGTAGAAGCGCAGCGTGCGCGCGGTGACGGCGAATTCCTTGGTGAGCTGGCGGATGGTGAACGAGCGGTTCATGTGCTTTGCCCGGGCGCTCGGCTTTCTCGCCTCGTCGCCGGACCTCCCTGACAATTTCTCAGTGCCCGATTATCCGCTTACGCTTACGTCAACGTCAAGCAAGAAGATTCGCGCCAAGTCAAGGCCTTATGAGAGAGCCGCCTCCGACCGGCTGGTTATTCAGTGTACGGAGAGTTTGCCCGCGGCTGGGCAACGGATGATGAGAAATAGTCAATCTTCAGCAGCGACGCGCCGAATCTTTTGCAATTCCTCACGCCGACCCGCTTGGCGATTTTTTGTGACCTTCGTGACTGCATTTGTCATTCGACTTGCACAAAGAGAGCGTACAAAAGTTGAGCCAGCGGGGGCATCGCCGGCTCAATGGAGGAAACGATGCCTGCTTATGAAATCTGTTACATCGACGAGAGCGGCAATCTCGCGCGCGCCTTCTCGGTTCGCTTCGAGAGCGAATTGCGCGCCAAGATCCTGGCGCATGCCATGAAGCCGTCCGATTGCCACCAGCTCGAAGTGTGGGATGGCAACAAGCTTGTCTATAGCCGTCCGGAACAGCAGCAGGTCGACGCCCGCTGGTGAGGTGCGCGCTCAATCGCCCGCGAACAGGCGATTGAGATCGCGTGCGCCGTGTACGATGTGAAGAACCTCGACGGTGTCCGTCAAAATGTGAAAGAGGATCACGTACGCGCTAAGGAACGCAACCCGAATTCCCTTGCCATAGGCTGGTCGCCGCGGATAGGAACGCGGCGCTGTTCCAATTCGTAGCGCCTTCTCCCTGAGTTGGCGCACGAATTCTCCGGCAAGCCGCGGGCTGTCCTGAGCGATGTAATCGAAAATATCTTCGAGATCTGTTTCGGCTTCAGCCGTGATGACAACATGCATCAGTGACGGTTGCGCCCTTGCCGCTTTTGATCCGCTTCCAGGGCACGATATTTGGCCTCAAGACGCGCAAACACCTCTTCCGCAGGCTTCACCTCGCCGCGCTGTCCAGCCTCGATCGATTTCTGGATTCGCCGGCGGAATTCGGCTTTCGTCTTTGGCACGCGCACGCGTTCGGGCAGTTCGCGCGGCTTTCCCTTCCATTCGCGTACCGCTTCGCGCACCACTTCGCTCGCAGTGGCGTAGCGGCCGGAATCGACGGCATACCGGATGTCGTCGACCATATCCTTGGGCAACGAAATCGAGATTTTGCGGACCTTGGCCATGCTTGCTCCGGTAGGAAGAATTGCTACTTTATCCTACCGAGCCGCTATTGGAAAGGCCGACCTCGAGGCGCTTGAGATCCTCACACAAGGACTGGCGGGTGAATTTCATTCCTGCCGCGCAATCCCCACCCTCACGCCGCGATCAGCTTTTCCCTCGTCGCCCAGTCGAGCGACTTCTTGAGCGCGCGCTCGAGCCGGTCGAAGAGCTCGTTGATTTCCGCTTCGTTGATGACGAGCGGCGGACAGAGCGCGATGCGGTCGCCGAGCAAGGGCCGTGCGATAAGCCCTTCCTCCTGCGCGAAGCCGCTGAGCGTCGCGGCTGCCTGGCGCGTGCCTTCGAAGCTCTTCTTGGTGTTCTTGTCCGCGACGAGTTCGATGGCGCCGATCAGGCCGACGCCGACCGCCTCGCCGACCAAAGGATGCTCGGCCAGCGCCTTCAGCCGCTTCTGGAAGAGCGGCGCCACATGGCGAACATGGCCGACGAGATCGCGGCGTTGATAGATCTCGATCGTGCGAAGCGCGACCGCGCACGACACGGGATGACCGCCATAGGTGAAGCCGTGACCGAAGGTGCCGATCTTGCCCGACTCCTGCTCGATGATTTCGCTGAGCTCGGGCGAAAGAAGCACGGCGGAGATCGGCAGATAGGCGCTGGACAGCGCCTTGGCGATCGACATGCTTTCCGGTTCAAAACCATAGGTACCGCAACCGAACCATTCGCCGGTGCGCCCGAAGCCCGTGATCACCTCGTCGTCGATCATGGGAATCCCATGCTTGTCGAGAACGCGCGTGATGGCATCGAAATAGCCCTCCGGCGGCATGATCACCCCGCCCGCGCCCATCACCGGTTCGGCGATCATCGCCGCAATGGTGTCCGGTCCTTCGCGTTCGATCAGCGTGTTCAGGTTCTGCGCCAGGCGCGCCGAGAATTGCGTCTCGCTTTCGCCGGGTTCGGCACAGCGATAATAGTGCGGCAGATCGGCATGTCGCGCGAAGTCGAATGGCAAATCGAAGCTCTTGTGATTGTTGGCAAGACCGGTGAGCGAGGCGCTCGCCAGCGTCACGCCGTGATAGGCCTTGATGCGCGAGAGAATCTTTTTCTTCTTCGTCTGGCCGCGCGCATTCGAAGCGTACCAATAGAGCTTGATCTGAGTATCGTTGGCTTCCGATCCGGAGTTGGCGAAGAACACCTTGCCGACCGCAAACGGCGAAATCTCCTTCAGCTTCTCGGCCAGCGCGATCGCGGGCTCGTGGCTCCTGCCACCGAAGAGGTGACCATACGCCATCTTGCGCATCTGTTCGGCGGCGACATCGGCAAGCTCGTTCTCGCCCCAGCCGAGCGCGGTGCACCAGAGCCCGGCCATCGCCTCGATATAGTCCTTGCCACTCTCATCATAGACGCGCACGCCCTTGCCCTTCTCCAGGATCATCGGGCCGGTGTCGCGGAATTTCACGAGGTTGGTGTAGGGATGCAGCACGCTCTGCACGTCGCGCATCTGGGCATTGGAAAGCGGCATGATGGGATCCTGTCGATGGGGATGGCTTCTATAGCAGAAATTGGCGCCGCTTTGGCCCCGCATTTGCGGGGCAAGAGGCATGCGGACGCGCGTCCGACTAACGCGCGCCGGGCGGCACCTCGACATGGTCGTAGTCGAAGAGCGATGTCATGACGTCGCCGCCGCCAAGCCGCACTTCGGTCTTGAGCGGCAATCCGTTCGCCTTCGAGATCCAGATCCGGCTATGGCTGGCACGGGCCGGCGTCTGGTCTTCGACCATATAGAGCGTGGTGACAGCGCCGTTGATCGCCTCGTCGCCGCTCAGCTGACAAACCAGTTGATCCTTCAGCGTCGTCTTGTTGACCTTGTCGATCAGCTCCTTGGTGGTCATCGGCATCGTGTTCCACACCCGGCGCATCTCGACATACATTTTGTCGCCCGTCATGACGATATGGCTGGTCGTGGGCAAGTCGCCGGAATGTTCGATTTTGATGCTTGCGGCATACGGTCTGCTCACCCCGGCCAAGGTCGCCGCGCGCACGTCGGCACAGGTGTCAGCCGCCAGCGCATGCGACGCGAGCAAGGCCCAGAACGCGGCACTTGATGCGAACGGGAACTTCATGGCGCTGCGCTCGGTCTGGATTACGTCGTGCAGTCTAAGGCTGCCCGGGTTGGCTGCAAGGGTTCGCCATCGTGGGCCGCCTCGCGAAGCGTTTGCCCGCTTGGCGGCCGCTTCCTATGATGCGGCGACAAAATGGGGAACTGGCCATGTTGGGGCTGATGCAGGACTGGCCGTTGCTGGTCCACAAGATCATCGATCATGCCGCGCTGTTTCACGGCGATCGCGAAGTGGTGAGCCGCAGCGTCGAAGGCCCCATCCACCGCACCAACTACCGCGAGATTGCCATGCGTTCCCGAAAGGTCGCCGAGGCGCTGGACCGGCTTGGCATCAAGCCGGGCGACCGGGTGGCGACGCTCGCCTGGAATACATGGCGCCATCTCGAGACCTGGTACGGCATCGCCGGCATCGGTGCGGTCTATCACACGCTCAATCCCCGGCTCTTTCCCGACCAGCTCGTCTACATCGCCAATCACGCCGAAGACAAAGTCCTCTTCTTCGACATCACTTTCGCCGATCTCGTGGCCCAGATCGCGCCCAAGCTGAAGAATGTCGAGATCTACGTTGCGATGACCGACGCGGCGCATTTGCCCAAGGCAAATATCCCCAATCTCGTCGCCTATGAAGAGTTCATCGCCGGTTCGAGCGGCACGTTCGCGTGGAAGGAGTTCGACGAGAAATCGGCGTGCGGTCTCTGCTATACCTCGGGCACCACCGGCAATCCCAAGGGCGTGCTCTATTCGCATCGCTCCAACGTCATCCACGCGTTGATGGCGGCACAAACCGACGCGCAAGGCATCTCAAGTCGCGATTGCATCCTTCCCGTGGTGCCGATGTTTCACGCCAACGCCTGGGCGCTGGCGTTCAGCGCGCCGATGGTCGGTTCCAAGCTCGTCTTGCCCGGACCAAAGCTCGACGGTCCATCGCTCTGCGAACTTCTGACCGACGAGGTCGTGACGCTGACGGCGGCGGTTCCGACCGTGTGGCTCGCGCTCCTGCAATATCTCGAGCAGAGCGGAAAGACGCTGCCGCACATGAAGCGTGTCCTGATCGGCGGGTCGGCCTGTCCGCGCTCGATGATCGAGACGTTCGAGAAGAAGTATGACGTCCAGGTGATCCATGCCTGGGGCATGACGGAGATGAGCCCCTTGGGCACGCTCGGCACGCTCATGCATCACGTCGCGGAGCTTCCCTACGACCAGCAGCTCGACTTCAAGTGCAAGCAGGGCCATCCGGTGTTCGGCGTCGAAATGAAGATCGTGAACGACGCCGACGAGGAGATGCCGCGCGACGGCAAGGCCTTCGGCCGCCTCAAGGTGCGAGGCCCCGCGGTTGCCAAAGGTTACTTCCGCGGCGAAGGCCAGGATGCCTTCGATGCCGAAGGCTGGTTCGACACCGGCGACGTCGCGACGCTCGATCCCGACGGCTACATGACCATCACCGACCGCTCCAAGGACGTGATCAAGTCCGGCGGCGAATGGATCTCGTCGATCGAGATCGAGAATATCGCGGTCGGGCATCCAGCCGTCGCCGAAGCCGCGGTCATCGGTGTGCGCCACCCCAAGTGGGACGAACGGCCGCTCTTGATCGTGGTCTTAAAGCCCGGCCAGAAGGCGACGCGCGAAGACCTGCTGGCTTATTTGACCGGCAAGATCGCCAAGTGGTGGATGCCGGACGACGTGCAGTTCATCGACGAGATTCCGCACACCGCCACCGGCAAGATCCAGAAGACAGTCCTGCGCGAACGTTTCGGCGCCTATCGACTTCCCACCGCCGCGGAGTAGCACCCCTTCATGCGCGCGCAACGGTTCGCGGCCATTCTGTCGTTCGGCTGTTTCGTGCTGAGCGCGCTCGCGGGCCTTGTGGCAAGCGACGGCACGCGGCTTGGTTTCTGGGACTATGGCACGGGACTGACCATTCTGGCTCCCGCCGTCGTCCTTGCTCTCATCGGCTCGCTGGCAGGCGCTGTGTGGATCTCGAGCGCGCTTCGCAGGAACGACAGCACAGGCTGGCGTTATGGCGCGCTGGGTCTTGCCGGTTCGCTCGTCGTCGCCTTCATTCCCTTGAACCAGCTTCGCCTCTATTTGATCTCGCCGCCGATCCACGACATCTCAACGGACGTCGAATACGCACCGCCCTTCATCGCGCTCTTACCGCAACGCGCAGGGGCGACGAACGGACCCGACTATGACGGCATGAAGCTGGTTCAGTATGACGGCCGCAAGTCCCACGTCGCGGTCGTGCAGAAAAAGGCCTATCCCGACATCAAGGCCGACGGCGAGCTCGAAAGGCCGGCGGTGCTGTTCTGGCATGCCTTCGAGACAGCCAAGCGCATGTCGGGCTGGAACATCGTGTCGTTCGACGAGAAGACCGGCATGATCGAGGCATCGGTGACGAGTCCATGGTTCGGACTGACGTCCGACGTCGCCATCCGCGTCAAACCGGCGGGCAGGATCGGCGCCCGTCTCGACATTCGCAGCAAGAGCCGCATCGGCGAGAACGACATGGGCATGAATGCCCAGATCGTGCGCGACTTTCTGAAGGCCGTGGAAGGCAAGTGAGGCGGGCGAGAACGCCAAAACGGCAGGCCGCACGGCTTGGCGTGAATGCCGAGCTGCGACACACAGACGTTCACGCGTATTCTTCCTCGAATGGCACCGATGACTAGCAATGTCGGAGCGGCGTGGATTATTTATCGCGCCACGCGAGCGGATGACGCGCCAGAGCGCGGTCGAGCGTGACAAGCCGCATGCCCTCGACCTGGCATTGCGCCAGGAGCAGCCGGTCGAAAGGATCGCGGGTCGGCGGCTGTTCCTCCAGTTCCTCGATGGCGTGATGGTGATCGATGTTGAGCAATTCGAATCCGAGCGACGACAGAAAGCTCGGTACGTTCTCGATCGGCACCTGCAACTCCAACTTGCTCAGCCGATGTTTGATCGCAAGCTCCCATAAGCTGGCCGCGCTGACGAATTTCGCATTCTCTGGCGCTTGCACGTGCTGAGCCAGGACATTTCCATAACGCACAAGTTGGTTGTGTATGACGGCCACTACGATGTGACTATCGAGGAGAAGTTTCATTTCTTTGGACGTCGCTTCGGCTTGTCGAAGTCTTCAGGCAACGGCGTGATAAGAAAATCCTCCGGCAGCGGGTCGTCGAAATCGGGAGCAATCCAACCCTTCTTGCGTTTGATGCCGTGCTCGCGCAGAT